>ERZ1292632.2311-Hain-H43-01um-R2-2311-length-16178-cov-5_pt1 | contig 16178 bp, 12 predicted proteins | sample MGYA00564407_ERZ1292632 | MGnify/ENA primary metagenome ERZ1292632 (study PRJEB36523, sample SAMEA6512637) | groundwater metagenome | collected 2019-01-08 | study: AquaDiva: Metagenomics assemblies of 32 groundwater samples | reverse complement strand
GAGGACGGGGGCGGATGAGGGCGCTTTAGGGGTGGGGCTGCAGGCAGCCGGCGCAGATAAAGAAGGTTTTTTTTCAGCTATCGTTTTAGGATTTAAACAAACTGTTTTTGTAACCGAGGCGACGGTTAAAGGATTTTATTTGATTATTGCCGGAATAATTTCTTCCGGAAAGCTTTCGGCGGACATAACTGGGCCGGTGGGAATTTTTTCGATTGCTAACCAAATCGGGAAAATTGGTTTGGCGTATTTGATAAATTTGGTGGCGCTGATTTCGATAAATTTGGCGGTGATAAATTTGATTCCTTTTCCAGCTTTGGATGGAGGGAGATTTTTTATGATTTTGATTGAAAAAATTAAAGGATCGCCGGTGCCGGTTAAGGCGGAGGCGATTATTAATGGGGTGGGATTTGCGTTGCTTTTAGCGCTGATGGCAGTGGTTACGGTGCGAGACGTGATTAAGTTATTTTAGCCCCGGTACTAATTGTAGAATGTAGGGAATTAATTGAAAGTGAAAGTTCCATAATTAGTTCCGGGATTCGGGGGTTGCATTTTTTTGGAGATTGGTTTATAATGTGGGTAATATGAAAACTATAAATTTGGGCGCAAAAACAGGAGGAATAAATCAATGGGCGATTTGGATTGGGATTTTCGTTTTGGTTTTTGGGTCAATATTTTTATTGGCTAGTTTCGGTGGGAATGGGGGGGGTAACGAGACCGGAGCGCTTTTGATTGACGCTGTTTCGCCGAAGGATTGGGAGAAGGGGAATGTTGCCGCGAAGAATGTTTTAGTTGAATATGGAGATTATCAGTGCCCGGCTTGTTTGGCTTATTATGGGTTTGTTAAACAATTGCTTGCCGAAGCCGGTGATCAGGTTGTTTTAGTTTATCGAAATTTTCCGTTGAGAAACGTTCACCAGTTCGCGCAGTTGTCCGCCCAGTCGGCTGAAGCGGCTGGAAAGCAAGGAAAGTTTTGGGAAATGTATGATTTGCTTTATAGCAACCAGGCCACTTGGTCTAAAGAAAGCGATGCCGGGAAAACTTTTGAGGGCTATGCCCAGTCTTTGGGATTAAATATGGACCAGTTTAGAAAGGATCGTGATTCGGAGGAGGTGAAAACTAAAATTGAGGATGATTTTCAAAGTGGCGTGAGAGCGCAGGTGCAAGGGACGCCAACTTTCTATTTAAATGGAAGGAAAATCGAAAATCCGTTTAGTTATAATGATTTCAAAAAGTTAGTGCTTCAGGGCCAAAACGTTGAACCAGTTTCTAATCCTAATGCCTCAGCTACTGAACCAAGTTTCTAAGTGGGTTTTAGTAGCGTTTTTAGTTGTCAGTTTTTTGGGTTTTTTAGATGCTACGTATCTAGCAGTAGAACATTTTAGGGGTGTAATTCCGCCTTGTACTTTTTTGAGCGGTTGCGAAAAAGTTACAACTAGCGAATACTCGGTTATTTTTGGAGTGCCAGTGGCTTTGGGAGGATCGCTGTATTATTTAGCGGTTTTTATTTTGACCGCTCTTTTTATGCAAACTAGGCGGGCTAAGCTTTTGAAATACGTTTTTTATCTTTCTATTTTAGGTTTTTTGGCTTCCTTAGCTTTTGTTTATCTTCAGCTTTTCGTTATTTACGCAATCTGTATTTATTGTATGTTTTCAGTACTGACCTCGACTACGATTTTTGGATTGAGTCTTTGGGCTCGAACTAAAGTTTCTTTTAATTAAGCTGAGTTTCTTTTCTCGAGGCCAACTTTTAATTTGTGCCTCGCGCTTGAGCGCATCGCTGCGATTTAAAAACTGTTCTGTATATACAATCTTGGAAACTTTATGTGCTTGAGTGTAACCGCCACCTTTTTTGTTTTTGTGCTGTCTGAATCTTCTTTTTAAATCGTTTGTGATGCCTATATAGAGACTATTGTCATTACATTGAAGAATATAGAGCCAGTAGGACATAAGATTAATGTAGTCTCTCGCTAAACGCATCGGGACCGATGAAAATCCAAACCTCGTAAACTCGGTAGGATTTTCTATCGGCTGAGGTTTCCTACTTTCCCGCACATAGCTGCGGGGCTAGGAATCGGACCTAGATACCGGGATTCAAAGTCCCGTGTCCTACCGTTAGACGACCCCGCAGCTATAAGTGGGATAGGCGCTAGTGAGGTGCTACCAAATCAAACCGCTCCCCAATAATGTTCATTTATCGCTTTTATCCAGCCGGCAATTTTTCGGTTTAAATAGAAACTTATTTTAACCTTAACTTTAATCAGGTCGAAATACAAGGTTCCTGTATTTTTCTGTTTGTTTTCAGTTTGCTAAAATAGTAGGATAATATAAGGATGTCGGACGTCCTTATATTATAAATGGCGTTTTATCATACTTTAAATAGGGGGGTAGACAAACGGAAAATATTTCTAGACACGGAGGACTACCTTAGGGGAATTCATGATTTGTTTGAATTTAACGACGTAGAATCCGTCAATAATTTGACTTATTTTTTTCGGAATAATTCTAAGGACGTCGGACGTCCTTATATTAGAAGAGAGGCAAGGAAATTGTTAGTAAAAATCCATACTTTTTGTTTAATGCCCAATCATTATCACCTACTTCTATCAGAGGTGGTGGAAAATGGCATACCGCTTTTTATGAAGAAGTTCAATGGCGGATACGCTAAATATTTCAATGAGAAGTACAATCGAGCCGGCGCGTTATTTAGTGGAAGATATAAAAAAGTTATCGTAAAGGATGAGGCGCACTTTATCCATTTGCCGTATTACATACATCTCAACCCTCTTGATTTAATAGCCCCCGAATGGAGAGACAGGAAACTAACCAATTTTACGAATGCAATGAAATTTCTTAATTCGTATCGCTGGAGTAGTCACCTAGATTATGCCGGCGAAAAAAATTTTCCGTCGGTTACCCAAAGAGATTTCTTGATGAAATTTTTCAATAGCCATGAACAGTACAAGCGAAGTATTGCGGAGTGGCTGGAAGAACTATCACTGAAAGACGTACGCGAGGTAGTGCTCGAATAATATAAGGACGTCCGACGTCCTTATATTTTGGTAGGTATTTTTAGTTTAATCCACAGTTTTAAAGGGTTTTGGCGGTAAAAAATGGTAAAATTAAAGAGATGAAGTCCTCTAGATTGCGAAAGAGCAGGAGGCCATTTTTGGATATAAATTTTAGGCGAGATTCCCACCTCATAAAGAAGTGGTTTTTGGGGTGGGAAAATCGGGTAGTTAATCTAAAGCCAACTTTTTTCAAGAAATATAAGATACGATGGGTGCTGGCAATTTTTTTGGCGGTATTTTTGGTTTTTGCCGTTAATAAGCTTTTTACGCGAGCCGAAGTGACCGATTTTTACCCGCAGACTTGTCTTGGAACCTGGCAGAATCCGGTAAATAGCCAAGGCGAACCGGAAAATTTTAATTTAGCCAGCTCTTCTTTTTCAGAAAATAATTCAGCGGTTTTTACTTCCGCGACCGATAAGATATTTTGCGGTAAATTTTTGCCGGATGATTACGCGGCGGAGGGAGATATAAAAAATGTTGGACTGACTTTAGTTTGGAATATTGAGGGAGTGGTTGCGAGCCAACCGGCGGTAGAGAGAGGCGAGGTTGAAACAAATATGGCGACCAGCTCAGAGAGCGGAGGCGCGAGCACAAGCGCTCGTTATAAGAGCGGAGATTTTAATCAGAGCGTGTCGTTTTTGAGCCGTTTTGTAGGGCGGGTGTTCGCACAGGAAATGAGTTCAACCGTGGCTATGCCTGATCAGGTTCAGGTTTCAATTCCAACCAGTTCCGGTTCAGATCAGGTAATTAAGGAGGAAATTCAAGTTCCTGCTACGGGCGCGGAAAATTTGCCCATTCCAAAAGAAGAGCAAAAGCCGGCTGACGAAAATTTAATTGCGCCGGAGGCGCAAAGTGAAAATCCAGCTTCGGATTCCAACATAAGCAATTCTTCGCCAGACCAAATTACTGAGGAAAGCTCAAGTTCAACGCCGGTGATTATTCCAAGTGCCCCAGATAATAATTTTCTCAAAGTTAGTTATAGTTTTGACGGGCAGAATTGGTTTGAGCTTTCAAAGGTGAGCGGGGATAATTGGAAAAATCTGACGATTAATTTGCCAAACGTTTCGTGGGATGACCTTCGGCATCTACAGATAAGCGTGGAGGGAATTCCAACGACTTTGGAGAAGTTGCCGAAAGTGTTTTTAGATGGGATGCTTTTAGAAATCCAATACGATGTGCCGCCGATTATTAATTTTAATTCTGAAACCGAGAATTTCGACTCTTCTGTTGATACGGACGCCGAGAGTCGAAGGGAGCTGCCGGTAATCATTTTGCCAAGCGATAAGAAACCACGACCCGCCGAGAATAATAGTGGAGATTTTACTCCAAGTGAATCGCCGCGATTTGATTTTGATTTAGATAATTTGCCGGAGAGCACGTCGAGCGCGCCTGGGGCTCAAGGAACTTCGCCGCCGACTTCTGAATTAAATATAGACGTGGACGACTTTGGATTACGGAGAGGGCGAGGAGAGGCGGTTGCTGCCAAGAAAAATTCAAAAAGCTTTTTTTCAGGCATTTTGGATTTTTTTGGTTTAGGAGGAAAAGCGATAGCGCAGGAATCACTTAGGGTGGGGGACAGACAGGTGAGCGCGCAAAATCCGATCGTGGGGCAGGTGATTGATCCTTTCAACAAAAGCACGAATATCCAACCGCTTTTTTTAACAGTGAATAACAAACTGCGGATTAGCATTCCGGAGTCGGAGAGAGATTTTAAGCCGGGTCGGTACCGGCTGAATCTTTGGGTTTATAAAAATGGCACGGTTTATTTTACAACCAGTGATTTCACCTGGGGGGTTCTCGCGGTAAATTTTAATAAATCAATTTTTACCAAAGGGGATAAGGTAAAAATTGGCGCGGGAGTGCTTACGGATATGGGGCATACCATTTGTGACGCCGGAGTGGACTTGAGAGTGACGGATCCGAACGGGAATTTTTATCTTTTTTCCACCCGCGACGGGAGCGTGGTCCGCAGTGAAACTTGCGGACCGGAAACAGTGACGAATGAACCGGACTATTTAGCTGAGACAAAGGCAAGGTTGGCGGGAACTTATAAAGTTTTAGTTACGGCGCGAACCAGCAACGGCGTTCGTTCGATCGAAGATAAATTTGAAGTGCAGGCGGAGCCGGTTTTTGACGTGGAGAGGGACGCGCCAACCAGAATTTTCCCGCCGTCGAATTACAAAGTAACTTTACACGTGAAAGCAAATCAGGATTTTAAGGGAGTGGTGACGGAATCAATGCCGGTTTCCTTTAAGTTAATTACGGAAAAGATTTCCACGGAAGAGGTTTTGGGAAATGATAGATTAGTGCGTTGGAATTTGGATTTGAAAAAAGGGGAGAGCCAGGATTTAATTTATTTTTTCAAGGCACCGGATATCAGCCCGGAACTTTATAAACTGGGACCTTTAAGTTTTGTGAGTGATGCAGTTTCAGGCGGAGGAAGTTTGGTTTTTGAGGAGGCAAGGCAATGGCAGGTGGCATCCGATGCGGCGGGACAGGTGATTTTGATGTGGGAGGGAGCGAATATACCCGACGGGTGGACTTGTATATCTTGCGTGGCATCGGATCCTTTTTTTGGCGTTTTTCCACGAGCGAGCTCGACGCCTGGAGCGGCTAGTTCCAGTTTGAATAATGCCTCGCACACATTAACGTTTTCTACGGACAATGGTCCAAATAATACAACATCCACCGGAGAGGCTACTGGTTCTAGTCAGCCGAGTAATACTCACACTCACACCTGGCCGAACGCCACAACTACAAATGATAGTATCGTGCCGCTATATCGGGGTTTAAAATTTATTAGCGCGGCGACAACTACTCTTCCAAATGGAGCAATCGCTATTTTTGATGTTTCGTCTTCTTCTTTGCCGACGAATTGGATTTATGCTTCGACTACCGAAAACCGATATTTAACGGGTTCCAGTACGATTGGGAACGGAGGTTCGGCAACTCACACGCATAATCCCTCGGCTGCATTTTTTTCCGGACTTCCTAATAAGGGGATAACCGATACGGCAAATGTTTTAGGTATTGGTGGTTCTAGTCATTCTCACAGCGTGTCTGCTAGCGCCTCTCTTACTGCTAGTAATAATAGCCCGCCTTATGTCGGAGTGGTGTTTGGGCAGCTGACGACGACGACTACAATCCCGAGTGGGATGATCGCAATATTTGACAACTCAAATTTACCGACGAATTGGTCGAGTGTTTCTACAAGTGGGAGCGCGTACGCTGGGAATTTACTTTATGGAACAAGTACTTTTGGAGGTACTGGCGGAAGTAGCACTCATAATCATGGAGGCAGCGTGACTTTTTCTGCTGCTTTTAAACCTGATTTGCGCGAACGGGTGAAAGCGGCTACGACCACTAATGTTAATGCTGCCACTGAAAATCATACACAGAGCGTAACCTATACGGTTAGCTCCGAAAATTCTATGCCGGTCTATCGGGATGTGGTTTTGGCTAAATACACGGCGCCAGCGGGGAACACCGTTTCAAACGTGGTTTTAAACGGAGGGAGCGCGATTGTTTTGACGCCTAATACTACTACGACGATTAACGTGGCGGCTTCGACGACGGGAAACAATCTTAACTACGCTACCGGTACGATTTCAAGGTCGGGGGTGGGTTTTAATTGCACGGCGGATAATTTGAATTGCTATCAAATTCCTAGTTCGAGCTGCGCGTTTAGCGGAACTTCGCCCGTGAGCAGTACGGTAACGTGTTCGGCGGATATTTATTATTTCGCGCAAGCGACGGACGCGTCTTCATCTTTTGAGGCTCAAAATTGGCTGGGGCAAATTACGCTCACCGATACGTCGCCGACTTCGACTTCTTCGAGTACGGCGAGCGGAGTGGAACTTAATACATTGGTGGCGATTAATGTGACAACCAGCTCAGTCAATTACGGCTCAATGGCTCCATCGAGTACGACAGGGTTAGTTAATCAAACGGTGTCGGTGCAAAATGTTGGCAATGTTTCGTCGTCGATTGGAGCCAAGGGAACGGCTATGACTTTTGGTTCCTATGTTATTGGCACTTCCACGCAACACTATGCCAGTTCGACTTTTAACTTCGGGGGAAGCGAGGGGGTTTTAAGTGATACCAATACCACGATTTCTGGGATAACTATGTTGCCGCGGATAAGCTTGGTGAATGATTTGGGGGCGTGGACAACAAACGCGAATGCTCTGCCGTACGCAATTCAGCAACACGACGCGACGACTTATTATAATGGCTATCTTTATGTATTAGGAGGATCGGTAACTTCAACGGTTATATACGCCCCGATAAATAGCAACGGTTCAGTTGGGACTTGGAGTTACACAACGGCAATGCCGGCATTCAGGTATGATTTTTCGGCGGTGGCGTATAATGGTTATCTTTACGCGATAGCCGGGCAGACTACAGGGAACACCGCCACTTCGTCGGTTATTTACGCGCCGATGAACTCAAACGGCACGATTGGCAGTTGGTTGGAGGCGGGAGCTATGCCGTATAGTATTTATCAACATAGAAGCGTTATCGTGAATGGATATATTTATAGCGCGGGGGGGGATAATGAGATTATTAGCGGCACTTCGACGGTTTCTTACGCTCCAATAAATTCAAATGGCACGCTTGGTTCATGGGCTATCACGACAGCTTTGCCGACTGTTCGTTTTCGGTATAGTATGGCGGCGAGCGGTAACTTTCTTTACGCTATCGGCGGAATGGTTGAGACCACCGGCTCTATTGTTACGTCTTCGGTTCTTTACGCGCCGATAAACTCAAACGGGACGGTTGGGACTTGGAATTACACAACGGCTTTGTCGACTAAAAACATAGATTCTCTCGCGGCGACCAATAACGGTTATCTTTATGTTATTGGTGGAGCAATCTTAGCCACAGCTCTCCCGACTTCGACGGTTTCCTACGCGTTGATTAACTCTACCGGATCTATCGGGTCGTGGACAGACACCACGGCAGTTTCGAGAGGCCTTTCCCAATCTGCCGGAGTAGTATATAATGGTTATATTTATACCGCAGGTGGATTTACCGCCAACGTAGAAACGACTACAACGGTTCAGTACGCGCCAATCAATAGCGGCAATAGCCAAAAAGATACGTTTTGGGGGGCGGGGCCACAGGCAGTGGGGGCGGCACCGACCGGAACTTATTCAGGGGTGAACACTTTTACGGCGACTTATGTACCATAAAGGTTTCAAGTGTCAGGTATCAAGTGTCAAGTGATAGGATAAAACTAGGAACGTTTGGTATAATTTAATAGAACTAAATGTTTCGCGAAAAATTTTCTTCGGTTGATTTTGGGTTGGTTTTAATCGGACTTGTAGCGCTTTTGGGAACGCTCACTTTTTGGTGGGCGTTTTCGGATCGAACTGTGGTATCGACCTTCGCGGCAGGGGCAAGTTCGACGGTTTCAAGCACGTTAACTCTAACGAATGCAGCTCCTTTAATAAATTCTGTGACTTTAAATAATAGCCAAAGCTTGGTTTTGACTCCGAACGCGACAACGGCAATAAGCGTGAACGCGCAAGTATTTGATGTGAACGGGTGCGCTGATATTAATAATGGAACGGCGACGATTATGCTGTATCGCTCAAGCATTACTTCTTCCACCTGTTTAACTACTCAAAATAATCTGAATTGTTATTTAGCGACGGCTTTTACGGCGACAAGTTCTTGCTCCGGAGACATTTCTTTTATTAATACGACAACAACTTTTGGCGTTTACTATTTCGCGCAGGCGACGGATGCTCCTTCGAGCTTTCCAAGCGATACTTGGATGGCAACGGTTAACGTGAGAGATGTCTCGTTGGCTACAGCTACCCGAGATTCTACGGGTGTCGAGATGAATACGGTGGTGGCGATTAATATCGTAACAAGCTCAATCAATTATGGGTCAATGGCTCCTTCGAGTACTACGGGATTTGCGAATCAAACAATGTCGGTTCAAGACGCGGGAAATTCTTCGACATCGGTTAAAGTTTCCGGGACGGCATTGTCGAGTGTTTCATACGCGCTCGCTACTTCATCTCAACATTACGCCAGCTCCAGTTTTAACTTTGGAGGAAGCGAGGGGGTTTTGAGCGACACAGCAACCACGATTTCTGGGATAACACTTTTACCGAGGATAAGCTTGGTGAACGATTTGGGTAATTGGACCAATACGACTGCTTTGCCCGCCACTCGTTATGACCACTCATCTGTGGCTTATAACGGTTATATCTACGTTATTGGTGGAACTGCGAATAATTTAACTACTTCGTCTGTTCTTTACGCGCCGATCAACTCTAATGGTACGCTGGGCTCTTGGGTGGATACAACTGTTTTGCCGAATAATCTTAAACTTCACACATCCGAGGTGTATAATAATTATTTATATACAATTGGCGGAGCTATCACCCCTAATACTTCAACTGTTCTTTACGCGTCGATCAACTCTAATGGTACGCTGGGCTCTTGGGCTAACACGACTGCTTTGCCGAAATCTAAAGCTTCGCACATGTCGGCAATTAATGGTGGCTACTTATATGAATTTGGTTGGAGTAGTTCCACGGTTTATGCTCCAATAAATTCTGATGGAACGATTGATTCTTGGGGGGACGCTGCTTATTTACCAGTGGATTCCGGGTATGTTTCGGCGGGGGGATTGGCTAGTAATGGGTATCTATATTTAATTGGTGGTGTTCCTGATAGCACTCCAACATCTAGCGTTTACTATTCTTTGATTAATAGCGGATTAACTCGCCGGGATACTTTTTGGGGCTTGACTGTTCCAACCGGGGTTACGACTGGCACTTATAACGGGGTGAACACTTTTACCGCGAGTTTTACGCCTTAAATAAACCCCGACACCATAACGGGAAATTAGTTTCCGGCAGAATGCCGTTTCTCGTTTAGTGTGGGGATAAACCCCCGAACTAATTAAGGAATTAGGGAATTCAAACAGGTTCCTCAATTAGTACAGAGGTAAACCCTCCGCTAGCGGGAAATTGTTTTCTTATTGGGCGGGTAGAATATCCACAGGCGGCAAGTGAATGTGTGGTAAACTGGGTTTATGAAAAATTTTAGAAATCCGAAGTTTTTGGTTTTTGGCGCGTTTCTTTTGGCCGGCGTGGTTTTTGTCGGGCAGGCGATTTTCAGCAAGAACTTGGTGGCTCTCTCTGATGTCTCGGGTGGGGGTAAAACTAAGGGCGCGTATTTGTTAGATATAAATACGGGAAAAGTTGGGGCGTGGATCGAGACGGGCAGTTTTCCTACGCCGAGGGAACGTTTCTCAATGGTTTTCGTGAATGGCTATGCTTATGTTTTAGGGGGAACAATCGGCTGGGCTTTTGATGGAGCGGTTACCTCGACGGTTTATTACGCTCAGGTTGATTCCGAGAGTAATTTTGGAAATTGGATAGAAACAGAAAGTCTCCCCGGAGAAGCTAATTACGACGCAGCCGCTTTTACGGCGAATGGTTTTATTTATGTTTTAGGGGGTGAGACTTGGGTTAATCACGCGACGAGTTCGGTTTGGTATAGTCGGATTAATCCCGATCGATCTTTAGGACCGTGGATGAGCTCAACTCCCTTGCCCGTTCCGACCGAGGATCACGAGGTGATATATCTCAACGGTTATGTTTATGTGATTGGAGGTAAAAATATTCAAGGAGATCTTCGAAACCAAATCAATGTTCAGACGAATAAGGTACTTTACGCGCGAGTGAATGGGGACGGGACATTAGGAGGGTGGCGGGAAACTAGTTCTTTACCGGTGCCGCTTAGTAATCATAGCTCTGTTTATAGTAATGGCTATATTTATGCGATGGGAGGAGGGAATGATGCTGGTTTTCCGGTAGGGACCAATTTTTACGCTAAAGTTAACAGCGACGGAAGTTTGGGTCAGTGGATTAGCGCGGCTTTTTTGCCAATTAAGTCGGGATTAGCTAATTTTTACGCGGCGTCTTTGGGAAACTTTATTTACATTTTTGGCGGTGCTAGTTTGGGAATTAATGCCCTGCAGGATGTTTGGTTTACACGAGTTGGCAGCGGTGGGTCTCTTGGTTTATGGAATAAAACTACGGCTTTACCGACAAAAGTTTCAAATAATGCCGGTTTTGTTGCTAATCGAAAAGTAAGTGTGCTGGGAGGACAGTTAGATTTTACCGGGCCTAAAGATGTTACCTCTACTATTTGGAGCGCGCCTTTGGATGTGAACGAGATAATCGAAATTTCCCCGAATTAGTTATTCTCCGAGCTTATCCACAGTTTTGTTTCACTTATTTGTTGTATAATTGAGTTATCATAAATGGCATCTAAAGAACCGCATTTTTTGAGTTATTTAGGAATTTTAGCGATAGTCTTGTTTTTGGGGTTTAGCGCGTTTGCGGTTCTAGATAGTGTGTTTATTAAACCCTCTACGGTTTTTGGGGCCGGAACAACGCAAACAGCAACGACTTCGGTGGTAGTGGGAAACGCGGCGCCGACGGTTTCGGCGGTGGCTTTGAATAATAATTTGGATATTACTTTAACCGCGAATACAACCACAACGGTTTATGTGAACGCGCTAATTACTGATAATAACGGATGCGCTGATATTCAAAACGGAACGACTACAATTTTAGTGTATCGGTCAGGGTACACATCATCAACCTGTCTTACCACATCGGATAACCGGAGTTGCTATCGAGTGACTGCGTTTACAGCATCTTCGACTTGTACGGGTTCGGGTACTTCCGTGAATACCACTTCGAGCGTTGATATTTGGTATTTCGCTGATTCAACTGTGCCCACCAGCACGGCGACTTCAACTTATCCCGCGCAAATTTGGCTGGCAACAGTGATTTTTAAAGACGCGAACAATGCGACCGGTTCAGAGGATACAGCTCCCGGGAGAGAAATGAACGTTACTACGGCGATTAACATTACGACTTCTTCCGTAAATTATGGGACAGTGACGGCTAATACTAATACTGGGGCGACTAATCAGGTGACCACATCGACTAACGCGGGTAATTCGACTACCACAATAAAAGTTAGCGCTCAATCGACTTTAACGAAGGGAACGGATTCGATTGCTACCTCTAGCCAGAAATACGCGACTTCAACATTCACCTACGGCACTGGGGATACGGCTCTCTCTGAAACTGCTACCACTATTTCAGGAACAACTATGGTGACTCCAACTAGCACGACCAACGTGAGCAGGGCAGTTTTTTGGGGAATAACTATTCCGGCTGGTAAAGCCACCGGAACTTACGCTGGAGTGAACCTATTTACGGCTTCTTATGTGGACGTGGCAAATTAATCCCCAATTTCGTATTTTTAAGGATTAAGCAGGAGATTTATAAATGGAGCTGTAAGTAGGGCTCTTTTTTGTTTTTCGCGGGCAAAGGTTATATAATTTATGAAAGCAATGAGAGGACATTTTTGGGCGTTAGGGGCATTATTTTTAGCTGGAGCGGTTGTTTTTGGCGGTGATGTTTTAACAGCGCGCGCGGCTTTTGGAGTTTCTCCGCCGGTTTTTAGGGCGGTGCATATGGTAAAAGGAGCGAGGTATTCGCAGATCATTTATTTAGTTAGAGATATTGCCGATCAAGATTTAAAGATTAGAGGCAAGCTGGAAATTAATAAAAGTATAAAAGATTGGTTTTTAATCAATGGAGGTAAGGAGATTGTAATTCCAAAAGGAGTGCGGCAGTTTCCGGTGGAGATAGTTTTTACCGTTCCGAAAGACGCGGGACTCGCGATTTATAGCGGAACTTTAACTTTTGAGGGCGTGCCGGATATAACAGGGCAAGTTTCAATCGCCTTGGGAGTAGAGGTTACGGTGGATATTCAAATTGGAGAGGGCATTTTCCGGAAATTCAGTATTCCATTGGTTAAACTTTTGGATATTGAAGAGGGATGGTCTCCACGGGTAAGTGTGAGGTTCAATAACGAAGGGAATGTTCCCGAAACCGTAGACGGAGCGACGTACGAATTATTTGATCAGTTTGGCGCAGTGAGGCTCGCTTATATCCAGAAGAATAAAGATTTTCCAGAAATTCCACCGTTTACCACGAAGGAAGAAATTGTGGAGTTCCCGATTGATTTGCATTTGGGTATGGGGTCTTATTGGGGGTCGGTCACAATTAGCAAGGGTGGAAGCGTAATTGGGACGACAAAAACTGTTTTTAGTGTTCTTCAAGCGGGATCTCTTTCGGGGCCGCTTTTTAAAATTTGGAATAATATCAAGGCGAATAAAGAATATTATGGCGCTGGAGTTTTGTTAGTTTTAATTTTTTTAATTTTCTATATTCGAAGGAGGGTAAGAAATAGAAGGTAAGCCCCTGTACTAATTAAGGAATTAGGAATTCGAGTGAAAGTTCCTTAATTAGTTCGGGGGTAAGGATGAAATGGGTTTACCCCGATGTCGAGCGAGGAAAAGCGGGGTTCTAATTTTTGTGAAATTACTCAAGATGAGCTGGAGGAATAAGTGGCAGAAATTAACTCGCTCGGTGTCTGGCTTGAAAATTCCTCGTTATGGTGTGGGGGTTTATTTTTCCGTTATTTTTTTAACTGTTTCAGTAGTTTTTGCTTCTGGAATTTTTTTGGTGTTTGGAGCGACGAATGTTACCACCACTGTTGATGTGCAGTCGGCGGCGGCTTTAACACAGAACGTTTACCGTTGGTATGAGAATAATGACGGCCTTACGCCGACCTCCGCGCTGGCCGGAGAAAATACAAGCATAGATGTTCCGGCCTCGGGTTCGGTTTTGCGTTTGCGAATGAATTTGAGCGCCGGAGCGAATATGGCTTCCGGACTTACTTTTAAACTTCAATTTTCAAATTCTTCCTCAAGCGGTTTTGCTGATTTGGGGACAACAACTGCGTGGGTTTTTTATGATAATCCAAGCGTGGCGAACGGGGCGAATATTGCGACGACCGTGCTTAGCGATTCAAATGTAGCGGAATCTTACAGCGAATCAAACCCGACAGTTTCTTCGCCGACCAGTTTTGTTTCCGGACAAAAAGCGGAGTGGGATTGGGCGATAAAAAGCAATTCGGCTGATACCACTTCAAATTGGTATTTTAGAATGATTTATTCATCGAGTACCGTGTTGGACGGATATAGCAACTACCCAACTTTGGCGGGGGTAGCAGCGACGACGTCTACTCCGTCGAGCGGGGGAGAGACAAAAATTATCGTTGGAGGCGGGGGATTGATTTTTCCGGCGTTGAAGCTGCCGCAATTGATTAAGCCGGAAATAAAAAAGCCCATATCTCCATGCGACGATATTACTTTGCAAAAAGTTGATTTAAACGGCGACTGTTTGGTGGATTTGGTTGATCTTTCAATTTTGCTTTATTACTACGACCGAACGGGAAATGAGATTAGCCGTTATGATTTTAATGATAATGGAATAGTCGATTTCCCCGATGTTTCGGTGATGATGTTCTATTGGACTGGCTAGTAAATAAATTTGCAAAGCAAATTTATTTACTAGCCACACGAAATTGGACGAAGTGAAAACGAAAAAACACTAAAAACTAATGAAAAAAGAATTACTACATAAGGATTTAAGTTATAAGATTCAAGGAGCAGTAATGGACGTGAGGAAGGGGCTTGGGAGTGGTCATAAGGAATCGGTGTATCAAAAAGCTTTGGCGGAGGAATTTAATTTGAGAGGTATAGATTTTGAACAGGAGAAATCGATTAAGATATTTTCTCCTAAAACCGGTAAAATACTTGGTATGTATAGACCGGATTTTACAATCGATAATAAAATTATTTTAGAGGTTAAAGCGTCGCCAAATTTACCGTCCCATTTAGTCAATCAGTTATATGACTACTTAAGAAATAGTGATTATGAGTTAGGGTATCTTGTTAATTTTTCTTCAGTTCGGCTTTATATAAAAAGGTTTATTTTTACAAATGATAGAAAACTATGTCTAAAAAATTCTTAGCGTTAATTTGTTTCTTATTCGTGTCTATTAGTGTGCCGCTGGTAGCGGCTGAGGCGGCCACGGGTTTATATTTTAAAGGACCCATCGACGGGGTTTCAGTTGGAGATGAATTTTCGGTGGAAATTCTGATTGATTCCGACCAACCTTTGAACGCTTATTCGTTTGTTCTTAAGTATCCAACTGATAACTTGCAGGTGATTGGGTTTAATAGCGCTAACTCAATCATTGATGTTCAGAGAGAGGAGCCGCAGGTTTTTGAAGGCGGGTCAATTAAATTTGCCGGGGCGAGTTTAAAGCCATTTTCCGGTCGAGGCGGAATTATTTCAATTATTAATTTTAAAGCGCTTCGGTCTGGCAACGAGACTTTGAATTTTTCAGAGCCGAAGGTTTATTTAGCTGATGGCAAGGGAACGAAAGTGGTGCCGGGTTTTAAATCAATCGACATTAAAATCGGAGAAGCAGTCGGAACGATTCCACATAAAATTGAATTTAATGATATTAAGCCACCGGAGATTGTTATTTTGAATTTAACTAAAGATCCAATCACCTCAGGGAGAAAGCTTTTAAGTTTTTTAATCAAAGATGATGTTTCAGGAGTAAAGGAGATTTTATATCGCGAAATGAGATGGTTTTGGTGGGGCGAATTTCAGAAGGCGCAAAATCCGTCAGCTTTGCCGCTTAGAACATGGGCGGTTGAAATTAAGGCTATTGATAACGCCGGCAATGTGACGCAAAGAACAATTTATGATTGGGGCGCGCTCGTGAAGTCTTATTTCCTTTTATGGTTTGTGATAGTTTTGGCGGCGATATTGGTTATAAACAGATTAATTCGCAGAAAAGTTTATAATAATAGGAGTAATGGTTAGAAGACTATCTGCCGCTAGTTTGGTTTTAATTTGTGGCGCAAGTTTTGCTTTGTTTTTTAGCGGAACGCCGGTTCTCGCGGTGAGTAGCGCTTCAATTTTTGTCGGACCAGTCTCCGGAACATTTACAGTTGGGAGCACATTTACGGTTTCTGTTTATGTGAACACCGGGGGGCAGCCGATAAATGCCATTGAAGCAAATTTAAGTTTCCCGACAGATAAGTTGCAGGTGGTTTCTCCCACGGCCGGGAAATCTTTAATTCAGATTTGGGTTAATCAACCGACTTATTCGAATGAGAGCGGGAATTTGAAA
>ERZ1292632.2310-Hain-H43-01um-R2-2310-length-16185-cov-6_pt1 | contig 16185 bp, 20 predicted proteins | sample MGYA00564407_ERZ1292632 | MGnify/ENA primary metagenome ERZ1292632 (study PRJEB36523, sample SAMEA6512637) | groundwater metagenome | collected 2019-01-08 | study: AquaDiva: Metagenomics assemblies of 32 groundwater samples | reverse complement strand
CGTGCGTCCGCCAGACAATGCTTGGGTGCAGCGGGTGACGTGGCGGGACAATCCGTGGTTTCCGAGCGTGTTGGAGGCCGAGCGCTTGGCGTTGAAGAAGCGCGACCCCACCGAGTACGAGCACGTCTGGGAAGGGCTGCCGAGAACGGTTGTCGCCGGTGCGATCTACGCCGGCGAGGTCGTGAAGATGATCGAGGCCCGGCGGGTGCGGCCGGTGCCCTACGATCCAGCGCTACCGGTGCACACGATCTGGGATCTGGGGTGGAACGACGCAATGACGATCATCATGGTACAGAAGCTGCCATCTGCGGTGATGATCATCGACTATATCGAGGACTCGTTTCGCACCTACGCGGAGTATGTCGCAGAGCTGAAAGAGCGGAAATACGTATGGGGGAAGGATTACTTGCCTCACGACGCGACGGCGACGCATCCAGAGATCGGGAAGAGCGCCAAAAAGGTTCTGGAAGGGCTGGGACGAAACCCAGAGATCATCCCGCGGCTGGACGTGGAGAGCGGAATCCGGGCAACACGTATGCTCCTGCCCCGGGTCTACATGGACGACACCGACCGTAAGCACGACGGCACGGGGTATCGGGGGTGTGCAAGGCTGCTGACGTGTCTCAAGCGCTACCGTAGGGGTATTCCTCAGACGACTGAGGAGCCCGGTGCCCCGGTGCATGACGAATACAGCCACGGCGCCGACGCCGTGCGGGGGCTCGCCGTTATCGTGGACAAGATCAGGAATGAGAGGGACAGGCCGATGCCGAAAGCCGAGCAGTACGAAGTCGCTGATCCGGGGATGGGCCGATGACCTACCCACGCCAGCAGGCCGCCTCCGGGCGGCTTTGTCGTTTCTGGGGGTGCCGTGGCTGAGGAGATGATGGTCGTCGAGGTTTCGCCCGAGGAGACCCAGGCCGCAGAGGAGCAGGAGAAAGTCCGACGCGAGGCCATGATGGCGCGCCTTGATGCGATGGGCCAAGCGCTCGCCCGGACTCGCTCTGAGGCAATCAACGCCCGACAAACGTCAGGCGTCGAGGACATCTGGCTCGAGGATGAGGAGTTCTACGAGGGCATCGACGACGCGAACCGCTCGGAGACGCGGACTAACTTCCGCACCAAACCGCCTGGTCAGGCCGCGGCGAAGACGGAAAAGACGACGTTGAGCACGGTGTTCCCGAACATCACGGGGCCGTTCGTCGATGCGGCGTCCGCCCGGATCGCGGACATGCTTCTACCCACGGATGATAGGTCGTGGTCGTTGAAACCCACACCGATACCCGAGATGGAGGGGTTGAGCAACGGCAAACCCTCGCCGCAGATGCTGCGGGAGGCGAACCAGCTCTACCCGAATCAACCCGATCTCGCTCAAACCAAGCTCGCACAGGCCGTGGATCAGGCCACGCAAATCATGGAGGAGGCGAGCCGCAAGGCCGGCAAAGCCCAGAAGCGCATTGAGGACTGGCACGTTGAATGCCAGTGGCACGCCAACGTCCGCCAGGTGATCGAGGACACGGCTCGGGCCGGCGCCGGCGTGCTCAAGGGCCCGGTGCCCATGCAAAAAAGCACCGTGGTCTATAAGGACCGCCGGCTTACGCGGGTCTCCGAGATCAAGCCGGGATCAAAGTGGATTGATTACTGGAATTTCTATCCCGATCCGGCGTGTGGGGACAATATCCACAACGGCGCTTACACATGGGAGCGGGATTACCTCACCAAGAAACAACTCAGGGAGTTAAGGGGACAGAAGCACAAGGACGGGACTTCGGTCTACATCGACGAGCAGATTGATGTCGTCATACAGGAGGGGCCGACACGCGCCGAAGCGACGTACCGCGAAACGCCAGAACCGTTCGTCGATCCTGAATCGAAGGACCGGTTCGAAATCTGGTACTACCACGGCACACTCGAAAGGGAAGACCTAGAGGCCGCAGGGTGTGATTGCGCCGACATGGCTGACCCGCATGTTCCGGCGATGATCTCGATGGTGAACAACCGCGTCATTCAAGCGAGTCTGAATCCGCTGGATACCGGGGATTTCCCCTACGACGTGATGGTGTGGCGTCGGCGCACCGGGCACTGGACGGGCTCTGGGGTGGCAAGGCACATCCGCACGCCTCAGCGGATGGTGACGGCCGCATCCAGGCATTTGATGGACAACGCCGGTCTCGGCTCTGGCTACATGCTGGTATTCGGGCATGGGGTAGTTTCGGCTGATGGCAAGCCCTTGGGAATCGGCCCTCGCCGGATATTTATCCTGTCCGAAGACGCCGAGGGCGTGGTCGACGCGAGCAAGGCCATCGGCCAGATCAAGATCGATATCCTGGTCGAGGAGCTGACGGCGATCATCAACCTGGGATTGCGGTTCGCCGAGGACGTAACCGGGCTTCCCATGCTACTCCAGGGGCAGATGAGCAAGGCGCCGGACACCGTTGGTGTAATACAGATCCTCAACAACAACGCCTCGGCCACGCTGCGAAGGCTGGCGCGGTTGTTCGACGACCGCATCACTGAGCCCCACGTCAGGCGTTACTACCACTGGCTTCTCCAGTACGGCGAGGACGACGAAAAGGGCGACTATTGCGTCGATGCCCGCGGCTCTTCAGCGTTGGTCGAGCGCGACATTCAAAACCAGCAGATTCCCCAGGTGTTGCAGACGTCGCTCAACCCACTGTTCGGGATGGACCCGAAGAAAGCGGCCGAGGAGTGGCTGAAGTCGCTGCACTTTGATCCCAAGCGCTTCGAGTTTGACGACGACGAGTGGAAGAAAATCGTCGCGAACATGGCGAAGGGGCCGGCTGATCCGAGGGTTGCAATCGCCCAGTTGATGGAGCAATCCGCCGAACGGCAGCGGGAGTTTACTGCTGCCCTCACGATGCTGGAGCAGAAATTCGAGGCGAGCGAATCCGACAAGGATCGGCAACTTGAACTGATGCTCAAGGCGGTAGATGCTGAGCTGGACCGTATGGATCAGGCCGGCGAGGGCACAATGGGTCGGGACAAGATCAAGGCCATGCTCGCCGACACGGTGATGAAGCTCAGGACGCAGCGTGAACTGTCGTTCGCGAACATGCGGACGAGACAGGTGATGAAACCTCCCACCGAACCCACAGGAAGGGCAAAGAAAGGGAGGGCCTTCCAAGCATGACTGAATTTGCGCAGCTTGTGATCTTCGCGTCCAAGAACGGCCGGGACGATTGGTTTCCCATGAAACATTCGGAAGTCCCCGAGTGGGTGAAGAACGAAGACAACATGGGCCGACTGGTGAATGGCCAAATGTGTATGAAGTGCGATGAAGGCCCAGCCGGGAGCCTGTGGTATCGGGCGGCGACCGATAAGGAAGTGCGCGGTATGGCGAAGATCACGGCAGCCCACGGGAAGCGGGAGCGCCGGTGGAAAACACTGCATTGAGAGGGTTCCGATGAAGACAGACAGCACGATGAAGCCAGTCAGCATGAAGTTGCCGAAGTCGCGGCAGAAGGAAATGGCACGGCCGATAGCCAGCGGCGGTCAGCAATACCCGTGGGGGCTGGAGATCACGCTCGAAGATGATGCGCTGAAGAAACTTGGCATGGATCATCTTCCCGCGGTCGGCGTCGAGTGCAAGATCACCGGGATGGGCAAAGTGACCAGCATCAGAGAGTCGGCCTCCGAGAAAAGCGAGACGCGCAGCGTCGGGATTCAGATTACCAAGCTCGCGCTCGTCCACGAAGACAATGAAGAAGCCTTCGAGCGCGGCTACCGCAAAACGAGCAGGAAATACTGATGTTCATCCTGAACGACATCGAGCGTCAAAGCGCGGTGTGGAAGAAGATCAAGCAGCATTGCGAAGATGAGATCGCAAGACTGCGCGTACTGAACGACACGAGTGTTGATCTTGCCCGAACCGAAAGGCTGAGGGGCAGGATCAAAGCTTTCAAGTATCTCGCGGCCCTGGACAACCCAGCACCGCAGGCAGAAGCGGACGACGAGTAGGTTACATCGCCCTCCGTGTTGTGGCCCGCTCCGGCGGGCTTTTTTGTTTTTGAAGAGGTGTAAACGTGACGACTGATACCGAGGAAGTCGAACTCACCGAAGAGCAGGCTGAAGCTGCATTCGCTGCTGGCTATACCAAGGTGCGCGGAGAACCCGCTGCCAAAGACAAGCCCGATGCCGAGACTCCAGCGGCCACCGAGAAATCGGCCGCCGAACTGGAGGCAGAGGCAAAAGCAAAGGCAGATGCCGAGGAGGCTGCGACTGAAGCGAAAGCGGTTGATGAGGCGGCGTACAACGCGCTGCCGAAAGCTCTGCGTGAGAAGGTCCAAAAGTTAGAAGCCCTGCCGGGCACGATAGACAAGCTCGCCGGGCACATCGGGGGATTCAAGCGCCAGCTCGACACTATGCTCGCTACGGCGAAAGCCGCCGCGACCAGCAAGGGCAGCGACACACCGACCGACAAGCAAGTGCAGGTTGCGTTCGCTGATCCCGAGGCATGGAAGAAGCTGAAGGAGGACTTTCCCGATTGGGCCGGTCCTGTCGAAGCCGAATTCACTGCGCTCAGGACTGAGTTGGCGAAGCAGACCAAGCCCGACCTCGACGGTATCAAGAAGGAGATCGTTGGAGCCGTCCAACCCATGCTTCAGAGCGTGAAGGCGGAAGCGCGCGCATTGGCGTTGATCGACTCCAAGCATCCCGGGTGGGAAGAAACGGTGAACACCGCGGAATTCAAGTCTTGGGTAAACACGCAGGCACCTGAAGTCAAGGCCCTTGTGGATAGCACCAAGGCACCCGACGCCGTGGAGATGCTTGATCTCTACGCCGGACACAGAACGGCTTTGGCTACCGCTGAAGCTGAACGCCTCAAGAAAGAGCGGCGCCTGGCGGGGGCCGTGACCCCGAAAGGGACACCACAGCCCATTACCACAGGCATTGGCGACCAACAAGCCTTCGAGCGCGGTTACAGGCGCGCTCGCGGCAAATAAGGAGTAATCCATGACAACCCAAGTCTATTCGACCCCTGCGGGTCGAGTGAACGAAATCAAGGGCGAAATTCTCGGTCATGCCGAGCCTGTGGAAGTACTGAGTCTCGGAATGAACATGAGGAAGATGCCCAAGAACCAAGGCGACAACGTGACCTACCGCCGCTACATTCCGTTCGGCGCGACGACCACGAACGTCAACACCCAGAACCGACCCGCCGCCACTGCTTCGGCACACATGCTGCAGGAAGGTGTGACACCTGCTGCGGACACGCTCACTCCGGTGGACGTGAACGTGCAGTTGAACGAGTACGCATGTCTGTATGCGTACACCAACAAGGCGGCCGAGCTCTCCGAGGATGATATCCCCGAAGAGCAGAAAGTCCAGGCCGGCGAGCGCATGGCCCTTGTCCGGGAAATGGTGCGCTTCGGGGAACTGAAATCCTGCACCAACGTGCTGTATGCTGGCGGGACGACGCGCCTCACGGTGGACGAGAAAATTGGGCTCAACGTGTTGCGTCGCATGACCCGCACGCTGAAGCTCAATCATGCGAAGAAGAAGACACGGATTCTCGGGCCGGGACCGAACTACAACTCGTTCTCGGTCGAAGCGGCTTACATCGTGCTCGTGTCAACCGACGCGGAGTGTGATGTTCGTGACCTTCCAGGTTTCACCAAAGTCGCGGACTATGCCAACCGCAATTCGATCAGCCCGGACGAACTCGGATCGTGCGAGGAGTTCAGGTTCATCACAAGCCCGGAGCTTACCGCCTACGCCGACGCAGGCGCCGCGGTTGGCGCAACGGGATTGCTTTCGACTTCGGCGACCAGCATCGACGTGTATCCCTTCATCATAATGGGTGACGAGGCGGCGTTTGATGTGGCTCTGAGAGGTTCCGAGAGCTTCAGGATGAACCACCTGCCGCACAACAAGCCCGACAAGTCGGACCCTGGTGGGCAACGGGGCTACATCTTCTGCGGCTTCTGGGCAGCGTCCAAGATCGTCAACGGCGGCCGGATGGGTGTCATTGAAGCCGGCGTATCGGCCCTGACGTAACCAACCACGGGTGAGGGGCTGCGGCCCCTTTCCCATCAACTCAAGGAGATTCATCATGTCAGGACAAGACTTGCTGGCCAACAGCGGCCAAACAGCGTGCTATTCCAAGGCGGGACTCGCCGAGGGCACGAATGCCAATACGATCAAGACCGTGGCCCCCAACGGGGCCGGCGTCGATTTCGCGATCGATGGCATCGGCTATCACTACGCCGATACCGACAACATCGCGGTCACGGCGCACGGTGTGCAGGCGATTTCAACGTCGTGTCTTTACCTCGTGCAGATCAACGCGGCGGGGACGGTTTCGACCAAGAAAGGCAACGAAGAACTCACCGCCGACCTGGGGGTGAGCAGGAGCCTGCAATGGTCGATGCCGGACGACGGCAACTGCCCGATCGGCGGCTACAAGATCGCGACCGACGCCTCCACCACGTTCACCAACGGCACCACGGATCACGGCGCCGCTGGCATCACGGATACTTACTACGACTTCCTCGGCGGCATGCCACTCGCGCCGCAGGTCGCGTAGTTTCCTCGTAATTCAACTGTAGTCTGGGAATGCCCGCTCCGGCGGGCGTTCTCGTTTCTGAGGAGTACTCATCATGGCTGCAATCGTCAACACGAATCAAAGGATCAACTCCCTGCGGGATCGGAAGAACGCGATCACGATCAGGAAAATCCTCGAGGGTTTCCTGCGCGACCCGGATTTCATCACCCTGCGCGGGGCGGGGGACGTGGCGACTAACGTCGCTGTCGGCCCCAACACGCTCGATGACAATACCACGGGAGCGAACAATGTCGCCGTAGGCTACCAGGCGCTCGATGTCAACACCACGGGGGCGAGCAATACCGCCATTGGCTCGGGTGCCCTCGGCGCCAACACCACGGGGGCAAACAGCACTGCCGTAGGCAAGGACGCGCTGCTTGTCGCCACCACCGCTACCGGCAACACCGCGATGGGCAAATCGGCGGGCGATGCAGTCACCACGGGTAGCAACAATACCCTGATGGGGCTGGATGCGGGTGGAGCACTGACGACCGGGGCCTCCAACGTCGCTGTTGGGAAAGACGCCCTATTGGTCGCAACGACGGCGACGAACGACGTGGCTGTGGGCGCGACGGCGATGGATGCGACCACCACCGGGGCCGATAACGTCGGCGTCGGTTTCAATGCTTTGGGTGCGAATACGACAGGCGCCAATAACGTCGGCGTGGGTTCGGGAGCGCTCGCGGTGGCGACCGTAGCAACGGGTAACGTTGCCGTGGGCAAGGACGCTGGCAATGCGCTTACCACTGGGGTTGATAACGTGGCGGTGGGTCTTGACGCTCTGGGTGGTGAAACCACGGGTATCAACAACGTAGCTGTTGGGAAAAACGCACTCCTGGCGCAAGCCGGAGCCACGGGTAACACCGCAGTAGGAAAATCCTCTGGCGATGCCATCACAACCGGCAGCAACAACACGTTGGTTGGCCTGGATTCCGGCGGCGCGCTCACCACCGGGGCATCAAATGTGGCGGTCGGCAAGGACGCCATGCTCGTCGCGACTACGGCAGCGCAGTGCGTGGTGGTCGGAGCAACGGCGGGCGATGCCATTACCACAGGTGCGGACAACACCGCAGTCGGATTCGCGGCGTTGAGTGCGGCCACGACGGGGGCGGACAACACCGCAGTCGGTAGTGGTGCGCTGACCGCAGTTACGGTCGGCACGGGCAATGTGGGCGTCGGGAAGGACGCCGGGAATGCCCTGACGACGGGGATCAATAACGTCGCCGTCGGGCTCGATGCCCTTGGGGCTGAAACCACTGGCATTAATAACATCGCCATCGGCAAAGGCGCTCTCATTATTCAGGCGGGTGCCACGGGGAACGTGGGTATCGGGACCGATGCAGGAAACGCACTTACGACCGGTTCCAATAATATCGCCGTGGGGTTGGATGCGCTCGGTGCGGAGACGACCGGAATCGACAACATTGCGATCGGCAAAGGTGCGTTGGTTGCCCAAGCTGGGGCGACCAACAACATCGCCATCGGGACGGACGCCGGCAACGCTCTTACCACGGGTATCGACAATGTGGCAATCGGGTTGGATGCCCTTGGAGCTGCGACGGTGGCGACCGGCTGCGTGGCAATCGGGAAGTCCGCCCTGCTGCTCTGCACTACGGGGATCAGCAATATCGCCATCGGTACTCAGGCCGGGGATGTCATCACGACAGGCACGAAGAACATCACGATTGGCGTGGGTTCGGACCCCAGCGCGGCCGGGGCGGTGGATCAGCAAACCATCGGGCACGGTATCACCAATACCGTGAACGAGCGGGTGATCATAGGTGGCACAACCGCCTACATTGCCTGCGACTGGGGCACCGATGCCGTCTGGGATCGGACCTCGGATGTCCGGATGAAGGACGACATTCAGCCTTCCGAACTGGGGCTCGCCTTCGTCGAGCAATTGAACCCCATCGTCTTCCGGCGCAAGCCGGTCAGCCAATGGCCGAGTGAGTGGGGTTTCGGCAAGGAAGTCGATGGCAGACCATCAGGAGAAGGCAATACCGAGACGCCGATCCTCGGGGTCGTGGCGCAAAACGTGAAGCGGGCGCTCGATGCGGTGGGCAATCCGGTCTTCAACGGCTGGAAGGTGGACATGCATGGCAGGCAGAGCATTTCGGATGCGTATTTCGTCTACCCGCTCATCAACGCCGTGAAGGAGCTTTCGGCTGAGGTCGAAACCCTGAAGGCAAGGCTCCACTGATGCACGGAGCCCTACGTGGCTTTACCCCCCCGCAGGAGACTGTGGGGGTTCTCCGGCTGCATCTCGGATGTGGCCGGACGATTCTTCCGGGGTGGGTCAATATCGACTGCGTGAGTTTGCCCGGAGTCGATGTTGTGGCCGACCTCGACGAGTGCAGGACGAAGCGACTGCCGTTTGAGAACGATTCCGTGGGTGAATTCCTCATGTCCCACGTCATCGAGCACGTCCACGACACCCTTGCGCTCATGCAGGAGCTGCACCGCATCGCGAGTTCCGGAGCGAAGCTCGTCGCCAGAACGCCCTACGGTTCGAGTGATGACGCCTGGGAAGACCCCACGCACGTCAGGGCCTACTTCATTCAGAGCTGGGGGTATTTCTCCCAGCCCTACTGGTGGAGGACGGACCTCGGGTATCGCGGCGACTGGCAGCCCGAGATCCTGCAATTGACCGTGGACAAGAAGTACCGTGGCTCAGAGCCGCAGGCGATCCTCGATGAAGTCTTCGAGAAGCGCAACGTGGTGAAGGAGATGATCGTCACTCTATCCGCAGTGAAACCGGTTCGCGAAGCCAAGCGTGAACTGCAAAGGCTGCCGCGCATTACCTTCGATATGGTGTAACCATGCGAGTCATGTTCGGAACGCCGTGCCACGACGGCCGGCTTGATGTGTGGTTTGTGAACGCGATGCGGCACACGGAACGCCTGCTACGTGAAAACCACATCGAGGCGACATTGATCTATATGAGCTTTGATGCGCTCGTCCAGCGCGCGCGCAATGACCTCGTGCGCCTAGCTCTGCAAGACGGGTACGACTACCTGTTTTTCATCGACTCTGATATCGAGTGGAACCCGCAGAGCGCGCTCGCGCTCCTGAAGCACGGCGTCGATTGCGTCGGCGCGGCCTACCGCAAGAAAACCGACGAGCAGGAACTCTATACCGTGCACTCGGAGAAACTTCCAATTCCCATTGATATCCAGACTAAGCTGTGGCTGGTAAACGGCCTGGGCACGGGTTTCGTGTGCCTGTCGCGCAAAGCATTGCAGGCGCTGTGGGATGCCAGCGAAGAGTACGAGAACGAGGGGTGCACCTGCCGATGGATCTTCGATGTGTGCGTGGTGGACCGCAAGCTCGTGAGCGAAGACAACATCATGTGCGAGAAGCTTCGCCAGCTTGGATTCAACATCTATCTCGATCCCTCGTTTGTGCCAAACCACATCGGGCTGAAGAAGTACGGAGGCGATTTTCAGGATTACGTCGCACGCCTATTGAAAACGGCCAAGGCTTCGTAGGTGATTTCGTTCACTTTTTTCTGGAGGCGATATGCCTAGACTCGCAAGACAACCCCAACAACCCACCGAAGCACCGAAGGAACCGACTCCCGCGCAACGCGCGGCAAGAGCCGCCGGCGCTGAACGACTGAAGGCAGCGGCCGAGGCGCGTCGCAAGGTTACTCCGGTGCGTTCGCGGCGCCATGACATTGATGTGGTGCAGGAGACCGTGCGCCAGGAATCCACTCGCGTCATGCGGTCAACCGGCTCGGCGAAAGAAGCACTGGACCCGCCAGAGATTATCCGGGTGAACAGGCCGCCGTCCCAAGATAAACTGAAGCGGCTGTCGTACATGGAAGAAGAACTCACGATCATTGTCCACGACACCAATGATCTCACTGCCGACCCCATCCCAGAGGTTATCAATGGCGGCGACAAGAACCGTCAGTACTTCATCCGCGGGCAGGAGCAGAAGGTCAAACGGAAGTATGTCGAAATTTTGGCGCGCGCAAAAATCACGTCGAGGGGCAACGAAAAGTTTCAGAACGCGATTGGCGATGATGACTATCGCTATCCGGCGCACACAGCGCCGCGGTATCCCTTCACCGTGATCCACGATCCGCACCCGATGGACCCGATCACGGGTCAGGACTGGCTCAAGACCATACGCTCGGAGCCGTAGATGGCGACGATCGTCCCGACCATCAGCTTTCCGCACCAGAACGCCGTCAAGTTCGAGTGGGCAAATCTTGCCCGCTACGAGGAGGTTGCGTTCACGTCAGGTTCGGGTGATGTGGACGTGGGTGACACACTCACCAAGGGAGCGGTAACGGCGACGATTGATGCCGTTACTATTACCTCTGGATCTCTGGGAGCGGGTACTGCGGCGGGCTCACTCAAGATTTCAGCAAGGGCGGGGGGGAATTTCTCAGCCGGAGCTGCAACCACCACTGGGGCGGGCGCCGTCACTTTGTCCGGCGCAGAGACCATCACCGAGGACGTGGGTACGGCGGTTCCCCCGAACTGGGCGGACTATGTAGACCGTAATGTTCAGGTGAAGGGGACCGCCGGCGCAGGTTTCAGTTTGCTCGTCGAGGGCGGGCGGGACGGTTCCACCTTTGCAACCCTGAACGATGCCGTGGGAACAGCGCTCAATTTCACCGCAGTAGGGGTAAAGCAGGTTCAGGAAATGCCGCTTTACACCCGGCCGCGGATCGACGACGGGCAAACGGACACGACAAACGTCACCGTCATCATGGTCGCTCGCCGCGAGCGCGGTGCACAAGGAATCTGATCATGGCAACCATCAACCCAACCATAACTAGGATCGGCCATCACACGGTCGAATTTCTGTACGAGACCTTGACCACCACTAATGATCGAGGTGCGGCCATACCCGAGTCCTTCATGGACTACGCCGATCGTTCGGTGCAGGTCTTGGGAACGTTCGGCGCCGGCGGCAATCTCCGGATCGAGGGAAGTAACGACGGTGGGACGACCTATGCCGCTCTGACAGATCCACAGGGAAACGCTTTAAATGTCACGGCTGCGAAGGTCGAGGCGATCACCGAGATAACGCTACTCACGCGGCCGTTCGTAAGCGCTGGCGATGGGACCACCGATCTTGATGTCAGCATAGTGTGTCGTCGGTCACGTAGCGGTAAGGAGATTTGAGATGAGCAAGTACATGCAGGCGGCTGATGCAATCAAGCGTGAGATCGTCAGGCTTCGCGGGTTGAACGATGCCGCGGATGTTCTGGAAAAGATCGGCAGTCTGGATCAGGCCGAGTCTGATCTGCGCCGGGCTCACGCCGAGATCACCAAGCAGGTCGCGCAATCCAAGGCGGAATTGGAGGAAGCCCGCAGGCAGGTTGATGTGGCCCTGAAGCACGCCCAGCAGATCAAGATGGATTCCCAAGGCGAAGCGGTAGAGGCCAAGCGCCGGGCCGAGGCCGACCGCGCGAAACTGCTCGAAGCGGCCGAAGCAGAGGCCGAGCGAACCGCCTCCCAAGCCGAGACCAAGGCGCGGGAGATCATCGAGTCCGCGCAAAAGAACAAGGCCGACATCGACGCCCTCGCCGCCCAACGGGAATTCCAGGCGAAGGATGCCCAGGAGAAAGTATCTGCCGCGCAGATGGAGCTCGCCGATCTTCAAGGACGCATCGAACGGGCGAAGGCCGAGATCAAGCGGATGCTGGGGTAAGTCATGGCCACCTTCACCAAGGTCAACAATTTCGTCGCGGATCTGTGCAATGGCGGTAATCTCAATCTCGCGTCGGATAGCCTGAAACTCGGGCTGACGAACACCTTGCCGAATGCCGCAGATACCGATGTCAATACGTCGGTCTCGCCCGATCAGATCATCTCGACCTCCAACGCGAACGAAATCGTTGCTGGCAACGGATACATCGAGGGCGGGACTGCGATCACGATCACGACGGCCTCGCAAACCGGCGGCACCTACACGCTGGCCGGGAATCAGGTGGTGTTCACCGCTTCCGGTGGAGCGATGGGCACCTTCCGCTACATCTACATGTACGACAACACCGCGGGGGCCGCGGGTACGCGACCGTTCATTTGCTGGTGGGATTACGGCTCCGCTCTGACGTTGAATGCCGGGGAAAGCCTTACGATCAAGTTCAACAATGCCAACCCGGGGACCATCTTCACGTTGGCCTAATGGAGCGTTTGACATGACTGAAACGGTTATCCAAAACGGATCGTTGGCCGCCTGTTGCGAAAGCCAAGAGAACCGCGTCGAGGTAGAACGCACGGAATTGGACGGCGGCAACATCCGCATCATCGAGCGCTGCGCTGTTTGCAATCGCAGGCATTACACGCTTTCGGTGGCGCCGATTGTCATTGGGCTAGAGGGCGCGCCTCTGGCATGAACTGGAAGATTTATTACGGCGACGAATCGACGTATTCAAACGCCGACGGTGATCCGGCATCCGCGCCTGCCGGCAACGTGATGTGCGTCGTCTGGTACGACGACGACAACCGCAGGAAGATATCCTATAACGCCTACGCCTACATCTTCGATGGATTCTGGTACGGGGCGGACGATGCCGGTTACTGGCAATACATGCTGGAGCCGGGCGCGAAGATCGTGAAATTCGGGCGCATGAACAAGGACCTCAAGTTCCGCGAAATCATGGGGCGGGCGGATAACGAAAATCCGGTCGAGGGCGCGGCTAAAAGATGACCGCCTGCACCGCCGCATGGAACCAGAAATCGTTCAGGGGGCGTAACGACGACGGCAACGAGACCACCGCCACCTGGAAGGCGAACCAAAGCGTTAACTGGACGCAGGCCGTAGACCAGAATTTCCGCGTCCGCTTCGAGGCTCAGGAAACCGCGGGCTGTGCCGACAACAATAAGGTCTGGCAGCTCCAATACAATTTGAACGCTGCCGGATGGGTCACGGTTAACGCTTCTAGTAGTGTTGTCCGAAGTAGTGCTTCGCCAAACGTCACCGATGGAGTCAGCACTACCAATCAACTCACGGCTGGAACCGGCACCTTCCAAGGCGGCAGCGGTACCACTGGTGGCTTCGATGAAGTGAACGGTGCGGCCGGCGGGTCCACTATGGACGTGGCTGCCTCTGGGCACAGCGAATGCGAGTTCTGCGTACAGATCAGAAGTGCGGATGTTGCCAACAATGACACGGTGCAACTCCGAGCGACGGACAACGGAACGGCGTTCGCGGCCTACGATGCCACGCCAAGCATTACCGTCAGTGAACTCACCCAGTACACGATGAACGCCGAGCCGGGGGCGTTCACCTTGACCGGCGTCAATACCGATGATGACAGGGCACTGATCCTGAACGCCGCATTCGGTAGCTTTACGCTCACCGGCTTTGCCGCGGATCTCGCCAAAGGCTACACGCTCAACGCCGAGCCCGGTGTTTTTGCGCTGACGGGACTCGCTGCCGAAATATTGGCAACGCGGCTGCTGAACGCAGAACCCGGCAGCTTCATCTTGGCTGGGAATGATGCTGAGCTGCTGCGCAGCCTGGTAGTTAATGCCGCCGCCGGGTCATTTGTTCTCAGTGGATCGGCAGCCGGTTTGACTTATACGCCAGTCGGGGGAACGACTTCTAGCTGGCTCGTTCGCGCCCGAAGGAGGGCACGCAGATGATCAACCTGACAACCTACACGCTTGCCGAGTTACGAGCCGAGTTTCTTCGCCTTGGCAACGACCTCTCCACGATCAACAGTGAGAGACGGCTGATCCACGCCGAGATCGAAAAGAGGGTGCGTGAGGCTTTGGCGACGAATTGCGTCCGCACTCTTACCCCCATGCAGAAGGAAGCCCTGGCCGAGGCGTTGAAGCGATGAGTACTTTTCTCCAGCTCGCCCAGAAGCTCCGGCAGGAATGCGTGGGGCCGGGCTCGAGCGCGCAGCCTTCCGCGGTGACCTCTCAGGTCGGGCAATTAAAACAGTTTGTAGATTGGACTGCGGACGCCTGGAAGGACATCCAACTCAGGCATGACTACTGGCGGTGGATGCGAAAGGCGTTTACCGTCAACACGGTGTCGGGTGACGACACGTACGCGTACGGGGACTGCACCGATACGGAGACCGCCGCTGCGATCACGCGCTTTTCCAGATGGTGGGCCGACGATGAGGAGGACCAGTTCAAGTGCTACCTGCAATCGAGCGGGGTGGGAACCGAGGCCCGCCTGATTTTTCTCCCGTGGGAAAACTTCAAGTACCTCTACAAGATCGGCACCCAGAATAACAGCCAGCCCGCCCATGTGAGCGTCGATCATAACAACAACATCGTGCTTGGTCCTAAACCTGATGGGGTCTACGTAGTGTCTGGGGACTACCAGCGCGGCGTGCAAACCTTGGCCGCTGATGGTGACCTACCTGAGATGCCGGCGCAGTTTCACGACCTGATCTGGCGCCGGGCGATGGAACTCTACGGCGTTCGGCTTACCGCACCCGAGGTATTTCAGGCTGCCGTGCGCGAAGGCAATCGTACGATGCGGGCGTTGGAACGAAACCAGCTTGCACCGATCTGGCTTCCTCCCCCTCTAGCATGATTGCCGCTGCCGTAGCCCGCGCCCTTGCTTCGGTCAGGGTAGTGCCCGACTATGTACCGTTCTTCGGCGGTCTGGATACCGTCACCCCGCCATTGCAGCTTCCCAGGGGCTTCTGCCGGGCCGCGCAGAACTTCGAGGCGAGCATTAACGGTGGCTACGAGCGGTTCAAGGGGTACGAGCGGTTTGATGGCCGGTCGCCACCTTCTGACGGCCAGTACGCGATCCTCAACGTCACGATTACCGGAACCTTCGCGGTAGGCGACACCATTACCGGAGTGACCTCCGGGGCGACTGCGGTGGTGCTGGCCGTGGTGACTTCTGGGACACCCGATTACCTGGTCATCACCAAGATCGTCGGGACATTTGTCAATCCAGAGACGTTGAATGTCGCAGCAGTGGGACAGGGCACGACGAGTTCTACGGCGAACGTGAACGGAGCTTCAACTGCCAAGCTTCACGCCCAGTACAACAATCTCGCCGCCGACGAGTACCGCGACGACATCCTGGCTGTTCCTGGCTCGGGGATCATACGCGGTGTGTGGATGCTGAACGACGTGGTGTACGCGTTCAAGAACAACGCCGGCGGTACTGCTTGTGCCATGTACAAGTCGAGCGTGTCCGGATGGACGGCAGTTGCTCTTGGCAGACAGTTGTCGTTTACGTCAGGTGGGGTCACAGCGATTGCCGAGGGCAATACCATTACGGGCGCGATTTCAGGGGCGACCGCTGTCATCACCCGTGTCGTGGTGACTTCTGGGACATGGGCTGGTGGGGATGCGGCTGGCAAGTTCATTTTCGCTTCGCAGACCGGCACGTTTCAGGCCGAGAACATTGATGTCGGCGCGACTCTCAACCTAGCAACTATTGCAGGTAATAGCTCGGCGATCACCCTGCTTCCAGACGGGCGCTTCGAGTTCATCACGAAGAACTTCGGGGGCAAAGCGAACACGAATCGCATGTACGGTTGTGACCGAATAAACAAAGGATTCGAGTTCGATGGGACCGTCTATGTCCCGATCGACACCGGCATGACTACAGATACTCCGAATCATGTCCGCGAGCACAAACACCACTTGTTTTTCGCCTTTGCCGGATCTATG
>ERZ1292632.2307-Hain-H43-01um-R2-2307-length-16201-cov-6_pt1 | contig 16201 bp, 34 predicted proteins | sample MGYA00564407_ERZ1292632 | MGnify/ENA primary metagenome ERZ1292632 (study PRJEB36523, sample SAMEA6512637) | groundwater metagenome | collected 2019-01-08 | study: AquaDiva: Metagenomics assemblies of 32 groundwater samples | reverse complement strand
AACCAATCAAAATGAGGTTGATTTCTTTCATCATAAGGAGTAGTATAATTCTCTTCCATTAATCTTTGAAGAAGCAAACGACAAACTTTCATTTGATTTGCTTCCCTTTCTGCTCCTACATGCATTCCTTTATATCGAAAGAAATCCTCCATTAATTTGAATTTGTGTTCTAAAATTTTGTATAAATAATATTCATCCCATTGTCTATCCTGCCAAATAACAGGAAGCCATCTTATTGTAGAAATTATATTTCTAAAGAAAGATCTTATTTTGTAGAAAAAATCAAAAACAAAATTATCTTTCCAACTTTCTAAATTTATCATTTATTTTCCTATCTGTTGGATTTCTTCTTTCAAATCAAATAAAAATAAAACATCTGAATACACATCTCCATTTTCCTGAGCTTTCTTATTTTCGTAAGGACCAACCAATCTCCTATAAAATTCTTCTGCTGCCCCGGTTAATACACCCCAAACTTTATTCAAAGATACAAATTTTGTTGGCATATTCTTCACACTTTTAATAGCCAATCTTGTAATAACATAATCAAGTTCAGGTTCATCTAATGCCGGAAATTGATTAATTATAATATCCAATGCTAATTTATTTTCCTCTTTTATATAAGGCATATTTTTCTTCTCCAATAAAATTTCTCAATGTGATTCCTTCTTCTTTTATTAAACGAATTAATCCCACTCTTTTATCATCAAAATTAATAACTGCTTCATCTTGAAAGAAATCCATCCATTCCATTAATCTAATAACTTCTGCTTCTGAATAATCCATTATTTATATCCTACAAAATTAAAATTGTTTGGTCTATTATTCATATACTCTCGAATTTGCTCAAATGAAAGAGGATAAAAATTATTTGGATCAACTCCTATATCCATACTCTTCCCAAAAGGTTCCAGTCTACCGTGTGAATGCCCATAAAGATGCCAAGAATTATAATGGCTTCTCTCCCAAGTTCTCATAGAATAGTGGCAAACAACTATTAAAACTCCATTAATTTCTTTCCTCCACATATATTGAGCAAAATCAGGAAGCCAATGATCATGGGATCCTTTTATAAATATATGATTCCCATTAAGTTTTGAAATGTATTTTTCTTGAGCTTCTTTATGATTCTTAGCCCAACAAAAATCACCAGCATGAACTGTTGTGTCATTCTTTCCAACAACAGAATTGAATCTTTCAATAATTGTAGAATTCATCTCTTCAACATTGCTAAACGGACGATGGCAATATTGAATTATTTTAGCATGGCCTAGGTGTTGATCGCTCGTAAAAAAATACATTATTTATTCTCAAAATTATTTCAAATGGCACATACGGCAAAAGTCTGGCCCAGCATCATAATCATAGCCTCTCAACATATGATCCCCGATTCCAGAAGTATGAATATCGTGGCAACTAGAACATTGTACTTTGCTCTCTGCATCCAATAAATCTTTTGCAATAGTTCCACCAAGAGTACTTGGTTCAGCTGGATCTTTTAATGCTCCATCAAGAGCAGCCAAACTAGAATCATATACAAAAGATATAGGGTGTGAATTTTTTAAGGTATTCGAAGTCATAGTATGCTCAGGGCTCATCCAAGAATATCTAGGATTCGTTCCATCATGACAACTTAAACAAAGTCGAGAACTTCCAGAAGGCTGCCCATCCATTGAACCTTGGAAAGTACTGCTCGAGTACATTGAAAAAAATGAAGTAGTTTCACTTCCATTCCATAAAGGAATGACCGGCGAACTTTTTGAATTGTGTGGAGTATGGCAACTATCACAACCATAATCAGAATGAGCAGCTAAGATAATTCCAGATTGTGAAATTAACAAAATAACAACCAAAATTACTGCAATTAACTTCTTCATCTTAATTTCCTCCAATTTGCCAAAACGTGACTATATCATTTTCAAAATACACATATACATTATTTTTGTCATATGCCCATTGTTCTCGTGATCCAGAAGAATTTTCAACTTTATAAGTTCTGTTAGGAGTTCCTAATAAACTTACAATTTGAATTGAGTTCATACCCAACAAAGATTTCTTAGAAATTGCACTTTGAGAACAGCCTGCAATTAAAATGAATAACAAAATAATTAATAACTTTTTCATAATTTATTTCCAAACTTCTTGAAGTTGAAAATTTTTAGCAGCCATTTTTATTTCTCCTAAAAATTAGTTTTTAATCGGGTATCGGATTCTGGGGACAAACAACATATTTTCCTTCATATGCTTGATGCCCTTGGGCAAAATTTTTAGCAGCATCAAGAGTAAGGAATTCCCCAGCAAAAACCCATTGTTCCTCATCATTTCTTAAAACCGTAAACATAACTATTTTCCTCTAATTTTTAATGCTTCTTTTTCTCTCACTACTTAAATTATACCGGATGATTTAAGAAAACCAAATGAAAAATTAGAAAAATAAAAAATTTATTTTCCTTGAATATAGTCCATATACTCCTCTACGATTGTTTTCCTACTGCCTTGATTCTTTTTCGTTAATTCATTTATACTCTGCTCCAGCACCAGTTCAATAACAAGAGTTGATTTTTTCTGCCCACTTCGAACCATTCTACCAATACACTGTTTTCTTATTTTAGGACTTGAAATAATATCAAAAAATATAACTATCTCTGCTGCAAAACCATCCCAACCTTCAGATCCAGCACTTGTCTGAACTATAGCTGCCAATGTATCTGGATCATTTTGGAATTGGTGCTCCAAGGACAATCTCTCCTCTGGTTCCAATCCTCCTTTGATGCGAATAAATTTTGTTTCGGCCTTCTGCAAAGCTTCTGACAGCATATCCCCAACTTCTTCAAATTCATTAAATACAATTATTTTTTTACCGCACTGAGTTAATTCTAAAACGGCTTCTAATTTTGGATTTTCTTTTAGCCTATAAGAAATTCTACTATTCCTTCCTTCATTAAAATAAATAAATCCATCCGTTAGTTGTTTTAATTTAATTGCTTTTGTTGAAGGATCCAAAAATATTGCATTTAATCCTTTTACTTGTAAAGGAATTCCATGAATAATATTATGCTCCATTTGCTTAAATTCATCTGTTGATTGCAATAACAAAATTTCTTCTTGACATTCTGGCAAATCAAAACATTCTTCTCTATTAAAACTAAGAGAATTCATTGCCCATCTTTTAAGAATATATTCTTTTCTGCCAGGCCTTATTTCCCAATCAAATCCTTTTTGATAAAAATTACTTTGCCTAAATGATTGAAAATTCCACCCAAAAGTAGCTCCAAGATCCAAAACATGATAAATTCCAAACAGTTCAAGAAGACATCTATCAACCGGGGTACCGCTTAAACCACAGACATAATTTATTCGCTTTGAAAGTTCTAAACAAATCTCTGATTGCAAAGTGTATCTTGAATTACATCTATGAATTTCATCAAATATAACACAATCAAAATCTTGGGTAAATAATTTTTCATTTATTTTCCATTTGCAAGATTTCTTTTTTACAACAACATACATTCCAGGATTATCTTTATCGGGAATAACTTTTCTGTTTTCATCTTTTGAAGCTAAGAAATCTGCATTTTCTAAAGATATATTTTTTGCTTCAATTTTATACCCAGCACTTTCTGCAAAATCACAATATAATGTCTTTAAACTTTCATACTGACAAATTGATATGCATTGTCTTTGGTTTATTTTATTTCTACGTTCTTCGGTTGTACCAGATATAATCTTATAGGACATCTTAGTTTGTTTAGCATCTCTTGCCCAACTGCCTATGGCACTTCCTGGACAAACAACAAGTATTTTATTACAATTCCATTGTTTTGCTATCCATAATGAAGTTAGAGTTTTGCCACAGCCCACGTCAACCCAGATGCCGATTCTTTTTTTATCGGCCGCAAATGCCATACAGGCCAATTGATGCCTATAGGGATTCAATGAGAAATCAAAATTCTCATAAACCCACATCAATTGTTCTTTTGTTAAATTTTTATAATTAAAATCACTCAATTTTTTCTTTTCTTATTTTTATTCAACCAATTCTGAAATAAATGATATTCCAAAGTATTAGTCGCTCTTTCGTCATGATCCTCAATTCCATAATTGTAAAAAAATACGTGCAACATTTCATGGCATAACACTGAAATTGGATGAGTATCATTTTCTTTACACCTTTTAGGACAGACCCAAACTTTTGCTGTAAAATATGGAACATAAGTTTGACTGCTTCCGATTCTACCATCATCTATTATCCAACCTGGGGCAGTATTTCCAATTTCTAACTCAATTTTCCAATCTCTCAAGTTTAAATTATTTTGGCACCACTTAACAGCATTTTCAAGCTGCTTAAAACTAACTCTCTTATATGGAATTTTGCTATATGTTGCCATTAAAATAATCTCCTATTCTTAGTTCTTGCCTGCATTAATGAATGAAATCCCAATTCTTCAAAAATAGAATTTAATTTATTCCAATCAAATTCTTTAACTTTCATATCTTCAAAATTGATTTCAATTGGAACATCTCTTCGAATAGTTACTAAATTTTTGCTAAAAAGACACATTTCTTTCTGATTTATCAACTTTTCACAGACTTTTGGAGTTGCTGCAATCGGAATATGATTTTCAAATTCATTATTTCTGAATATTCGATCCAAAGATCCCCATTCTTTCAAAAGTTCAACTGCTGTCTTAGGACCAATTCCTTTAACTCCTGGAACGTTATCAGAAGGATCCCCCTGCAAAGCTAAAAAATCTACAAACTGAATAGGAGTAACACCCCATTTTTTAATTATATCAGAAAATATGGTTTTATTTCCCTTATTTATATCCAGCATTTCAACCTTATCTTCTCTTAATAATTGTATAGCATCTTTATCTCTTGTGCAAATTATAATTTTAATGTCTTCATCAGATTTTTCTATCTTATCCACAACTGTTCCAATTATATCATCTGCTTCATACCCAGGCATTTCATATACAGGAATTCCCATTATATTTAATATTTCTTTAGTTCTTTTAATTTGTTGAGACATTCCTTCCGGCATAGCTTCCGGTCTATTATTTTTATATTTCTCATACATCTGCTTACGGAATGTTTTTGCATGACAATCAGAAGCCACACAAATCATATCCGGCTGATGGTTTCTTAACATTTTGAGAAAAGTTTTAAAAAATACATATGTTCCTGTTGTAATTTCCCCGGAAGGAGATTTTAATTCTTCTTTAGTTCCGGCAAATGCAGAAGTATATATCCAAAGATATAGATCAATTAGAAATAAATTTTTCATTCTTTTCCTCTTAAATAAAGTTTATTATCTTCCCCAATATATACTTCTGGATCTGTTAAATGAAGATTTCCAAAACTATCCAATTCAAACACAACTTGTTTAACAATATTTTTATGAGGATCTGTAGACATGTTTTTAGTTGTTGCTTTTTCAAAAACAAAACTTCCTCTCCTTAAATCTATACAAAAATTTCGCTTTTCCCAAAATTTGCAATTAACATATAATTTAACTTCCATTATTTTTCCTTCAGATATAATTTATTATCTTCCCCTATGTAAACCTCAGAATCAGACAACAAAAAAAATTCCCAAAACATCTTTCTTAAAAATAAGCTCTCTTATAATAGTCTTTTTCGGATCTTCTGATATATTTTTTGTGGTGGCATAGGCTCTAAAAAACCCGAAAAGATATTCTTTAACACTTATTTCTGTGTTTTTCCAAAATATTCCATTAACTTTTAATCTTATTTCCATTATCTTCTCCTCTAGATTTTTTATGAACAGGAACATAGGGCCAGGATTTTAAACAAAATTGACCTATTTCCAAATTTTGAGCAAATTTACAACCAATCTCTTGAACTCCATGCCGATTTGCCAACATAAATAAAACCATACGATGATTTTGAGCCATTTCCTCAGTTGCAGAAATTGCCAATACCTGATCTGTATTTCCCAATTTTCTAATATCTTCAGCAAAGTCTTTTTGATCAAGCTTCATTTTTCTCAAAGCTTCTCTAGGAACCTGACTTGCGGTAATTGCCAGCAGCTTTCTATCATCAGCAATGCCTTTCATATTCATGTATATATCATTTATTTGATCTCTACGACCATCCCCAGCAGTTAATTTCATCTTTTCAACATAATCATTTACAAGAATATCCGGGACAAATCCTTCAAATGATTCCAAATAATCCAAATATCTATATACTTCTCCCATAGTACAAAATCCCATAGGATATTTTCTGATTATTAATTCTCCTCCTAATCTTCCTATTTTTCTGCGACAAGTTTTTACTTCTTCCGCATTACCAACAGTTGGTAAATCAAAATTTTCAAATATTCCTGGACTTTCATCTTCTCCCAATGTTTCCAAAGATATGGTTTCGACAGTTCGGGAAGGTTCCCCAACCAATCCTCCCAATCCCATATCATATCTCATTTCAGTGTCTTCAAGAGATAATTCATGAGTTATGTGCAATACTTTCAATCCAGACAATAAACCTTGAATTCCCAAATAAATACAACACCAAGATTTGCATCCTTTATACCCACCAAGAATACACAAGAAATCCGTCCTACAAAATCCTCGAGGAAATCTTTGATCTATATAAGGCATTCCAATCCCTATCAATCTTTGGTTGGATCGATGTGGCTGCAAATAACTTGGAAGACCATTTTCAAAATATTTCAACCCAACTTCTTCTTGAACAATCCCAGCACGTAAAGTTTTTTGCATTAATTGTCTGGCTTTTTCAAAATTTCCATCTTTTGCTAAACGAGCTAATTCAACCGCCCCTTTTTCTAATTCTCTTGCTTGCACAAAAGTATTTATTCTTGAAATAACGTATGCAGGATTTGGGAGATCTAACTCCTTTAATCTCTCCAAATAAATCATGTACAATTCAGAATCTTCTTTTGATTTTCCAGAAAGAAATTTAATGACTTCATCCCTAAAATGGTTTTCCGGAGCAATTCCAAATTGATCAAAAAAAGTATAACAAATAGCAACAATATCCTGAGTGATTTGACTTCCGAAATAAGAAGATTGAATTGATTTTCTAGCAGCCTGTAGAAACTTTGTATCAGAAATTGCCAGCAAGACAAAAGAGTCCTGAATTCTTTGATCAATTGGTGAATTTTTCATAACTCTTATTTATTTCTTATGTTTTATTTTTCTTTATTAAACAGATTTTTAGTTGTTTCTGTTAAATATATCCTGCGATTTGTATAAATTTTAATTCCAATCTCTACTTTCTTCTTCTCTGATTCAATTCTTATAAATCCATTCTTGTTTAAATAATTAATTGATCTACTAACAGCATTTTCTGATAATCCTAATTTCTCAGATAAATATTCATTAGTAGCCCAGCAAGACTTACTCATATTATGAGTTAATGCTACCAATTGGGATAAAACAATTTTATGTGTAGATCTCATTGGCATAGATAAAAGCATCCCTGATAACACTATTGGATAAAACTTTTCAATTTCTTCCATAATTTCTCTCCTTACTAATTATTTAAAAACTTCTAAATAGAAGTTCCCGTTTTCGGGAGCTAATTAAAAACTAATTATCATTTCTATTTATTTCTAATAATTATAAGAATGAATGTATAGTTTATACTATACTAACCTCAAACGGGAACTTCTATTTCTATGTTTCCTGGAAGCATTAAATATTCCTTATTTAATCCAACCCTATCTCAGCCAAATATTGGGGCATAAGAATATCCCAAGTGTTGGGAGAACAAAGTGTTCCGGGATACACAATTTGACTTTTATCAATAAAATTCTTGACTAAACAATTTAGTAAGTACTCAATACCTTGATCGGTACCAATTTCTCTGGGACCAAAAAATTCCTTTACTTTCTTCCCAGCCTCAATAAATTTGGCTTTGGCTCCTTCATGAGGATTATACTCCGGATTATTGTTCAATGCTCTAAATATTCCAACTAGTTTTTTAGTCATTTCTGGATCTGGGTCGTATCTTCCGTATTTTTGAATACGAAGTTCATTATACTGTTCTTGAAATTTTCGAGCAGATAAAATATTTACCTTCCAGAATCCATCATTTAAAGCCCACTCCAAAACATCAATAACTTCTTGAATAGGTTTGCGTTCTTTTTCTACCAATTTGTATATTTCATAAGCATTATTTTGTAAAACAATCTCAATTGCTTCTAGATTTTCTAAATATCGAGTGTAAGTATTTCTTAGTTTATTGGCAGAATTAAATATTATTTCTGCTAATTGATAATAATGAGAATCTTTAGAAAATTCTTTCTTAGAATATCTTTGAGGAAGTTTTGTTGTTCCAGAATCTTCCAAAAGTTCTTTAATTATTAATACTGCCTCTTTTACATTTACATCTTCGGCTCTATCCAATGCTTGAACTTGTTGCCACTTTTGTATATAATTTTTAGCTTTTTCAATTGCTGAACTATTCATTTTATCCTCGAACAATCTCTATCATCTTATTCAAGAAATCAACAAATTCAATCCAGGAGACATTGCAAATAATAATTCCTACAATTAATCCAAAAATAAATCGCCACATTTTAATTCCTTTCTCCTAAAATTTCTTTTATTGATCTTCTTAATATATCTTCTGTATCTTCAGAAATTTTTAATTTCTGACGGACTGTTTCTCGAAATCCTTTGGGGTCTTTCATTTTCTCAATCAAACATAATTTAATATACGATCTTTCTAAACAAGAAAATCGGAATTCAATCAAATCTAAAAGATAAACTCCATCTTCTAAATTAGATGGCCGACCTTGCAATAAAGAAGCATCTTCAACATCAACTGTTTCAATTTTTCTATAAGAATACCAAACTATATCATATAAATGTCTTTCAACAATAAATCCAATCCATGTTTTTATATTTGCTCCTTTTGAAGAATCAAATGCATTAATTGCTTTTATAGCTGCTACATTTCCTTCATTTTTAAGATCATCAATATCGTGTGTGGAAGGCTTACGAATCTTTTTGAATGCTACAAAGGCAGCGTTTTCTATTAGGCTAGAATGCTCTGACAGGATGGAACTAACATCCAAACTAGAAGGCATAGTTTTCTCCCAAACAACTGTTGCAAGCTATTATAGAAATTACCCTATACGCTCTTGATCTTCATCTATTTCTTGTTCTGAATAAGGATCATATTCTTGTTCATTCTTTTCTAAAAAAGCATCAACAATATCTTGAGAAGGCACAAATTGTTTTCCATCCCATATTTTTAAGAATACTTTCACATCTAAATTTGGTTTTAATTCTGCTCCAAAACAAATAATCCCTGTATCTCTCAGCTTTTTTAATTTTTCAACAATACTCTCTATTTTAATTTCTTCTGTTATTACAGAAAATATTTTAGCATAATGAACAAAAGCTTCTTCTAATAATCCTCCTACAGAAGGATGTAATAGCATCTCTTTTGTTTTTATAATTGGTTTAGGAGGAGCTTTTGTTCCTTCCTGAAAAGACAATGCTGTTTTTACAATATATTCTAAAACATCTTTAGACATTATCTATTTCTTCCAATTTATCTTTAATAAAATTAGAAATCCAAGAAGTTGTAACTGCTCCAGCTTCAACATTTCGTTTTATGATTTGAATAATTTCTTTTAATTTTTGAGATTTTTTATCCCACCCTTCAGGAGAAAAGAATTTAATTACGTCTTTTGCAACAAACAGAAATTTTAGATTATTCTTTTCAGCATAATCTATTAAAAAATCTATAGTTTCATCAATTCCTACAGTACAGTGAGGATTAATAGAAATTATATAGATTTTGTTAGGCTCTAATGCTTGAATGTTTTCTATATCTATTTTCATATTCCACTTTCCTTGCAAATATAGCACAAACCACTCATATGACAAGGAGATCCCTTCTTTACCCAAGTCTCCTTGCCGCAATTCCAGCACTTAATAAGTGCATTGCCTTTGTTTTCCTTCAAAACAATTACTTCTCTTTCAAAGAAAACAGTTTTACCCGTTCCTTCCTTTGCAGGATCAACACCAACAATTGCTTTTGCCTTTGCGATTAAATTTGACAACTTCATTTTAGTTTCCTCTTTTTCATAACAAGGACATTGTTCTTGCTGTACTAATATATTATATTCAACATTGTATCCCCTATCACAACAAAATGAATTGTTATTTCTGTATTTACATTTGTGGCAGGGTATCATTTTGATTCTCCAAAATAGGTTCGGTTTCCAAGCCACGCATTAAATTCCGCAGATACTCTTTTCTCTCCTTAGGATCCGGAAATTCTCGTTCCAAAATAAATTGAAGAATTGCTTCCTCTCTTTGATTTTTCTTAGCAAAGAAGGCATCCCTGTCAAAAGATCTTCGAGATTTGAAAGTTTTGTTTCTTTTGCTACTCATTTTTTGTTATCCTACTATTTAAATTATACCGGATGATTTATCCAACCAATTTTGTGGAATTCAAACATTATTTCCTCTTTCGAAAATCAAAAACAGTTGGGTTACCCAAATTTGTTAATCCTTCTGCAATTGCTCCAATCAGAAGAACAATAGGAACAAGCAGTCCAGCGAGTGCAGTAACTATCAAATCTTTGATTCCCATTTTGTCCATATCATAATAAGTCCACAAAATAGCTGTTAAAACTCCTATGCTCATCCAAGTTGCGATTGACAATAAAATAATAGTTAACATTGTTTGATCTCCTCCTATTAATTAATTTTTCTATTTTTAACAATGCCCCAAGAAGGACTTGAACCTTCACTCCCAAAAGGGAAGTAGATCTTAAGTCTGCTGTGTCTGCCAATTCCACCATTGGGGCATACCCTCTAGCAGATTCGAACTGCTGTTAGCGGGCTGAAAACCCGCTGTCCTGCCTCTAGACGAAGAGGGCCAATTTCTTAAAATCTTTCTAATGATCTTTAAAATAATGGATCGTATGTTCCTTCCACTTCTTTCCACAACATTCGCATTTCTCCCAAGGCCAATGTATTCCTAGCATAGCTTTCAAAGCAACAGCACACACTAAAATAAGAACTATGATATTCATCAGTATTCTCCAAATGCCCCTCTATACTCTACTAGTTCATCATCATTCTGGGTTTGAATCCTTCTGTCTCTGCTCTTTGGAAGATTGAATGCAGAGATACAAGTTCCTGTTCGACTGTTCCGAAGATGCTCCTGGGAGCATGATCCCTCACAACTTTGACCTGTGCAAGCACACATAACATCCTCATTAAAATTCACTTTCCTAGTTGTTTCCTGCTGGTTTTTTTCAAAAGAATGAGACATTGTTTTACCTTTCTTAAAAATATGTTTAATTAACGCCAGGATCAGAATTTCGGACTTCATCCTTTACATTTTCTAAAGCTTCATCATATTCCTCCCTGTATATTTCTATTACTAATTCATCTGCTCCATCTTCTGGCTCATCAAAAGGACAAGTAAAATCTATACTCTGAAAATTCCCTGCCCACTCCTCTAAACCTTCCTGTCTTCCTCTCAAAATCTCTCCAGAATTTGAATCCTGAAGCTGCTCTGGCATATTGGAAAGTTTATCCTGCTGCTCAGAAGCTAAACTTTCTATTTCAGAAACAAAATTCTCCACAATTGTTTCGAGATCTTCAAAAGTTTCAGCATCTGAAACATCTTTTTCAAGATTATCCTGAAAATCATAATAGTTTGCCAAAAACTCACTTTGTGTTAATGAGCTTCTTCGAGGCATTTCTTTGCTATAGTGCTTTCCCCCATAGGGAAACTCCCACCAGTAATAACTTTCACCCTTCTTGGCGACTGGATTGTCCTTGCGTGCTTTCTTTACAAAATGTGCTCTAGCCATTTGTTTTACCTTTCAACAAAGTGAAATATACATTGCAACTGCCAACCAAAATATGATTGAATTCTCTTCTCCAAATGCTTTGTTTAACATTTTATTTAGCATGTTTTCTCTTACTACTTAAATTATACCGGATGATTCTGAAAAGCCAAATGAAAAATTAGGAAAATTTTGGGAAATTTTTGGCTGCTAAGTTTCTTAATTTTTCTATAGCTCGTTTATATTGCATAAAAACAGCAGTACGACGTATTTTTAATTTTTCTGCCATTTCAACAAAAGTCAAATTTTCAAATATATGCATTTCTATTAGTTTCTGATCGCTAGGCTTAAGTTCCCTTAAAAAAGGAGAATATTCCTCTGCCATCAAATTTAATAAAGGATCTTTCTCATCTTGACTAGTCTCTCGTTCTATTACTTCTGGATCAAAAGAAACTTCTTTTCCCAATTCAACCCATCTTTGAGCTGCATATCTCCTCATACATTGCAAGCATTGCCTCTGCAAATTTTGCGTATCATCAGTTCGATGAAATCTTATAACTCTCATCCAACCTTCAGAAAAGAATTCATCTTTTGAAATATGTGGATATTTCTTAGTAGAAATTTCGGAAGTTGTTTCCAGCACCTCTAAAGAAGAATCATCCAAAAAGTTGCTATACTTATCTGGCTTCCTTCCCACCCAAATTATCCTTAAACGGCTTAATGTATGCTTCTACATATCTACCAATTCTATCGATCACTAACTGTATTTTATCTTTACCAACAGGATTCATAGAATGACAATAAAGATTTGGAGGAACCCAATTTTCTTTCATGACTTTTTCTTCAATCCAACTTACCAAATCATATCCAGACTTAGAATCACAGCTTCCTAAGTCATGATCTAAACTAAGATCTGTAACTAGTCCATTCTCCAAGAGAGCAATAACCTCTTCAATAGTCCGGATTTGATTCCAACCTTCGTAGGGAGAACGAACATCATCTAAAAATACTTTCATTTTAATACCCCAATTGTTTTTTCATGTAATATGTTGCTATTTTAGAATTAACTGAAGAAGTCCAACAAGCTGGAAATTGGATATCTGTTGGATAAAAATTCTCAGGCCAACGCCCTCCATTCCATTCAATATTCCAAAATACCCGAAGATGTTCAATATTTGCTGGATCAAACCATTCAATAATTGTCATTTTATTTTCCTAAACAAAACAAGCTAATCCATGCTGATTTTCATCCAACATCCAGTTTAATTCGCGTAAACGTATAGCATCTTCCTCAGTAATTCCCGCATCTACAATTTGTGATATAGATACAGAATAGATTGTGTCGTGGCTTGCTCCTTCTACTCCTTTTTTAGGCAAGTATTTTCTTATAATTTGCAAGCCTATAAAAGCATTACAATCATTCAGTTCAGAAAGTTTGCACTCAATGTTGGAAGAATTCATTATTTCAGCAAATCTTTCGCTAGTCATTTATTTATCCTCTCAATTATATTTTGCCTGCTCGAATATCCTTCAAATAAGGAAGCAATAATTCTCGAGCTTGTTTCTCATTCCTTCCCACATTTTGATAATCAGGAAGCATTATTTGGAAGATTTCCTCATCTGTTTTCCCTTCTGCAATGAGAGGCTTTACTTTCTTAGCAACTCCAGATACACGTCGGGGTTTATCTCTATTCATAATTCCTTCAAGATAAGGATCTCTTTTGAAATCAGAATTTTCAGGAAGAATTGTATTCAAAGCATTCATCAATTCTGGATTTGGTTTTGAATCCTCTTTCCCTAAAATAAAATCAGATATGATTCCTAAATCTGATCTTTCTTCCTTAGCAATAGGTTTTTCTTTCAGAATCTCTTCTCCATCTTCAGGCTCTGGCTTCTCTGGTTCGGGAACATAATTCTCAAATTTGACCCCAAAGTATTTAGCCAAAAATCTACCATGCTTCACAAGATCCCTATAAGTAGTAGTTACAAACATGAGATAATCATGCTTTTCTTCTGTCTGACGGTATAGTCCGTATTCATCGCCCAATGTTATTCTTCCAGTTATTTTCTTAATTCCAACTACCATGGCGACATTCCTCCAGATATTGCTGCTTAATAATGACCCAACAGTAATCTCTTTATTAATTCAGCATCTCTTTCCCTAGAATTCATTTTTAAAGTTGTACTTTTTCCAAAAGTACTAACTTGGATATCTTCTGCATTCCCCAAAACTTGGAAATTTCCAGCTGAAAGAACCTCCTGAAAATTCTTTGCAATTTCGCAGTGATCTATATAAGAAGGAAACAGTATTGGTGTTTCCAATCCCATTTGATTAACAATAATATATTTACCGTGGTCCATAGTTATTTCAAAATAAAGTATAGTGCAGGAGGGCATAGAAACTTTCCAAAGGTTTCTATCCTCCGGATCCAATCCCCCTATTATCACGAGGTTCTTCCTGCACTATTAACTTGTCAAAACCAATCCCTCTAATTAAACTATACCGGATGATTCTGAAAAACCAAATGAAAAATTAGGAAAATAAAAAATTTATTTTTCAAGCATATTTATATTTTGAAAAACGATGTTCATTTTGATGTTGCCAACATCTTCCATTTTTATTAGCATTTCGTTTGCAGCGACGATAACTATAATGCATCTCAAAACCGGAAGAACCTCTACCAGTATACCGATAGGTATCGGCAATATAAATTCCAGCTACGCATTTCTCAGCCATTTTATTTTCCATGAGATTTAATCTAATTTTTTGGCTATTTTTTGCAAATTTTTACGATGTTCATCCTGAATTGCCTGTTGTTTCTCCCATTCATCAAAATCAGTTAATTCAGCAACCTTTTCTTGTATTAAATTAACAATATAATCTGGTTCCAAGGCATCTAATTCCCAGGATTCATCTCCATAATTTTCAATATAAGAACGACAACGACTATCTGTTAATTTTGCTGGGTTGGGAGGAGGACTCAATTCATCAACTTGCTCCATTGTTAATGCTATTCTTTCAACTATAACATCGCTTTCAAACAAATGCAGACGATCATGTATATCTCTTGTCATATCAATCCCACTTGGATCATGGTCCCCGAAATGCAAAATATGTGTTTGCTTTCCATTTTCTTCTTGTGTTATAAATCTTCTATAAGCAGCATCCCACATTGTGCTTTGACTTACATAGCCTCTACAAGAAAAGCAAGGAATATCAAGATCTGTACAAGTTCCTTCAATAACTCCAATCAAAGCATCTTTTTCAATCCAAATTTCAATATACTTTTTCTGGGTTTTTCTTGTATCAATTCGAAATTGCTGAGCACAAGCTTCTACAATATCTCTAGGACCATTCCAATGAGAATTCTTTCGAACATGGCGAGTTCTATCAACAATTGAATCCCAATCAATCAAGCCCGCAAGTCTGGCATCATTTATAATATCTCCTAACCAAGTATAATTGGGATCAGCATTTTTTGTTCCTTCAGGATCCCTTATCCATTTTGAACCAGTCCAACACCATTTGCGATCTTCAGGGAAAATATTCCTGGCAACAAATTGATAATAGAGCTGACGAAGAGTTAGATCATATCCTTCAGCTGAATATTTTTGAATAATTTCTTCAGCTTGTTGGATTACTACTAAACTGTTCTTATTAAATCTGTGATCTTCGTATTTTAAATATGGCATATTTATTTTCCTTGTTTTTCTAAGTTATCAAAAAATTCTTCTCGAGTTCTCTCAAAAAATTCTTCTAGAGTTCTCTCAAAAAATTCTTCTTGTTCTTCCCAATCAGAAAAACTTAGATCTTCTGGAAAAGTAGAATCATTTTTATGGGCATTCCAAAATAATTCAAATTCTTTCAATACTTTCTGTTTTGTTTGTATATACTTTTCAACATTCATTAATTTTTCTCTTAATTTCTATATTCTGAATAATTATGAATTGCTGCTCCAAAATGCAAAAACGAACCAATTATATAAATTTCTTTTCTATGTTCTGGCCAAATTTCTCCTAAAGTATAAGCAATTCCTAATCCACCCAATTGTAACAAAGCTATTTCTCCATCAGAAGGATTTTCTCCTATTAAAGGATTTGACTCCCTACCTCCTTCGTTAAGAACCATTTCTGTAGTACGAAAATCTGCATAAGCACCACCTACGTAAAGAACCAGAGCGGCGGTATCCCCAGAAGAATAAGGAACTCCACCACAACCCGAAAGAGTGAGTAAGAGAGCTATCAATAAATTTTTGGTTTTATTTTTCATTTGTTTCATCTATTCTTTTTTTGTCTATAATTTTTTCCAAACATTGCCATAATAGCCCTCTATATTATAATGGGAGCAACAGGGTTCGAACCTGTGACCTGTGGATTAAAAGTCCAATGCTCT
>ERZ1292632.2306-Hain-H43-01um-R2-2306-length-16204-cov-7_pt1 | contig 16204 bp, 27 predicted proteins | sample MGYA00564407_ERZ1292632 | MGnify/ENA primary metagenome ERZ1292632 (study PRJEB36523, sample SAMEA6512637) | groundwater metagenome | collected 2019-01-08 | study: AquaDiva: Metagenomics assemblies of 32 groundwater samples | reverse complement strand
CACAAATATATCCTTAATGGATTGTTTTAACACTATTCCGCAACAGGTCTATTCTTTATTTTGTTCAGACTCTAGTTAAAAACTTTCATATCCTTTGGGTAGGAGTAAGTGCACTTGGTTTTGATTTTTACATGGGTCCTGGTTGGCTTTATTTTTTATACCCATTTGTTTTAATTTCTAAAAATGATCCTTTAGTAATTGGAATTATCTCAAGTCTAATTGGGGTTATCACAACTTATGTAGTTTTTTGGTTTGGCCAGAGATTATATTCTACAAAAGTAGGTTTACTGGCAAGCATTTTTTATGGTTTATCCTCTTTAATAGTTTTCTATGATCAACAGCCATATCCAAATGCAGTTCCCTTAACCTCACTTTTAATTGCAATTAGTCTTTATATGTCAAAGAAAGACAAAAGATGGCTATATCTTTTTGCATTTTGTTATGGTGCGGTTTTTCACCTTCATTTATCTTTGGTTTTACTTATTTTTGCAGGGATATATTGGGTGTTATCAAACAAACTACTTGACCCAAAAACTTTTTTAGTTTCGACCGCAATATTTTTAAGTGTAGTTTCTCCAATGATTGTTTTTGATTTCTACCATAATGCAAGTAACATTACAGCCCCTTTAAGAGTTATAAAATCAATGAGTGAAGAGGGTAATAAAGTATCTATTGATAAAAAATTAAGTTCAATTGGAAGGGCTTTAAGTAGAGTTTGGTATTTAGACCAAGGTAAAAGTAATACAGATGAAATATTATACCCTTGTAATACAAGTTTAGAAGCGAAAACAACAACGTCAAAGCTACCCTTAGTTTTACTCAGTCTTATTATCTTGACATCGTTTTTTTCTGGTAAAGACTTTCTAAAGGATGAAAAGAAAAGACTGTTTTTTGTCTTGTCATTTTGTTTCTTGGCCCCATACCTATTGGTTAGCTCCATAAATTCTGTTGAATATTATCTATTAGGATTTTTCCCCTTATTTTTCATAATGTCAGCCAAGTTTGTCACATCACTTAAAAGACCGTTTAGTTACTTTGCATATATTTTAATTGCCTTATTTTTAATTCATAATACACAAACTGTTTTTAGAGCATCAGGTGATTATGGTCTTAAAACAAAAAGAATAATGATTAATAAAGTCATGGATCACGTTGGTAGTTCCACCTATTCACTTTCTGAAGAGGGGGGAGTATGCCAAGGTGCTGCTGGCTGGAGATATTTATACATGTCCTACGGAAAAATTCCTCTTCAAAGTTCCGAAGACAGATCATTTCAATGGTTGTGGGATGAGAACGAAATATCAAAAGATAAAGCTAAATATTTTGTAGTAATGGAGGATAAAAGGGTACCAAAAAGAAAGCATGAGGGTTACGCTGAAAAAATAACTGAGGGTGGGTTTAATGCCTATATTTACGCCAATTAATTTTTGATTCACACCAAAAATAAAAAATATAAAACTGAATAATAAAAGCCCACTTAACTACCTGATACCACTTGCCAACAATCTGTGACTTTCCAACTCTAGGCGCATAGGTAATTGGTATTTCTACAAATTTAAGTCCCAAGGCAACTGTTAAAAGGGTTAATTCAGTATTAAATAGTGCAGTTTTTTTATTTTTCCAAAGTGGCACAATCTTTTTTAGTGCAGATTTTTTAAATAATTTATATGCACAGCCGACATCAGTTAAAGCAACACTATTGAAAAGCACCTCAATTGTTTTTGCTTCAATTACATTTGCAAATTTACGGAATACCCCCATCGAAGCTCCAGATAACGCTCCTATTTGGCTTGTTCTTGTACCAATGACAACATCAAATTCACGAGCATATACTAGAAATCTTTCAATGTCGGAGGCCTTAAATGTTCCGTCTGGCTCACAAACCAGAACATAATCACTGGTAGCTGATGTAATTGCTTTTTGAAAAGCGTAACCATAACCTTGTCTGGATTCATGTATTAGTTTGGCTTTAGTCTTTTTAACTTCTTCGTCTGTTCCCGTTTCTGCGTTATTGTTTACAACAATTATTTCATCAACAAAACCAGTTTTCCAAAAGTCATCAATGACTTTTCTAATTGACCTTTTCTCTTTGTAGGTTGCAAAAACTACTGAGACTGTTTTCCCTTCATACATACTTTTAGTATTTTAACACCAAAACATACCAGTGCCTAAAAACTTCAAATAAGATATAATTCTAGAATGAAAACAAAGATTCTATCTCCATTTCTCAGATACTTTTTTGTCATAGTTTTAGTTCTGTCTACATACCATTTTGTTCGTGATATTCTTCAGACATTTGGAATTCATAATGCTTTTACTAATATTCTCCACAGATCTCACACAGAATGGTGTCGTTCATATTGTAATTTTGTAACCTACCCCCTATATTTATTGGGCATGATTGGTTCCTATATCGTACTAAATCGAAATAAACTAGGAACAGTTGGAGTTGTTTTGCTCATCTCTTTACTATTCTGGCTTTTAGCACTATTACCTTAATTTAATAATGAAAAATATTTTTAAGATCTTCAAAATTAGTAAGCCACAAAAAGGTTTGTACCAAGAATTATTACAATACCAAATTGCAGGAAACAAAAAACTATTAAGTAAGTATGAACTAAGATGAAAGAAAAGGAAAAGAAGGGTAAGTACCCCAAAAAGTTTGTTGAAAAGGCTATTGGCCAGTTTATGTTTGTACAAATTCGCAATGTGTGAATTCAGTCGGAGAGATCAATTACGAAGAAGCTTGTGGAGTAGACTTTTCAATTGCTCCAAAAATCATAAAATGTACCGCATGTCATTCAGACATGAATTTGGTAAATAAGTCAAAAAATTAATTAAATCATTTCGGATTTTTCAATATTTTAACAAAGCATGGCACTTGACAAAAATAAAGTGTACATATATCATATGTACAATGCAGGTTAAGAGTAAAGTAATTGATTTTGAATGGGATAAGTGGAATTTAGATAAAAATTACTTAAAACATGGAGTTACGCCTAAAGAAGCTGAAGAAGCTTTTGTAAGTGAAGAATCTTATTATTTTTCCGATATTAAACATTCGGTAGAGGAAGAAAGATTTATACTTTTAGGAAAGACTCTTGAAAAGAAAAATTTATTTATTGCATTTACTTTAAGAGGTAAAAAAGTTCGAATTATTTCAGCTCGAAGGATGCACAGAGAGGAGGTTGAAAAATATGCAAAAGCTAAAAAAAATACCAAAATTTAAATCTGAGAAAGAGGAACGAGAGTTTTGGTGGAAAGTTGATTCTACAAAATATGTAGATTACTCAAAACCTGAAAAGTGGGTTTTTCCAAATTTAAAACTTACATCGGTTCCAATAACAATTAGAATTCCAGAATCTCTTTTGGATAGGGTTAAGGTTCGTGCTCATCAGAAAGATATTCCATATCAGACACTGATGAAGCAATTTATATATACAGGTTTAGAAGAATAGTGTTTATTCAATAGCTTCCATATGGGAGATTGTAATTTTTGTTCTGTGAAGGTGTAGATTGTTAAATATTACCTCATAAATTAAAAATCCAATTGGCACAAAGAACAGTGTACTTGTGAGTTGGTATTTTAAGAATGGTAGGCTATTTATGTATGATTGTAATAGCCCCAGTGCAGTGTTTGGATACATACCCCATGAGTCAAGTGCCCATACCCCCAAATTAGTCCAGAGAAAGAAAAAAATATTTGATGATACCCCCGCAAGTGTGCCAGAAAGAATGTTATTTGTTTTGAGATTCAGCTTTGCTATTAAATTTTTGAATATATTTATTGCTAAAATTGGAAGAATAAACCCACTCCATGTAAATATAAATATATTTGAATTTCCAATTAAGATATCAGACCCTGCAACTACCGCAAGAGTTAACAGAAGTGTAGTTTTTCTATCCAAATAGAAAGCTGAAAGAATGGTAGCTAGAGTAATGAGTTCAATGTTTGGTCCAAAATCAAACCAAACCCTTTCAATAAAAGCTAAAATAAAAACTGAATAAACAATCAACTTTTTCATTTTGGAGTTTCGTACTTCCAAAGAATCTTATCACCATCTTTAAGTTTCATTTGATCAGCTGCAATTTGGCCAGATTCATTATTTACATAGTAAATCCATGACTTTTTGGCGGTCGATTCAAACGTTCCAATCTTTTTAATAAATACACCAAAATCGTATTGTGTGGTCTCTAGGCTAATACTTTCTTTATCAGTAAATTTTTTTAAAATCGAAAAAGCAGTATCATTAGCGTCAGCGACTAATTCACCTGTTTTAATTTCTTTGTTACCGAAATCTAATGTAATATCTACCCTAGCTTCGTAGCCAGATTGTTGATTTGAAGGAACATCAGACACTTTTTTTGAATTATAGTTTTTGAAAAGAATAAAAGACGAAGCTAAAACTAAAATCAAAAGAGGAATTATGTATTTTCGCATAGTGTTCATATTTAACGGTATGATACAATTTTTGTAAAGTGGGAATTAAAATTGGAATTAAAGAATCGTTACATGACAGAGCAGATTACGTCAGGGATATTGTGCTTTCTGCAAATGATGGAGTAGTTACTACTTTTGCAGTTGTTGCAGGATCTCTCGGTGCTTCACTTTCTCCATCAATTGTAGTTATTTTAGGCCTTGCTAACTTATTTGCTGATGGACTTTCAATGTCTACTGGTGCTTATCTTGGAGTGAAATCTGAAATTGAATATGAACAAAAGTCGGGTGAGAAAGTTAAACTAGGGAACAGACCACTATTAAACGGTCTTGTTTCGTTTTTCTCATTTGGAATAGCTGGTTTTATACCGCTTATGTCATATGTATTTAAGTTTGATAATAGTTTTGCAGTTTCTGCAGTTTTAGTTGCAATAACTTTATTTATAGTAGGTATATTTAGAGGGATAGTATCCGCCAAAAATGTCGTAAGAACCGCATTTGAAAATTTATTTATAGGTGGTGCTTCAGCTGTTATTGCCTTTTATGTTGGAGAATTGGCAAAAAATTATTTAGTTTGAACTGGAGGTGATAAATATGGCAAAGAAACAATTAATGGACTATTCAAAGTATTTAATGACTGGGGCAAGTATTGCAGTTTTGTTATCAGCAGTTGGATATCTTGGATATGACTTATGGTTAGCATCAACTCAGTGGCTCTTAGTTGCTGCGGTAATGGCACTTTTTGGGGTATATATGAAGCTTAGGTGAATAGTCAGTAGGCGTCCCGCTAAGCGGGATCAAATGCCACGCTGAGCCTGGCGGTAATTATGCGTTAAATCTGCGGAGATAATCGAGATGATTGACAAAAACAAAACTTAGTATTATCCTAGGCCTAACATATGAATTTCAACAGAAAAGATGTGGTGACAGGTTTAATAATTATACTTTTAATTATTGGTGGAGCTTATTTGTATAGATATCTTAAAAAACCAAGAACTCAAACACCAACCCCATCTCCAGCCTCATTTGAGTTCAGAAAAGATTTGGAAGACAGTTTCAAACTAGATATTCCAGACAATGTTAACTCAATTGAACTTAAAGATGTTTCAGGAGGGGACGGTCGTGGTATTGCAACAGATAAGGAAATATTGGTTGACGCCAATGATCCAGAGGCTGGATATTTTTACCAAGCATGGCTTGAAAATTCAGGAAAGTTAATTCCTCTTAGCAAACTTCAAATAGCCAAAGGTGGATGGATAGCAAATTATGATCGTACAAAATATCCAGAATACAAGAAATTAATTATTAGTCTTGAAAAAGTAAACGATAATAAAATTGAGAAGATAATTCTTGAAGGATCTTTCTAATTTTGCTTCAATGGTTTAATATTAGTTTTAGGTAAATGAAAAAATTTGTATTATTTTTTATACTTTCTCTTCTTTTAATATCTTTTGGTGCGTTTTTATTAAATGCCTTTAATCTTCAAAAAGATTATTTCAACTCTAAAAATGATGAAAAACAACAAGATGAAAGTGAAATGGTTAACGATATGGAACAAATTGAATCATATTATGTTGATTATACAAAAGAAGACTATGAAAAAGCGCTGGCTGAGAAACGAGTTTTAGTTTTATATTTTACTTCAAACTGGTGTGAAGAGTGTAAGGCTCAAGATTTAATTAATAACGAGGTGTTTAATGACTTAACCCTTCAAGGAATTGTAGGTTTAAAAATCCATATTTTAGATTCTGAAACAACTACAGAAACTGACGCTTTAGCTAAAAAATATGATGTTACCAAAGAACAATCAGTGGTAATTGTTGATACGGATGGAGTTACTCGATTTAAATATGTAGGGATAATAACTCAAGAGTTATTAACACAAAAGATTTTGGAGGTGAAGCAATAGATGATAATTAAAATATTTTCAACAACATCATGTCCATATTGCAAGATGTTAAAAGACTATCTTTTTTCTAAAGATATTCCTTTTGAAGAAATGTTAGTTGATCAAGATGAAAATGCTAAAAATGAAATGACCGCAGTTTCAGGTGGATTTTTGGGTGTTCCATTTACAGTTATAACCAAAGATAATGGGGAAGTTACAACAGTTATCGGTTTTGACAAAGGAAAACTGGAGGAAATACTAACATGATATTTTTGAATTACAAAACTTATGAAAGTGGAACCGGAGACAGGGCATTATCAATGTCTAAAATGGTTGATGAATTATCTCACACATCAGGAGTAAAAATAGTTCCAGTTGTACAATCATCAGATATATCTGAGATTACAAAAAATGTAACTGTTGAGGTTTGGGCTCAAAAGGTTGATCCAGTAACTTTTGGGGCCCATACGGGCGCAGTACTACCAGAATCAGTTTTTGAAGACGGAGCCATTGGTACTGTACTAAACCACTCAGAAAATAGATTTAGCGATTTTGAAACATTGTCAAAGGCGCACGACAGAGCAAAAGAGGTTGGACTTAAAACATTAATCTTTACAAAAGACCTTGAGGAATTTGAAAAAGTAACAAGCTTAAATCCTGACTATATTTCATATGAGCCTCCAAGTTTGATTGGTAGTAAAGATTTATCAGTTGCAACAGCAGAACCTGAAATAATTGCAAAAGCTTCTGAAATTTCTAAAAAATCAGGTATTCCATTAATAGTTGGTGCGGGAGTACATTCGGCGCTAGACGTAAAAAAATGTCTTGAACTTGGAGCAATAGGAATTGCTGTTGCAAGTGATGTAATGATGGCGGATAATCCACAAGCAGAGCTCTTGGATTTAGTAGAAGGATTTAAGTAATTATGAAAATTTTCATTGGTGCTGATCATAGAGGTTATGAATTAAAAGAAAAAATAGCAACATGGCTATTTGATTTGAATTATGATTTTGAAGATTTGGGAGCAGATCACCTCAACCCATCTGATGATTACACAAAATATGCAACTGAGGTTGCTTCGATGGTTGCTAAAAGACCACATTCAAGAGGAGTACTACTTTGCGGAAGTGGGGTAGGGGTTGAGATCATGGCCAATAAATTTGATGGCATAAGAGCTGCCATTGGCAAATCAGTTTTACAAGTAAAAGACGGTAGGAGAGATGAGGATATGAATGTTTTAGTTATTGCCTCAGATTTTACAGACGTAAAAGAGGCACGAGGAATGTTAATTGCATTTTTAGAAACTAAATACGAAGAAAATGCTAGACATGAAAGAAGGTTGGGAGATATTCAAAAAATCGAGGCTAATAATTAAAATTATAAAAATAATGTAACTTGACAAAATAATGTAGAATTATATAATAATGATATGCAACAAATGGTTTCGATTACTAGTCAGGGTCAAATATCTTTGCCTAAATTAATGCTTCAGGATTTAGGTATTTATGGAGCTACTAAAGCTGTTGCCCAAAAGGTAGGGAATACAATAATTGTTTCTCCAAAACAGGATTTTTGGTCACTGGCTGGGTCACTCAAGTCTATTGTTAAATTGAATGACAAGGAGCTAAGGAGAGCAAGAGAGAGTTTCTCTAAAAACTGGGCTAAAAATGACTAATGTAATAGATACAAACATAATTTTAAGGTATTTAGTTGGAGATAATGAAAGGCTTCATCAAAAGTCTAAAGAAATATTTAAAAAAGCAGAAAATGGAGATATAAATCTTCTAATAAAAGCAGTTGTTGTTGCTGAAACCTGTTTTGTTTTGGAATCGTTTTATAAAAAATCACTCGATGAAATTGCCAGTGCAATGGAAGTTCTACTTTCACAGAAGTGGTTAAAAGTGGAGGATAGAAAGGGACTTTTAGGAATGTGGACAAATTATAGAAATAAATTACATTTTGTAGATAGTTATTTGTTATCTTCTGCTAAAGTAAATAAATATAAAATCCTGACTTTTGATAAAGAGATAGAAAAAATCGAAGCGAATAATTAAGTAAGTTGTGTATTTTCAATTCTAGCTTCTAATTTTTTTCTAAGCTTTTCTATTTTGCAATTAGACACATCACAAGAACCGTTGTCTTTTGCGCAGTATATTTGAATATTTTCGCATGCAGTCAAAATGATAGTCGGATCACTTGTTGGATTATCATCTGTGTAATAAGTTTTATCTTTTTCACAAGTTACAACTGACATAGTTTGATATTGTAGCCAGTGTGTGTGTGGAAGTCAAGTAAATGAACTGGTAGACTAAAAGGTATGGATTTACCAAAAATTACAGAAACAGAAGTTTCTGGCAAAAAAGTTATAGTTAGGGGAGATTTGGATATTAGCGAACTTAATACTGAAGACTTAAGACTCAAAAGTTTAATCCCTACTCTTAAATATCTTCTTGATAAAAAGGCAAAGATTATTTTAATAGGTCATTGTGGGCGTCCTGAGGGCAAATACGACGAGAAACTTAGTTTAATACCCCTTATTCCTATCTTAGAAAAAATGATTGGAACAAAAGATAGTTGGGAATTGAAAGAAAATTTGAGATTTGATCCTAGAGAAGAAGCAAATGATGATAATTATGCCAAAGAATTAGCTAGTTTAGGAGAGATATATGTGAACGAAGCTTTTAGTGTTTGTCATAGATCACACACTTCAATTGTGGGCATCCCTAAATATTTGCCTCACTTTGCAGGACTTAATCTAGCAAATGAAATTGAAAACTTAAATAAAGTAGTAACTAATCCGGAACGGCCACTTGTTATTCTAATCAGTGGAGTTAAAAAAGATAAACTTGAAATGATAAAGCCATTATCAGATCTTGCTGACAAGGTTTTAGTTGGAGGAAGATTGCCTGACTTTTTGGGAGACAATACGGAGAGTGTCAGAACTCAAACCGGAAAAGTAATTGTTGGAAACTTAACTATGGATAAAGAAGATATAACACTAAACACTATTGAAAAGTTTAAAGAAGAAATTAGTAAAGCTAAAACAATTGTTCTTGCAGGAGTTTTAGGCAAATATGAGGATCAAGGTCATTCACAGGGGACAAAAGAGATTTTTTCAGCAGTTTCAAATTCAAACGCCTTCAAAATTGTTGGTGGTGGAGATAGTCTAACTGCAATACAAAAATATAATTTAACTGAAAAATTTAATTGGGTTTCAGTAGGTGGTGGCGCAATGTTGGAATTTTTAACTAAAAAAACATTGGTGGGCATTGAAGCATTAACAAAATGAACGAGATAAAAATATTTTTGATTATATATTCTGCGATGATTGCCAATTCTTTTTGGGAAGCATATGTAGAAGGTAGAAACACAATGGAGGTTGGAAAAATTGGCTGGAAAGTTAAGATTGGAAAATATTATTTAACAGGTTACCATTTTTATTTGTTTTTTGTGATGTGGCCCCTGCTTTTGTCGTTACCATTCGTAATTTATGGATGGGATTTAAGACTTTTTGGAATTATATTTAGCGCTTACACCTCGGGTTTGGTGATCGAAGATTTTATGTGGTTTGTTGTAAATCCAGTTGTAAAATTATCTGAATGGGGTACTGAATTTACAAATCATTATCCTTGGATTAATATCTGGAAATTTAAAATACCCGCATTTTATCTAGTTGGTATTGGGATTTCATTTCTGTCATGGATCTTTCTTTGGAAGTAAATATCTTTATCAAATAGTTGAAACTATTCTCATTTTTCCAAAAAATTTCATTTTAAGTAATTTTTTATCAAAAGTTAAAAAATAATCACAATTTGCATTAGAGGCAGAATGAAGCTGAATATTATCCTCCAAATCAGTAGTTGGTCCTTCTAACGAATTTGCTAAGATATTGTAGCTAAAATCTAGAGAATTAAATGCTTTAAGTGTGGCTGTTAATTCTTGGTTTGGAATTTTGATTTTCTTTGTGTAAGCCACAATGTGGTAGGTTAGATTTGAAACAAAAAGCTCATTGCTCTCAAGCGTTTCAGCTTTAATAAAGACATTATCTATTCCTGAATAAAGTCTGATAAAGTAGTTTGTATCAAAGAATATATTTGCCATGTTTTTGAATCATTGCTTTATAATATAGCTTGTCGATTTGATTTATAGTTAATGGTTTAAAATTGAGCTTTGCAACTATATTGTTAAACTCTTTGAGATTAAATTTTTTTTGTTTTTGTGTGTGTTTTGGGCTAATTGTTGCAACAGGCACAGATCTATGGATAAGATCAACTGAATTTCCTTGATGTAATGTTTGTAATAATTCTTTAGGTTTGAACCTAAGCTCAGTCATTGAAATCGTTTGCATACTTGAAATGTACACTTAAATGCACATATTGTCAATACTATATTTTCTCCTCATCCTTTAGATAATGAATTTGCCAAGCATAGAATAGGTAATGAATTAGAAAGCTAAATACTACTCCATAATAGAAATTGAGATTTAAGTAACTGAATAACCAGCCACCAAAGAAACAACCTCCTAATATCCAATACTTAAGTTTAGACCATGGCAAAAAAGCTAGGGGAAAATGAATTCCTATAAAAAATAATCCAAAAATTAAATTAGAATATGCATTTCCAATTAAATTTTTTAACAACAACATTACAATTAAAATTGCAGTTTGTTGATACAAAATATTAAAAGACATAAACAAAATAAAAAATCTATCTTTTCTAAAAGATTCGTAGTATTTACGATCAAAGCTTAGCAACATACCCAGACTGTTTGTAATAATAAAACCCATTATTAATTGATTTATGTAGGTTTTTGCCAGAATATTAAACCAAAAATATGTAATGATAAAAGATATAGCAAAATACAAACCCCACCAAACAAATTTTTTTGATTTATATTTTTCAATTGACCATCTGATCTTGACATTAAATATTCCCCATACCAAAAACCATAATATTATCCAGATTATTAGATCTTTCATACTTTAATTATACTTACGAAACGTATAATATGTATATATACTGCTCACATGGTTACAATAGGAATCAATGGCTTCGGTAGGATAGGACGCTTGGCGTTTAGGATTGGTGTATCTAAACATTTAGATGAAATTAAGTTTGGAGCTATAAACACTTCAGGATCGATGGATGCAGCTGGTTGGGCACACCTCGTCAATTACGATACGATGTATAGGAAATTTGACTATAGCGTACAGTCTACAGACTACAGCAAAACAAACGAAAACGATCCAATTGGTAATTTGCTGATTCCAGAGCGGAATGTTGATGTTCCACTTTTAGCTCAAAAAGATCCGAGTCTTATTCCTTGGAGTAAATATGGTGTCGATGTTGTTATAGAATCAACTGGCCATTTTACTGATGAACAGGGAGCCAAAAAACATGCAATTGGTGGTGCCAAGAGAGTAGTAATTTCAGCACCCTCAAAAGGCGGGAATGTTGGAACATACGTTTTGGGCGTAAACCAAAAAGAAGAGGATGTACCAACTGGTACGGTTATATCAAATGCAAGTTGTACCACAAACTGTGTTGCTCCTGTTGCTGCCGTTATGCATTCTGCTTTTGGAATTGAAAAAGCAATGATGACTACAATTCATAGCTATACTGATGACCAAAATTTACAAGATGGATCACACAAAGATTTAAGACGTGCAAGAGCTGCAGCTCAAAACATTGTACCAACAACAACAGGGGCTGCAATTGCAGTAACAGAAACAATACCAGAACTTAAAGGACTTTTTGATGGCATGAGTTTAAGAGTCCCTGTTGCTACAGGGTCAATTACTGATTTTACTTTCCTGTTAAAGAAAGATGTGACTGTTGAAGATGTAAATAACGTATTTAGAGAGGCTGTTAAAAATCCTATATATAAGGGCATTTTGGCAGTTTCTGATGGATTTTTAGTATCAACAGATATTGTGGGAAGAAGTGAGTCAGCTATTGTTGATTTACCATTAACGCAGGTAGTTGCGGGTAATATGGTTAAAGTATTTGCATGGTATGACAACGAATGGGGATATGCCAATAGACTTGTAGAACAGGTAATACGTGTTGGAAGATCACTGGGTAGTGAAAAAATTCCTACCGACGCAATTACTTTATTGCATAAGCCAACTAATCCCTAGTCCCTAATCCCTAATCACTATTTAAATATGGAAGATACAAAATATTCAAACAAAAAGGGGTTCATCAAAAACATTGCATTTTTTGGCGATGCTGATATATCTGAAACTGATGAAACATATACACAAAGCTTTAAATTGGCTGGAATTTTAGCCAAAGAGGATTATGTAATAGTTGATGGTGGAGGGCCTGGTGTTATGGAGGCTGCAACATCTGGAGCTAAAAAAGAAAATGGTAAGACAATTACTGTCACTTTTGATCCAACAAGTGCCCCAGGTTTTGAGGGTAAATATATAGGCAATGTACCAGATGAGGAAATAGTAACGACAAATTATATTGAACGCATGTTTAAACTAATGGAATATGGCGATTGTTTTATACTTTTTAAAGGTGGAAGCGGAACAATTTCTGAGTTTGGAACTGCGTGGGTCTTAGCAAAACTTTATTACGGACGTCACAAGCCCTTTATACTGTTTGGAAGTTACTGGGCAGAAATAATTGATGTTTTTAGAAAAAATATGAATATTGATAATAAAGAACTTTCAGTTTTTGAGATCGCAAACAGGGTAGAGGATGTCTTACCAATAATTAAAAAATTCGAAAAACAAATGAAAGACAGAAACCATGATAATGATAGCAAGATGGACAAATACGATGCAGCTTTTCAGATATGAAAAAAACATTAGATGAATTACAAGAAATTTCTAAAGAAGTTAGGGCTGATGTAATTAAAATGATTCTAAAGGCAGGTTATGGACATCCTGCCGGATCTTTAGGAATGGTTGATGTTTTTGTTGCTATGTATTATGAAGTCTTGCTTCATGATCCAAAAAAACCAGATTGGATTGACAGGGATCGATTAATTTTAAGTAATGGACATATATGTCCTGCAAGATATGCAGTTATGGCGCATAGTGGGTATTTTGATCATAAAGAATTACTTAAGCTTGGTGAAATGGGAGGTATGTTACAAGGACATCCTGACAAAAGATATTTACCAAGTGTTGAAACAACTTCAGGACCATTAGGGTCAGGACTCGCTCAAGCCTCGGGCATTGCATATTGTGCCAGAAAGGATAAAAAAAGATTTAGAACATATGTAATTACTTCTGATGGGGAACATGACGAAGGAAACCATTGGGAAGCAGTGATGTTTGCAGGGAAAAATAATCTAAGTAATCTAACAATGATAATTGATAGAAATAATATTCAGATTGATGATTTTACTGAAAATGTAATGCCACTTGAACCTCTAGCAGATAAATACAAAGCATTTGGCTGGTCAGTTTTGGAAGTTGATGGCCATAATATAGAGGAAATAATAAATGCTTGTAGTAAAGCAAGATCAATCTATGAAAATCCTACAGTTATTATTGCTCATACAATTCCGGGGAAAGGCGTAGATTTCATGGAAAACAATCCAAACTGGCATGCAAAAGCACCAAATGATGAAGACGCCCAGAGAGCGATAAAAGAAATAAGAACAATGCAAGGAAAAGTCGCTCCTTACGGAGAATAATTATGGTGACTGCTTATATTGATGAATCAGGTAATTTGGCTGATAAAAATCCATTTTTTATTACAGCCGTGGTTTGCTTAGAGGATGAGAAGGTGCCTACCAGAATCATAAAAAGATTAAGACGTGTATTAGGTAGGAGAAAAGGTAAAATAGGCAAAGAAATAAAATTTAATAACAGCTCAGAAAGAGTTAAAAAGTATTTTATCAAGAGATTTCTTAACGAAGATATGTATTGTTTAGTTCTGGTTGTAGATAAAGTGAAAAAACAAATTATTGATAGTCCTGAAAACTATGCAAAAATTTTGATCAGAATATTAAATATTGGAACAAAAATTTACAACTGGCAAAAAATAATTATAGATAGAAAGTTTGACAAATTAATAGATCAGCAAAAATTAAACAAAGAAATTAAATCATCAGGGGTTGATGCTAAGAAAATTGAGTTTGTAGATAGTGAAATTAACGATGGTGTTAAATTAGCTGATTTTATTGCTGGGTTTTATGGTCAGTTTTATAATTCAAACAAACCATTACCTAAAGAATTATCTAGTAATGTAAGCGAAGAAAGGCTATCATGGAGTTTGTTAACGCAAAAAACGGTGGTTCCCAAGGGATCCGACGATTAAGATAAAATCTTAATCCAGATGATCCTTCATTCCGAAGGATCGATCACACTTGGACTTACACCAACCGTCTTTGCAAGATAATGATACCAATTTTTAAAAATTTAGTCAAATGAAAAATCAAAAACTATAATGAACAACTTAGAAAGTTATTATTTAGCCTTAGTAGTCACTCAACTTTTACATTCCCAAGAAGAAATCTGGACTCGGTTTGAAAATAAATGGCCATTATGGAAAATGTCACGAAAGTTTTTTATTTGTTTCGAAGTTTTATTTTCCATTTTAATTATAAGTCTATATTTGTTTAAGAACTTTCCACAAAGAGAACTTTCAATGCTTATTTTTAATGTTTTAATGTTTGCAAATGGAATATGGCATTTAATGTGGGCAGGAATCAAAAAACAATATATTCCAGGTTTAATTACTGCACCAATCTTTATAATAGTATTCTTAAAATTCTATTTTAATCTATATGTTAAATAATAAACTTTTTTTATCATCAGACATATTTAGTAAAAAAATAGAACTCAAGTTTATGAGGGATGGGTTTGGACATGGTTTACTTGAAGTAGGGGAGAAAGATGAAAGGATAGTAGTCTTAACTGCAGACCTAAAAGAGTCTACAAAAGTAAACTATTTTGCAGATAAATTCCCTGAAAGATTCATTGAAGTTGGTGTTGCAGAACAAAACTTAGTAACAATTGCTTCAGGAATGGCTAATTATGGCAAGATTCCTTTTGTCACTTCATATTCTGCGTTTTCACCTGGAAGAAATTGGGAACAAATAAGAACAACAATTGGAATTGACGGTTATCCAGTTAAAATAATTGGTGCTCAAAGTGGGCTTAACATTGGTCATTATGGAGTAACACATCAAAGTCTAGAAGACATAGCACTAGCAAGGGTTATACCAAACATGAATGTCATAGTTCCAAGTGATTACAATGAATCTAAAAAAGCGACTCTCGAAATGGCACAAATTAATGAACCATTTTTCATGCGACTACCAAGAATTGATAGCCCTGTTTACACAACCGATAAAACTCCATTTAAAATTGGTAAAGCGAATGTTTTAACAGAAAGTAAAAAACCTGAAGTAACTATAATTGCAACTGGCTTAATGGTATATGAAGCCCTATTTGCATATAAAGAGTTAGAGAAAAATGGCATCGAGACAATTGTAATTAATCTTCATACAATTAAATCTCTTGATGAGGAAACAATTATTAGATATGCAAAGTTAACAGGGGCAGTGGTAACTATTGAAGAACATCAAGTAATTGGGGGAATGGGATCTGCAGTTTCTGAATGTTTATCTAAAAATTATCCCGTACCAATGGAAATGTTAGGAGTTCAAGACAGATTTGGACAATCTGGCAAACCAAAAGAATTATTCGCAGAATATGGATTGACTAAAGAAGATATTATGAAAGCTGTTAAAAAGGTGATCGCTAGAAAGAATGCCTGACAAAATTTGGTTTTCGATTGCTTCGGATTTACTTTACTTTTCAAATTTAATTTGAAATGGCAAGCTTTGCTTATTAATTAGACCTGTTGCTCAATAACAATTTGTGATATAGTTTGTGCATGAATGTTGT
>ERZ1292632.2305-Hain-H43-01um-R2-2305-length-16206-cov-4_pt1 | contig 16206 bp, 13 predicted proteins | sample MGYA00564407_ERZ1292632 | MGnify/ENA primary metagenome ERZ1292632 (study PRJEB36523, sample SAMEA6512637) | groundwater metagenome | collected 2019-01-08 | study: AquaDiva: Metagenomics assemblies of 32 groundwater samples | reverse complement strand
TACCATCTTACAAAATTTCTTTGTGCAACTTATTTTAGCAATTCCGGTGCAGTTTTGGGCAGGGTTGACATTTTACAGGGCCACACTTCCTGCCTTGCGCCATCGGACTGCCAATATGGATACACTCGTGGCCATTGGTACAACCATGGCTTTTTCCTACTCAACTTTTGTAACCGTATTTCCCCGGATAGTAGAAAATATTGGAGTAAAACCGGAGACCTATTTTGATGTTTCCACCATTATTATTGGCCTGATCCTTTTGGGAAGGTTTCTTGAGGCCAAAGCTAAGGCCGGGACTTCCGAGGCAATTAAAAAACTAATCGGACTGCAAGCGAAGACCGCAAGGGTTTTGAGAGAGGGTAAAGAAGTGGATATTCCTATAGATCAGGTAGTAATTGGGGATATTATCAGGGTCAGGCCGGGAGAAAAAATTCCGGTTGACGGGATGATTTTGGAAGGTCAATCATCTATTGATGAGTCAATGGTTACAGGAGAAAGTATCCCTGTTGATAAAACCAAAGGAGATATAGTGATCGGTGCCACCTTAAATAAAACCGGAACCTTTTTGTATAAGGCGACCAAAGTTGGGGCAGATACCATGCTTTCACAAATTATCAAGTTAGTACAGGAAGCCCAGGCCAGTAAAGCTCCGATTCAAAAACTGGTAGATTTAATTTCCTCTTTCTTTGTGCCGGTTGTAGTTATGCTTGCTATTTTAACCTTTGTGGTCTGGTATGTATTAGGACCTGCTCCTGCTTTTCTTTTTGCCATGCTAAATTCCATCGCGGTTTTGATTATTGCCTGTCCTTGTGCCATGGGGTTGGCAACACCTACTGCCATCATGGTGGGGACAGGAATTGGAGCAGAGCATGGAATCCTAATTAAAGATGCCGAGAGTTTAGAAACTGCCCGTAAAATAAATACGGTAATTTTTGATAAAACCGGAACTCTTACCAAGGGTAAACCGGAAGTGACAGACGTGGTAGGGGATGTTTTACAGCTAGCTGCATCTTTGGAAAAAGGGTCAGAACATTCTTTGGCCGAAGCTATTGTTAACAAGGCAGAACAGGAAAGATTAACTTTGAGTAAAGTCAAAGATTTTAAGGCTATTGCCGGCCATGGAGTGGAAGGGATTATTGAGGGGAAAAAAGTAGTTTTGGGAAACAGAAAGATGATGGAGAAAGAGGGAATAAAGTTAAGCGAAGAAGGGGTGGAAAAATTAGAAAATGAAGGAAAGACAGTGATGATGCTTGGGGTGAATGGGAAACTTACAGGATTGATAGCAGTTGCAGATACTTTAAAGGAAACAGCTAAAGAAGGTGTACAAGCTTTGCAAAAAATGGGAATTGAGGTAGTCATGATTACCGGAGATAACCAAAGAACAGCCAATGCTATTGCTGAAAAGATAGGGATTAAAAGAATCCTGGCAGAAGTCCTGCCTGATGAAAAGGAGAAAGAGGTAAGAAAAATTCAGGCTGAAGGCAAAAAAGTTGCTATGGTGGGAGACGGGATTAATGATGCACCGGCTTTGGCAGCTGCGGATATTGGTATTGCCATGGGAACAGGGACTGATGTGGCAATTGAGTCGGCAGGAATTACTTTAATAAATAAAGATTTAACATCTGTGGTATCAGCAGTAGAGCTTTCTAAAAAAACCATGAGAACCATAAAGCTGAATTTATTTTGGGCTTTTGGTTATAATATTATTTTAATACCTGTAGCGATGGGTATTTTATATGTTCCCTTTGGGATATTATTAAACCCGATTTTTGCTTCGGCAGCTATGGCTTTAAGTTCTATATCAGTGGTAACTAATTCATTACTTTTGAAAAGGATAAAAATCTAATGGATTTGTGGTTAATATTTATAACCGGTTTAACTGTTGGGGGGTTGACTTGTTTGGCCGTGCAAGGGGGACTTTTGGCTTCAGTTATTGCTGCCAGGGAAGAAGATGATTTGGAAAGAGGCAATAGAGGCAAACATACACTTTGGGCAACAATTGCTTTTTTGATAACCAAATTAATTGTTTATACTATATTAGGTTTTATTCTGGGGGCTTTTGGGGGAGCTTTAAATATTTCTCCTAAAATTCAGACTACAATGCAATTTGTGGCAGGGTTATATATGATTGTAATAGCGCTGGATTTATTGAAAGTCCACCCAATTTTTAGATACGCAGTTATCCAGCCACCCAGGTTTTTAACCAGGCTGGTCAGAAACCAGTCAAAATCTAAGGACCTTTTTGCTCCGGCATTTTTAGGAGGATTAACTATTTTTATTCCCTGCGGTACTACTTTGGCCATGGAAGCTTTGGCAATTTCCTCTGCCAATGCTTTTTTTGGAGCTTCTATAATGGCAGTTTTTGTTTTAGGGACTATGCCCTTATTTTTTGGGGTTGGATATATAACAACTTTACTTGGAGATACATTCAGGGAAAAGTTTTTAAAGATTGCAGCTTTTGGGGTATTCTATTTAGGGATAATATCAGCTAATGGAGCTTTGGTGGCAGCAGGACTTCCCTATATTCAAATTGATTTAAGTGGGTCTGCTCAATCTGATGCGTCTGTAACACAAAACACTGAAATAGATATAACATCCAACGGGTATAGCCCGAATTATATCCGGGTAAAAAAAGGCGAAACTGTTAATTTAACTCTTAAAACCAAAAATGCCTTTAGTTGTGCCTCTGCTTTTAGAATTCCATCTCTGAATATTGCAAAAAACCTGGCTCCTAATGATACCCAATTAATCAGTTTTGTTCCCACCCAAACCGGCCAAATTCCATTTAGTTGTTCAATGGGAATGTATAGAGGAGTAATTGACGTTATATGATTAAGAAAAAATTAAAGATACAAGGGATGCACTGCAGCTCTTGCGCTATAAATATTGATTTTGATTTAGAAGATCTGGAGGGGATTAAATCAGCCAAAACCAGCTATGCCAAACAGGAATGTGAAGTTGAATTTGACGAGGGAAAAATCAACGATCAAAAGATTATTCAAACAATTAAGGAAACAGGTTATACTGTAGTAGATGTTTGATCTTATATCTATTGGGGATTCTACAATTGATAACTTTGTCCAGATTCATGATGCACAGGTTAAGTGTAATTTGGATAAAACTAAATGCATGCTTTGTGTGGAGTATGGGGATAAAATCCCTGTTGATAAGTTAATTCATCTTGTTGCCGGCAATGCTGCAAATGCGGCTGTCGGGGGAGCCAGATTAAAATTATCCTCCTCAATTTATACCAATGTCGGATCTGATCCTGCAGGTAAGCAGATAATAGAAAAGTTTAAAAATGAAGGTATAAATACGAGATATGTACTTACCCATGAGGGAATGGAGTCTAATTTGTCTACTGTTTTAACTTTTAAAGGTGAACGGACAATTTTTGTCTACCATCAGGATTGGGTATATAAATTACCTGATTTAGATCACACAAGATGGGTATATTTTACCTCCATAGCGCCTACTTTTACTGATTCCAACCTGTTAAATGAGTTAACAGTGTATTTAGAAAGAGTAGGCAGCAAGCTTTTATATAGTCCGGGCACTTATCAAATAAAATATGGAGTTAAGAAAAATCCCAAACTTTTAAATTTAGCTGAAGTTTTTATTGTTAATTTGGAAGAATCAAAAAGAATTTTAGGTTACAGCGATGATGAAGATCTGCCAATTAAAAAACTTTTGAAGGATCTTTTGAATTTGGGCCCAAGAATTGTTGTTATAACAGATGCCACAGAGGGTTCATATTCTTTTGACGGAGTAAATTATTATCATATAAAGATATTTCCCGCAAAATTAGTTGAAATGACAGGAGCAGGAGATGCTTATGCTACAGGTTTAATGTCAGCATTATTTTATGGCAAAGATTTAGCTGAGGCAATGAGATGGGGAGCTGCAAACGGAGCCTCTGTTGTTGAGCAAATTGGTCCCCAAGCCGGACTTTTAACATATAACAAGATGCAGGAAAGATTAAGGTTAAATTCTAAAATTGTGGCACAGGAAATTTAGCCTGTAACCATATGCTTTAAAGAATATTTAAAGGTTGCATCGACTTTTTTGTGAGGGTTGAAGATATCTTTGGGATCAAATATTTCTTTAACCTTTTTAAATAACTGATACGCGTCATCACCATACATTTCCTGTAAATATGGACCCCTGATTAAGCCATCATTATGTTCTGCAGACATTGAACCCTTAAATGCAAATACTAATTTAAAAACTTTTTCCATTAATTCCGGAATAATTGACCTGACATCTTCATTTGATAAGTCCATTAATGGAATAATATGGAAATTCCCATCACCAATGTGTCCTGCCAGGGTATAAACCATCCTGTTTTTGTAAGGGGCAATAATTTCATTTAGTTTTGGCAGGAATTGCGGTAAATACTCGGGTTTTACAATAATGTCGTCAATAAAAGAGGAGGCTTTTTTATTTTTCGCATACCTCATTAATAATCCAAAACTCTTATGTCTTATAAGCCAATATTTTTCCTGACCTTTTTCTGTTAATTTCAACTGCGAATTTAGCTTAAACTGTTTTAAAGATTCTTGTACGGTATTTGCGCGGTTAATTGCCTCATCCTTATCATCCGAGGTAAAGTTTGCCAATAAAATCAGGCTTGGCATTTTGTCTGTTAGTTTATCTTTTGTAAGATCAAAAAATGCAGAAAGTCTACTTTGATGCTTAAAATTAGCAGATAGATCCCAGGTGTGATCCAGGGCAAATTTTAGGGTTTGGTCATCATAGCACTCAAAAGCCTCAGGTTTATAACTGAGCACTGTTTTTATAACCTGATCTAGCTCAGCTAAGTCCGGCAAAGAAATTACCAGCAAAACCTGGTGAGCTTTTGGTTTAATTAATCTAAACTCTATTTCAGTCACAATTCCTAAGGTTCCCTGGGAACCGATAATCAATTTAGATAAATCGAAATTTTCTCCATCCCAAACCTCCCAAAGGTCATAACCTGTAGAATTTTTAGAAGTTTGGGGTTTAGCATTCTTAACTAATTCCTCATTCTCCAAAATGAGATTATAAACTTCTGAGTAAATTTTGCCCTCAAAGTTTTTTTGAGCAATTTTTTTGTTCAATTCTTCTTTATTTAAAGACTTGAAAGTGTATTCATTTCCATCAGAAAGAATAACCTTCATACTTTTGAGATATTTATTAATGGGTCCATATGTTAATTCCAGTTCTCCTCCGGCGTTATCAACAACCATTCCTCCTATTGTGCAGATTTCTCTGGAAGCTGGATAGGTTGGAAGAAGCAGATTTTGCTTTAAAGTTTCAACTTCAAAATTCCGATAAAGCATGCCTGGTTGAACAATAGTTGAATTTTCACTAACTTTAATTAGTTTATTAAGATATTTTTTTACATCTATAATTATGGATTCCCCAATTGCCCCGCCTGTCATATCTGTGCCTGCTGATCTGACAGTAATAGAGATATAATCTTTTAAATGATTATTTACATACTCAACTATTTTTCTGATTTCTGCTGAATCTTTTGGAAAAACAACTATCTGAGGTTGGATTTCAAAAATTGAGGCATCTTTTGAGTAAGCAGCCAGGGTCTCAGGGTCATCTGCAACTTCAACAAATGCCGATAGATCATTTTTTAGGGTCATATATTTATGGTACCATAAATATATGGCGGAACCAGAAATATTTGACACAATTATTATTGGTGGGGGTGCAGCAGGTATAACTGCGGCAATATACACTGTGAGAAAGAACTTAAAGGTCTTAATGTTGACAAAAAATATCGGTGGGCAGGCAGCGTTGTCTGGAGATGTGGAAAATTATCCCGGGTTTACTATGATAACCGGAGCAGATTTGGCCAAAAAATTCAGGGAAGAGCTTTTAAATTTTGAAAATCAGGGACTTTGGATAAAAGAAGGGGTTGAGGTTACGGATTTATCCGGAGCTGATCCGGATTTTGTAGTAAAAACTCAAGATGGTCAAGAGTATCATGGAAAAACTGTGATAATTGCCTCCGGCAGAATTCCTAAAATGCTAAATATCCCCGGAGAAAGAAATTTTTTTGGCAAAGGAGTGGTAACTTGTGCCACCTGTGACGCTCCATTTTATAAAGATAAAGATGTAGTTGTTGTGGGAGGGGGGAATTCTGCTTTGGATGCGGCTTACTCTTTAATTAAAGTTGCCAGATCTGTAACTATCGTTAATAACACAGATTATTTAAGAGGAGATGAGATTTTAATGAAAAATGTAACAACTTCCCCAAAGGTAAAAGTCTTAAACAACCACCAGGTTTTGGAGATTTTGGGGGACAGCGCTGTAGGTGGGATTAAAGTAAAAAACTTAAAAGAAGAAATAATTCCTGTATCAGGGGTGTTTATAGAAATAGGTTGGATGCCCTCAACCGGTTTTGATAAGCTGACTGATAAAAATGATAACGGAGAGATTGAGGTAGATGAGTATGGGGCAACTTCTATTCCGGGAATTTATGCCTGCGGGGATGTAAATAATGTCTGGGGTGAGCAAATTGTTATAGCAGCGGGTGAAGGGGCCAAAACAGCTCTTCGGGTATCAGAACATTTATCCAGAGTACCTCATTCTAAAACTTCTAATATTCATGAAGGTTAACGTACTACTACTCTTGTTCCGGGGTTTTCAGCAGTAGCATGAGCTGCGTTTTGACCTGCAAGTACCACCGGTCCTGCCCACTCAAAGATTTGTGCAGCTGATGCAAGGGGGGAATTTACACAGCCATGACTCATTGGATGTCCGAAGTTGTTGTGCCAGTAAGCGCCATGAATAGCATAACCTTTATAAAAGAACATATTGTTGGGGACATTTGGAAGATAATAGTAGGTACCCAATTCTTTGGATCCTCCTGACATAACCTGGTTTCTGGTTTTATGCCAGATAGTAAAAGTGCCGGTTGGGGTAGGGGCCCATTTACCGGAAGATATCGGAAATTCCATAACCAGGTTGTTTCCTTCCCAGGCTCTTACTTTTTGCTCAGGTAAAGAAACCTCAATCCATTTTTCTTGACCATCAGCAGTGGTAGTTCCTAGAACGGTTTTATCAGAATTATTATCTTGAGCAATAGCTTGGGTATAGGCATAAGCGAGGGATGTTTTTGGATAATCAATGATTTGGCTGTTAAAAATTGCAGTGGTGGCGTTTTCATCAAAGTTTCCATCAGATTTTAGCGCATCTTCCACACTGCAACATGAAGTAGTTGGATCACCTGAGATATGTAGTTTATATACAATCTCCCGCCTGATTGATTGAAAATTAAGTAGAGTAAAAACTATGGCAGCAAGTATTAAAAAAAGAGGCAGTAGACGGTGCAACATATTATAAATTGTGCTTCCGTCTTAAGCACTAATTTTATTGTGGGCTAAATTTAGCATAGCCGTCAAGAGGGAAGTTAAGAGTATAATTTATAAATGGCATATCATAAGGTAAATATTTTGGCATTTGTTTTTTATATGGTTTTAATGACCGGGATAATGATTTGGCAGGGGATTGGGATAACTCCTGATCGGTATGTATTAATTTTAATTTTAGCCTCACTTTTTGTTCATAAAACCCGGAAATTTTTAATGGACTGGTTGCCATTTTTATTTATTTTAATTTCTTATGATTTTTTAAGAAGTTTGGCCCCTATTTTAAATCCCAGAGTACATTTCATGGAAATGATAAATTTTGATAAATTAATTTTTGGGGTAAACCCAACTATTTTTTTACAAAGTATTTTATATCATGGAAAAATAAGCTTGATAGATTATTTTTCAACTTTTTTTTACTTTTTACACTTTGCCCTGCCTTTAGGATTTGCTTTTACGCTTTGGCTTAAAAATAGATATTTTTTTAAAAAGTTTTCTATTTCTCTTTTGATTTTATCTTACAGCGCATTTTTTACTTATGTGATATTTCCGGCATCTCCTCCCTGGCTTGCCAGCCAACATGAGGATTTGCCAGGGGTGGTTAAAATTTTGGATACAAACTTAAAATCTTTTCCAACCAGACTGCAACTGCCTACAATTTATGAAACTTTTAATCCTAATACAACAGCTGCAGTGCCTTCTTTGCACGCAGCGTACCCTTTTTTGGTTTTGCTTTTTGCTTTTAAATTTTATAGTAAAAAAGCTCTTTATTTTATTCCGTATGTTTTAGGAGTATGGTTTTCACTTGTGTATTTGGGCGAGCATTATGTTTTTGATATTTTTACAGGAGTAATTTATGCAGTTGGGTCTTTTTATATCTCTGAAATTTTATTTTATTTATGGAAAAAGGAGAAAAGCAAAAAGCTACTTGCCATAAATTTTCTCAAGTGATAAAAATAAGGCGTGTTTACCAATCAGAAACTTTTAGCAATTCTTTTAATATTATTTATAATAGGGACAGGAGTTTATTTTACAGTGAATAAATTTAAACAGGAAATTTCGAGTGTTCAAGCAAGCCCCAGTCCTACCCCACAGTCTTTAAGTTTTCTTTTTGAACAGACTCCAAAAGCTCAAAGTGGGACTTCTATGCAAGACCCTAAGGTTGTACAGGCTACCCCCCAACCTACTCCAGTAGAACTTCCTTTAGAAAAAAATAAAACTCTTTCTCAATTTCCAGGTGTACTAAAGCCTGAGATTTTACAAAATAAAAAGGTGGTTATTCAGACAGCCAAAGGAATTATTGAGATTCAAATTTATCCTGATATGCCGATTACTGCATCTAATTTTATTTTGCTCTCAGCCAACGGGTTTTATGACGGGTTGATTTTTCATAGGATAGAAAATGGTTTTGTAGTTCAGGGGGGAGACCCAAAAGGTGACGGGACAGGAGGGCCTGGATATCAATTTCAGGATGAGGCAGTTACCAGAGAGTATTTGAAAGGAACTGTGGCTATGGCAAATGCCGGACCTAATACCAATGGTTCCCAGTTTTTTATCCTGCTCTCCGATCACTCGGAACTGCCAAAACAATATACGATTTTTGGACAGGTGATAGCAGGGCAGGATGTGGTAGAAAAATTAGCAGTCGGGGATATAATGCAAAAAGTCATCGTCCAAAATCTTCAGTAATCACACAATATCTTGTATATTGACATTGTTTCATGTCAACATGTTATGCTAAACTAGGTTTTATGAAATGTCCGTTTTGTCAGAGCACGCTAAGCAAAGTTGTAGATAAAAGATCGGTTGATAGCCGGGGAGAAGTAAGACGCAGAAGAGAGTGTTTAAAATGTGAGAAACGCTACACGACCTATGAAAACTTAGCAGAAGTGGAGATCATGGTTATCAAAAGGGATGGCAGAAAAGAGGCTTATGATCGGGAAAAGATTCAGCGCGGTTTGATTAGGGCTTTGGAAAAGCGGCCGGGTCTTGATAAAGTTGCAATGATTCTTGATAGGATAGAAAGCAGGATTAGAAACAAGAGACTGCAGGAGGTGGAATCAGAACAGCTGGGTAAATGGATGTTATCTGAACTTAAAAAGTTGGACTCAATTGCTTATTTACGTTTTGCCAGTGTGTATAGAAATTTTGGTGACCCGAGAGATTTTGCAAAAGAATTAAAAACTCTATGAAAAAAATAAAAACTACTTTACAAGTTATTTCTATGCCCAGGATTCATAGTAAAAAAAAGACTAATGGTCATAATGGTTATGCCAAAAAGTTAGATATCAATTCCCGCAGCTTTGAAACCAGATTTATCCCTAGATATAAAAAGATGCCCCATATACCTGCGGGTTTACCTGAGCCTACTTTTTCCGAAAGTTCAACTAAGATTTTGCAGGAAAGATATTTACTGAAAGCCGGGAATTTGGAAGTAGTGGAAACAATTTCAGAGCGGTTTTGGCACATAGCTTATGATATTGCCTCAGGAGATTTTGATTTTGGAGCTAAAGAGATAGCAGTTAGCAGTCAGGCTTTGGAATTTTATACCATGATGGTCCGTCAGGAATTTTTACCAAACTCCCCGACCATTATGAATGCCGGAAAACAAAATGGTTTGCAGTATTCTGCCTGCTTTGTTTTGCCTGTTGGAGACTCACTTCCTGAGATTTTTGACTCTGTAAAATATGCGGCTTTAATTCACCAAACTGGCGGTGGAACCGGATTTGCATTTTCCCGCCTTCGCCCTGCAGGCTCAGTTGTTAATACCACAGGTGGTGTGGCATCCGGGCCGGTGTCATTTTTAAGAGTTTTTAATGCGGCAACTGAATCTATAAAGCAGGGTGGAACAAGGCGTGGTGCAAATATGGGAATACTTAGAATAGATCATCCTGACGTAATGGAGTTTATCAGATGCAAGGCAGAATTGGATGATTTAAACAAACCTATTTTTGACTCAATTTCTCCTCTTTTGCCGGATGATGACTCCCGCAAATATTTTAAAACAGTGCTGTTGGATAAACAAATCTCCAATTTTAATATCTCTGTGGCAATTACCAAAAAATTCATGGAGGCGCTATCCAAGGGCGAAGATTATGATTTAGTTGATCCCGGCAGTGGAAAAGTAAGTGGCAAATTAAATGCAAGAGAAGTTTTTGATGAAATTATTGAGCGGGCTCACTCAACCGGGGATCCGGGACTGATTTTTATAGATAGAATTAATGACTCTCCTGCTAATCCGGTGCCGGAATTGGAAACAATTGAATCCACAAATCCCTGTGGAGAGCAGCCTCTGGCACCATGGGATGCATGTAATTTGGGATCTATTAATTTGGGTAAATTTGTCTTTGCAGATGGTTCAGGAGTTGATTGGGATAGATTAAGAGATGTAACCCATAAAGCAGTTCATTTTCTAGATAATGTAGTACAAACTAATCCGTTTACGCTAAAGCAAATTTATGATGAAGTGCACAGTAATAGAAGAATAGGTTTAGGGGTGATGGGTTTTGCAGACATGTTGTTTAAATTAAAAATTGCCTATAATTCTGACGAAGCTCTTGAGCTGGCAGAAAAAGTAATGAAGTTTATAAATGAAGAAGGGCATTTGGAATCTGAAGAGCTGGCAGTTAAAAGAGGCCCTTTTCCAAATTGGGTAAACTCTATTTATGCAGATAAAAATGCAAGCGCTTTTAAACAGAGGCCAAAATCCTCTGCATACGGAAGCGCTAAACCAATCAGAAATTCCACAGTCACTACAATTGCCCCAACCGGCACTATTTCTATAATTGGCGATTGTTCATCCGGGATTGAACCTGTTTTTGCTTTGGCTTATATTCACAAAGCCAAAGCAGCAAGTGATCAATACAGAATCTTAACTATAGCCAACGAAACTTTCACAGAGATTGCTAAAAGAGAAAATTTTCACTCAGATGATTTAGCAGAAAAAGTAATGAAAAACGGCTCTGTTAAAGGACTTTTAGATGTGCCGCAGGAGTGGCAGGATATTTTTGTGACAGCTCCGGAAATAGATCCAATCTGGCATGTTAAGATGCAATCAGCTTTTCAAAAATATACAGATAATGGAGTTTCCAAAACCATCAACTTACCAAACTCGGCAACCCAAACAGATGTGCGGACAGCGTATATGATGGCTTATGAGATAGGTTGTAGCGGAATCACAATTTACCGGGATGGTTCCAAGTCTATTCAGGTGTTGAATGTTTCATCAACTTTAAACAGAAGCAAAGAAGATCCGGCAGCACCAATTGCCGACCGGCCAATGATTTTAAGAGGGCATACTTACAAAGTTTCAACTCCGGTTGGCGAGGCATTCGTGACTGTCAACCGTGACGGCCTAAACCAGCCTTTTGAGGTGTTTGTCACAGTTGGCAGGGCAGGGATGCATACTATGGCAGATGCTGAGGCTATGGGAAGACTGGTTTCTCTGTCTTTAAGGTTGGCAAGAGGGGCTAAGGGAACAGATCCAAAAGCTGTAGCGCAAAAAATTGTCGGGCAGTTAAAAGGGATTGGCGGGGCATCACATGTTGGATTTGGTAAAAATAGAGTAATGAGTCTGGCAGATGCGATTGCCAAGGTTTTGGCAGAGGATTTAGCCCAAGAGCCAACCATAGAAGCTGAAACTTTGCCGCTTAATTTGACTCAAGAGGTAAATACTGGATCGGATGATGTGGTTTTATCTGCTGCTGCCAGATCTCAGGCAGATTTGTGCCCTGAATGCGGTTCAGCCAGCTTTGTAATGGAAGAAGGCTGCAAAAAATGCCACTCCTGTGGGTATTCCATGTGCTGAGGAGAGTTATTCTTCGGAGAAGGCAACATTATTTAAATGATATTCTATGGCTTTTTTAACATGAGGAATAATGTTTTGAGGCAATTGTTCTAAAGGATACCAAGTAAGTTCACTGCATTTGTCTGGTTCTAAAATTTTTGGTTCGCCTTTCCATTGATTTGCAATTAAAAAGAAATCTATATATTCCCTATCTTTCGTAATTCTGTGCATAGTATGGACTACTTTTAAATCATCTGGTTGAATATTGATTCCTGATTCCTCCTTTGCTTCTCTTGTCATTGAGTCAGCTACAGTTTCATTCCCGTCAAGATGTCCGGAAATTAAGCTATAATTATCATCTTGCCAGCCAGTATTAAATCGTTTAAGTAGTAATATTTTCCCGTCTTTAATCAGAATCAAGTAAGTGGCAGAATATAATTTGAACCTTTCTCCATTACTCATAATTTGATTATATCAAGAATTAGTTTTTAGGTTAGTGTGAGTTTTAGCTTTCCACCCCCGGGGTGGCCATTCGAATTATTTATCCAGCAACATCAATCAGATGATGTTTGATTCGTTCCAGGCTTTGTGCATAAGAAACTTGATCTAAAACAAATTGCTGGTAATCCTGAGGCGTTTTAAATGAATTTAAAATTTCCTCTTTAAAGCAGATTCCCTGAGTGTTGTTTATGTATTCTTCATAAGAAGACCATCTGAAATTTTTTAAATCCTTAACCAATAATGAGGCAATAGGATTCAGATGAATATAACGTGATAAGTGTATAAATTGTTCATTACTTTCAACCAAAACAGCTTTAAATTCTCCCTGCAAAAGCGGTCCTACTCGGGTATGTTTGGTATTGTAATATTTAGTATAACTATTTGATAATTTGCTAACAAATTCTGTTATGCCACCTTCTTTAAGTTGTTTTATTAAGAAATGAAAATGATTAGGCATTAAGCAGTAGCAGATAATCTCAACCAGCTTGTTGTTTAATTTTAGTTTAAAAGAGGAACTATTAAGAAATTTTGATAACTTTGGTTTTGGGCCTTCTACTTGGTAATACTTAATAGTTTTAATAAATCTGCCATAATCTCTGTTGTTTTCAAATATAGATCTTTTCTCCACACCACGATTATATATGTGATAGTAATATCCATTAACAAATGGAATAATTCTTCTTGGCATTTGACCTCAATATATCTGAAATATCCGCAGGTGTCAATACAAATCCACCCCCGGGGTGGTCATTCGAATTCATAAATAATTTGTTAGAATAGGCGGATGAATTCAACAAATCAAGAAAAAGGGTTGGTTGTTGTTTATACAGGATTAGGTAAGGGGAAGACAACTGCTGCTTTGGGTTTGGTTTTAAGAGCTGTTGGCTATAAGAAAAAGTGTCTGATTGTCCAGTTTGGCAAGGCCTGGTTTACAGGTGAGCTGGTAGGAATTAAAAAATTATCCCCATATGTCAAAATAATCCAGGGAGGCAAAGGCTTTTTGGGGATTTTAGGCAGTAAAGTTAAAAGAGAGGATCATATTAAAGCTGCCACGCAAACTTATGACCTATTATATAATGAAATAACTTCCGGAAAATGGGATATTGTGGTGGCTGATGAAATAATTGGAGCAGTTTATTCCAAAGTTTTACCTTTCGCTAAACTATTGCAACTTATTCAAGATAAACCTGATACAATGGATTTAGTATTAACAGGCCGTTATGCAGGCAAAAAATTAATTAAGATAGCTGATTTGGTAACTGAGATGAAAGAGATTAAACACCCTTACCAAAAAGGAATTTTGGCAAAGAAAGGTCTTGACTTTTAGCACTCATCTTGATAAACTGCTAATTACTAAAAAATATGGCTGATTTCATAAAACCATTAATAGAACCGCTTAAACTAAAACCAACTATGCCTGTGGGGCCGCTTAGGGATACAGTTATTTTCCCTGGAAACTCAGTCCCCATAATTTCCGGCAGGCCAAAGTCTAAAGCCGCTTTGGATATATCCTGGAACTCTGATAAATTAATTGTTTTTGTAACCCAGAAAAATTCCAGAATAGAAGATCCGACAGATAAAGATTTATATAAAGTAGGAACTGTTTGTTTAATAAGACGGGTTGTTAAAAACCCGGATGGTGAATATACTTTGCAGGCAGAAGGTTTAAGCCGTGTTTTCCTCAAAAATTTCACCAAAATAGACCCGTATTTAGAAGCGGAAATTGAGGAAATCCCGGAGCTTTATGAAAAGAGCGAGCAAACAGAAGCTTTAGTCAGGACTGTCAGAGATCAGGTTAAGCGGTTTTTGGAACTGGGCGGGAATCCTTTTTTTGACCCATCAAATTTTGCCAACTGGTCTATTTTTACCTACTCGGATGATCCAAATCAGATGGTTAACTCAATCACTCAGTCTGTTGATTTTAAAACCATAGATAAACAGCAAATTTTAGAGATGATATCTGCCCAGGAGCGACTGCAAAGATTATCTGAACTGCTGGCAAAAGAGATCAGGATTTTAGAAATTTCCCAAAAAATTTCATCCCAAACTAATGAAAGAGTTTCTCGAATAACCAAAGAAGCAATACTGAAGGAGCAAATGAAAAGCATTGAGGAGGAATTAGGTGGAGTAGATAGTGAGCATCAGGAGATTCATGAGTTTGAGTTAAAGATTAAAAAATCCGGCATGCCAAAAGAAGTTTTGGAGCGCGCCAAAAAAGAGCTAAGACGGCTTGCCAAAATGAGTTCATATAATCCGGAGGCTGGTTATATTAGAAATTATCTGGAATGGCTAACGGATTTACCCTGGAAAGTGGGAAAAAAGCCAAAAATTGACCTTAGCGCAGCTGAGGTAATTTTGGATGAAGATCATTACGGCTTGAAAAAAGTTAAAGAAAGAATTATAGAATATTTGGCAGTCCATAAATTATCCGGCAAAATGAGAGGACCGATTCTTTGTTTTGTCGGGCCTCCGGGAGTTGGGAAAACCTCAATTGGAAAATCAATTGCCAGGGCGCTAAACCGTAAGTTTATAAAAGTTTCCCTGGGTGGAATCAGGGATGAGGCAGAGATCAGGGGTCATCGGAGAACTTATGTGGGGAGTATGCCCGGAAGAATTATCCAGGGTATTAAACAGGCAAACACTGTTAATCCGGTTTTTATGCTGGACGAGATTGATAAAATTGGTGCAGATTATAGGGGAGATCCATCTGCTGCACTCCTTGAGGCGCTGGACCCTGAACAAAACTTTGGATTCTCTGACCATTATCTGGAAGTGCCGTTTGATCTGTCAAATGTGATGTTTATCACAACAGCAAATATTTTAGATACAATTCCGGCAGCATTAAGAGATAGATTGGAAGTCATTCGATACGCCGGTTATACAGAAGATGAAAAATTCCACATTGCTAAAAAATTCTTAATTCCAAAACAAATAGAAAATCACGGACTTAAAATTACTCAAATAGAATTTGAAGACGAAGCAATAAGGGCAATAATTAGAGGTTATACCAGGGAAGCCGGAGTAAGAAGTTTGGAAAGAGAATCCTCTGCTGTTATCAGGAAAGTTGCCAGAAAAGTAGCAGAAGGAAGTGTAAAAGAATTTAAAATAAAGGTAGCAGATATTCACGGATTTTTAGGGCCAATTAAGTTTTTGCCTGTTTTGGCTGAGAAAGAGGATGAGATTGGAATGGTCACTGGTCTTTCTGTGACAGAGGCCGGAGGGGAAGTGTTATTTATTGAAGTAACTTTGATGCCTGGAAAAGGCGGATTACTTTTGACCGGTCAGCTGGGCGATGTGATGAAAGAATCAGGCCAGGCTGCAATGAGCTATGTCAGGTCTCATTGGTTAAGTTTAGGCCTTCCTGAGAAATTTTTCCAAAAGGTTGATGTGCATGTACATGTTCCGGAAGGTGCAATTCCCAAGGATGGTCCATCAGCCGGCATTGCCTTGACAACAGCCATTGTTTCTGCGTTTACAAAAATACCTGTTCACAAAGATATCGCTATGACCGGGGAAGTAACCTTGCGGGGTAGGGTTTTGGAAATCGGCGGG
>ERZ1292632.2304-Hain-H43-01um-R2-2304-length-16206-cov-7_pt1 | contig 16206 bp, 16 predicted proteins | sample MGYA00564407_ERZ1292632 | MGnify/ENA primary metagenome ERZ1292632 (study PRJEB36523, sample SAMEA6512637) | groundwater metagenome | collected 2019-01-08 | study: AquaDiva: Metagenomics assemblies of 32 groundwater samples | reverse complement strand
GCATCCGCACCGGCGAGACCGGCGAAACCGCGCTGTAAGAAGGGGGGAATGATGAGCTTTTCCAAGAAACTCTGCGGAGTTGCGGGGGCGGTCGGCCTGACCCTGCTCGCCGCATCGCCGGCCTTCGCCGGCCCGGTGAAGGCGCCGGACGCCGCCGCCATGGCCGGCATGGTCAACAAGGGCGACGTCGCCTGGATGCTGGTTTCGGCCGCACTGGTGCTGATGATGTCGATCCCCGGCCTTGCCCTCTTCTACGGCGGCCTGGTGCGCACCAAGAATATGCTGAGCGTGCTGATGCAGGTGTTCATGATCGTGTCGGTCGCCGGCCTGGTCTGGGCCTGCTGGGGCTATTCGATGGCCTTCACCAGCACCAACACGCCCTTCCCCGCCATTTTCGGCGGGCTGGACAAGGCGTTCCTGATGAACGTCAGCAGCTCCACCTATGCGGCGACCTTCAGCAACAATCTGTATCTGCCCGAACTGGTGTTCGTGGTGTTCCAGATGACCTTCGCGATGATTACCCCGGCCCTCATCGTCGGCGCCTTCGCCGAGCGCGTGAAATTCTCGGCGCTGATCGTGTTCGTCGTGCTGTGGCTGACCATCGTCTACTTCCCGATGGCGCACATGGTCTGGTATTGGGCTGGCCCCGACTTCCTGCCTGACGCGCCGACCGACGCCGGTCTGCTCTGGGGCTGGGGCGCGCTCGACTTCGCAGGCGGCACTGTCGTCCACATCAACGCCGGTATCGCTGGCCTGGTGGGCGCGATCATCATCGGCAAGCGCGTCGGCTACCCCAAGGAGCCCATGCCGCCGCACTCGCTGACCATGACCATGATCGGCGCGAGCCTGCTTTGGGTCGGCTGGTTCGGCTTCAACGCCGGCTCCAACCTGGAAGCCAATGCCGTCACCGGCGTCGCCTTCATCAACACCATGCTCGCCACCTGCGCGGCGGCGGTGAGCTGGGCGCTGGTCGAGCAGTTCCACCATGGCAAGCCGTCGCTGCTGGGCGCGGTGACCGGCGCGGTCGCGGGCCTCGTGGCCGTCACGCCGGCGGCGGGTCTCGGCGCGCCGATGACCTCGATCGTCCTCGGCTTCGTCGTTTCGCCGATCTGCTACATCTTCGTGGCGTTCGTGAAGGGTAAGGTCGGCTATGACGACAGCCTGGACGTGTTCGGGGTCCACTGCATCGGCGGCATCGTCGGTGCGATCGCCACCGGCATCGTCGCGGCCCCGTCGCTCGGCGGTCAGGGCGTGTTCGACTACACTGTGTTCCCGGCCGGCTTCAACGCCGACAGCTACTCGATCGCGACCCAGGTCGTCACGCAGATCAAGGCGGTGCTCTTCACCCTCGTCTATTCGGGCGTGCTGAGCGGCATCCTCTTCTTCGCGATCGACAAGACCATCGGTCTGCGCCCGAGCGCCGACGCCGAGCAGGAAGGTCTCGACCTCTCCAGCCATGGCGAGCGCGCCTACAACTACTGAGTTCGGACGGGCGGCCCGCCAGAAGGGCCAAGGGCCGCCCGCCACATGATGTTCCTCCTGCGAACATGCCTTGGGCCGGTACGAAAGTATCGGCCCTATTTTTTGGCGTTCAGCGGGGGCGGGTCCAGAGGATCGTGTGCCGGGGCGCGGCGGCGGGCCAGCGGCGGGCGCGGCCGATGACTTGGAGGCCGGCGCGGGCGACCCAGCCGAGTTTCTCGCGCTTGGGTGTCACCACCCGGTCGTCCCACGCTGCTTCGCCGCGCCGGGCGACTTTGCGGGCGATGTCACCATAGATGCCGGCGGCGGCCAGCACCGCCCAGGCGGCGCGCGGCGGGAGCGCGCCGGTGCCGTGCCGGGCGCTCTCCTCATAGGCGGCGGCCATGGTGGCGAGGCGGTTGCCGAGCCGGGCCAAGCGCGGCCGGGCGACGGGGGTCATAAGCGTTGTGAGTGTGAGGTCCATTTCAGCCAGCCAGGCGACGGGCAGATAGCAGCGGCCCGCGGCGGCGTCCTCGCCGATATCGCGGGCGATGTTGGCGAGCTGGAAGGCGAGGCCCAAGTCGCAGGCGCGGTCGAGCGTCGCCTCTTCGGCCGGATCGACGCCCATCAGCACCGCCATCATGCAGCCGACCGCGCCGGCGACATGATAGCAATAGCGCAGCAGATCATCCTCGGTCAGGGGTCGCCAGTCGGCGGCGTCGAGCGCGAAGCCGTCGATCAGGTCGTGGGCGTAGCGGGCGGGAATGGCGCATTCACGCATGACGAGGCCGAAGCCGTCGAAGGCGGGATCGCCGGCAGGCTCGCCCCGCAGTGCAGCGTCGGTAAGCGCGCGCATGTCGGCGAGGCGGGCCGGGGCATCATCGACGGCCGACAATGCGCCGCCATGGTCCTGTCCGTCGGCGATGTCGTCGCACTTGCGGCACCAGGCGTAGAGCAGCCAGGCGCGCTCGCGAGTTTGCGCGTCGAACAGTTTCGAGGCCATGGCGAAGCTCTTGGAGCCGCGCGCTATGCTGTCGCGGGCGTGGGCGACCAATTCTCCCCTCCCGCCTGCGGGAGGGGCCGGGGGAGGGCCTGCTGTGTCCATCGGCAGGACATGCCCTCCCCTAACCCCTCCCGCAAGCGGGAGGGGCATAATTAAAGCCGATCCGCTTTCATCGCGAAGATGGTCTCGTGCGGCTGATAGGCAGCCATGGCGTCGAGCAGCGCATCGATGCCGTCCGCGTGGATCAGGATGCCGGCATGTTGCGCGCGGATGAATCCGGCCTCCACCATCTGCCGGTTGAAGCCGATCAGCTGGTCGTAAAAGCCGGCGACGTTCAGCAGGCCGACGGGCTTGCCATGATAGCCGAGCTGCGCCCAGCTGATCGCTTCCCATAGCTCGTCCATGGTGCCGACGCCGCCGGGCAGGGTCACGAAGCCGTCGGACAGGTCGGTGAAGAGCTGCTTGCGCTGGTGCATCGTCTGGACAACGTGGAGCTGCGTGCAGCCGCGATGCGCGACTTCTGCCCCGACCAGCGCTTCGGGGATCACGCCGATCACCTCCCCGCCCGCCTCCAGCGCGGCATCGGCCACCGCGCCCATCAGGCCGAGCCGCCCGCCGCCATAGACAAGACCGATGCCTCGCTCCGCCAGCGTCCGGCCGACGTGACGCGCCGCATCGACATAAGTAAGGTCGGCCGGCGTCGCCGACCCGCAATAGACCGCCAGTCGCTTCATCTATATCCTGCCCAGATCGTCCAGCATCAGCGCCGCGGTCGCCTTGGCGCTGCCAACAACGCCGGGGATGCCCGCGCCGGGATGGGTGCCGGCCCCTACCAGATAGAGGTTGGGAATGACATCGTCGCGATTATGCGCCCGGAACCAGGCGCTTTGGGTCAGCAGCGGCTCCAGGCTGAAGGCGCTGCCCATATGCGCGGCGAGATCGCGGCCAAAGTCGCGCGGGGTATAGTGGAACTGGGTGACGATGCGCGAGCGTATGTCGGGGATAAGGCGATGCTGGATCTCGTCCAGGATACGATCGGCATAGGCCGGAGCGAACTGGTCCCAGTCGATCGGCAGCTTGCCCATATGCGGCACCGGGGCGAGGGCGTAGAAGGTCGAATGGCCTTCGGGGGCCATTGACGGGTCGGTCACGGTCGGATGATGCAGGTAGAGCGAGAAGTCCTGCGGCAGCACGCCATGATCGTAAATGTCGGTCAGCAGCCCTTCGTAGCGCGGGCCGAACAGGATCATATGGTGCGGGATTCCGGGCCAGCTGCCCTTGATCCCGAAATGCAGGACGAAGAGGCTGGGCGACCAGCGCTTGGCGGCCAGCTTTTCGCCCTGTTTCGCCCCACGCGGATGATGGCCGAGAAGGTCGCGATAGCTGTGCATCAGGTCGGCGTTGGTCGCGACCGCGTCGGCCTCCCCCCGCCAGCCCGAGGCGGTGTGCACGGCGGTCGCCCTGTCGCCATAGGTCTCGATCCGCGTCACCGGATCGCCCAGGCGCAGCACGCCCCCGAGCCGCTCGAAATGGGTCGCCATGCCCTGGACGAGGCGGTTGGTGCCGCCTTTCGCGAACCAGACGCCGCCATCCTTCTCCAGCTTGTGGATGAGGGCATAGATGGCGCTGGTCTTCATCGGGTTGCCGCCGACCAGCAGCGTGTGGAAGCTCAAGGCCTCGCGCAGCTTCTCATTCTTCACGAAGCTGCTGACCATCGAATAGACCGATCGCCACGCCTGATGCTTGGCGAGCGCCGGCGCGGCCTTTATCATCGAGGCGAAGTCGAGGAAGGCGACCGCGCCGAGCTTGCGATAGCCTTCCTCGAACACGCCGGCCGAATAGTCGAGGAAGCGCTCATAGCCCGCGACGTCGCCGGGATCGAGCTTGGCGATCTCGGCGCGCAGTTGGGCTTCGTTGTTGCTATAGTCGAAATTGGTCCCGTCACGCCAGTTGAGCCGGTAGAAGGGGCTGACGGGCACGAGATCGACATCCTGCGCCATGTCGTGGCCGGACAGGCGCCAGAGTTCCGAGAGGCAGTCGGGATCGGTGACGACGGTCGGGCCGGCGTCGAAGGTGAAGCCGTCCTTCTGCCACATGTAGGCGCGGCCGCCGGGGCGGTCGCGCGCTTCGACCAGGCTGGTCTGGATGCCGGCGGACTGGAGGCGGATCGCGAGGGCGAGACCGCCGAAGCCCGCGCCGATGACGATAGCGGATCGGGACATCAGGCGGGCGGGTTCAGCAGGGTTCGCATGGCGCTCCTTATGGGGACGGGGGGCTTGCCGCACAAGATGCGCAAACGGTCAGCCAGGGTCGATCGGCCGGCGTAGAAGCGCTGGATGAGCGCGGGGTCGAGCCGGTAGAAGCGGTCGAAGATGCGCCAGCGTTCTTCTGGCGCGGCGGCCCCGAACAGCATCTTGCCCAGCATCCGGTAGTAGCCGCCGCTACGCCAATGCGCTTTGGCATAAGCGCGGGTCGCCTGGGCCAGGCCGTCGAGGGGTTGATCGGCGAGCCAGAGCGCGAAGCGGACGGCGTCGGGCAGCGAATAGCCGGTCATCGGCTGGAACAGCGCGGCGCGCGCGCCGGCGCGGGCGACAGGATCGTCGGCGGGCCAATAGCGGTCGAAGTCGCCGCCATGGACGACCGGCAGGACGCCCTGCTCGCGGTGAATGACCTCCGCCCGCCAGCCCCTTTCGGCGGCATAGGCCGCGATGCGGGCCTCGATCGCGGGTTCGTCCAGCACCGGGCTGTCGCTATAATAAGTGTCCTCGACGAAGATGGTGCGGTCGTCCCAGGGGAGGAGATAGACGAAGCGATAGCCGTCGATCTGCGGCACGGTCGCGTCCATGATGACGGGGCGGTCTATGCCGTGGGGCGCGTCGCAGCGCAGCGCCTGTCCGACGAACTTCTGCCAGCCGCAGCGCAGAGCGCTGAGATCCCCCGCCCCTCGCGCATCGAGGACGGCGGCGGCGCGCAGAACGCGGCCATCGGCGAGATGGACAGCACCCGGCGCAAGGTCTGAGACGGGTGTCGAAAGGCGCAGCCGATCGCCCAATCGGGCCTTAAGTGGAACAGCGAGTGAGACAGCTGTGAGGCTGTTATACGGGGTCGGCAAGTGGCGGGAATGGCCGGGAAAACGCACCTCATGGCCCTCTTTCCAACGATGGCTGAGAAGCGGGTCGATAAGCCAGCGATCGGAGGCGGCAACGTCGCCGTCGAAGAAGGACCAGACATGGTTCCCGCCGGGCTCCGCGCCCGCCTCAATAAGCAGCAGCCGCACCTCCGGCCGGAGCGCGGCGAAGGCGAGCGCGATGAGGCTGCCCGAGAGGCCGCCGCCGATGATCGCCAGGTCGCAGTCGAGGTCCATGGCGGCGGTGGTAGGCGAAGGATGAGCGGGAGGGAACCTCCCTTGCGGTCAGTCGCGCTTGCATCGTGCCTCCCACATAGTATAGTGGGGTATCCTATGCATATTGTAATCGATCGAGAGAAGTTGCTGGCGCGGGTGCGACGGATTGCGGGTCAGGTGAGCGCGGTCGAGCGCCAGCTGGCGGGCGACGCCGACTGTTCGGAGACGTTGCAGCTGGTCGCCTCCGTGCGCGGCGCCGTCGGCAGCCTGATGGAGGAATTGATCGAGCAGCATATGCGCGAGCATGTCGCCCGGCCCGGCCTGACCGACGAGGCGCGCGCCGCGGCCAGCGAAGAGATGCTGACGCTGATCCGGCGCTACGGGAAATGACGATGCATAGTCACGGGCACGATCATGCGCACCATCACCATGGACATGACGATCGCATCGCCACGCCGGGCGCGGCGGAGGACAGCCATTATTTCGACCATATCTATCTGAGTGCGGGCCACGACCGGAACGCGCGCAAGACAATGTGGGTGGTGTGGCTGACCGCCGCGACCATGGTGGTGGAGATCGCGTTCGGCTGGATCACCGGTTCGATGGCGTTGCTGGCGGACGGCTTCCATATGGCGACCCATGCCGGCGCGCTCGCCGTCGCCGCCGCCGCCTATGGCTATGCCAAGCGTCATGCGCGCAATCCGCGCTATACGTTCGGGACCGGCAAGGTGGGCGACCTGGCGGGATTCGCCTCCGCGCTGCTGCTGATGGTGACGGCTTTGTTCATTGCGGTCGAATCGGCGCTGCGCTTCGTCCATCCGACCCAGGTGGCGTTCGGCGAGGCGACCCTGGTGGCGATCGTCGGCCTTGTCATCAATATCGTGAGCGCGCTGCTGCTGGGGCATGACCATAGCCACGATCATGGCGGGCATGGGCATGACCACGGGCGCGGCCATGCCGACAATAATCTGCGCGCGGCCTATGTGCATGTGCTGACCGATGCGCTGACGTCGGTGCTGGCGATCGCGGCTTTGCTCGCCGGTCGCTATCTCGGCTGGTGGTGGATGGACCCGGCGGTGGGCCTGCTGGGCGCGGTGGTGATCGCGCGCTGGGCCTGGGGGCTGATGGCCGATACCGCCGCGATCCTGCTCGATACCGCTGAGCCGGCGCTGATGGCGCGGGTGCGGCAGGCCGCCGAAGCCGAAGGGGCGATCGTGCGCGATCTGCATGTCTGGCGGATCGGCCCGCATGCTCATGCGGCGATCGTCAGTGTGGCCGAGGGCGCGCCGGGCGCGGCGGTGCGCGACCGGGTGCGCGCAATTCCGAATATGGCGCATGTGACGGTGGAGTGTGGTTAGGACAATGCCCTATGTCGAGGGACCACACCTGCCCCCGTTCGCCCTGAGCCTGTCGAAGGGTGCGCGCCCTTCGACAGGCTCAGGGCGAACGGCGTATAGTTATCCAAATGGGGGCCGCTCGTCCCAGCGGACCAGGCTGACCCGCCCTCCCCCGTCCACCGCCAGCTCGCCGAATGCGCCGGTGCGGAGCTTGAGCGACCCCATCGGCAGGCCGGCGGCGAGCAGAGCATAGCGAGCCGCGCCGTTGCTGGTAACGAGCAGGTCAGCGCCCTCTCCGCCCTCCGCGAAAAAAGCGCGCCAGGCGGCGATGCGCGCGTCGGTGTCGACGATCCAGCCATCGGGCGCGATGGCGCGTTCATCCCAGTCGGCGAGCGCCTGCGCGCCGATGCGGGCGAGCACTTCGGCTTCGGGGCGGCCTTCGTCGGGGCCATGGTCGATCTCGCCCAGCCAGTGCGCGGTGCCGTCCGGCGGGTGGCCGGTGGCGGCGGCGATGCGATCGGCCGTTTCGCGGGCGCGCAGCAGGGGGCTGGACAGGAGGCGGGCGATTGTCATGCCCTGGCCCGCGAACCAGGCGCCCAGGCGATCGGCCTGCGCCCGGCCGCTTTCCACCAGCGGAATATCGGTACGCGCGCCGATGCGGCGCGCCTGCGCGCTGCCGGCGAAGGTGTTGCCGTGGCGGATGACGACGATGCGGCGCATCAGAGCGGCGGGGTGGGATCGCCGTGGGCGGCGATCAGCGCTTCGACCCGGATAATGTCCGCCTCCGTGTCGATGCCGCTGCTGTCGAACAGCGGCGGATCGACCGCGACGGTCGTGATCGGGATGCCGAGTTCGAGCAGGCGAAGCTGCTCCAGACCCTCCAGATTTTCAAGCGCGGTGGGCGGGCACGCCTCAAACCGGCGCAGCGCGTCGAGGGCGTAGCCATAGAGGCCGACATGCCTCCAGACGGGCGAGCGAAGCATGGTGTCGCGCAATGTCTCCTCGCCCCGGATCGCGGGAATGATCGTCTTGGAAAACCAGAGCGCGCGGCCGTCGGGCGCACGGGCGCAGGTGGTGCCGCTAAAGGGCGAACGGGTCTTGTGCTCGCGCAGCGCATCGAGCGCGGCCCAGTCGAGCGCGATGACCGGGGTGGCGACCTGAGCGCCCTGCTCCAGAGCGGCGATGACCGCGCCCAATGCGCCCGCGGGCTGGAAGGGCGAGTCGCCCTGGAGATTGACGACGAAGCGCGGCGTCTCCGCCTGGGCAAGCGCGGCGGCGAGGGCGCGGCCCGATCCGGTGGCGATGGCGCTGTCGGTCAAGACCGCGTCGCAGCCGGCCGCGCGCGCATGATCGGCGATCTCGTCATCATCGGTGGCGACCGTCAGCGCCAAGCCCGGCCGCGATCCGATCGCCGCGCGGGCCATGGCGATGGTGCGATGGAGCAAGGTCCGCCCGGCGATCGGGCGGAGCGGCTTGCGCGGCAGGCGGGACGATCCCGCGCGCGCGGGAATGACGACGAGAAGGCTCAGGCGACCCCGGCGTGCAGCAGATCGTGCATATGGACCGCCCCGATCAGGCGATTCTGTTCGCAGATGAACAGCAGCATGATATTTTTTTCATGCATCAGGTGCAGCGCTTCGGACGCCAGTTCATCGGGGCCGAGGGCATAGGGATTGGTCGTCATGAAACGGCCGACCGGCTCGGTCAGATTCTGCTTGCCGGTGACGGTGCGACGCAGGTCGCCATCGGTGAAGGCCCCGATCAGCCGGCCGTTGCGATCGACCACCGCCGTGCCGCCGAGGCGCGCGCGGGTCATTTCGATCGTAGCGTCGAGCAGCGAGGCGTCCTCATGCACGCTCGGCACATCCTCCCCGGTCGCCATCAGTTCGCGCACCTTGACCAGCTGCGCGCCGAGCTTTCCATTGGGATGGAATTTGTGGAAATCGTCGGCGGAAAAGCCGCGCATTTCCATGAGCGAAATGGCGAGCGCGTCGCCGAACGCCATCTGCACCGTGGTGGAGGTGGTAGGGGCCAGCGCATTGGGGCAGGCTTCCTCCACTTCGGGCAGGATGAGGCCCATGTCGGCGGCGGCGGCGACCGTGCTGTTCGCGCGCGCAGTGACAGCGACGAGCGGGATGGCGAAGCGTTTGCAATAATGGATGATCGGGCCGAGTTCGGTCGACTCGCCCGACTGGGAGAGCATCAGCACCACATCGTCGGGCGTTATCATGCCAAGGTCGCCATGACCGGCGTCGGCCGGGTGCAGGAAGATGGCGGGGGTGCCGGTGGAGGTGAGCGTCGCTGTCATCTTGCGGGCGACGATCCCGCTCTTGCCGATGCCGGTCACGATGACGCGGCCCCGCACTTTCATGATGACACCGATGACGCGCAGGAAAGTGGCTGAAAAATCGCGTTCGGAAAAGCGTGCCTCCAGCGCGCCGAGCCCGGAGGCGGCGATGGACAGGCTGCGGCAGGCACTTTCCACGATGCGGCTACCGGACCCGAACGGGACGATCTTTGACGCAGATGTCGACACGCGATTGCCCTTTTTTCCGCCGATCATGACCGGATTGTCCGATCCTGCCGGTGGCGACGCACCATCGTATTCGATGTGTCGTCCTTCCTCTTTTCCGCGACCCAGGACCGATCAACGCTCGGTCCGGGAGGATGGCTTACGCTGTTTCAGGCGCTTATGGCAATCTATTTTGCAACTGCGAAAGAAATTTTGTTGCGGCGAATCATGGCGTCAGAGGCTGCAATCTGGACGAAGCGTTGGTTTAAATGGATGAATCGCGGAACTTGTTTTGCGGCCATGCGTGCGACGCAAGGCGCATCATGATCCATGATAAGAGCGATACCAGTCGACGAACCTCGGCACGCCCGATTCGATGCCCGTGGTCGGCGCGAAGCCGATGTCCTGCGCGATGGCGCTGATATCGGCGTAGGTCGCGTGGACGTCGCCGGGCTGCATCGGCTGGAAGTCGATCTCCGCCTTTCGTCCCAGCGCATCCTCCAGCACCGCGATGAGGTGCATCAGCTCCTCGGGCCGGTTGTTGCCGATATTGTAGAGGCGGTGCGGGGCGCGGCTGCCGCCGGCTTTCGCCGCGCCGTCGTCGGCCGGGGGATGATCGAGGCAGCCGATCACGCCGGTCACGATATCGTCGATATAGGTGAAGTCGCGCTGCATCCGGCCATGGTTGAACACCGGGATTGGCTGCCCGGCGAGAATCTTGGACGTGAAGATCCACATCGCCATGTCGGGCCGGCCCCAGGGACCATAGACGGTGAAAAAGCGCAAGCCGGTCATGGGGATGCGGAAAAGATGAGCGTAGGTCTCGCTCATCAGCTCGTCGGCGCGCTTGGTCGCCGCATAGAGCGAGACGGGATGGTCGGCGCGGTCCTCGACGCGGAAGGGCAGTATGTCGTTGCCGCCATAGACCGAGGAGGAGGAGGCATAGACGAGATGCCGCACCCGCCGCTCGCGCGCCAGTTCCAGCATGTTGACGTGGCCGGCAAGGTTGGAACGGACATAGGCGTGCGGATTGACGAGCGAATAGCGCACCCCGGCCTGCGCGCCCAGATGCACGATCGATTCGATCGTCTGATCGGCGAGCGCGGCCTGAAGCGCGTCCATGTCCGCGAAATCCAGTTCGTGGAAGGTGAAGAGCCGGCCATGCGCCTGCCGCAGCGCCGCGATCCTGTCGCGCTTCAGGGACACCGGATAATAGTCGTTCATATTGTCGATGCCGACCACGGCATGACCCTGCGCCAGCAGCCGGTCGGCGACATGCATACCGATGAAGCCGGCGGCGCCGGTAACCAGGATCGTCATCTCGTCTGTCTCCGCAGAGGGGCTGCCGACCGTCTGCGATGATCGAGCGGCCGATGTAAAGCCCCGGTGGGGCCTTGTGGTCCGCTTAGGCGGCAAAGTTTAGGCTTTCCCTAATCTTTACCGCCTAAGGCGAGCAGCATGGACATGGCCTCGCACCCGTCGCTTCCCGACGCCCCCGCCTGCCGGGAAAGCCGGCGTGCGCGCTGGGCGGAATTGGCGGCGGAAGCGGCGGAGTCCAACGCTTTTTACGCGCCGGACATGCTCTGCGCGGCGATCGACCATCTGGCGGGTGGCGCGGGTGTGCGGGTGATGGAGGCGCGCGCGGGCGATCTGCTGATCGGGCTGATGCCGGTAACGGTGCAGCCGCGCCATGGGCGGCTGCCGATCGCCAATGCCACTAACTGGATGCACGAGCATTGCTTTTTCGGCGCGCCGATCATCCGACGCGGACATGAGGCGGCGGCGTGGCGGGATTTCCTGACGCAACTGGACGAAGCGGACTGGGCGCGCGGCTTCCTGCATCTGGAAGGGATCGACGCCGCCGGGGCGAACGCCGCCGCGATCGAGGCGGTGTGCGTGGAGCAAAGGCGCGGCTGGCGCGAAATCCACCGCTACGAACGGGCGATGCTGCGTTCTGATTTGAGCGCCGACGCCTATTGGGAAAGCCAGGTGCGCGCGAAGAAACGCAAGGAATTGCGGCGCCTTCAGAAGAGGCTGGCGGAACTGGGCGCGGTCGAGACGCGGCTGCTGGCCGAGCCGCAAGCGCTGCCGGCTTGGTGCGACGATTTCCTCGCGCTGGAAGCGTCGGGGTGGAAGGGGCGCGAAGGCACGGCGCTGGGGTGCAGGCCGGCGGATGCGGCTTTCTTCCGCGCCGCTTGCGTAGCCGCGCTGGCGGCCGGGCGGCTGCATATGCTGCGGATCGACCTGGACGGACGGGCGATCGCGATGCTGGTCAATTTCCGCCATGGCGAGGGGGCTTTCTCCTTCAAGATCGCGTTCGACGAGGAACTCGGCCGCTTTTCGCCCGGCGTCCTCATCGAGATCGCCAATCTTCATGCCGTGCAAGACGATCCGGCGATCGGCTGGATGGACAGCTGCGCCGCCGCCGATCATCCGATGATCGACAGCCTGTGGGCCGAGCGGCGGACGATCGTGCAATATCGCATCGCGCTGCGGGGGCGCGGCCTCACGCGGCTGCGCCGCAGCGCCGCCTTCGCGTTCGCCAACGGCGTGGAGGCCGCCGCCAGATTGCTGAAAGGACAGGGATGACCGCCCATAGCCCCATCATGCCGGCCGACGGCGCGACCTTCCCCGATGCCGCACGGGCGCAGTTCGCTGCCCTCTACCCCGATGCGCCGGGCAAGCTGACGCATGGGCTGGTCGGCCATCCGCTGCTGAGCCTCGACGCCCTGGCGCTGCTGGCCGAGCGGATGCCGGCGGGGTCGGTCGAATATAACCTCGGCAAACTACCCAAGGGCGTGCGGCCGGAGGATACGCCGTCCAACGGGCTGACTCTGGGCGAGACGATCCGCACGATCGAGACCAACGGCAGCTGGGCGGTGCTGAAGAATGTCGAGCGCGATCCGGCCTATGGCGCGTTGCTCGACGAAGCGCTGGCCGAGATCGCCCCCATTGTTGACGCGAAGACCGGGGCGATGCTGCACCGGGAGGCGTTCATCTTCCTGTCGTCGCCGGGGAGCGTGACGCCGTTCCACATGGACCCGGAGCATAATATCCTGCTCCAGATCATGGGGACAAAGACGATGACCGTCTTTCCCGCGCGTGACGAAGATCTGGTGCCGGCGCAGAAAAGCGAGGAATTCCATAATGGCGGGCATCGCAACCTCGTCTGGCAGGATGGGTTCGAAAGCCGGGGCACGGCTTTCCCGCTTGTGCCCGGCGAGGCGATCCATGTGCCGGTGAAGGCGCCACATTTCGTGGAGAACGGCCCCGCCGTATCGGTCAGCCTGTCGGTGACATGGCGGTCGGAGCGCAGCGTCGCCGAGGGCGAACTGCACAGTTTCAACGCGCTGTTGCGGCGGCGCGGCTTGCCGGTGGCCGTAGTGAGCGCGCAGCCCGAGCGGCAGGGCGTGCGCCGCTTCGTCTATCGCGTCATGCGGAAGCTGGGCGCCTGAGCAACCGGCGCAGCAGCGCTTCGGCTTCCAGGCGCGGGCTGAACCGTTCGAGCAGCCACCATTCGAGCGACTCCTCGCAGGTCGAGAGGCTCTGCTTGTAGCGGTCCTTGCCCGCCAGCAGCGAATAGTGGGCGAGGTGGCGGGCGGCATAATGGCCGACAGCGGCGGCGTGACAGAGCAGGCCGGGCTTGTCCTTGGCCGTGCGCGGATCGGCAAAGGCGGACTGATAGTTCATTGCCCGGCCGCGATGGACGAAATTGACGAGCAGGCCGACCACGCCGCCCGCATCGATGAAGCGCAGCAGCTCGACCTCTCCGGTGGGTAGGCCGCGCGTGGCGAGGGTGGCGACGAAGGCGCGGAAGGCCGGGTCGTCCCAGGCGTTGTCGGCATGGCGGCCGCCGTTGAGCGCGGCCATTTCGTCCAGCCAGGGCGCGATGTCGTCCACCGTGCCGACTGCGACGGAGGGCAGCGGGCCGCCATGATCCTTCATCGCGCGGCGGATCTGGCTGCGGGTGTTGGCGCTGAGGAGGGAGAGATAGTCGCCTTGCGCCGCGCGGACGGCGTCGAGGTCGACCATATAGACGGGCGAGGTGTCGAGCCGGGTCTTGCGGCGGGCGGGCAGGTTCAGCAGCGACGAGCCCGGCGCGATGCCGCTTAAGCGCAGGGCGCGCCAGTCGCGGCGGCGAGCGACGGCGGCAAGCGCGGCGAGCACCGCCTCCCCTTCCCGGCCAGCCTCGACCAGCAGGCCATTATATTCGACATAGGGGCGGTCGGCGGCGGGATCGCCGGACTGGTTGAGGCTGAGCGTCGCCACTTTGCTCAGCAGGCGCGGCTGCATGGCATGGCCCATCAGCGCAAGAGCGACATCGCGGCCTTGCTCGTCGGTGACGGCCAGCAGATCGGGCTGAACGGGGTAGCTGTCGAGCCATGACCCCATCCAGGTCCAGCCAAGGAAGAAAGAGCCGTCGGCGCGCGATTCGAGCGCCTGCCAGCGCTGCGCCAGCGTCGCCCGATCGAGCCGGGAAAAATGTGCGGTGAGCGCCATCGCGCTCCTTGTGGCAGAGCGCGGGATGGGGTCAAGCGGGGACGTCAGGCGCTGATGCGGCGCGCGGGATCGACGGTGCCGTCGGCGCGGACGCCGGCGCGGGCGAGATCATGGCCGATATGGCCGGTCAGGAAACGCTGCCACATCACGAAATCGGCGCGCAGCGACCAGAGCGGGTAGCGGAAGGTGGCGGGCCGGTTACGTTCCACCAGCCAGTGGCCGAGCCACGCGAAACCATAGCCCGCGAGCGGCAGCGCGGCGGCGATCCAGCCGCGACGGCCAAGCGGCGCGGCGGCGAGCAGCGCGACGACGATACTGGTGCCGGCATAATGGAGCGCGCGCGTGCCGGGACGCGCATGTTCCTGGAGATAATAGGGCCAGAAATCGTTGAAGCGGGTCAGGCTGGTCACGGGCATCCTCTTTTGCCCGGCAGCGTAACGATTGGCGGCGGCGCTGTTAAGACTTTTGTGGCGAGCCGTGCGCGCGATCGGGGGCGTAGAGGAAATAATCATAGGCGGCGCGGGATGCCTCCGCGATGATGCGGTCGCGCGATGCGTGGCCCCGGCTGTCCTTCATCACGAAGATGGCGACGGCGAAGCGGCGGCCATCGGGCAGGCGGACAATGCCGACATCATTGCCGATGCCGTTCAGCGATCCCGTCTTGTGCGCGACCGCCGTGCCGGGCGGCAGCATCCCGACGATCCGCGCCTTCCCCGTTTCGCAGTTCGCCATGATGGTGAACAGGCGCTGGGTGCTGTCGGGCGAGAGGGCGCGGCCCGATTGGAATGCGCTGAGCAGGTCGAGCATCGCTCTGGGGGTGGAGGTATCCTCCGGCTCGATCGCGAAAGCGAGATTGGGGAGATCGCGTATGTCGCGCACCGCGAGTTGCGGGTCGGCGCGGCGGGCAGCTTCGGCATTTTGCCGGAACGTGCCGGTCAGCGGATGGATGCTCATGGCGCGGTAGAGGAGATGCACCGTGTCGCTATCGACGCGCAGACCCGTGACGCCGAGCCGGGTGACGAAGGCGGTGATCGCCTGCGGCCCGCCCGCGCGGGCGACGAGGACATCGGTGGCGTTATTGTCGCTCTTTTGCAGCATCAATTCCAGCAGCCGCTCGGTCGAGAGCGTCGCGCCGGGCTTCGAGAACATCCAGGCGATGCCGCCTTCGCTCGCCAGCGCGGGATCGAGCGCGAGCTGGTCGTCAAGGCGAAGCTCGCCAGCATCGATCAGCGCGAAGATGCGTCCGGCCACCGCGACCTTGTAAGCGCTCGCCATCGGGAACAGCGTGTCGCCGTTCAGCGCCTGCGTCTCCCCGGTCTGAAGATCGCGTACGGCGATGCCCACCGTGCCGTCGGAGAGGGCGGAGAAACGGGTGAATTCGGCCAGCAGCTTGGCCTCGGCGCTTTGCTGGACGAGCGGCTTGGGCGGCGGGCCGAAGGCATCGGCGTCGGGGAAAGGCGCGCAGAAGAGGCCGAGGGCGGCCAAAGCGGACAGCGAGCGGAACAGCATATCGGGGTTTTCGCGGATCGGGGGGCCGGTGGCAAGGCTTTGATGATGCTATGACACACGCACTTCTCGACCATCGGTTCTCGACAGGCTCGAACCGGCTCGAAGCGAACGGCGGGTGGTGGATTGACAGGTCGGTGACAGCCGCGCCATCTGGCGGGTATGAGCGACACCATCAGGCTGCACGAAAGCTGGCGCGCACCCTTGGCGGAACAGTTCGGCGCGCCGCACATGCAGGCGCTCAAGAGCTTTCTTCAGGCGGAGAAGGCGGCGGGCAAGCGCATCTTTCCCAGGGGGAGCGATTATTTCCGCGCGCTGGACCTGACACCGCTGGAACAGGTCAAGGTGTTGATATTGGGGCAAGACCCCTATCATGGCGAGGGGCAGGCGCACGGGCTGTGCTTTTCGGTGCAGCCGGGCGTCCGCACGCCGCCCTCTTTGGTCAATATCTACAAGGAAATGCAGGCCGACCTTGGCATCGCGCCCGCGCGCCACGGCTTTCTGGAGCATTGGGCGCGGCAGGGCGTGCTGCTGCTCAACAGCGTGC
>ERZ1292632.921-Hain-H43-01um-R2-921-length-31395-cov-10_pt2 | contig 16216 bp, 19 predicted proteins | sample MGYA00564407_ERZ1292632 | MGnify/ENA primary metagenome ERZ1292632 (study PRJEB36523, sample SAMEA6512637) | groundwater metagenome | collected 2019-01-08 | study: AquaDiva: Metagenomics assemblies of 32 groundwater samples | reverse complement strand
TGGTCCCTGGCCGAAGATTGGGGCGGGTATGAACCCAAATATGGCAGCATCGCGCTAAAAATGGGTGTTTTGAAGATGTCGGCAGACGAAGTTTGTTCCTCAATAGCAAAACTGATTTCATTAGGTAAAATAATACCTTATCAAGTTCCAGGTTTACATAATACCGAACTTCATTGGATAAAAAACCTCCTAAAACACCAACCTTTACATAATTCGCCCCTTCCGGTACTTACATTGCCACCCTGGATTACCTGCGAAATTAAAGAATATCCATCGAAAAAGAAATATGCAAGTTATCGGATTGATGTGGAAAAGTTAGCGTCGGCTACCAGTAGCCTACCAGTACCCTACCGCAGTAGCCTACCAGTACTACAGAAACTAGTAGAAACTAGTAGAAACTTAAAAGAAACTAGAAAAGATATATCGTCGCCTGCGGCGACCATGCCTATCAAAATCTCCCTTCCTGTATTGGTCGAAGTTTGGAACAAAAATGCGCCAGTTTATCTCCCGAGAATCCAAAAAATTGGGCAACGCCGAGCTAAAAAACTCCTTCGGAGTATAAATGGATATGATGACTTGGAATGGTGGACTCAATTATTTCGGGATATTGACCTATCTGAATTTTATTCCGGCAAAGATGGCAAATGGACCGGGATGGATTTCGATTGGGCAGTAAATAACTGTGAAAAACTTAGGAGCAAACTGGATCGGGCCAGCCACCAATATATTCAAAAGTCCGAACCCCGAGGATTTCAGGCTATCCGGGAATTCTACCACAAAGATGATGATGAAAATGCTGGATAAGAAGATTTTTAGCAAAGGCATGGCGATGCTCTCTGGCGCCTTCCCCGAATACCAGCTTAACAAAAATACCCTTGAGGTCTATTATCTCAACCTCAGTGATTTCGACCCCAAGGATTTCGAGAAGGTTATTCTCGCCCATATCCGAGAAAATAAGTGGTTCCCCAAAATCAGCGAGCTACGCCAGGAGCTTGTAAGACTCCGAGGATTCAGCCGGGCCACCCCTTCTGATGTTTGGGATAGCTTGATTAAGGCGGCTGAGTCTGACCAGGAACCCGAAATGGACGCTAACACCGAAAGAGCCCTGCGGGTTTGCGGTGGTTGGGAGGGATTCTGCCGGATGACCTATCGGGATTTGCAGTTTACCCGGAAGGATTTCGAGCGGGTTTTCAACGAGGGCCTGGAGCGCGAGGACAACCTGATTCGGCTGGGCCAAGCCCCCGTTCCTGAGATGAAGCGGGTTGCCCATGAGGAAGGATAAATGAACTGGCCCGACGACTACCTAATCCCCGGCATTAAGCCCTTCCACCAGGAAGAGGCAGGGATTATCTATTGCGGGGATTGCCGGGAGATTTTGCCATCATTTTATAATTTGGATATGGTTATTACAAGTCCTCCTTATAATGTTAATAAAAATTACGGGGATAAAGTTAATGACGATTTGCCTTATGAAGATTATTTAGATTTTCTAAATAATGTTTGGAATCAATGCCTAATTTCCATGAGAGATGGAGCAAGAATCGCTATTAATGTTGGGGATTTAGGAAGGAATCCATATTATCCGGTCCATGCCGATGTTATGTCCCGTATGCGGAAGAATTTTTATTTAATGGGATTGATAATATGGAATAAGAGAAACTGCTTATCAAATACTGCTTGGGGAAGTTGGCAATCACCAAGCGCTCCTTCATTACGCGGAATGCATGAGTTTATTATTATTGCAGGTAAGGGAGGAAAGGAATTTAGAAAAGAGATAAGGCCCGACACCTGGGGAAAGAAAGAGTTTTTAGAGGCAACGCTTGAAATATGGAACCTTACTCCTGAGACCTATAATTATAAACATCCCGCGCTCTTCCCGGTTCAACTTCCTCGGCGTTTAATAAAATTATATTCCTATCCAGGCGACATCGTTCTCGACCCCTTCCTTGGCTCTGGCACCACGGCAGTAGCCGCCAAGGAATTAGGGCGCAAGTTCATCGGCATTGAGATTGAGGAAAAGTATTGTGAGATCGCGGTTAAACGCCTGCGCCAAGGGGTGCTTGATTTTGGAGAGATAAAACAATGAAACTATCGAAAACCCAAATGGAAGTGCTTAAGAAATGGAGGTTAAACAATTATTAAAATCACTATCCCAAGCCGGCCAGTAACTAAGAAAAATTCTCAGCAGATAGTATATAAAGCTGGACGGAGCTATATCATACAATCGAAGCCCTGGCGTGAGTATGAGAGGTTCTGCATCGGCACCAAGACCCGCCCTGGCTGGCTCATGCAGTGGGGGAACCTCTATTTCGATACCCCGGTTCATGTCTGCGCCCGGTACTGGCTCCCTGATAAAAGATGGTGGCCTGATTTGATTGGTTTAATGCAGGGCACCGCGGACCTGCTTGAGAAGGCGGGAATCTTGCTCAATGACCGCCTCATAGAATCCTGGGACGGTTCCCGGATCATGGGGTTGGATAAGGATAATCCAAGGGTTGAAATTGAGATAAAACAGATTTGTCAAGACAGGATGGCAATTTAATGGGTGTCCTTCTAACCTGGCGGGAAATTGCTGAGTATCTAAGGAAAAGCAAAGCCTGGGCTAAAAAAGCTGCCAAAACAGATGGATTACCAGTTCTTAGATGTATTGGCATTAAAGCACCTCGGAAGGTCTGGACTACGACCACTCTACTCGATGTGTGGTTATCAAAAAAAATACAAGCACAAAAAAAACATGAATTTTGACCTCTATTAACTACCGCTATTAAAATTGCCCATTAAGAGCCGCAATAGTGGCCCTTGACAAGTAATCCTACACTCCCCTTATAATAGGCTATGCCTGATGTCCTTCCCCAAGACATAGCCGATCTCGCTGGTCTATTCGATGAGATTGGCCTTACCTTAAAGAAATCAGCAAAAGTTGTCTTAGATGCACATAAAGCCGATAGAATAGCTGCGGATGAAGAAGGCTCGGTAATCATCCCTGACCACAAAATACGCCTGGAGGCTGCTAAGGTGGCCCTGGCGCTGCGGGGGTATAGCACGCAAAACACTAAGACCAAGCATGAAGGGTCATTAACTCTTGAATTTGTGGGGTTCCAAAGTGGCAAAAGCGAAGATACCCCATAATTGGCGAGCTCGACCTTACCAGATGCCCGTCCTTAATTACCTGTCAAATGGAATGGGTAATGGTGGCCAACGGGCTGTTTGCGTATGGCACCGCCGCGCAGGGAAAGACATAACTTCCATGAACTGGACTATCTATGCCTCCTGTGAACGTCCAGGCAATTATTATCATTTCCTTCCTAAAACTAACCAAGGCCGTAAGGTGATATGGGACGGCAAGGATATATCAGGGCGCCCGTTCCTAGATTATTGGCCCAGGGAATTAATCAAGGGCGATCCCAATGCTACGGAGATGAAGCTTTCTACCCAATCCGGCAGTCTATGGCAGATATTAGGGTCTGATAACTTCGATAACGTTATGGGCACTAACCCGGTAGGGATTGTTTTTTCAGAATTTAGTCTCCAAGACCCCAGGGCTTGGGATTTTTTTAGGCCCATCCTGATGGAAAATAAAGGTTGGGCCTTATTTTTATTCACCCCGCGTGGCCGCAACCATGCGTATCGGCTATATGTTCAGGCTAAAGAGCTTGATTCATGGTTTTGTGAAATGCTAACCATAGATAATACCGGGGTTCTCTCAACTCTCGACATTCAGGCTGAAAAATTAGCGGGCATGTCTGAGGAAATGATAGACCAGGAGTTTTATTGCTCATTTGAGGCTGCGGCGCCGGGTGCTTATTTTGCCAGCGAATTAAGACGGGCCCGCCAGGAAGGTCGCATAACCTCTGTGCCCTTCCAAAGCGGGGTGTCTGTTGATACTTGGTGGGATTTAGGGATGGATGATAGTACCTCTATCTGGTTTACTCAGGATGTAGGACGTGAGATACACATCATTAGCTATTACGAAAAAAGGGGGGAAGGATTAGAGTTTTACGCTCGGGTGCTGGAGGAACAGATCAATAAATGGAGAGGTGTTTATGGACATCATACCGCACCGCACGACATCACGGTGCGTGAGTTAGGCACAGGGAAAACCAGGTTAAATACCGCCGGTGAATTGGGATTGAAATTTAAGGTAGCCCAAAGGCCGGCTCGGAAAGAAGACGGCCATCAGGCCATCAGAAACATCTTTCCAATCTGCTACTTCGATGAAAAAGCCTGTCAAGTGGGATTAGATGGATTGGCCAGTTATCGTAGCGAATTTATTGAAAAACATCAAGTATTCCGCAATGAACCCATACACGATTGGGCTAGTCATCCAGCAGACGCATTTCAAACCCTAGCCATAGCACATCGGTTTAGACCAACTATTCTGCCAATAGAACGCAGAATAATATCTACATCTATTACAAGTCGGCAATCCGGTGGATGGATGGTAGCATAATGGCGGAAATACAGGGAAACATAACAATAATTGTTTTCAAAGACGGTACATTTAACACTAGCACCAACTTCACTGGGTTATCGGTCATTCAGATATTGACTAGGGTAATAGCATCATTATGCGGACATATAGAAAAGCAAGGGATCATGTTTCCTACCAAAAGCAATGTTATTCAATTACCGGATAAGCATGGAAACCAATGAGCAAAGAAACCCACGATGAACTTTTAAGTTTGGCGGCGGAGAGGTACAAATACGCTATCGACGAAGACCTTGAGGACCGCGAAAGGTATGATGAAGATATTCGGTTTGGCTTAGACATAGACGGCTACCAATGGGACAAACAAGTGCGGGACGTTCGGGAAAAGGACACCCCTGCTCGACCTTGCATCACGGTCAATAAACTTACTGAAAAAATTGATATGGTGGAAGGAGAGTTTAGGCAGCTACAACCTGAAACAAAGGTTCGGGCGGTAGATTCTAATGCTGACCCCAAGATCGCAGATATTTTGGCAGGAATAATAAAACATATCAAGTATGACAGCAATGCTCGGTCTGCTTATAATTCATCGCATGTAAGTGTCCTGTATGGGGGGCGAGGGGCCTGGCGGTTCGATATAGTTGATGATGAATACGACCCTTTTATTCGTAACATCCGAGTAAATCGGATACCAAATGTCCTTTCTGTGGCATTTGAACCTGATACAAAAAATTTAGATAAATCGGATGCAAACTATGTTTTTGTTACGGAGATGCTTGCAGAGAAAGAGTTTAAAACGCAATATCCTGAAGTAAATTTAAATAGCTGGCCGGCTGATAGTAGTTGGGATGGATGGAAAACCAAAGACGGTTATCGTGTCGCGGAGTATTGGTGGAAGGACAAGATACAAAAGACTTATTTGAGAGTAGATAGATTAATAGATGGCCTCCCTACCACCATTACGATTGAAGAGAAGGACATAAAGAAAGACGACAAAAAGATAGAGGAGAAGAAGGCTGACAGTGTTCAAGTGAAATGGTGTAAGATGATAGCCGGCCAAATTCTGGACGGCCCTTATGACTGGCCTACAAAAGAGCTACCGATATTTATGCAAGTAGGTAAAGAAGTCAACATAGGTGGAAAACCATATACGCGGGGGATGGTGCGATTTTCCAAAAGCCCACAGCAATTATACAATTATTGGGTAACTTGTTCTACTGAGACAGTTGCGCTTGCTCCTAAATCGCCTTATATGCTCACTTCCGAAATGCTTGGCCCGCATAAGGAGCAGTGGGACCAGGCGCATTTAAAAAATTACTATTATATACTGTATGAAAGTGATCCTAATCAACCGGGGGCAACCCCACGCAGAGAACCGCCGCCGCAACTATCTACTGCCATAGCTGGCGAGATAGCCCGCCATGAACACGATATTATGTCCACTATGGGGATATATCGAGAGCATGTGGGAGAAGAGAAAGGAGATAAGAGCGGTAAAGCGATCTTGGCTCTCCAGAAACAGGGAAATATCGGCACTTATGCTTACACGGATAACTTTCAGATTATCTTAACTTATAGTGACCGGGCGCTTATAAACCTAATACCGCATGTTTACGATACTGAAAGGATAATCAGGATAATTGGGGAAGACGGCAAAGAAGTGGCAGTGCCTATCAACGCCAGGCCGGGAGCTCCGCATATCACCGCGACTCTTGAGGGGCTTGAGGATAAATACAAAGCGACTCCTAGGGAGAATATTTCCGAGTACCTTAATGATTTGCGGGTAGGGACTTATGACGTGGTGGTGACGGTGGGGCCTAGTTATACCACACAACGGCAGGAAGCCAGCGCAATGCTGATGGAACTAGTAAAGATAATGCCGCCGGCTATGGCGGTTAACATCATAGACATCGTGGTAGAGGTTCTGGACCTGCCGCACGCCCAAAAACTTATGGGTCGCATTAAGAAGATGATCCCACCCGATATAAGGGGGCTGGATGAGGGCGAAGAACCGCCACAACAGCAGCAAGACCCCCGGTTAATGATAGAGATTCAGAAACTATTGATAGAGGACAAAGACCTGCGGCGTAAAGAATGGGAAACACAAGCTAAGGTAATGAAAACCATGGCTGAAGCGGACGCCATTAATCGGGACCAGACCTTGCAAGAATTGAGTCTATTAGTGCAAGAGATTAAAGAAAGGATGATGGGGGGGCAGCAGCCGGCCCAGGGGCCTCAAGGGACGCCCACGGCCCAGGAACCCCCACAAGGAGCGATGCAATGAAACGCTTTATGATGTTGGCAGTCTGGCTAATCTGGGTCTGTATCGCCTCCTGGTGGTTTCTCGGAGGTGCGGATTATGCTTATGGCGGCACAGAAACCGGGAAATTTGAGACCATAGCTATTGATGCAACGGTCAAAAGCCTTAGTGCCACCTGTTATAACCCGGTTTCCGGGCCTTATCAGGGGAGACAAGCGAATAGTGCTACCATCACGGTTGACACAAACCGTGTAAGATTCACCACTGACGGCACCGCGCCGGTCGCTACCACTACCGGCCATCTCCTTGAGGTGGGCCAGAGCGTAGTCATCGAAGGGTATATGAACCTCAAACGAGCTAAATTCACTAAAGAGGACCTTGGGGATGGTAAGATTCAGGTAAGTTATGACTTCAAAAGCTAAGGAAGGGGGTTTTATGAGGATTTATCGGTATATCCTGGTTGTAGGACTACTTTTATCCTTAAATGCTCCGGTATGTTGGGCCGCAGACAATAAAGCGGTCACTAAAGACCAGGAAAAACGTATTGAACGAGCTACAAAGGGAATCAATGATATTCTTGATAAAGAGAAATGTGCTCTTGACCCCCAATTCATCCTTACATTACAAGGTAATTCGGTGCAAATAAGAATTGTGCCGCTTGAAAAAGATAAGAAACCGGAGAAAAAGTGAAATACCGCATTTATTATATCCCTTGGCAATTTATAACAATTTATGAAGAATATGACATGTTCCAAACTTGGCTTACTGATATATTATCGCACTATATTGGAGAAGTGCCTTGAATATCTTAACTATATTTAAAGAAGAACGAGCAAAATTGCAGCCATGGGAGGAGTTAAGTTTATCGGCATTAAAGGAATTAGAGCAAATATATTATGGATATGGAGAATTATTTTATTATTGTGAGGTTCTTAAAGCTCGGATGAGGATAAATGAACCCTGACACCGCCATACTGATAAAAGCCCTGATAAGGGGGTTTAAGTTTATTGTGGATTTGCTTGAGAAGATTTTGAAAGGAGAAACTACTTAGTTTGAAATAACAACTTGCTCCCGTCCCCTCCTTAACTGAACGTGGCGGGATAAAACCAGAACGCCAGTAAACGGCCTCCTGGGAATGAGTAGAAATACTCATGTCTTGGGAGGTTTTTTTATTTGGGGCCTACCGGGAAGGGCCTAAACACCGGGTAAAATTCCGCTTCAAGGAGCGTGTCAGATGGCAGAGGAAACAGTTTTAACATCTCCAGGGGAAACAACCCCTGTTCAGGTCGAAACAACCCCAAAGGTTGAGGACTCGGCCACCTCACTACCGGAAGGCGAGATAAAGGCCGGGGAAGAAGCCCCGGAAACGCCAAAGCCACCGGAAAAGAAGAAAGAGCGTGGGGTTCAGCGCCGGATTGATGAACTGGTTCGCGAAAGGGAATACTACCGCGGCCTGGCTGAAGGCAGACAGGTAAAATCTCCTGCTGAGACTGCGGAAATCCCCGGTTTGGTCCTGCCACCTGAACCCAATGAAGCGGATTTTGATGATTACGGCAAGTATCTCAAGGCTGTGGCCCAGCATGGTGTCAAGGTGGAGCTACTCAAAGAGAGAGCCACCCGCGACCAGGAAACCCATCAACAAACCCGCCAACAACTCATTGACGCATATAACCAGTGGGTTGATGAGGGTGAGGATAAGGTTGAGGGGTTTGCTGAAATAGCTGGGCATGTGGGCAACAAAATCACACCCCACATGGGTGATGCTATCCGGGACAGCGAGTTTTCACATGAACTCGTGAATTTTCTTTACGAACATCCTAAAGAGATGTCCCGAATCGCCGTCTTACCCCCCACTGCTGCTGTCCGTGAAATCATCAAACTGGAGGGGCGCCTTTCACAACCGCCCCAAAGAAGCGAAACCAATGCCCCATTAAAAACTAAACCGGCCGGCGGTAAGGAGGTGCCGGGCGGTAAGATCGAAAACCTGTCATACAAAGACTATAAGGCCGCCAGGGAAAGGGCTTTAGGCTGGCGGCAATAAGGAGTAACAAATAATGGCCAACATTTTTGATAACCCGGATTGGTTTGCTAAAGAGACCTTGATGCAGCTTGAAAATAACTGTGTCATGGCCAATTTGGTCCACAGAGGGTTTGAGTCGGATTTTCAGCAGAGATCCAACGGCTGGAAAACCGGCGATACCATCAGCATCAAAACCCCGTCTTATGCCCGCACCGTAGCGGGACCAGACCTAACCGGAGACGTGGTGGATTTTTACGAATCCAGCACCGATTTCCAGATCAATCAATGGCGCAGCCATATCAAAGAGTTCGGTGCTGATGAATATACTTGGAATGTTGACGAAGCCTCCGAGCGGATCATCAAACCAGCGGTCGTCGCTTTGGCTGACTATATTGACCGCTATGTTCATCAAGTGGCTTATCAACATATCCCCAACCAGGTAGGCACTCCTGGCACCTATGCCAAGGATTTACTGACTATGGCCTTGGCTTGGGCGCGGCTTGAAAACATGGCCTGCCCTTCGGGTGAGCGGTATTTGGTCCTCGACCCTATGACCGCCGCCTACTTTATGAACGAAATGAAATACCTTTACCATCAACCGATGGTAGGGGCCGCCTTCCAGAAAGCACGGTTGCCCGTGAATATCGCCAATTTTGAAACATACGTGTCTCAGAATGTGCGGACGCATACCTGCGGCACCGCGGCAGGGCGCACAGATATTCTGGTGGATGATACCGTGCTTGATGAAGACATCAATATCAAACTGGACCAGAACGGGGCGGGCGCGGCCTATACCTTCAAAGCTGGCGACATCTACACCATCCCGGCTGTTTACTCGGTTAATCCAGTCAACGGCGACCCAACTGGCGAACTTCGGCAGTTTGTTATTACGGCTGATACGCTTTTCGCTGATATTGGTGCCGGTGATTTTGAAGTAACCCCAGCCATCTACCCTGGTACTGCACCTTGGAACTTACGGAGCGCCACCGCTGCGGCGGCCAAGTTGCCTTACCAGAACATCGACGCGCTACCTTTGAATAACGCTCAACTGGCTATCGCGGGGTCAGCCGCGGGGAATTATAAAGTTCCCCTCGCTTTTCACCGCAACTGCATCAGCCTAGCCATTGTGCCTATTTCGGTGCCGCCTTCCATCAAAGCGGTATGGTCTAAGACCATCAGCCACAACGGGTTCAGCATCACGGTTTCGCGCGGTGCTACCTTTTTAACTTTCAAGGAGCATATTCGGTTTGACGTGCTGTTCGATGCCAAGGTCATCAACCCTGACCTTGGTTGCCGGGTCGCTTCCGGCGGGACCGCCACCTAAAGGGGGTATAAAGCTATGAAAAAACGGTATGTCTGGCTTATTTGCCTCCTGGCCATGCTTTGTATCACACCCATGGCCCAATCCGGCTTGGAGGACAGATTTTCTGGGATTAACCTGACTACCGGGAACTATGCCGAGTTCCCGCAAATCACCGCACCATCCGGTAATCCTAAAAACAATACCGGCTGGCTTTATGTCAAGGACAGCGCCGGGACTACCAAACTCTATTTCGAGGACGACGCGGGGTCGGTCACTGATTTACTCTCCGCTAGTGCTACGTTATGGAATAATATCGGTAATCCTGGAGCAGCCAAAACCATCTCGTTCAGCACTCATGCAACAACGCTATCGAGTGCAAAAACAGATGGAAATATGTTTACCCTCGAAGGCACCGGCAATTTCGGCAATTTTGCCGTGTTAAAGGTGCAGCAGACCACAGGCAACCCCACCGATGGTATGGTGTTGCAAGTTGTCTCAGGCGATACGGATTGCGACGCTCTGTTGGTAACTGCCAACGCCATTAATTCTATCCAGGTAGCGGGGTCCGGGAATGTTAATATTCTCGGCGGCACCGGGACTATCACTTACACCGATTTCACCGTGTCGGCTGATGGTGTAATCCAAATCACTCCGGATGACAGCCCGGCGGCTTGTATGACCATCGCTCCAAGCGCGGCGGCCACGACTGGCTTAGTGGTTTCCAGCGGCAACCTGACCAACGCCATTGATGTTGGTGCAAAAACGATTCTCGGTACGACCGGGGTAATTGACTTCACCAATTTCGATGTAAGCGGGGCGGGGGCCGTAACCTGCGTATCTCTGGATAGTGGTTCAGGAACCATCGTAACCACAGGGGCGGTTAATACCGGGTCGTTAACAGTGACCGGCACGGCCAATATCGGCACCTGGAAACAGGACGCTATTGTGCCTGCTTCTGGAGCTCCGGCGACTATTACCCTTAACGGCGCAGGGACCGGCGGCGTTACCATCGGCGGTGTCTCCACCGGCACTATCACGCTTGGTGGTGGGGCTGTCTTGGTTAATCTACCCGCTAATACAGACATAACGCTTTCCGGTGGCACGTTGGGAATTACTGACACTGGGTCAGGTCCGGCTCTTAGCGTAACCAATAACACAATAACCAACACCAACCTTGCCACATTGAGCGCCACTGCCATGTCAACTGGCAAAGGCGTATCTTTCACGACTGGGGCGGTGTTGACTGGCGATTGTTTCTATGCTCAGGTCACGGATGGTGCTGGTTTCACCGGCAATTATTTCCGGGGTTATAACGGCGCGGCGGATGATTTCACGGTCAAACGCTACGGCGCCACCACGATCCGGGGCAATGCCGCAACCGATGTGTTGACTCTGACCGCTGGTAATTTGCAGGTTACGGCGGGTAGTGTGGACGTGGATAACGGCAATTTGACGGTTGATACGACTCAGGATATAGCGAGCAATATCAGCCGAAACTTTGTCGGGATCGGCAGTGCGGCCCTGCTGACTGTAGCAGAGCAAAACGCTGGTTCAACTAGTGCTGCTCTGGCTGTGACTAATGCGGGTACTGCGGCTTCAACCGGGGTGTCAATTACTCATAGCGGTGATAATCCGACATTGAACCTCGTAGGTGGAGTAGCCCGCACCGGAGATGTTATCGCTATACCTATGGCTAACCAGCTTAACCAAAGGGCCATAAACATCAGCGGGGCTATCACCTCGGCTGCTGGCGCGGGGACCATCGAGGTCCATTCAACCGGAGTCATCCCAGCTACAGCCTCGCTTCTGCGCCTGGATGCGGATACCGCCCAGCCGGGCGACGGCGACGGCTGGTGTCTGAACGTCGACGATGACACCTTGGTAGTGGCGACCCCTAAGAAATATGCGGTTCTGATTAATTCTGCGAATAACGAAGCCCTGCATGTTTCCGGGGGTGAATCTCTGTTTGCGGAGATCGCATATTTCAGCGCTGGAGTTTCCGTCTCCGGGGCTGCCTCGACCGTTAACCATGATTCTAATTTTAATGTTGGTCTGTGTACCGGCACCAGTACCGGGATTGTATCTCTGGGCGGGGCTGGGGCGTTTGTTACCATCGGGGGCACCATTACCGGGGCCACTCCGTTGTCGTTTGATGGGGTGACCGCGGATGCTAGTCAAACTGCCATCGCAGTAGCCGATCCCACTGCGGACCGGACCATAACCCTGCCTGATTATACGGGCGGTGTTCCTCTAACCATCGGGCAGATCGCCACCCAAACTAGTCAAGCCGGGGTAGGGACCGCGGATGTTACCGGGTCGTCTATTTCTATGGCTTCCGGCTGGTTTAGCGCCACTAAGACCCTTAAATATACCGTAACTGGGACTAAGACCGGGGCTAACGCGGCGATGATCGTGCATCTGTATCTCCTTGATGCTGCGGTTATGAGCCTCACGGCTTCGGACGCGGCGGCGGCTGATTGGACGGCTACTTTTATTGTCCATGAATATACCGACACCGCTAACCAGAAAATTACCGGGACTTTACAGGTCAATGGCAAAGTATCAGTGGTTGATTATGCCGCTGCTACGAAAAACATGGCTGCCGGGGCTACTCCGATTAAGGTGCAAATCCAGAGCCAGAATGCCGGCGACACCGTGACTTCAGAGTATGTACAGGTTGACCATTGGGTAAAATAACATTTTGATGGGGGGCTTCGGCCCCCCTTTTACTTCCGAGGATTTTATGAGGAAATATGCTGCATGTTGGCTGTATCACAAGAATTTCCCCAAAGGGAAGATATTTTACGATGCACTCAGTTTTGATAAGGCTCTATCTGAGGGTTGGGTAGAAGCTCCCCAGGCGATTGTTTACGAGGCACCTCCAGAGGAAATTAAAGATATTCCTTCTAATGGGAAGGCTTTAGCTGAAAAACCCAAAAAAGGGCCAGGTAGAGCCAAGGCGAAAAAATAATGGCTACGGTTCGCACCGTCTATGAACTGATTGCAGATGCTCTCAGTTTGGCGGGTCATTATTCCCCTGGTGAAGCAATAGCCGCGGAAGATTCCGATTTGGCCTTGAGACTTTTGCAAGACCTCTTGGCCGAATGGCAGGGGAATGGGTTGTTAGTGCCCAGCCTGGTTACTGAAGCCATTAACCTCCAGGTAGGGAAAATAAACTATTTGGTGGGTCAGAGTGCGGGGATGGACCTGGACACTATACGCCCGGATCAGATTATAGGGGCTTATGTGCGGGATTCATCCAGCTATGACCATCCGGTTAATATAATCGGCGAAAGGGATTACCGGCGACTGGCCATGAAAAGCACCTCAAGTGGCCGGCCCACGATATTGTGGCCCAACTATACTGCTCCTAATATGACAATTTATGTTTATCCTGCTCCCGATGTAATTGAATCGCTTTATATCCAGTCCATCAAACCGGCGACTGATCCGAGTTTATTGACCCAAGATATGTTGACCGCGGTATCAATTCCCCGGAACTATCATAATGCTTTAAGATTTAACTTGGCACTAGATTTAGCACCGCATTATGGGGTGCAATTGAATCCCATAGTTATAATGCGGGCGCAGAGGACTAAAAGCGCAATTATTTCTTTGAACGCCGCCCGGCGGGTTCAAGCGGCGAACCTGGAAGTGCCTAAAACTCGAACTGGCTTATATAACGCAAGTATCTTGACTTGGGGGGAATAAAGATATGCCGGTAAAAATTACCAAACTGCCATCAGGGAAGGTAAAGGTGAGTACGCCAGGCGGCACTAAAGCCAAGGCGACAACTATGGAAAATGCTAAAGCTCAAGAACGGTTATTGAACGCGGTTGAACATAATCCGAGTTTTAAACCTCGGGGGAAAAAGCGGCCTAAATGAAAATCCCGTTTGTATGCGATGCTTACCGGGGTGAAGTCCCGGTCAACTGGTTTCCGGCGGCGGACGCGGATAAAGGCGTCATCGCTTTCGGAACGCCGGGTCTGAAACCTTGGTCCGATTTGACCAAAGTTACCGCGGGTCTGACCGAAATCCGGGGTATGGGTTCCATGGGGGATTATTTTTATGCAGTTGCCAAGAGTGGGGCGGCCACTTCCAAAGTATTCAAAATTGACGCATTCGGGGCGGCTATGGCTATCGGGGATATGGCTACCGGCTCCGGCCCGGTGCAAATAATTAACAATAATTCTCAAGTTCTGTTTGGCGATGGAGTCACCGCTTATTGCTATATCCCCGGCACCGGAGTTTTTAGCGTAATAACCGATGCTGATTTCCCCGGTGCCAGTACTATTGCCTTTCAGGATAGTTATGGGATATTTAGTGAGCCTAATAGCCGCCGGTTCTGGTTAACTGCTCTAAATGATTTTACTTCCATAGATGCTCTTGATTATGCCAGCGCAGAGGGCAAACCCGGTAATATTGTGGCAGTATTTTCGGACCATCGGGAACTGTGGATATTCAAAAGAGAATCCATTGAAATCTGGCAAAATTCGGGGGCCAGTCCATTCCCGTTTGAACGATTGGGCGGCGGATTTATGGAATTGGGATGCGGAGCCCCTTATTCCATCGCGGCGGTAGATAATTCGATTTACTGGCTTGGTAATAATTGCCAGATTTATAGGACTGAAGGATACCAACCCAAACTTATTAGCAATCGTAAGGTTGAACGGGAAATATCCGGTTATTTTCATAAAGGAGATGCTTTCGCTTTTACTTATTCGGATGAAGGCCATGTCTTCTATCAGTTAACCTTTCCATCCGTAGGAATTACCTGGGTTTATGATGCGGCTACCCAAGCCTGGCATAAACGCAAAAGTTATCCTAATAATTATCGTCACCGGGCGAATTGCTACGCTTATTTTGCAGACAAGCATTTGGTGGGCGATTATCTCAATGGCAAAATCTATGAGATGGCCATGGACGTTTATTCCGATGACGGGGAGGAAATTCAAAGGATCATGGATTCAAGCGAACTATGGGCGGAAGGGAAAAAAATACCCATTCCTGCGCTACAGATAGTTTTTGATGCAGGCCAGGGATTAGAAGATGGCACTGTCCCCAATGTCATGTTGAGTTGGTCCAAAGACGGCGGCAATACATGGTCTAATGAGGTCTGGGCCTCAGCCGGCAAAGTCGGCGAATATGCCATGAGGACTATTTTCCGCCGTCTGGGCAGTGCTTTCTCGTGGATATTCAGAATAAGAGTCAGTGCGCCGATAAAATGGCGCTTATTGGGTGTTAACAGGTTGTGATATGGCGACTTTTGAATCCCCCCCTACCCGAGAGCCGTTAATAACCGGCAAGGAATTAAGCCGGATGTGGGTGCGCTGGTTTGACGCAATTAAAAGGTCATTGGAAACTCTACTTACTGTGCCCACAGGCACAGGGTTTCGCCATATTACGGGCGGGGTTGAGGATGCTGCGGCTAAATTAGTTGAAAACGCTGATGTTCATGCTACGGCAGGGATCGCAGAAAGCAAACTGACTTTCAATAAAACGACCGGGCATGACCATGATGGAGTGGGTTCTAAGAAAGTTGACCATGGCAATCTGAATGGATTAGGGGACGATGACCATCCGCAATATATTAAACATGACCTTGCTACTGCGGCCAATGACTTTCTGGTAGCTTCCGGTGCAGGAAATTTTGTTAAAAAGACTTTGGCGGAAACCCAGGCCCTTTTAGGAGCAGACGCCTCAGTAGAAGATATTCTTCGATTTACTTTCTTCATAGGTAAATAATATGGCTGCGGCATCTAAGCTACTTGCCAAGTTGAAACCAGCAGCTGCTACGCCAACTACTCTTTATACTGTACCGGCAGCTACTGAGACCCACGTTAATTTATTCGCTGCGAACCAAGGAGCGGGGGTGTCATTAATTAGGGTAGCGTTATTGTTTTCAGGGGGTGCCTTAGCTGTTACGGATTATATCATGTATGATATATCAATGGCAGTAGGCACATCTATCAACCTAACTGGTATTGCATTAGCTACAGGTCAGAGGATTATTATTCAAAGTAACACTGGCGATGTTAGTTTTGTAGCCACGGGGATAGAAATAACATGATTTCACGATCTGATTCAACAGGTCCGCCAGGGCCTCAAGGAGAACAGGGTATTCAAGGAATCCCTGGCAATGACGGTTCTCAGGGACTACCAGGTACCGATGGAGCACAAGGAATTCAGGGAGTTCCAGGAA
>ERZ1292632.1530-Hain-H43-01um-R2-1530-length-22129-cov-11_pt2 | contig 16218 bp, 13 predicted proteins | sample MGYA00564407_ERZ1292632 | MGnify/ENA primary metagenome ERZ1292632 (study PRJEB36523, sample SAMEA6512637) | groundwater metagenome | collected 2019-01-08 | study: AquaDiva: Metagenomics assemblies of 32 groundwater samples | reverse complement strand
ATTAAAAGGAGGTGCTTTAATGGTAAAAAGTACGTTAGAAATAATAGCTCTAGTTCTTCTTGTTATTGGTGGCTTAAATTGGGGTTTATTTGGTTTATTTAACGGCCTTAATGTAGTAGATATGCTAGGTTCTACACTTGCAACCATAGTTTATGTGCTTGTAGGAATTTCTGCAATATATGCAATCTTTTTTGCATTTAACAAGTAAATTTTTTTCTTTTTTTCTTTTTTAATTTTTAATAATTGATTAAAAGTTTTAATCTTTTACAGCATAATTGCCTGTGATAAAATCTTCAAAAAAATTATTTTCATCTTGAATTAGGTTTTCTAAATTTGGGCATTCTTCTTTTCTCCCTCTATGAACTAAAATACATGGACCTTTTTTTAAATTACATCTATGATTTTGCTCGTTTTGTTTACCTATTAAAATATGTTCACAACGATAAATATTGATAATCTCTTTTCCTGGATCGTCAAAATGAATTTCTCCATATTTATTTCTAATTTTATCTAAAAATCCCAATGCATTTTTACCAAATCCAAGATAAATATTCCCCTCATTGGTCTCTGCTCTAAAGAATCCTGGGTCTTCTCCAGCAGAAAAAAAATCACTAAAAATATCATTTTTTATTCTTCTCTTGTAGTCTTTAAGCGTTTCTAAAATCTCTTTTGAATTTGCAGGCATTGATAAGGTGTTTATTCTCTCTCCTATTTCTTTATTATAATCTCCCTGTAGTCCGATTACATCCTCAATATAATATAATAAAATCCTTAATTCTTTTAATAAAGATGGGTTGTACGCTTGCTTGTGCTCATGTAATTCTATTCTCTCGTTAAGATAAGTACATAATTTTTGTAATTTGTGCTCGTGCTCTTGCCAATTTATTGAAACTATGCTTTTCATTTATTTTAATAATTGATTAAAATATTTAAGCCTTGTTATAAAGAAACATTTATATAATATTAAAATGTTTTAGATTGTATGGGTTTTTGGTTCTTCGGTAGAAAAAAGGATGCTGAAATTAATAACTTAAAGAATAACTTAAGAGGTTCTTTTTCTAATATTAAGGGTGATATCAGCTTAATTAATGAAGTTCTTAATCATTTTAGAGAAAGGCATTCAAATTATGATAAAAAGTTTGAACATCTTGAACGAGATATAGCAGAAATTAGACACCTTTTGGAGAAAAAGGATAAAATAGCGACGAGGCGTTCAAGTTTTGAACGTTCAATCGTTCATGAACGTTCAAGAGCGTTCAAGCGTTCAAATCAATCGTTCATGAACGTTCAATCGCTTAAAAAGTTGAAAGAATACCTTACTCCAGCTCAAAAAAGAGTCATACAAATGCTAAATTTAGCTGAGATTCCATTAGAATATGAGGATCTCGCTAAAGAATTAAAACTAAGCGTAATCACGGTTAGAAGGCATATTAATGATATAAAGAAAATGGGCTTCCAGATTAAAGAAAAAATGAATATTGACACAGGCAGAAAGGTGTTTTTCATAGAGAATGTGGTGAAAAGAGCTATTCGGGGTAAAAAATGAGTATTTTTGTGTTATTCTAGGTATATATAATTCATAAAAGTGAGAGTTTATTAATGATTTAATTTTATTAAAAGTAGATATAATTTAAGTAAATAACTCGTTTGATATTATTTAGTGTATCTAATCTCAAAAAATGAGGATTTTTCTGCCTTTTTTAGTTAAATATAATAAAGTGTAAGCTGTTTTTATAAGAAAGTGAGGATTTAGGATGTTAAAAACTGTTCATTCGGTATATCGGGAATCCCTCTTTTTAAGCTACTAGTCTTATTTAATCTAATTTTTAATTTATCAAATTCAATCTTATTGAAGTTTTTATTGGATTGCTGAGAATTAAAATTAAAATTGTTAAATAAATAATCCAATTGTTGTTTTTTTAATATAGAATGTGGATAAATAGATCTCAAAAAATCCAAACATTCTTGTTTATTTCCTATAGTCAGCTCAAAAACGATTGATTTGTCTCCCTTGGGGGTAATTCTAACTTTTTTAAAGATATTTCCAAAGTGAATAAATTCTTTTATTTGTTTTAATATTTGTTCGTTGCTATTGTATATTCTTGCTTGGATACCAATTCTATTTGCTCTTTTGTCTAAAAGTATGTTAATATTGCCTTCTGCATCAAAAAAACCAGCTACATAACTTAAATCCATGACTTTAATTAAACATTCGTATTATATAAGCCTTTCTTCGAATGTGTTTCTATTTAACTTTTTTCGGGTTTACCGACGGTATTTTGAGGAATTTGTCTTAATTCTAGTATTTTAGAAGCCATATTTAGCTCTCTAAAGTCCTTGTTTATATAGAATAAAGTTCGCTTATTAAACAGTCTTTCCTTTTCTATAGGTATTCCTTTAGTAATTAAATTGGTAATATGATTCCTGACAGTAGCTTCTGTAAGATTAAATTTACGAGCAATATCCTTGTAAGTAACTTTTCCAAGCTCTTCTTCTAGCTGATAAATTGCCATAAATACAGAGAATTCCATGTCTGTTAATGATCTAAATTTATTTTCTATCAAAGTTCTTATAAGTTTATTTTGAGTTCCATAGGAAATGGCCTCCGTCGTGAAGTCATTGTTGATGATTGTTGATGATTGTTGATGATTGTTGATGGCCCTATCATTTCCAGTGGAACTTTTATTATTTCGTTCTGATTTAGTAATTATAAGGTCGTTTTGCTCTTTAATCTTGGTTTTTAGGGATATTAACTCCTTATTTTGTAATAATAAGAATTCTTTAACCTTATTTAACTCTTTTCTTAAAAAATCAATATCTTCCTTAACTTTTTTAAAAGAATTAAATACCTTTTCTTGAAAATTATTGTTCATATACCCTAAAAATAGCAATAAATATAAAAAGATTTTTAATTTTCAAAACCAAAAGTAATAAATATAAATTAATTTAATTAAATTTGGGAAAGAGGAGTGGTCTTTTGGCAAAAATTAATATAAAAACAAATCTTAGTCTTTTATTGGTTTTATTGGGAGTCATTATACTTGCTTTTATAGAGGGGATTGCATTAAATAAAGCAATTATTAAGGCAGAAATAATTCAGGGCAGTGAAATCCAATTAATTGCTTTTATAATAATTAGTTTATTCATGCTTGGTGTATCCACATTAAAACCAGAAAAATTAATTTTAGTTTCGTATTCATCAATGACCCTTGGCTTAATCGTAATTACGACAGCTATCTTTGATCCTGTAAATAAGGCCCCTCTTTCGATTAAAACAGTAGAACTTTGTATCGGAGCAATATTAATTGTGTTTGGATTTTTAATGTCTAAAGGATTAAAGGTAAATAGGAAAGAACAAGAAATAGTTAGTGAAGGTTTAAAGGGTTATAGAAAATTGTAATCTTATAGTAATTATGCTTATAAGTTTATTTTTACTTTCTTACATATATTTCAATATTCATAATAGACCCTAAGAAAGTATATAAACAACTTTCTCTGATCATGTTGCAATGGATCGTGAACTAAAGATTCTTAGGATAATGAGGAAAGAGGGAATCAATTGGGTCGAAGCAGAGAAAAAACAAAAACAAATCAAAACGTTAAAGGAGTTTATTTAACCAATGTACTCATTCGTGCTTTTCTTTTGTTGTTCTAATCTGGGCATGGGCAGATGGGGTGGTAAATTAATATCCTGACTTAACTGTAATGCCTTTATATTTGCTTTTGACAATATTGTGTTAAATAAACTTCGCATTATCTCGGGAGAAATTTTCTTATTCTTTTTCCATTCTTGAACCATTTCCTTGATTTTCTTAGGGGATTCTAAAAAAAGTAAGTGCCCGCCAATCTTTATTGAGCCGATATTTGGTTCATAACTTAGTACGAATTCGAATATAAACCTTAAAACTTCTTGTTTTTTATCCAAATTAATTTCTTCTTCTTTTAAGTCTTTAATGTTTAAATTATGTTTAACATTAAGGTCTCCTTTAATCTCGTCTACATTCCTTTCAGCAGTTATTTTATCAAAATTAAATCCTATGAATGGCATTTTAATCAATATCAATTCCAGACTAAATCTATATAAAGATTATGTTTTTTAGTTTAACCGGATGGTTTATATAAACTCTATTAATAAAATAAAGTATGTCTAAAGTATCTAATGAAAAAAGAGAAAAATTAAAAGAGGAACTTTTAAGAATAATATATGAAAATTATCCCGGTTTTCTTTATACTTATCAGGTAGCTGAGTTTTTAATAAGAGATGACGAATTTGTATTAGATTTATTAAATGAATTAAAAAATAAGAATTTAATTATGTGTTTAGAAGAAACCTCTGGTGACAATATAAAAAGAAAGTGGGGTTTAAAAAAAGAAGTTTATGAAAAATACAAGGAATTATCTGCTTAATTTTTTAAGTATATTTTCTTTGCCTTTCCAGTATAACGCATGTTTAAGGACTTCTTGAATTGTTGATACTGGAATTACTTTAATCTTTTTTTGGTTTTCTTTGCTTAATAAAACATCTTTTTCGTTGGCCTTTGGAATAATTACCTCTTTTATTCCAGCTTCTATCGCAGCTTCTATTTTTGCTGTAACGCCGCCGATTGCTAAAACTTCCCCTCTTACACTTAAACTACCTGTCATGGCAATTTCTTGTCTAACTGGAATTTTCTTTAAAGCAGATATAATAGCTGCGGCAACTGAAATACTTGCTGAATCGCCTTCAACACCCGTATCAGCTGTTTGTAAGAATTGAACAAATATATCATATTTTTCATTAATATCTTCTCCAAAATGTTTTAACACAATTGCAGAAACATTTTTTATTGCTTCCTTAGCTATTTTTCCTAATTGTCCTGTTGCAATAAACTCTGTTTTCTTTCCACCTGGCGTTACTTCTGATTCTATTGGTAATACTATGCCAGAGAAATGATCTTCTGTTCCCATAACAGCCAACCCATTTACCTTTCCAATTAATCTGCCTTGTGTTGTAATAACTTGGTAACGTTTTTTCTGCTCAATATATTTATCAGCCATTTGTTGTTCTAATGTCCTTGCTAACACCATTGCTTTTTCTATATGCTCTGGTTTAACATATTTTGAATGGCTTTCTAATGCAAGGTCTCCTGCTGCCCTTACTAAACCACCTAATTCTCTTAATCTTAAAGTTAATTTTCCATAAGTATTACTGCGTCTTTTTGCTTCCTCAATAATTTTTAATACTGCTTCCTTTGTAAAATGGGATATTTTTCCGTCTTTAACAACCTCTTGGGCAATAAACTTTACGAATAAATTTCTGTTTTCTAATGTGTCATCTAATTCATGGTCCATGTATGTCTCATACCCATAACCACGTATTCTTGAACGTAAAGCTGGGTTCATATTTCTTATTGTTTCTGGATTACCTGCTGCAACTAAAACAAAATCACATGGAACTGACTCACTTCTAGTCATTGCCCCTGAACTTCTTTCACTTTGTCCCGTAATTGGAAATTTTTTTTCTTGTAATGCTGTAAGTAATTCTTGTTGTGATTTTGGATTTAAATTAGCAATTTCGTCTATAAACAAAACTCCTCCATTTGCCCTATGAATCATTCCAGGAATTAAACGTTCATGCGCCGGTGTGCCAAAGCCGCCAGATTGCAACGGATCATGTAATACGTCTCCTAATAAGGCTCCTGAATGGGCACCTGTTGCATCTATATATGGTGCTTTGTCTGTATTTGAATTATCTATTAATAACCTTGGAGAACCGGTTCCGCTTGTTTTAATGTTAACTCTTTTGCTTAGATTAATAAAAATAACAAATGCTCCTAAAAATATCATGCTTCCAATTAAAGAAGCAGCTGCCATTATATCCCCATAATATTTACGGATCCACCACGGAGCAATCATTGTTAAAATTAATAATATAAAAAAGATCAGGTTTTGATTTTTTAGTGAGGACATTTCTTGTAACTTAGATTTTGTAACTATTTTTTTACCTTGGCCACGAGAAACCGTTCTTATTAAAGGAATGTTTTCGTCGCCTAGATTTGGAAATGCTAGAACATCGACTAATTTTTCTTTTGGTAATAATTCTGCTAATCCTTGTCCAACTAAAGATTTTCCAACACCGGGCTGCCCGATCAATAACAAATGTCTGCGTTGTTTTGCTACTTTTTTAACTATATTGACTGCAGCATCTTGACCAACAATCTGATCAATGATTCTTGTTGGAACTTTTATTTCGGCAGTTGTCTTAAAGTTCATAATTTCCATAATATTATAAAAAGGATTGAGGTTTAAATACCTTTAGAATTAAATTATTTCTTCTTCTGCAACAACAATAAAATCGCCAACTGCGACCACGGCAGTATAAGGTATTAATGGGTTTCCTGATTTATCTTTTTCTAATTCTAATCCCTCACAATAGCCTGTTGGGTTTTTTACAACAACGTGTATTATCTCCCCTGTTCTCGTCTCGAATGTTAGATCTCCTACTTCCCCAAATCTTTTTCCTGATTTGGTAACAATTAATTTACCTAAAAGTTGTCTAGAATTATACTTTCTTTCTTCATCTGCCATTTTTGTTTGTGCCTCTTATTAATCTTAAAGTAATAACTTATTTATAAACTTTGTGTTTATTCGAGGGGTTTTAGAATTTGTGATTAATTTTATATTTTTATTGTTTTTTAAATAAACACGATAAAAACTAAAATATTAAATAAACAATCTAAATTAGAAAATTTCGTTGAGGAGGGGGGTGTTGTTAAAATAGTCGGGATTTCTTCTCAAGATCGAAAAGAAAAGGGGGGGTGAGATATAGCGATAAAATGCATTGATTATTATAAGGAATTTATTAGGTATGATAGACTTTTAAAAAATGTGGGATTATAGAAGATACACCCACACCTTCATTGCTTTTGGAAACAAAATAAACTTAGAACTTCTAGTGGAGTTTAGAATGGTCTTTTTTTATTAAAATTAATTTAATAATAAGCTTACTTTATCATTCTAAAGTTAATTAAGTTTTGAATGTTAATTTTTAAATCTAAAATTCGGGTTTTTGGGTTTTAAATCTTTAAAATTTTGGTGTTTTATATTTTTATAGTTTATATAATATTTATAAATTTTTCTATTATATATTATATATATTATATTAATATTTTTATATTATATCTATTATATTCTAATGGTATTATCTCTACTAGAAACAAAGGTTTTCAAATCAAAAATAACTGTTCCATGTGAAATAGAGGTCATGGTCTGTATTTTATAGTATAAAAATGTTTAAATATAACTTTAAATTTTGAACTATAAAATGGGTGAAAGAGATCTTACCAAATTCTTCGAGGATTATGTTAATAAAACTTCAATATTTGAAAACAAAAAGTCCTTGCAAAGCAATTATACCCCGGAAACAATACCCCATAGAGACGAACAAATTGAGCAACTGGCGAGCATATTAGCACCCGCATTAAGGACAGAAAAACCAAGCAATGTTTTTGTTTATGGCAAAACAGGGACTGGAAAAACATGTGTAACGCAATATGTAATGAATCAAATTTTAAAAGTGAGTAAAGAACGAAATTTAGAATTAAAATATTATTATTTAAATTGTAAATTAAAAAAGGTCGCAGACACAGAATATAGATTAATGGCTCAATTATGCAGGGCATTTGGAAAAGAAGTTCCAGCTACTGGTTTACCTACAGAAGAGATATATAGGACTTTTATTAATGCAATTGACGATAAAAAACAATTAATCATCTTAATTTTGGATGAAATCGATCAATTAGTGGCGAAAGCTGGAGATGGAATCTTATATAATCTAACTAGGTTAAACTCAGAACTTAAAAACTGTGAATTTTCAATTATCGGAATTTCAAACGACCTAATGTTTACTGATAATTTAGATCCGAGGATAAAATCCAGCTTATCTGAAGAAGAACTAGTATTTCCCCCATATAACGCAGTTCAGTTACAAGATATCCTAAGGCAAAGAGCAGAGCTTGCGTTCAAAAAAGGAGTAACCGAAGAAGGGGTAATTGAAAAATGTGCTGCCTATGCCGCCAGAGAACATGGAGACGCACGAAGGGCTTTAGAATTATTAAGGGTTGCTGGAGAACTAGCAGAAAGAAGCAACGAAAACAAAATTAAAATAGGGCATCTAGACCAAGCAGAAGAAAAAATTGAAAGGGATAGGATATTAGATGTAGTGAGGACACAGCCAAAACAATTCCAAATAGCACTTTACAGCATTTTAAAAGTTTGTGGCAAGGAGAACAAGATATTTACGGGGGGGGTTTACGATTTTTATAAAAAAACCTGTAATAAAATTAATCTTAAGCCCTTAACACAGAGAAGATTGTCAGATATAATTGCAGAATTTGATATGCTTGGAATAATTAATGCGCGGGTAATTTCAAAAGGGAGATATGGAAGAACTCGCGAAATAGCAATGGCTATTCACCCCTCGACGTTTCCTAAGATAGAGGAAATTTTACGAGAGAGCCTAGGATTATGAAGGAAATCATTAAAGAATTTCTAAAAAACGGATACCTATTAAGTCCAGAACTAGCCAAATCTTTACAAAATACAGGTTACAAAGACTTCCTAAACGAGATCAACAAAGAAAAGTACAAACCAGTTCTCTTAAATGAAGACATAAAAAAGGCCCTGGAGAATAAGAAAGAATTTATTAATATAAGCTGGCAAGAATTTGATAAGGCACGCGTTTTATACGAAAAAGAAAGGGAAAAAAATATCTATCAAACATTTCTAAACATTTTAAATCAAGATTTTAAAGGGATAACAAAAAAAGCACAAACAGAAGTCAATGAAGATAAAAAAAACACTGATTTAATTTCAGAAGAGGCGAAGGATGAAGGTAGTTTAATTATATTAAAGGACTACAACGATATTGAAAGGAAAAGAGACGTAGAAACATTTACAGAATATTTTAGAGTAAGATATAATGTATTAAAAAACATTTTAAGCAACAGGCCAGAGTTACAAAATGCAATTTCTATCAATAGATTACAAAACAAAACAGAGCACGAAAAGATTGCAATAATTGGATTAGTTAATGACAAAAGGATGACAAAGAATGGGAATTTGCTTATAACCCTCGAAGACCCGACAGGACTTATAAATATTGTTGTTACGAGAAATAAACTTCAAATTTTTAATGATGCTAATGATATTCTTTTGGATGAGGTAATTGGCGTTAGCGGATTAAATGGGGACAAAATAGTTTTTGTGGATAATATTTATTTTCCAGATATTCCAAGTAATAACCCCCTTAAAAAATCTAATGAAGAAGCCTATGTTGTTTTTACCTCTGATATGCAAGTAGGAAATAAATTGTTTTATGAAAAAAGTTTTATGAAATTTATAAATTGGTTAAACTTAGAGTACGGAGATGAAAAACAAAAAGAAATTGCAAGTAAAGTTAAGTATGTTTTTATGCCGGGAGATGTTGTAGAAGGCGTTGGGGTTTATCCAGGCCAGGAAGAAGATTTAATTATTCCAGATCTTTACAAACAATATGATAAACTTGCAGAATATTTAAGTAAAATCAGAAAGGACATTAAGATAATTATTAGTCCTGGAAATCACGATGCAATACAAATAGCAGAACCACAACCAGCCCTAGACAAAAAAACAGCCCCAATGTTATATGAACTACCAAATATTTATTTTACAACAAATCCGAGCTTGGTTAACATCGCCTCAACAAAAGAGTTTTCAGGATTTAATGTATTAATTTATCATGGCTTTAGTTTTCCTTATATAGCAGAAAATGTAGAAAGCATAAGAAAGGCAGGAAGGGTTGAAAGACCAGATTTAATAATGAAATATCAATTACAAAAAAGACACCTTGCACCAAGTCATTCTGCTACATTATATTTGCCAAACGCAAAAGAAGACCCATTAATCATTGATAAAATACCAGATTTTTTAATTTCAGGACATTTGCATAAAACAATCGTATCAAATTATCACGGGGTGACTACTGCAAATTGCAGTTGTTGGGTTGGTCAAACAGAAGACCAACAAAGGAGGGGAATTGTTCCTGATCCATGCAAAGCTATTTTAGTTAATTTAAAAACAAGGGATGTAAAAATTTTAAATTTTAAGGAAAATGAATGAAAAAATAAGAGAATATTACGATGAAATTGATAATAAAATTAAAATTATTTATGATTTAGCAGAAAAAGCACGTTCTCTCGGCTACGACCCCTTGAATCATGTTGAAATTCCTTTAACAAGAAACATGGCAGAAAGGGTAGAGGGATTGATAGGCACGGTTGCCCCCCAAATTAGAGGATCTGGTGTTGTAGCTAGAATAGAAGAACTTGAAAAGCAATACGGGAAACTAGATTGGAGAGTTGCTTTAACAGTAAGTTTAGAGGTTGCCCAAGAAAAATTCTGCAAATTTAAAGACAAGCATGAGGCAATGGAAGTTGGGATTAGAGTAGGACTAGCTTATCTATCTAACGGTGTTGTCTCCAGTCCTTTAGAAGGCTTCACAAATTTAAGAATTAAAAAAAGAAAAGATGGAAAAGAATATTTTGCTTTAATGTTTTCTGGTCCAATAAGAAGTGCAGGCACAACAATTACTTGTGGTAGTATTTTAGTAGCAGATTACATAAGAAAAAATATGGGGTATGATATTTATGACCCAACTGAAAATGAAATTAAAAGAATTATTGTAGAGGTTTATGATTATCATGAAAGAATCACAAATTTACAGTATCTTCCTAGTGAAATCGAAGTAGATAACATGATTAGAAATTTACCAGTGCAAATCGATGGAGAACCAAGCGAAGACTTCGATGTTAGTAATTATAAAGATTTAGATAGAATAGAAACAAATAAACTAAGGGGAGGGGTTTGTTTAGTTACAGGAGAAGCGTTATGCCAGAAAGCACCAAAGTTCTGGAACAAGATTAGTAAATTGTACAAAGAATATAATTTAACTGAATGGAAATTTTTAGAAAATTTTGTTACTTTACAAAAAAAAGTTAAGTCTAAAGAGAAAAAAGAAGTAAAAACAGAAGCGAAGATAATACCAGATTTTACTTATATAAAAGACCTCGTTGCAGGCAGACCTGTTTTAACACACCCTTTACGAGTAGGAGGATTTAGGTTAAGATATGGAAGAAGCAGAACATCTGGATATAGCTCAATGAGCATGCATCCAGCTACGATGCATATATTAAAAAACTATATTGGAACAGGAACACAATTAAGATACGAGCGCCCAGGTAAATCAAGTGCAATGGCTCCTTGTGATACAATTGAAGGACCAATTGTTAAATTAAAAAATCATAATGTTCTTCTTATTGAAACAGAAGAACAGGCCAAGGCAATTAAAAATGAGGTAGAAGAGATATTATTTTTAGGGGATTTTTTAGTAAATTATGGAGAATTTTTTAATAGAGCCCATGTTCTTATTCCCTGTGGTTATAATGAAGAATGGTGGCTTGCCGAATTTGAGAAAAATATTATTGAAAAATACGGAAAATTTGATTTGGATAAAATAAGCTTAGACTTAGGAGTAAATATAGAATTCTTAGAACAATTATTAAAGAAATCAACTACAAAAGTTAGTTTTGATATTGCAAAAGAAATTTCTTTATTATATAAGACCCCATTGCATCCTCGTTGGACTTACCATTGGAATGACATTAATAAAAGCCAGTTTTTAAGTTTGTTATCCTGGTTAGAGAAAGGAAAAGTTATTGAGAATAAAATAATCTTGCCTTTAATTTACGAGGTCAATTTGGATTTAAAAGACATTGATGCTAAAAGGGTATTAGAATTACTTGGGGTACCTCATGAGGTAGTATTAAACGAAAGTGTGATAATTACAGATGATGATGCTAGGGCTTTATTGTTTACGATAAATTATTTTGATTTAAAGTCAGATTCTGAAAGTGTTTTAGACATTTTAAACAAAAGTTGTAAGGCAATAATTAGAGATAAATCAGGCACGTATATTGGAGCAAGGATGGGCAGACCAGAGAAAGCAAAATTACGCAAGTTAACAGGCAGCCCACATGTTTTATTTCCTGTTGGAGAAGAAGGTGGACGAATGCGTAGCTTTAAATCATGTTTAGAAAAAGGGAAGGTAGTTGCGCAATTTCCATTGTATTATTGTAAAAAATGTGATCTTGATACGATTTATCCAAGATGCGAGACTTGTAATACAATTACCCAAAAAAAATATTATTGCCAAAAATGTGATAAAATGATTGATGAAGAAATTTGTCAAAGGCATGGAAAAACATCATCATTTATGACAAAAAGTCTTCCAATAAATCATTATTTTGAAAAAGCCTTAAATAAAATTAATTTAAAAGAAGCACCAGAATTAATTAAAGGGGTAAGGGGAACAAGTAATGAAGACCATACGCCAGAGAATTTAGTAAAAGGAGTTTTAAGGGCCATTCATAATTTATGCGTAAATAAAGACGGCACAATAAGGTATGATATGACTGAAATGCCAATAACTGCCTTTAAACCAAAAGAGATTGATACTTCGATTTCAAAATTAAAAGAGCTTGGTTATGAATATGATATTTATGGGCAACCAATTATAGATAAGGAACAGTTAATTGAAATTTTTCCTTCTGACGTTATTTTACCAGCATGCAAAGAATCTCCAGATGAAGGAGCGGATTTGGTTTTGTTAAGAATAGCTAATTTCATAGATGATCTACTAGAAAATTTTTATAATTTGCCGAGATTTTATAACGCTAAAATAAGAGAAGATTTAATAGGGCATATTGTTTTAGGGCTTGCCCCGCATACATCTGCTGCTATTGCAGGTAGAATAATTGGTTTTAGCAAAACTCAAGGTTGCTTTGCACATCCAATGTGGCACGCTGCCCAAAGAAGAGATTGCGAAGGTGACGAGGATTGTATAATGTTGTTACTAGATTGTCTGATTAATTTTTCTAAAAAATATTTACCAGCCCATAGAGGCGCAACACAAGATTCTCCATTAGTTATTACTTCTTTATTAATTCCGAGTGAGGTAGATGAGATGGTTTTTGATTTAGATATCTGTTCTAGATATCCGTTAGAACTTTATGAAGCTGCAATGCAATATAAATGGCCCTGGGAAATTAAAATAGAGCAACTTAGGGATAGATTAAACACAGACAAGGTGTATGATGGATTTAGATTCACACACGATGTAAGTGATTTTAATATAGGTGTAAGATGTTCTGCATATAAATATCTTCCAAGCATGCAAGAAAAAGTTTTAGGACAGATGCAACTGGCTGAAAAAATAAGAGCAGTTGATCAAAAAGATGTTGCAAGATTAATAATAGAGAGACATTTCATTCGAGATATTAAAGGAAATTTAAGAAAATTTAGTACTCAACAATTTAGATGTGTAAACTGCAATGAAAAATATAGAAGACCCCCATTAAAAGGGGAATGTATTAAGTGCGGTGGAAGAATTATTTTTACTGTTTCAGAAGGTTTTATAATTAAATATTTACAGCCAACTTTAGATTTAGCTGAAAAATTTGATTTATCGCCATATTTGAAACAAAGTTTAGACTTAACTAGGCTAAGAATAGAAAGCATGTTTGGTAAAGAAGAGGAAAAACAGGAAGGATTGGGAAAATGGTTTTAGAAATTTCTTATAAAAAAGTTTATTAATTTATTTATATTATAAATTAGATGCCAAAATTAGAAGAGTTAGTTAATAAAAATTTGAATAAGATTTATAAGAAAATAAAATACTTAACTTATTGTTCCCTGATTCCGTTAACTATTGCAATGTTTGATGGTTGTAAAAAAGATTCTCCAACCCAACCGATTTCTCCCCCAAAAAATAAACCACCCGTAGTAAAAATTATAGAACCGGCGAATAATAATTTTACTATTAAAAGCAATGATGTTATAACATTTAGATGGCAAGGCTCTGACGAAGACGGAAAAGTTGTAAAATATAATTATGGTCTGGGCGAGATTAATGAAGACAACTCTACGCAAAAAACTTATTCAAATTTAAGTGTCCAAAATTATAGATTTCATGTAAGGGCCCAGGATGATAAAAGTGAATGGGGAAATACAGACGAAAAACTTTTTACAGTTCAGACTTATGTTCCCCCAGCCGGTCCTACAGGGAATACAAATTCAAGCGGATATGTAAAGATACAACTAGGAACATCAACTTTTGGCGTTTATGTAAAAAATCTATCAAACCAACCTTTAAGCAATATTAAGGTGAGCGGGGGGGATTATGGAATAATACAAGGATTTCTAGCAGAAGATTTTTCTTTGAATTATTTAAGCGAAGTTTATTATACGGGTGGGTATGGTTTAGGCAAATCGGCTGCCACCATGGAGACCCCAGAAATATTTTTAAGAGCTAAAGCTAATAATGAAGCCAGATCAAGAAAGTTACCAAATTTAAGAAATAATAAGGATATTGAATATTTGGGGGTTTCTTCATTCTCGGATATAAAATCATTTTATCAAGAGTATGATCTTATTACTAATCTTCTTGGCATTAGTTATTTGGAGTATTTATTAGACAATGCAGGTAAGAAATTTGCATACCCTATAAAGGCTGCTAAATTTAGAGAAGATATAATAGAAAATGCATCTAACTATGGCAAAATAGTTAATCAAATAACCTCTTCAATCGGAAAAGAATGGGATGCAGACGCACTATACCTTGATGTCTGGAGACCAAAAGTTATTAGTGTTTTAAGTCATTATTTTAGCGAGGATAAACTGTGTACTTTAAAGGGAAAGGTTATAGACATAAATGATCAACCAATAAGCGGAGCCCGTGTTTCTGTCGGAGTTTTATATGGAGATACAGATTCAAACGGGAATTATGTTATAAAATCATATAAGCATGTTAAAAGAAATATTGAAGGATTTTTAAGAGAAGGAACTTACACAGTTACAGCAAGCGCTACAAATTATGTTATTCAAACTAATAATATTAATTTAGTTGCAGCAACACCTCAAGATGAGAGAAATCCTTATATTGCTTCAAATAAGTTAGATTTTCAATTAGGCGGACCAATTGGAGGTAATGAGCAAACAATTGTTTTTCAACCTAAAAGTGAAGGCATAGACTCATACGTTGCATATAACTCACCAAACACAAATTATGGCAACGATCCATCTCTTTACACATGGTATCAACCAAATGTAACTTTAATACGAAGTTATATTAAAATTGATTTTTCTACAATGCCAAGATTTTCTCAGATAACCTCAGCAAGTTTATCTTTAAGTGGAGCGTCATGGCACGTTCAGGACTCTTCTTTGTCACAAGCAGAAGTTGCGGTAAAAAGAATTATATCTTCATGGAACGAAAACACAATAACATGGAATTTACAACCATCTTTAGGCGAAACTATAACAACTAAGAAAATCGGTTCATTTGGATGGCAAGACATCGATATAACCTCTACAGTTAATAATTGGCTTAGAGGATCACAACCAAATTATGGGATTCTAATAATGCTTTATAATGAAACTGTTAGACAAGAAGCCACTTTCCATAGCAGTGACGTTTCTGGTTCAACACAACCCAAATTAACGATAAAATACAAACTTTAATTATAATAAAAAGAATAAAATTACAGGCAAGATTAAACACCCCATTAAATGATTTTTTCCAATTCCAGCTAAATTCGGAATTAATCCGACAGAAGTTGAAACTATTAAAACAAGTAAACCAATCCAACCTGTTAAGATTGTTACTAAAATTATAATTAAAGCAATAATAAATAAGCACAATTTATTATAATTAACTTTGCTCATCAAATTAGAAAATATCTTCGCGAACTTTAATGTCAGCCAAGTTGCAATTCCAGCAGAAACTAAAGAAACAGCTAAAAATAAGATTAAATAATTTAAAGTAAAAGTTTGTAATAGTTTTGAGATTACAACAACACTTCCAGAACGGGCTTTGTCAATAGAATAAAGGGCAAGAAACGAAACAATCATCACGAAAGTATTTATTCCGCCGACAATAACTAAGAATTTTTCAGGTTTTATTTCTTTTTGCCCAGAAGTTGCAACTATAGCAGCTTGGCTGGACCCAAGTCCTGGGAATAGCCCGAGTAAAAAACTTGCGAAAAATCCAGAACCCATTGCTTTGCTTATTTCTTTTTTACTCAAACTAACCTCTGTAAATTTTTGTTTTGGAATTTTAGTTTTTTGAAATACACTTGTTAATAA
>ERZ1292632.2302-Hain-H43-01um-R2-2302-length-16222-cov-4_pt1 | contig 16222 bp, 24 predicted proteins | sample MGYA00564407_ERZ1292632 | MGnify/ENA primary metagenome ERZ1292632 (study PRJEB36523, sample SAMEA6512637) | groundwater metagenome | collected 2019-01-08 | study: AquaDiva: Metagenomics assemblies of 32 groundwater samples | reverse complement strand
AAAAGGCCGAGATATTTTGCGCGGAGTGGGTGAAGGGGTGCGGGGACGGCGGGAAGGCGTGGAAGGTGGCGTACGGGAAGCCGGGGGCGGGCAGGAAGGTTGAGAAGGAGGTTGAGGGGGTGGTGCGGCGGTTTGACATAGCGTGTCGGATACGGTATTTGCGGGACGAGAAGGCGGTGGCGGAGTGCGGGTTTGACATAGCGCAGGGGAAGGGGCGGTGGATGGAGGAGATTTGCAAGCTGGCGAACAATGAGCGGACTACGCCGAGGGACAGGCTGAAGGCGTTTGAGCTGATAGCTAAAGCGATGGGTCACGAGAAGCCGAAGGCGGGCGGAAGTGGTGGGACAGTGATCAGGGTGGTGACCGGGGTTCGGGGCGAGCCGGGGAAGAATTGAGGCTAATTTGCAACAAAAAATAGGTAGTTTTTGTTACACAAGGAGATATTATCATGCACCAGAAATGTATTATCATATTGGTAGACGGGACGCGGTTGGAATACGTGGGCGAGGCGCAGTATGATACGGAGCTGAGGCCGAAGGTGAAGAAGGTGCAGTTTACCGTGCCGATTGACGACGAGCCAGACTTGGAGGAGTACGATGCACCCAAGGGGATGGGCAAGGGCATGGGAGTTGACGAGCTTTTGAACATTTTTGGCATGAAAAAGTGAAAAGTTACAAATTTGTAAGATTTGGCGTGATGTTAAAAATTTAACAACTGAACTATTATGGCGTATCAGAGCGAAATGGACGGCGACGGGCGGGAAGTGATTGACGTGGTTATCCCTTACAATCCGAGGAAGTATCAGGACATTATACACCGGAAACTGAAGCGGTATAACGTCATTGTGGCGCATCGTCGGCTTGGAAAAACTGTTCTATCTATTAATCAACTTATAGCGTCGGCCCTAAATAACCAACGGGCAAATCCACCGCCGAGATATGCGTATATCGCGCCCACCTACAAACAAGCCAAAAACATTGTTTGGGACATGCTGAAATATTACGTAAAGGATATTCCGGGGTTGGAGAAGCGCGAGAATGAGTTGGCGGTTGATTTGCCTAATGGTGCGAGAATAACATTATATGGGGCTGACAATCCAGACTCATTGAGAGGTATCTACCTTGATGGTTGCGTTATTGACGAAGTTGCACAGTGTCCGATGGACTTGTACGGCACTATCATTCGTATTGCGCTGTCTGATTATGAGGGATGGATTATATTTATTGGCACACCACATGGTAAGAATCATTTTCATAAACTATTCTTGCGTGGAAGTACGGATCGCAACTGGTATTGTGAAAGTTTTCCGCTATCGCGCACTCATGCGATTTCGCCTAAGGAGTTGGTGGAGATGAAAAAGGACATGACTCCGAGTGAAATTGCACAGGAACTTGAGTGTTCATTTGACACAAGCGGAAATGATAGCGTGATTCCACTTGAGTGGATACTGGCTTGCCAGCAACAAGAGTTCAAGGATTCACCAGTAGGCCAGCGGATTTGCGGGATTGACGTTGCGAGGTTTGGAAAGGACTGTTGTTCGGCGTGTATAAGACAGGGATATAAGATTATCTACCATGACAAATGGTTCATGCAAGATACTCAATACACGACAGAGAGGATTGAGAGTTTATGGCGGAATAATCTTTTTGACATAGTAAACGTAGACGGTATTGGAATAGGCGGTGGTGTCGTTGATAATCTGCGTCATCGGAATGTGCCCGTATTTGAAGTCAACGTTGCGCTTGCAAGCCGGAATAGTAAGACCAGCCGTTTGCGCGACGAGCTGTGGTGGAAATTGCGCGCCGTAGTTGAGACGCACCAGTTGCAGATACCAAGGGATTCGTATGGCGAGGAGCTTGTCATTGAACTGTCAACTCCGACGTATGGGTATCTGAGCGGAAAAATAAAAGTAGAGGACAAAGAATCATTACGTGATAGAACCGGTTCTTCGCCAGACGAAGCTGATGCGCTTTGCCTGACGTATTCGGATTTTAATATTTTTTCGTCAAGCAGGATTAACGCCGCCGCCCTGTAATTGTCCTGTTAAATCTTTAACATCACCGCGAAATAAATCTTTCAATTATTTTTCAAATCCGCGTTGACATGTGATAAATGTGATATATAATAAAGATATAAACAGGAGATAATATGGCGCACAAATACAAGTATGCTTACAGGTTTGAAGTGGAGAGGGGGTTCATGCAGAGGTTGAAGGTTGCGGCGAGCGAGTTGGGGGTGAGCATGAAGCAGTTTATAATGGAGGCGGTGGTAGAGAAGATAAAAAAAGGCAAAGGAGGCTGACAATGGACGAGGCAGAGGTAAAAGAGAACTATAAGCGGGTAAACCCAAAGATACTTGTCATGGAGGCTTGGGCGGAAGGCAGGGAGATTGAGTGCAAGTGGAGAGCGGGAAGCATGGCAAATGAGCCATGGCAGACACAGTGTTGGCCTGATTGGAATTGGGAGAAGTGCGACTACCGCATCAGGCTCGAATCTACCAAACTCGTTCGTATCCAGTTCACGTTTGAGACTGCTCCATTCCCTTGTATTATTAGACATTTTTCTAATAATGGAAGTGAAAGATTAACTGTAGAGAAATGCCAGACAGGATATATCGCAAGCAGATATTGTGCAATAGTGGATTATGAGACACTTATGAATGAATACGAATGGAAACCCCTTGTCCCTGAATCCCCATTTGCTCCTGAATGGCGACCCTGCTACACGGAGGTGAAGGTATGAAGCCGATAGTCGGTTATCTGTATCACGACGCTGACGGCACATGGTTAACTATACTGGACATCAGCGAGACGCACCATTACACGATTTTCGACGAGAAGACGAGGAGTAGCGCGATAGAGACGGCGCAGAGGGTAGCATTGGTGCTTGGGTGCCGGGTGGAGACTTGGCAGGATATTAAAAAGGAGGACGGCAAATGAGTAACTACGCAAAATTGAAGGATTTGATGTTTGACGATGATGATACGTACGAATTGGACGAACGAGTTTGCATCAAACTCGAATCTGGTATTCCGCGAGAGGTTGCGGAGGAGCAGACGTACAGCGAGTATGTAACGAGGAATAGTCAATGAAGCGCACCATGCACAGCGTTAGCGAGCCTACGTTTACTATATGGCAGGAGAACAAGGGTAAAATTGAGCGTAGGATTATGAATGATATAAGGGGTTTACGTAAAGCGCAAAACATCGTCGCGGTCAAGGTAGATGAAAAATGGGTGATTGAAAAGGATAAGATTATGCAACGTTTTTATAACAAGGACGGAACACCGAAATGAGTAGTATTTTAACTCATCCCGCGCGAGGTTGCAGAGGAGCAGACGTACAATGAGTATGTAAAGAGGAGTGGCAAATGAACTATCCCGCAAAAGTACCGCATATTTCCAAAAAGAAGGCTATGGAGAAATATCCTCAACTATTTCGCAAGTATAAGACTGACTGCAAACCGCTTCCCAAGAAAGACCAAAAAGTTATGATGGATTTAGTGAAAAGCACAACCTCAGTTCGCAGAATCATCTATCCTACAATCCAAGCGTATATAGACAGTAACAACACAGTTTGCATGAAAGTGAATTTTACAATATGAGCAGTATCCTAACCCATCCCGACCAAGTGAACTACGACGTAGCTGAGAAGCGCGTCACCCTGTTTTGGGATGACAAGCGCGAACACGCCCTTGCGCCTCCGAGTGGAGCGAAGTATTATATGCGTGGCGGTATCTGCTTTCCGACGCTGATAGAGTCAGGCGGTTTGGGCGCACCCCGTGACGTGGTAGGCTTCGCCGTGATAGTCGGTTACTGCTTCAAGAACTACAAGTATTACGTGTTTGGCGAGTGCGAGTTTCAGACCATAGACAACGTGCTTGAACCGGACGGCGGCGGTATCGCGCTGAAAGGGGCTTGCCAGTTCTTCAACAGGATGTGGACTACGTACTACTGCGACAGTTATTATTGGGCCGGACACCCTGAAACTGTGCAGAAGTATATTCTACAGGCGTTGCGTTCCGATTTAATCCAACCCAAACCTCATTTCATTGAGATATCCACTGGCGTACCCGGACAGCAACAACAGTCGGTATATGAGAAATTGCAGAGGAACGCGATACTTTTCCGTAATGGCGGCAAGGTGCATGAGGCATTTCAGTCGTATGATGCGCGGAGCTTGGAGAATGCGCCGTGCGCTATGAAGGCGTTGATGGACTGCGTATCAGGAATGGATAAGCACCCATGGCGGAAACCGACGGAGGATGTATGATTACCATGCTCAACACAGACTGCATGGATTTCATGGCTAAACAGCCGGACAAGGCGTTTTCCCTTGCCATTGTGGATGTTCCTTATGGCATAGGAGAAGATGGAGGAAAGTTCAGAGATAGGAAAGGTGGCGGACACAGAGTATTACCTAAAAAGAAATGGGATACTGAAAAACCTGACCCTTTTTATTTTACAATGCTTCAGCGTGTATCTAAAAATCAAATTATATGGGGCGCGAATCACTTTGTAAAACTCTTAGAGGATTCATCCGGCTGGATATATTGGGATAAACTTATGGGAGGGGATTATTCAGATGGAGAACTTGCCTATACTTCTTTTGATAGGCCGTTAAAGAAATTTACCTTTTGCAATAAATATCATGGTAAGATTCACCCTACTGAAAAGCCTCCCGAACTATATAAGTTTTGTTTAACCAACTACGCAAAACCCGGCGACAAGATACTGGACACCCATGGAGGATCTTTCAGTTCGGCAATCGCCGCTTATGACTTGGGGTTTGATTACACGGGAATCGAGCTTGATAAGGATTATTTTGAAGCAGCTATGGCGAGGTTTGAAAAACACAAGGCGCAAATGCAATTATTTACGCCAGAGGAGTTGAACAGCAAACCCGTACAGGAACAGTTATTATAATCAACTTAATATATAAAGGAAAGGTATTATGAACAACACGCTTATCGTCGGTGAAGTGGTTAAAGGGTATCTTGGTTCGGAGTATGGCAAGTATCCAAGTTGTACACTGGCGAAGATGATACTATCGCAGAACCCGGAAGTTGGCACGCTCAACAATATCCGTTCGTCGGTTCGTTATTATCGTGGGCAGATAGGCAAGAGAAATCGAAACAGGATATTGGACAGGCACTTTTTCGATCAACCTGAAACCCGTATGAAGTACCACGCGATTCCTGCGGAGATACCTGCGACTGACAGGAAGGAATACGTGCCATACACGCTTGCCGATGGCAGATGGCTTGTCATGGGAGACGGACACGTCCCTTACCATGAACCTGAAGTCATACGACTGCTTGTTGAATACGCTGTCAAGCACAAAGTAACAGGTATTGTACTGCTTGGCGATTGGATTGACGCTTTTATGCTTAGTAAATTCGCTAAAGACCCACGCAAACGTAATTTTAAGGGTGAACTGGAAGCTATGAACGGAATGCTAAATTATTTTGAGAAGAAGATTAAAGGCAAAATAGTGTTCAAAATTGGCAACCACGAGGCCAGACTTGAAACATACCTGTACACTCAGGCTCCCGCGCTTCTTGAAGTGGTTGACTACCAGTACAAGGATTTACTGTATCTGCCCGAACGTGGTGCGGACTTGGTAAAATCTGAGCAGATAATATATGCCGGACATCTGACGATGTTGCATGGGCACGAATACAGGGGGAGTTCCAACAGTCCGGTTAATCCTGCGCGGTCTATGTCTCTAAAGGCCAAGGCGTGTACGTTGTCGGCGCACGAGCATAGGACTTCACAGAACGACGAACCTACCATCAAGGGTGCAAGTATAGCCAATTGGTCGATAGGATGCTGTTGCGAGCTTCATCCAATATATATGCCGCTGAATAAATGGGCATGGGGTGGTGCGATAGTAGAGAAGCATGGCATGGACTTCGAGGTTGAGAACAAACGCATCATCAAAGGGGCGGTTGTATGAATGATTCGGGAAAGAGGCAAAAGTTTGTTACTGGCGCGGTGCGTGATAGTGCGGACGATAAACCTCGCCCTGACCTTATCAGCCCGTATGCGAACTGGCGTGAGGGTGTATGGTTAGCCAAGGGCGCGTCTAAATATCTGGAAAGGAATTGGGAGGCTGGTATGCCCATCAGCCGTTGTATTGCCTCGCTTGAGAGGCATCTGCTGGCCTACAAGATGGGATTGACAGACGAAGACCATATGGCGGCGATTCGCACCAACGCAGGATTCATCCTCCACTACGAGGAAATGATTAAAAGACGCGTGATGTCCAAAGAGTTGGACGACATGCCCAAATACGAAAAAAAGATATAATATAATGTTTGCAGACGAAAAACGCGAGTGTGAAATAGAGGAGTTGGAGGAGTTGCGCACCCTTGTCCGCGAATTGTTTGAAATTCTCGATTTGGAGGAGGAAACGGCGCATGGCGTACCGTTCCATCCGACTTACATTAACTCGTGCCGGGTGATGCACTGTGATAGGTTGGATGTGATTTTACCAAAAATGAAACAGATTGTAAAAGGAGACGGAAAATGATTAGGGTATACGTGGCAGGCAAACTCAACGACAACGCCGTAGGTTATCTTAAGAACGTGCATAAGATGTGTTATTGGGACGATCAGATACGGCGTGTTGGCGATTACGAGAAGTATTCGGTATTTAATCCGTGCCTTGACCTGATTATTGGAATTATGCAGGGGGTATATGAATACAAACACTATTTTAACAATAACCTCTGCTGGCTTGAGGTTGCAGACGTGGTGTTCGTGTGCCCGGGATGGGAGACCAGTGAAGGTACTAAGCGCGAGATTATACGCGCTGACGAACTGGATATCCCCGTCGTTTACTCGTTTGAGGAGCTTGAACAATTCTCTAAGACTGTATCGGAAATAACATATAGGAAAGGGGTGTAGTATGCCAGACATTTCATTGTGCTCGAACGACAAGTGCCCAAAGCGCAAGGTCTGTTACCGTGCACAGGCTGAATCCAGTTCCCCTTGGCAGTCGTATTCCGAGTTTGACTTTAAGCGTGACAAGTGCTTTATTAAGTTGACAAAGAAAAAACGAACACGTTGACAATAGGTTTACAATAGTGCTATTATGTACAGTCAAACTATACATATTGGCGTAAATATAAACTAATAATGCCGATTTAGCTCAGTTAGCAGAGCATCTACCTTGTAAGTAGAATGTCCTCGGTGCAAATCCGAGAATCGGCTCATTATTTATTGGTAAAGGTATCGGAAATATGAAAAACAAAAAGATTATTTTGACAAATCAGGAATTAGATCGGTTGATTTGTTGCTCTGTACGTTATTCCTACAGCCGCCATACAGGAATGCCTGATTTTGTGCGTGGGCAAGTATGGAAGCACAGGGAACACTTGAAAGACTTCCAGATTCAACAAATTATTGATGATATTGCTGGCGAGAGGCGGATCAACAAGTGTTTCGATAACAGTATGGAGGATTGGGAGTACGCCGCATGGGATAACTTAGCCGGTAAATTGACAAAGTATTTACAACGCACAAAATAGGAGGGGTTATGGCACGAATTGGCAAGCGATATATTCAGGTAAAGGACGCGATATTTAATCACACTGTACACGTGTATCTCAATTATACCGATGATGATTTCAAGGAGCTTGCACAACGTCGTGGATGGACGTTCTCGTTGGCGTACGGACAAAAAAGTGCATACTCCATGCAGATTGGTCGTGAAGGCAAATGCGATCAGTGGATTATAGCTGTCAAGTGGTTTGACTGGAAGATAGGAGATATCGGTACGCTTGTTCATGAGATACATCATACCGTAGTGAATATTCTTGCTTTGCATGATGTTGCTATTAATGGGCATAACGAAGAGTTTTCATCTGTTATGCACGAGGATATGTTTGAGAAGATAGCGTGGAAGATTCATCACAAAAGGAACAAATGACTATGGAATGGTGCCCGAGGTGTCATAAGACAGTTCCAGTGCGAAGCGACTACCGTGATACTGGCTTAGTCGAGATGTGGCGGACATTCTGCGTCATTTGCTCTTCGCAGTTGTCTAACCGGACAAGGACACGGAATGTTATATTTCACTCACATAAGACGGAGGATATAGATGAAAACGACAAAAAAGTATGCAGATGCAGTACGGAAGCTGGACGACTCAAAATTTAAGAAGTTGCCCAAACGCGGTTACTGTGTGGAGAACAACGACCAGATGTTTGCGAATATGTGGAGCATGTTTAAGTTGAAGTATACCCCTCAACAGATGGCAAAGATGGGGGATGACAAAATGAATCGTACTTTTGGGTGTTGTGTGGCTGATTACGCATGGACTACGGAGGTTAAAGATGCGTTCTATGCTCATCCGTACCATCAGGCTTATGTTAAGGCCATGAAATCAGCGCGCCATTCTATGTGGGGTTGGTGGGTGCTTCAGTGTGAACCATCTTCAATAGAAGAATAATTTTAGGGATTGCGTAAAATAAGACGTACCGATCTGGATAGTGTAGTATTTGCCAGCTTAAACAATTCCAGTTATCTCGGGGTGTACCATACAGGAAACGGCGTGGCAGTCGAATAGGTATGGTCTTACGGACAGCGAATGACAGGATTTGTCATAAACGGTTAGTTCGGACAGCATCGGGACAGTCCCTTCTTATGTATGGGAATGGATAAGCAGTCAGGAGCCTGCACCATGTAGAACCATTCCTGCCGGATAGCTCCGTCCGGCACTTATTACTGTTCGGGAATATATTACTGCTCATTAATAATCGCTTGCAGAGTAATAATCCCCTCAAATGCTCACCAGTTATTCATTATAATGCAAATTATATGGCGTAACATATATCTTGCACGGTAACATGTATTATGTTATAATACAAAAGGTATGTTATAATGAACATTAACCGCGTTTATGTTAGTGATAACTTACATAAAGACAGTTACTATACAAACTATACAATATCTGTCATTGTATAATAACAACTCCTTTTCGGGTATATTCTTTATTATGCGAAATGACTAATATGTGTACAAGTACCAAATATATTGGTAATTTAATAGCGGTTTGTCAGGTAATACGCGAAATAGTGCATTGGGGTCAACTTTTCGTATTATATCCACCTTGACTTGTTCCGCCATTATGCTATATTTCCCCAACTAAAAAATCATAACGAGGAACTGTCATGGCTAAAACCTCTGATTTCGCAACCAAACAGACCTTGGACGGCATGGAAAGCCTTGGGCAATATATTCAGGGAACGCTCTATACTAAATGGAAGTCAAACCGCAAATCACTTGAGGAGAAGTGGCATAAGAATATTGATACGTTTGAAGGAATAGACATAGGGCTTACCAAGGCTGGCGAGGCCGGTGAAGATGGCGAGACGTGGCGGTCTAAGACGTGCCTGAATATCGTCCGCAACAAGTGCATGAGCGCGTTTGCTGTGATAGAAGACCAGATGTTGCAAGGCGGGCGTATCCCTTATATGCTCAAGCCAGTACGTGACCCTTCGCAGACCGCCATTCCTCCTGAACAAGTCGAACAAGAGTCCATTGCAGTTAAACAGAACTACGATTATATGGAAGAGCAGTTGCGCTTGTCCGGTTCCGAAAACCAGTTGATTCAGGCATTTAAAATCGGCACTATCTACGGGGAAGTCTACGGGAAGAAGTATATCAGCGAGGTTACGCGCAGTTTCTATAGCAAGGATACCGACGAGAAACCCACTTCCATGTCTGCGAAATATGCCAAATCTAAGAAACTTAATATCGAAAAACGTACTGTAAAATGCCTTGCTGTCAAAGCTATGCCCCCATGGGACATTTTCAGGGACATGGAAAATAATGACCTTCGCAAGTGTTTCGGCGTGATACACCGCCAGTTTATTGCGCCCTATGAAATGTACTCTAAGAAGGGTCGTCCTTGCTATTTGGACAAGTATATTGATACGGTAGTCGGATTGGTTGAAAAGATACCTTATATGCAGGGTACGGCGGTGGCAACTGGCGAGGATACCTCGACTGTTACTCCGGCGCGTAGGCTTACCATAAACAAATTAAATTCCCTCGAACTTCTTGAATATTGGGGTAAAGCTCCCAAGGTTTACGTGGAAAACTTCGAGAAAACCATGAAAAAAGACGGAATGACCCCTACAGTCATATCCAAAGAGGATGGCGAGCAGGGCGAAACCATTGAAATCATGGCGCAGATAGTCAACGGGTACATAATCAAGTTTGCCCGTACCAGCCCGGAAGATAGACCGTTCTACCGTGTACCGTTTGAGGATAACATAGACGGACTTGGCGCGATAGGCGTGGCTGACAACATACAGGACTTGCAGACGGCGTTGAACGGCGCGGCTCGTGCGTTTGAGGATAATAAGAGGTTGGCTGGCGATGTGATTCTTGCCCTTAAAGAACGTCTTTTGGCGAATAAGTTGACCAAGATACGCCCCGGTTTACGTCTTCAGCTTGCTGAGGAGTGCAACGATGCGCGTCAGGCGGTTCAGCAGTTGGTTATCAAGGACGTTGCCGACGGTTGGTTGCCTCTGATGGCGAAAATCGAGCAATATGCCGATGAATTATCGCTTATTCCCAAGATTTCACAGGGGATATCTACTAAGGACGCGCAGACTGCCTACGAAATCAGTGTGCAGACTGAACGTGCTGGCAAGTACCTTGGCGCAATTATCAAGAATTTCGACAAGTTCTGGATTGAGCCGTTTATGACTGACTTGTACGAGAGCAATATGCGTGACCCCGAAGCTCCCGTACCAAAGAACCCATACACAGTCAAGGCACTTGGTTTTTCGTCGTTTCAGGATAGGATGGTACGGCTCACTAAACTGCAACAGTTCTTTGGTTTGGCGACTGGTTCCCCTGAAATCCTCAAGGCGGTCAACATGGATTGGCTGATAACCGAACTTGCCAAGGCGTTTGACCTTGACCCTGACCAGCTTCTTGTCCCTATAGAGAAGAGAAATGCGCAAAAAGAACAGGAAGGGCAGATGGGTGCGCTTATGCACGATATGGAAATGAAGATGATGGAGATTGAGCTTGCCAAAAAGCAGATGGAGATTGAAACCATGCAGATAAAAGCCGAAGCCGCAATGATTAAGGCGCAGGCAGGAGCAATGAAAGCGGAGAGCGAAGTACAGGTTCAACAGTTACAAGCTACCGCTCCACAAACTGACAATTCTGGAATATTAAAAGTTTAATTTGACAATTTTATAAGATATGATATAGTGTCACCATCAAATGAATATCAAAGAATATCTTGATGATTCGCACGATATAGCTTCGCTTGCCAGAGCAGGTGAAATTGACGGTGCGAAAGTTCTTTTGAAGATAATTGCTTTAAAGCGTGACCGGCTCCGTGTAATACACGAGGGGCGACCACCTGAACAAGTGAACGCGCAGGTGGCGGTAGCTGAAACGGCGCAGTTGAATCTGCTTAATCAGTTGGTTGAACTGCCGGATTTGGCGAAAAAGTTCATAAAATCCATAGAGGAGTAACGGCGATGAATAAATTCGGGAATCCCAGCGTGTTTCATGCGGACGTAAGAATAGAGGGCAAATCTGTTCTTGCAGGTGAGACAGACATAACAGGCACACTTAAAAAGAACGGCGTAACATGGTCATCCACAGCGGCTGAAATGAACGCGCTTAATGGTGTTACAGCAGGAACCGTTACGGCAAGCAAGGCTGTCGTAGTTGGCACAAACAAGAACATCGATGTTATTGCCATTGTCGATTTGAAGCTCGGAGCAGGGGCCGGTACGTCGGTGACATCCACGGCGGCTGAATTAAATTTACTTGATACTTCTGTTGCTGGTACAGCAGTTGCCAGCAAAGCTCTTGTGCTGGGAACAGATAAAAACGTTGATGTGCTTGCAGTAGCGGATCTAAAACTTGGGGCCGCCGCAGGCACGTCTGTTACATCAACTGCCGTCGAACTTAACACGCTTGCGGCTGTAGTGGCTGGAACTGTATCAGCAAGTAAGGCTGTGGTTGTCGGAACGAACAAAAACGTTGACGTGCTGGCTGTTGCCGACTTGAAGCTGGGTGCCGGGGCCGGTACATCGGTAACTGCTACTGCCGCTGAAATCAACACCCTCGCCTCCGGTACAGCTATTAAGAAAATCACTCAGACAGTATTGTTCAGTGAGTTTACCGATGGTGGTGCAACTGCTGGAACATTTAATCTGACAACGCAGATTCCGGTGTTGGCTACAGTGCTTTGCTCAAAGGTTAAAGCCATTACAGGCTTTGCCGGAGATACAAGCGCGGTTCTGACTATCGGTGACGGTACGGATGCTGACCGTTATAATACTGGAACGCTTGATGTATTTTCGACATTGGCTAATGGTATTGCAACGGGCATTCCGTCCGGTGTCCAGTACCATGATACGGCTAAGACCGTCACCCTTACGGTAACGACCAATGCTGATTTTACTTCAGTCAACGCAGGTAGCCTGACTGTTGAAATAGACTATATTCCGTAACACGCACAGGGTGAAATAGGAGTGCGAATGCAATTCTAAAGTAGCCCTTTTTCTACAATTAAATATAGGAGAGCATTACAATGCCACCGACAGAAGAAACCAAAGTACCGGATACTACGACTGCTACTGCAACCAATTCTACTGCTTCCGCACCCTCTAAGCCTACTACTATGCAAAACGCGGTAGCGGAACAGAAGGTGAATCAGGATGCCTTTGACGAGGCGTTTGCGCCTACACCCAAGAAGAAAGAAGCTGTAAAGGAGAATAAGGCACAGAAACCAGTTAAGGACGAAGCTAATAAAGAAGCACCTAAAAAGGAGAGCGGAGATGAACAGCCGGACACCACTACCAATGCAGATGATTCCACGAGCAAAAAGAAGGAGGAACAGTCCAAAGTCAAGTCCGCACAGGACAAGCTCGACGAACGAGCAAATCAGCTCGAAGGTGGTAATCCTACGGAAACCAATGCAACCCCTGCCAAAACGCAAGAAAAGCCTATTGCAACGGCTCCTGAAACAGTTCAAAAGTTGGATAATGCTAAAATATTAGAACTTTCTCCTGAAACAGCGAAGAAGATACGCGATCAACTTGCATCTGGCACAATGAAAATTGGCGATACCGAAGTGGATATCAGGCAGTTTTCAGAGGATTACCCTGAAGAATTTAATGTTATCACCGCAGTAGGTATGCAAGCTGGCAAGCAGATGGCGGAAGCACTTATAGAAAAAATAATGGGCGATGTCGTAGGCAAGCAGGATATTGCGGATATTCGTCAGGAAATGGCGCATCGTTCTTTTATGGAAGAGGTCATGCGTTCTCATGCGGATGTGCATGAAGTCATCAAATCTGATGGTTTCAAGGCATGGATGGGCAAACAGGCTCCGGGTGTGCGTAAGCTGGAAAGTTCCAGCGATCCTGCCGATGCCAAGTTTATTCTTGACGCTTATAAAGAATCTATAGGCAAGGCAAAGGACGAACAGCGGAGGGCGCAGGAACAGGTGGATAAGAATACGCGTGACTCCTTGTATGAGGACACGAACACGACAGGTTCAGGCAAGCAGAAACCCTCAACAGAGGATAATAAAAATGATTTTGGAGCAGGATTTGACGAAGCCGCGCAGTAGAATGGAGATAGATTTGCGCTTTACTGAACCGGCCGTGTCGGTGGATACTACTGGCGAAGTACGGTGCTTGTACTGTAATAGGCTTCTTATGAAAGGCAGACCGGCAGACGGCACTAAAATTGAAATCAAGTGTCCCAAATGCAAAGAAAAAATAAAAATATCATTTATTTGATAAAACGCATTTGTTAAATATTTAATATGAGTGTATAGTGTAATTAAAATAAGATGATGAAATGTACGCTGAGAGTCCTTGAGATTCCTGTACGTGAAAATCATTCGTCAAAACTAACAAGGAGTAACGACGATGACAACGTATGGAGACATCTCCCCAAGGACAGCGGGCTACGCCGCAAAGAAACTGCTTGAACGCGGACAGTACCTTATGGTAGTTGAACGTTTCGGGCAGAGCGACCCTCAGCCGAAGAACGCAACCAAGACGCGCAAGTTCCGCAGATACGAATCCCTTCTCAGGGCTACTGCTCCTCTTGCCGAAGGCATTCCGCCAGCCGGACAGAAGTTGACTTTCACAGATATCGACTGCGTACTTGAACAGTACGGCGATGCGGTGAAAATCACTGATGTCATTCAGGACACACACGAAGACCCCGTTCTTGACCAGACAATGAAGATTTGCGGTGAGCAGATTGCCGAGACAGTTGAACTGCTCCGTATTAATGTTATCAAGGCTGGCACAAACGTGTTCTACGCCAGTGGCGTTGCTTCACGTACGCTTGTGAACGCGGCTCCTACACGTAGCGATTTCCGTAAGATTTATCGCTCGTTCAAAAGGCTGAAGGCCAAGGAGATTTCCGAGGTTATCAAGGCTTCCGCCATGATATCCACTGAACCTGTCCGTTCCGCGTATTTTGCTATGGGTCATACCGACCTTGACGCTGATATCCGTGGAATAGCTGGTTTTATCCCTTCTGAGAACTACTCGTCCAGTGAGAAGGCAATGGAAGGCGAAATTGGGTCAATTGAAGGTATCCGTATCATACTTACACCGCTCTTTGAGCCTTGGCTTGCGGCTGGTGTCAGCGGTACAACCTTCCTTTCTAATGGGGTTGCCGTGACAGTCGGAGCCGCCGCAGATGTGTATCCTCTGATTGTTGTCGCTCGTGATTCATACGCTATCGTTCCTCTTCAAGGAAAAGAAGCTGTGACACCTTCAGTGCTTAATCCCGGTACACCCAGCAAGAGCGATCCTCTTGGTCAGATTGGTTTTGTATCTTGGAAGACGTATCAGACAGCTTGCATCCTCAATCAGAACTGGATTGCCAGACTTGAGTGCGCGGCTACTGCGAACCCGGCGTAATATTAACAATTAACAATGGTTTTAAATAGGGCGGGTTCGGTTGATTCCGACCCGCCTATAACTAAGGAGAATGACAATGGGTAGACAGGTATCAGGAATTTTTAACGGGACAGGCGCGGCGGCTTATATATGTCTTGGTTTCGTACCGGACTATGTGAGGGTTGCCAGCGTTACGTCGAGCGTATTTGCCAATATCGAGTGGAATGTCAATATGCGCCTCGCGGCGGCTGTTGAAGGTGTTCTTGACACCAACGGCAACACAAATCTCGCTGAAGAGGTTTTTGGCGCTGGCATAGCTCCGTATTTTGGTGGCGATCTGATGGACACAAGCAATCAGACTTCCACAACCAACGGCGAAGGCGTGTATCTATGGTGGGACAAGAAGGATTACAGGGCTATGAGCAACGCTTCTGTTAATCCCGGTGACGCTGAAGACAGCTATCTGACCACATTTACGATGGACACAGCCGGTAACCGCACAGGACATTTCAACACCGACATGGTTGGAACATACTGTGGTATTGGTTCCAAGATTATAATTGGCGGAACACCGTACAGGATACTTGCCCTGACAGCAGGACAGGGTATCTCCGCTGACGAAGTCACCCTTTCTGCTCCGCTTTCGTCCGCTCCGCTGACGCTTGCCGGACAGGTCGGGTACATATCGAACAAGTATGACTTGATTCCGATTCCGATTGGAAAAGTGTCTACGGCTGGATTCAAGGTTAGCATGACAACTCCCGTCAATGTCAACAACGAAGTCCAGATGTTCGTTGCAGGAACGTTTGACTGATAATTGCATAGGAGATACGCCCCTGCGATAACGTCAACGGGGCTTTTTTAAACAAATAAAACTAACAGGAGAATCAAGATGAGCCAAGAGCTTGCAAAGGATTCGCTTCTTATCGGAGCAACCGGCAAACCGTTTTCAACTGAGAAGTGGGCGAAGATTTCAATGGAGAAGAAGGGGTTAGACCCTACGAAGCACACGATAGTAGAACATCCCATGGGCGGATTTGCAATCAAGAGAATTTCTAAGGACGGCGAGGTTCCGGTAGGATACAAGACTGAGAGCGGTGAAGCGATACCTGTTGAGCGTGAAATACAGGGTGTCGCACCCACACAGGGCGAAAAGTATTTCAAGGTGCGGTTTCATGCGAAGAGCAACCCGAATGATACGGACAATGTGACTTTGGGTGTCAACGGCGAAGTAATAGTTATCAAGCGCGAAGAGGAAGTTATCATACCTGAACGGTTTGTGGAATGCGCCAGACATGCAGTATATCC
>ERZ1292632.2297-Hain-H43-01um-R2-2297-length-16242-cov-6_pt1 | contig 16242 bp, 25 predicted proteins | sample MGYA00564407_ERZ1292632 | MGnify/ENA primary metagenome ERZ1292632 (study PRJEB36523, sample SAMEA6512637) | groundwater metagenome | collected 2019-01-08 | study: AquaDiva: Metagenomics assemblies of 32 groundwater samples | reverse complement strand
AGTCCAGTCAGGATACTCTCCAAGTATCTTCTCAATCGCTTGGTTTACCACTTCAACCTGAGTCACCGTCCAGCAGTAAGTAACCCGTACTATCGGTTCTTCCCCGTTCAGGGCATTGCCTGGGACTTTCCCTACGAGTGCCGCGAACTCGGTAATCGGTAGAGTCTTGGCCTTTTCCACCATGCCATCCCGCTTCGATTCAGGGACTTTCGAGAGCAGCTTGCAATTCTCAATCGGAATTATCTGCAAGGTACGAAGCGGGATATGACGGGCCAAGTCCTCCACCAGCCGCATCTTGGAGTAGCACGATGCTCGGGACTCTTGAACGCGGTCCTCCAACCAAGCGTTGAACCCGTCATACCCCAAGGGCCGGTAGTATTCCCGCTTGCGGAAGTTTGAAAGCATAATCGCCAGTTGTACCCATGAAGTCCCGATAGCCCGAAAAGCCGCCTGAATCTCCTTGTCAGCCTCTAGCGCCTTACCCCGTTCGGCTGGGATGATTTCCTGGGTCATTTAATCTCCAGTTGAGGCTGACGTTCTAATCGTTTTCTTGCCCTTGTATCCCGTGAGTTCTTCATGTGGAGTGGGACATCAACTCGCAAGTGGCACCTTTGGCAGGCCGCCTTAACGTGTCTTTCATTCATGCAGATGGGATTACATTTACACAAATGCATTACCGTCAAGCAAATTACCCCATTTGCATATTGCGCATTATTCCCATGTATCTCGGTACACCTTCCATTCAAATGCAACCCACATTCAGAAGTACATTCGCAGCGCCCCTTGGCCCGAAAGAACCGAATCCAATAGCTGAAGTATTTCCAGCCCTTCGGGTATTTGACCTTAGTGGGCATTATTCTTCCCCCGGCCAGTCGTCATCTTCCCCAGTATCACCCGTCGAATCGGGGCTGAGTGGAATATATCCACACTTGGCACAGCAATACCCCTCGACCGGAACGTGGCAGACGGGACATTCTTCCATTAAGGGTCTCATCGGCTATCCCAATCTGAGAATGATTCTCTCTTGGCGTCAATCCGTTCTTCAGCCTGTAGCCAGCGCATCTCATCTCCGTAACACGGCTCGCGGTGTGCCGCCATCGTGATATTCCCGTCTCCGTCCTCAGCCATCACGACGGCGAATCCGTCGCCAATCTCAACGCTGGTTATCGGCCCTCCACAGAAATGGCATGTCATTTCCCAAGTGCTCATGGAATCCTCCTTCAAAAGGGAATTGGATTTCCGTTTTCATCGAGCAATTCCGGCCCTAGCGCAAACGGGTCTTCCGGCTCCGTGTCTTTAATCTGGATGTCGGCCTTGGAGATGGCGATAAAATTCAGGTACTTCCCCTTCTTGTCGGCAATCACGCTCACTGACTGGCCCAACAGCGCATGAAGCGGCGACTTCTCGCCCTTGGGAGCGGTAAAGACAGCCTTGTCGAAGACGTTCATCTTGTGCGGGCCGACTTCAATAGAGACGTAGGGTTTGCCCGTCTTGGTGGGCATCTCATTGGAGATACTCCCTAGCACTCCATGAATGACCTGCTCGCCTTCCTTGAGTTCAGGCTCAGGCTTAACGACCTTGGATTGGCCTTTGAGGTCTTCGTGTTTCTCATCGAAGGATTTAATTTTCTCGTCCCTGACGTAGTTTGCCGCTGCTTGAGTGTTCGGCTTGGGCTTGCCGGATGCCTCGTTGCCATCGTCGTCCTCAGGGGCTACTCCCACGATTGCTGCAAGTCCGGCGCGGCGCATATAGGTACATGCCGCCACAAATCCTTGCGGATCATCCTTCGACGGACGAAGAGGCATCATACCGCTAATAAACTGCCCACTAGAGTGTTGCAGCATGGTTTCCAGGTAAGCCTGACCGTCTACAATGACTCCGCCCTGAACCACTGAAAGCCCGTTATCGCTCAAGGGCTTGCGGCAAGCCTCCCACACGGAAGTCAAGTCTGCATACTTGGAGTGGAAGAAGGGATTGTCGCTGTCCTTTTTGGCTCCCTCAATCACTGACTGGACTTTAACTAGCGCCGTCGCCAGTTCGTTGATGCTCTCGCTCCTGTTCATACATCCCTCCGTCTCATTCTTTCCTGTTCTTTTCTGCACATATCGCGCTGAATGCCCCACCATGACTTACTATCGTTCATGTCCTTGGATAAGGAATTCTTGCGTCCCTGTTCCTTCATCCAAGGCTCATCCATCGCCGGCCTGCGGACGTACCAAGCCTTGTAGAATATCGTGCCTAAAACCCCGGAAACAAACCCAAAGATGAACACAATCATAGCGTCAGCGGTATCCATTATCTCCTCTTCCTACGTGACTTATCGGCCAATTTCAAGACCATTTTGGCCATCACGGGCGACACTGGAACTCCATAATTCTGGTGTTGGAATGTCGGGATAGGTTGCGAGCAGGCGTCAATCTCGCGGAGCATCATTGTTACTTCGCTTGCCTCCGCGCGGGTTAGGTAGCCCCAAAAGCTAGCTGCCTTACCTACCGAATGCTTCCATCGCCAGTAGGCCGCTGGGAATCTCCACCGTGCCGCCACTTCCTCACGCTTTAAGACTTTCTTCATTTCGACCTCACATCAAATTCTTTTAGTATCCGGTCGGCCAGAGTGATGTTGGCTTCAATCACTGACCAATGCTCGGATTCGGCACTGCACAGAGTCTCTAAGATTAGTTCTCTGAGCTTACGCTCCGCGACCGGAGTCTGGACGTGCTCGCGGGTGATAGCCTTAATCTTTTCGATGATGTCCATATTATAGACTCCCGATTCTTTCAAGTTTGGCGTCACGGGCAGGTTCGAGCCTCTCCACCCGATCCGCGAGATGATGCTTGAGCACGATGACCGCGTAGGTCGCCAGCGCCCCTAAACAGACCACCAACAGCGTGACGATAATCAGCACGATAGCCGCCATACCCATCTGAAGGGCAAACAGCGTGGCACTTTCGAGGGCTGTGGGCATAAATCCTCCTTATCGCTTCCTACGCTTTGAAGTTTCCCAGTATCGACTCTTGCACTTGGCGCATCTCTTGGGCTTCCTTCCATCCACGGACCACCACGGCCAACCACATCGCCTGCATTGCCACGGCAATCCTCGTCGTTTTCGTTCCATGCACGCGATAATACACCGTCCGGTGGCTTTGTCAAGCACTATTTGGTGTTTATTTTTCGCTTGACTTTTCGGGAATTGGGCCTAAATTGGTGTTGTAGTCGATCCTCCCGAAGGGCCGGGGTTCGTTGGCGCGGCCTCGGCCCTCTTAACTATGTTATGCAAGGCACATTCGGACGACGCAAGACGGTTCACAAAGCGAGCCATTGGTGGCGGCACGGAAAGCACAAGACGACCGCTTTCTGGTGGAATCGCCATTTCGCCGAGCGCAAACAGCGCAAGGCGCGACACCGCTTTGAGCCGATGTTCTCTAGCGTTGCGGAATTGATGAAACGCCGATGACGTGCGAATACAATATCTACCGCTGCGAGAACCAAGCCGTTGAGCAGGTCTGGGCCTTTGAGACTGCCCAGATTCCCGGCCTGAGAATGAGGCTCTGCCACGAACACGCAAGTCGCTGGTCGGCTATTCTCATCAAGCGAGGCCGACAATTTGAACGGAAGTCTCTGTTAACGGGTGAGGTAGAGGTTCATGAGCACGAGGCGACATTTCAAAGGACGGCCCGAGTGGGCCGGGGAGTAGCCAAGAAATGAAAAGCGAAGAGTTCTTACTGGAAATGCGAGTCCGCAAGGCGAAAGCTAGAATCAGGCTGATGAGAGCGAACAGGAATCTGATTCGAGCGCAATTCAAGGAAGCGTCCTTGAGAAATCGCATTGACAGGCTCTTGGCTCACGAAGAGTTGGCCTTGGCGACCCAGCATCGTACAAGTGAAATTATATAAAAACTAATTATACGGAGGAGTCCACATTATGGACGTAAAACCAGAGCAACAAATCCGCCCTTGACAACAGGCCCTGATGAGATAAAATGCGGAAGTATGTACTTTACGCAAGTGGTGGCGTCCAATGATTAGGCGCGACCAGAGGCAAAGCTGTAAGGTCTGTGGCGTGCGAGACGGCCTTGATTTTCACGTTCCCGATAGGGTCTGGGCGGCAGTTGTGCCCAAGCGTTTCAGGAATCTAGTAGCCTGCCTGCGGTGCTTTGACAGATTCGCTTGGAAGCGGCGCATAGATTACCGCAGAAACCTGCGCTTCCTCGTATTTGTCGGCGATCAGGCTTGCCTAAAGTTTCGGGTTGTTCGAGCTAGTCCTGGCTTACGCTTCCGTGCAATTGCCGCTTTTTTCCTTGGCCAAACACTGGTTACAAAACTCGCCAGTTGTGGGCTTGCTGGTTTTCTCGTCGTAGTCGGAAGTTGGCCAGTTGGTGCAATTCGTGCAGAAGTGCCAAGTGTCACTGCCAGTTTTCTTGCGACGCCATTTTCTCGGCATGGTTCCTCCATGATTAGGGAGCATGGGAGGGATGAGAGAATTCTACCATTCAGCCCAATAAATCTGTGGAAAACTTACTTTTGTACTTGACACAATGCTTGCGCTAAGTATAAAGTTATAGTCATGGACACAAATAACCACCATCTATCGAATTCGGAAATCGTGGAAGAAATTCCATTGGCGTGCTCCGATGATCTGGCGGCTGTTGAGTTCCTTGAAAAACAGCGATGGGGCAAAACGCCGTGCTGCGTCAAGTGCGGAAGTATTGATGTCTATGCGATGCGTGATGCCAAGACAGGCGAGCGTAGTAAGCGTTTCTTGTGGCGCTGCCATGATTGCGGCGAGCAATATACAGTGCGGATTGGAACGGTGTATGAGGATAGCCGCCTTCCGCTTCGGCATTGGTGCTATGCATTCTGGCGAGCCTGTACCTCCAAGAAAGGTGTTGCTGCCCTAGAGATCAAGCGCCATTGCCAGATAAGCTACAAGTCGGCGCTATTTCTTATGACTCGAATTCGCTTTGCAATGGCCCCAGACATCGAGAGTGCGCCGAAACTCAAGGGAACAATCGAATGTGACGAAACGTGGGTTGGCGGAAAACCGCGCTTTAAGCAAATCGGTAAAAGAGGCCGGAGAACTTCGAAGACTCCGGTATTTGCGGCTGTGCAACGCAACGGTCAAATCAGGCGCAAAGTCATCGCTGATGTTACAGGCAAAACCCTAAAATCTGCTATCCGTGAAGTTGTTGACAAGAAGTCTCGCATCATAACCGATGAGAATTCAGCCTATATTGGACTCGGCCCACGCTATCACGGCGGCCATGAAACTGTCTGCCATAGTACAGGAGAATACGCCCGTGGGGATGTCTACACAAACACCGCCGAGTCTAGTTTTGCGTTAATGAAACGCGGCTTCCATGGAATCTATCATGCCGTTTCCAAGCAGTACCTTCATCGCTATTTGTGGCAGTTCGATTTTATGTGGAACCATCGCAAACTTAACGACGGGGAGAGGACAATTGCAGCAATTCAGTCAGCCGAAGGGAAACGACTACACTACAAGTCTCCAGTCAGCGGAGACTAAGACGGCCCTTGACTATGCCTCTGCAAGTTGCTATATTGAGTGCGCACGGCGGGGATCGGACCCGCACGGGTGTTATCCGTTAGCGACGGCACCCACTGGTTTCCAAGACCAGCGCGTCTACCATTTCCGCCACGTGCGCACAATTGAAGTGCTTGCCAAGGCCCGCTTCGTTGTTCTCCGCAAAAGATCAGACGAAGCTGGCCTTCTCGTTTTGGCCCCTCACTTCGGCAAACATGGAAGCAAAGGGCTATGCGTATAACATCACATCGATTCCCTCAACTCTCTCCGCGTGACGAGTTCGTAGCGTGCTGCTCGCCTTCCCGAACCTGGCCTTTCGTAAGTAAGAAATCCTCGCTTCTCGACAAGTTTACGCAGTGCAGCATTTACCGTGATGTAATGGTTCGTGGACTTAAAAACAAAGCCCCTGTTGTCCATTTTCTTGAGTACGTCGTCAGTTGTGAAGGGTATAGGTCCAAACTCTTTACACACCTCCATAACTGTTTTTATAACATCGCCACGCTTGTTAATAGACTGATGAATGGGCGTAGAAGGCGCTTGAACATTGGCCTGCGCAGAGTTTCCATTCTTGGAAAATTCAGCCGAGAGAAACGCGACGATCTCCTGATCTTGAAGAAGCTCACCAAGCAATTCCCACTTCTTCGCTTGTTGCGCTATCTTAATCGTAATGTCACTAGTCATGGCGGTCAGCCTCTTTCATTGCCCAACTCTAGAAAGGTAACAGAACAACGAGGTAGATGCAACTAAAATCGGAGCTTCATGGCTAAGAAAAAGAAACCAAACAAAGCGAACCGTCCCGGCCCAAAGCCTGAAACTATTGTAATACAAGGCGATTGGGAACAAGCCGTAAAGGTGTCACTGAGTAAGGAAAAGCCTAAGAAGGGATGGCCTAAATAGAGTCTTAGGTTTCTCTACAATTTTTCATAAAGTAGGTTTGCGTAAAGTACATACTTCCGATAAAATGAAGTTGCCCGATAGGCCATCGGGCGAACTTGGTTCATGCCGGGGGGTGTGAACCACGAGCCACACCCCCTTTTCTCTCTCGTGGAGGGAACCTTGACAGACGACATTCCGAGACTCTACGTTAGAAATTGGAACCTTTTCCAACACTACAAAGACCGTAACCCGCCTTGGATAAAACTTCACCGCTCCCTTGTCTCTAATCCTGAGTTTCTTTCTATGCCAGAGGCGGCTCAATACGAGCTGATTCGTGTCTGGATTTTGGCCGCATCTGACCTGGGCGCGGTTCCATTCAGCACCGGATTGATACGCAAGATGACAGGAATGCGGCGCATACGTTACTTGGATTTGTTGATAGAAAAGGGGTTTCTTAGCAAATCTGCTAGCGACTTGCAAGCACCGTGCAAGCAAACTGCTAGTCCAGATAAGAATAGAGTAGAGAAGATAAGAGAAGAACCCCCCTTACCCCCCAAGGGGGTAGCGGTTGAAATTCCACCGTGGATACCTCTTGAGGCATGGTTGGGATTTGTTGAGATGCGGAAGAAAATTAGGAAGCCCCTCACAGAGAGGGCGGTGAGTTTAGCTATAACTAAACTTTCGGAACTTAAGGCGCTAGGCCACAAGCCCGACAGGGTGCTCAACCAGTCCACAATGAACTGCTGGCAGGGGCTATTTGAGTTAAAATCCAACGGAAATGGGAGTGGATATGTCAACCGAGCAGAACAAAGAACCGCAAGCAATATCCAAGCAGGAAGGGAAGCACTCCGAATCGCAGAGGAAAGAGACCGTCAAGCGATTGGTGGTGCTAGCGGAAGCGACCGGGGAGAATCTGTCTCGGGCAAGGATTGACATATACCTGCAATGCTTGTCTGACTTGGACGCTGTACGGCTCCATGCCGCTCTTGAGTCGGCGCTAATGGACTGCAAATGGTTTCCGAAAATACCAGAAATTCGAGTCATGGTGCTAGGCAGCCCAAAGGAAAACGCCGTAGTTCACGATGCTTTGGCGGACAGGGCATGGAATACGGTTGTTTTGTACTGTGACCGTTGGCACCCGGACATTGGGGCTTACGCCGACGCTCCAAGATTAACTTCGCGGGAAGAATATGCACTTCGCCAAGTTGGTGGGCCGCTCGTGGTTCAGGAGCACTTTGGGGCAAATGCCCTGCAATTCATCCGACGCGATTTTATTGGAATCTGGAAACGCTCCGAAGTGACCGTGAACGATACTTTAGTCTTAGGAGATGGGAAAGAATCTAGAGATAGTGACTCCGCCGGATTAACAAAGGCATTTAATTGAGTCAGCCTCATCGTAGAAGGGAAATGATTAAAATCCCAGCTAGGTGTAATGCTTGTGGGTACGAGTGGGACTACGTCAGGGGACGTATCTCCCCAGAGTGTCCATCCTGCCGCACCCCTCACTGGGATAATCCCTACGCCTCCCTGTTTAAGAGAATGGGCCACTGGAAGAAACCGAAGTCGCTAAGGGCAACGCGTCCACAATGGCCTTACGTATCGACGCCTTCGACGGGCTGAGGGCCATTGATTGGTGAGAAGTCATTGCTGACTGTGAGCCAGACTTCTTCAGGTTTACCGACTTGCCTGTAATTGAATGCCCAGTGACGAAGGAAGGCAGAAATGCGGCTGTCGGGCGCTTCGATGCGCTCCATGCCGAGTGCCGCTTCGATTCGTGGCATCAAAAGTTCCATCGCCTTGCGCGAATCTCCAACCACCGATGAGCCGGGAACGTGAGTGAGGCCAGGACACTGGCAACCTTCGGTGTCTTCGGGTTTGGTGCCGGAATGGATGCGAATGCCTGAGTATCCAGGGACTCCCAAAACGTGTGGCGTGAAAATATCAAGGTGGAAACCGGCTCGGCTAGACGCTCTCTGGCTGAATAAGGGACTTCTATCAATAATGACTTGATAAGTTCCTGAAGGAATTGCGGTATGCCCTGCAACCTTCCACTGCTTAACCCATAAGGGAAGTTCCAAGTGGGAAGCTGGGCGCAGGCCCGTTTCGCGGAAAGTATCTTCTAAGTTAAAGCAGAGATATTCGTCCTCATCATACCAGCGCCCGATCGTCGCCCTCCCGTCATCCGACTTCTCGTATCTGCGGATATGAAGATTCACTTCTAACCGCCGTTTTTGATTTTACTGACCAACGACTCGCCCTGTTTCTTGGCACGATCAAGGAACGACTCTGCAATCGTGTCGAACGAAAGCCCAATGGAGAAGGCAATTGGCGGGGCCATGACCCATCCTGTCGGCAAAATGAGGTAGTAGAAAACTGCCGCGTTTGAAATAACACGAATCGTTAGCCGGATGTAATTGTTCTTGAAATACCCGACAAGAGTGTGCGATGGGTCTTCTGAGACAACAAACTGGATACGGTCTCCCCATCGGACAAGAAGCCCGACAGCGAAACCCAGCCAAATTGTAAGATGTTCCATATGTCTCCTATTTTGGCTTGAACGCCTTCTTGACCTTCACGAGACCGTTGACGATTTCCCCGGCCCCACTTGTGAACAAGTCCTCGTCAGCAAGTTCGTTCCCTGACCGCTGTTCATGCAGGAGAATCGCCTGCTTGACGAGGGGCAGGGCGTTGCTAAATTTATCGAGCGGCGTTCCGCCTTGAGCTTTGACGATTTCGCCGATAACTTCTGCATCTCCAACGATACCACTGATCTGCTCGTAGGGGTCTGCCCCAGGAATCGCTTGACCTACGGCTTGAAGCGACGGTTGGGCAACCTGCAATCCAAAGAATGCCGCCTTGCCGATTTTGCCTAGAACCGATAGAAATCCCATACAGCCTCCTTATCATTGAATAGTATGTCGTGGACCAGCACGAAAATCAGTACCCATAGAAGGACAATGAAATCCATCACCGCCTCCGTTGTTCCCAGAGGATTTGCTGGAGGAGCTTTCCCTGCTCCTTCTGTGCCTCGTGAATCTCCTCGACGCTCGACTCCAAGGCGGCAAGGCGCGGTTCCAATGCGTCCTTGCGGACATGCTCGCTTCGAAAATTCGCCATATCCCTTTCCACGCTTAGAATCCGTGTTGAATCCACGGCGCGGCTCTCAAAGAACTGAATGCCGCTCTGGGTTATGCCAAGCACTATGGCCGTGATTGTCAACGCAGCAGCCATGATAATCTTGAGAATCGGTTTAGTGTTTCCGTTCAGCATTTCCAATATTTTCACTTTCCCGAAAAATAAAGTAGGCTTGTCTTCTTCTCTCATTGAGCATTTACCGACTCTTCTCTTTGGGATTCCGAGCGAATCGCGTTTGCTGTCCGTGCGGCCCACTTCGCGCCTTCAGCTTGGAACTTGTTTATGTCTGCGGGGTCCATGTTAGCGTTCCTCCTTGGCCCCACTAGGACCGAGCCTGCGTTTTTTATTGATGCGTTGGTTGATAGTCTTTATCGCCTCAGAGATTCCTCCCTGTTCATCAACAAAGGCCAATTCTTGTTCGGTGAGGGCTTGCCTTGGAGTGGACAACTTGCTCTTTAGTTTCTGTAGCCTGGAAATCTGACTAAGCGCCTTATTGATGGGATGAACTGAAACTGTAACCTCTGGGCTCTGCTCCGCCGCAACCGATTCAGTCCTTGGAGCCAATCGGATAGGAGGTAAGCCCTTAACCCTTTCGGCCAAGGGGATAGCCCCGGCCTGACCATGTGCGGGGACGACATAGGGAGAGCTGGGCGGAGCTTGTGGCGGAGGCTCAATCCCTGATTGCCCGAGAAGACTCATGCCCTGCGCGATATTCGCTGAGGGCCTTGTTCCCAAAAACCCACCAGGGTTTATTGCCATGCCACCATGCGGGAGAATGGACTTGGGACTTAAGTATCCGTAGGTATGCAACCCCTTTTGTAGGAGTGTCGCGTTATTCGCCTTGGTAGCCTCCGAGATGGCGCTTTCTGTCATGTATTGGGCAACAGTGCGGAGCGCACCATATCTCTGGTTTGGACCTTTGATCCCGCCTTCTCCCGCTGCCTCAAGGTCGATATCAATCTGCCTGCGAAGGGCGTCTCCAGCCAGTTGCTTGACTCTTAGCAATAGCGGAGGATAGGCAGTGAACGCGCTTGGAGAATCAGTGCTACGATTTATTTCCCTCATCAGTTTGTCGCCAGAGCCAATGGTTCTATTCCCCTCAAAGTTTCTTTGCACCCATGCCCTTGCTTGCTTAACTTCAGCGGGGGAAGCATTGGTCACGGCCTCATCAGTAATCGTCTCTTTAAGTTCCTTGAGGACCGCCGCCTGATTGAGAGGTCTTTCAGCCTGCCTTGCGACAGGTTCGACATGGGACTTGTCCCAGAGCTTTCTCATATAATCAACAATGTTAATGGCGCGTTGCATTGAAACGTCCGGGCCTTTTTTGAGATTCCCCATCAGCGTTCTCTTGATGGGCATTTCCCGGTCAATCTTTGCAAGGTCTTCCTTGGCTAAATCCAAGTCCTTGACAGCACTGATAACCTCTCTCGCGCTTCCCTTGGGAGCGAGAGTTCCAATGCTTTCCGCTGCCTTCACAGTAGTCTCAGAGTAAGGAACCCCTATACCCTTCCCGATTTTTCTCAGTCCCTCGGGAACATAGCTTGCTTTGTTTGGAGGTTTCCCTCCAGCCGCCATCAGGCCGAGTATTTCCGCTGCGCTCAACGCGGCGGTTCCGAGAGCCTCCGGGTAATCTCCGCGCCCGATTTGCTCAGACAGCTTCTCGATTGGCAGGGCGTTCACCCCGGGTATAGATTGAGCGGCAAGTCCCGAAACCGCTTGACTTACGGATGGTTGTCCGAGAGTCCTCTTAACAACTCCATAGGTATCCACCGCTGCGCGTAACGGAGTTCCCTGTGGCCCAGCAAGCGAAGTCAAGTCAGGAGTGAATTGTTCCTTGAGTCCTTGCGCTACAGATTGTCCAGCCCTCTGAGCGATTGCCGCCACAGGCCCACCCATCCCCTGATAGTTCCATACGGAAGGCTTATCCGCTGCCCCGCCGATTGCTTCGGTGGAAAGCACGCTCTGATATTGTGGATACTTATTGACGACCTTACGAGTCAGTTCTGCATCGGGGATATCGTCATAGGAGCCGGGATGCTTCTCCCTGATTCGTGCCGCGAATTCCTGAACTGAAAGATTCTCTGGCATTAGAGTATTCCGAGCGGGTCATCCTTCTTGCTTTTCTTCTCTTCGGTTTTCGTGGCAGTTCCCTGATTGATGTCGTTGATGGCCTTCCTTGCTTTATTGACGATGGAACGATGTTCCGTTGGATCGTCTGAGTTCAATAAATTAGCCCTGGCCTCTTCCAATGCGTTCTGCTGTGCATCGACCTTGGACTTCACGGTATTGACCAATTTACGAATCTGCTGCCTCTGGTCGGGAGTAATGGAGACAGCGGAGGCAGGGTCGGTATTCCATTTATTGATAGAGGCTTTGAGGGTTTCCCACTTGGAGCGGCCTCCAATGATTCTTGCAATTTCAGCTTCGTTCATTCTCAGCCCTGACCCCATCCCACCCGCCATCACGGTGAGTAGTTCCGGGGCTATGAGTGCGTCGGCCTGCGGACTGTTCTGGTCTACGGTATCTACCAGCCTTCCCATCCTTGCCGCAAGTTGCGAGATGGGCTGCTCGACCCTATCGAGGACAGTGTTGTTGTACTGATAACTCTTGTCGCTTCTTGCGGTATCTCTTGTTGGCTGATTCAACCCCACTGTAATACCAGGAGTCACAGCCTTTTGGCTTCGGTAACTCTTCATCCAGGCACTTTCTTCCGGCGTAAGTGTCTCGCCAAGGTTTCTCTTTGTTTCTAAGTCCCTGAATCTATCGTCAGCCATTGCCTGAGATTCCGATGGCTCTCTCTTGGAACCCCAAGCCTTAATGTAATCGAGGACAGGGGCCTCGTCTCTCTTCGATTCAGCTAATCTCTTTGCGGCCTCCAATCCGGCTTGAAAGCGGTTGTCCTTCCAGTTTTGCTCCCCGACAATTGACCTGAAACTCTCTGCGGTTTTCTGGACACCGTCGGGACTGAAATCTCGTAGATTCAAAGCTACCGGCTTGTATCCGGGTGTTCCAAGTTTGTCTTTGTCGTAAAATGTAGCTGTCCCCTTTTCTGGGTCAACGACATGATCCCACCTCGATCGCTCTAGGGTTTTCTGTGCAATCGTTAGTTTGGCCTGCTCTTGATCCATTTGGTGTTGCATCTGCAATGACTGTAGTTTTGCCTGTTGCGGAGCAAGGGCCTGTTGCGCGAGTGACTGAAGATGTTGCGCCCTCATCTGCTGCTGGCGTTGTGCGGCCTCTGGACCTGCCCCTAGACTCGTGAGAAAATCGGCTCCGGCAGAGAGCCAAAGCGGAGCGCCCTTGACCGTGGAAGTAATCGGCTTCAGACGAGTTTCTTCTTTGATGGCGGGGCGGTCGATACTGGAGTTTTCGAGGTCGTAGGATTGCACGGTTTCAGTCCCTATACCTGTGGCTGTCGTTTTCGGCCTCGTATTCAGTGCCCGGCCAATCCTTCTGATAAATCCGCCCATTAGAATATCCCTCCCATGCCGCCGCTTCCCGGAAACGGGCCTTGCAAAATCTTGGGCAATCCATTAGGAAATTGCGTGTTCATGAACTGGTTCTTCAGTGCCTCAGACTCCTGGGGAGTGAACTGAGACATTGCTTCCGGCAGGAGTGGAAGTTGGGCAAAAGGTACGGGCTGCTTCATGGCCTGCTGATTGGGATTGAACGGATTCCCGCCATACTCCATCGTCGCTCCCTGCGTGGGAGTGGATTCCGATAGCGGCATTCCCCTGTTCCCTGCGGGTAGTGGCATGGTCTACTATCCGCCGCCCATTGCTGTGGCAACGCCTCCGGCGGCTTGGCCTACGGCTCCAAGGATGTTCTTCCCCCACTGGCCCTGCTGAAGCGAGTTGAACCCGCTGATGGCCGACGAACCAAACCCTAGAGGATTAAGCATGGCCTGTTGGCCTTGAAGGATGTTCGCTCCCTGAAGGCTGAGGTCCAGTCCAGTCAGGGGAAGCTGGTTGATGAGGTTGGAATTCGCCATCGCCTCCTGGCTGAAGAGGTTGGCGAGGGGTCCTACACCTACCCCTGAACCTGTAAAGCCGGAATTCCCCAAGCTCTCAAACAGGTTTCCTCGGGCCGCATCAAACTCACTTGACAGACCTTGGCGCTGAATTCCAAGAATGCTCTGGCCCAGAGGAGACTGAAGAAAAGTCTCGGGAGAAATTCCCAGACTCATCAACGCTGAAGCTAGGGGCAGAATCTTCTCCCGGTCCTGTTGCTTCTGCTGGAATTCCTGAGCCGCTCTCGCTTCCTGTTCCTTCGATGCCTGAAGCCCCTCTTCCTGTCCCTTTGGTTTTGGCATATCGTTTCCTCTCAAATAACTTTCCTTCAAAACCCTCAATCGCTTCTCCAAATTCCCGTTCCAGCCAGATTCCCATCTCTTTCCGTGGAGTGAAGGTCATGTACTCATTAACGCCGGACCCGAAAAGAGCGCCGTCCATCCACGTCAGAAGGTCGTGCATATCTTTTAAGTGCTCGGCGGAAACGCTCTCGACATATGCGGTCCAGCGAAATCCGATGACAGCCACCAGTTTCCCCTCTGCGAACTTGCCTATCATTATTTTAGGAATCGAAGCCCACGGCGTTGTTTTGGAAATAAGCGTCTTGGCCTCCTCGAATTCCTCCGGCTTGAGAAATCGTATATCCATTAGCCCCACTTGTACCCCGGCCCCGTGGGAATGTAATCGGTCTGGGGCGGAGACTGCGGCGCAGAAGGCGGCTCGCTCGGAGTGCTTGACGCCTCCACGCTGGTTGAGAAAGGAATCTCGAATACCACCATGTTGAGGACGTCTACAGAGAGAGTGGTGCTATCCGAGGTGTTCTGTCCCGTCATGATGTAGGTATGACTCCCTGCCGCCGGAGTCCTCAACTTGAATACTGTGCTCTCAATCTCATCCGAGGAGAATCCTGTCACCGTATGAATCAAAACTCCGTCTTCCTTGAGCTTGAACTGGTATTCCTTACTGGCAGGGTCATTCACCCTGCCTTGAGCCAGAATCAGAACGTTTCGCCCTGTAGTGGTCAGCGTAGCCGTAAGCAGGGTTTTCTCGTTGTTGTTAAAGGTATCAGTTCCAGGGTCATTAGTCTGGCTGGCTCCAGCCTCAACGTTCCCCGAAGTGGCTGAAACTACCGTGGACTTGGCGGCTACCATGTCTCCTGAGTAGGGGGAAACCGCAAAGAATCTCTCGACGGCCACGTTGCCGGTGTTGTAGGTATAGGAGAGGTTGCTGTCGCCCACAACCCGTACTTGGTCGATAGGCGAATCAAAGTCTCCATCGTCTGACACTAGGACAATGTACCCATCGCAACCCTCAACCCTAGACCACTGTACGAGAATCCCAAATGTCCGCGCAGTGGAGGAGATGTTATCCACGCTGGACGGAGGAGTGCGTAGGGGGTCTACGGCGGTAATCGTCCGCTCTGTCGCCAGCCGGTTCAAGTCCGCAAGTGTCATTAGGCTACTCAAGGTTGTTCGTCAACTCCCTCTTGCCAACTAAACGCCACTTTGTATAAACTGTCAACCGCTACCGTAAGCCTGCCATCACCCTCTCCATTGTCCGAAGCGCCTGCGGGATAAGAAAGTTCAAACTGGAATTGCTTGCCCAAAGCGCCGTCTTTTGCCCCTCCAAGGTCCGGCGACAGCCACGAAAGATATTCCCCTGAGAGCTTAATGTCATCTACCGTCATGGGAATTGAAGGCTGCGAGTCTGGATTGATGGGGTTATTCTCGCATCTTACGTCCGGGTCGCTTCCTACGGTGCGTGATGGTCCGTGCTGGTTTCCCCTGACGACACTCAAATACAGTGCCGTAGCGTTTGAGTCGTTGTTGGGAATCACCAGCCCGGTTCGCATCGTTGCTGCGGGATTATCCTGAATTGCGGAGCCAAGGTAAGTTCTACCTAGAATCATCGAGTAATCAAGGTGGGAAGGGTTGCATATCACGTCCAGATTATAGACTTCGCCCGTGTCCGTGCCTCCCAACAGGAACCGTTCCGCGCCGTCGAAGTAGTCTGAAACCCACGTATAACCGTGGTCCGACCACTCAAACCACTCGCCAGGATGCTCGGAGTCGGATTGCAGGTCGAAGTCATAGATAAGAATCCGGTTAGCCGTAGAGCCAGTCAGATTATCAATGGCAGCACAGTCACAGACCACCACCAGCCACTTTCTGCCGTTGCCGTCCCACCAGAAGAATTGAGCGTCCGCGAGGGAAGTCGATGGGATGGTATTCAGTTGAGTTTGGAGAGAATCCCCGATGTTATAGATGACCGACCCATTCCAGAGATTGATTTTCCTTCCTGGAGTCATCCATGCAAGGCCAAAGGGCGTAGAAATACCCGCATTCGCGCCACAAGCCCCTTCAGCGAAGACTTTCTGGCTAGAGAGACCTCTGGTGCCCAAATCGTCCAGAATCCCCCCTGTGCCCACTATCCCGTATCCGTTCTGCATGGTGAATACCATGAGATTATTGGCGTGTTCTGCAATTAGGGCCACTTCGGGGTCAGGGAACCGGAACTCGTTCACAATGTCGGAGAGAGACGAACTCGACCGCCCCGGCACGCTTTCTTCGGGCGAGCCGTTATTGAGGGCTTTTACCTCACCGAATGCGGTAAACCACACCCTGCGCTTGTCCGTTTCGTCTCTCATGGCGATGCGGTTCTTCCACTGGCCCATGACCGGG
>ERZ1292632.1751-Hain-H43-01um-R2-1751-length-19998-cov-10_pt2 | contig 16242 bp, 18 predicted proteins | sample MGYA00564407_ERZ1292632 | MGnify/ENA primary metagenome ERZ1292632 (study PRJEB36523, sample SAMEA6512637) | groundwater metagenome | collected 2019-01-08 | study: AquaDiva: Metagenomics assemblies of 32 groundwater samples | reverse complement strand
ATTTAGTTACTCCAGGATATTGAAGCATCTTATTCCTCCCTAATCTCCATATGTGAAGGTAACACCATCACCAGAGACAGTTGCATCTAGAAATATATCATAGAGGTTATTACAAAGAACCAAACAACTATCCCCAGCTTCTAATGGAGTTCCCCTTCTGGTAGCCAATGCTGCAACTACAGTTGAACCACCAACCGCTATTACACCAGTGTTATCTAACTCTGCGGTGATAATTACATATGAGGATAATGTAGGCCCTGTTACCAATCTTTCACAAGTTGCAGCAGTGGTGACTGTCTTTCTGTTATCACCGATAGTCGTAGCAGAGTGACTAACTAATTTGCCGTCTTCGTCAACACGAATTGGCCTCTTGGTTTTAAGGTCAAACATTCTACCAAAAATCTCAATATACTTCATCGAATTACCTCCTTTGCTTCGGGAGAGCGCCCGATGAAAAGCGCCCTCCTTCAGCTATTCAGTTTTATTTCGCTACAGTTGTAGACATCTCAGCCCAACCTATGCTCCAGTTCCATGTTGGCCCTGTCGTTCCTGCATAGGTAAATACTAAGAAGGCAGCAGGCCCCACCAGTAATGGAGAGACGAAGGTAACTCCACCTATTTCATGGACAGACTTCGTTTGGTTAGGATCAGTCACATCCTGGTCAAGGGTAATGTGCTTTAGAGCACAGGCATCAGTCGCAGCAGCAGCCGTAGCACCACTGTAGAGAGTGCAGGTAGCACTATTAGGCTGGTCAGTTCTCATGTGGCGAATAGTCTCGCTAGCTCCGCCAGAAGCATATCTGTCTGCTCTATCAAAGGACAGAACTGCAGTTATGGGTCCACCAGCTACAGTGCCAGCCTGGTCAAGGTGTACCCATAACACCCTGGCTGTAGTTCCCGTAGGCACTTTCAGCAAGAATGTGGGCGTAGTAGCTAAAAATGAGGTTTGCCCTGTTACGGTATCATTCTCATCCGCATCTGAGGCTACAAACACCCTGCCATCATCAACTAGCTCGACTAATAGAGGCACTGTTACCAGCTCACCTCTGCGGTTTAACCTGAGTTCTCCTGCGGTTCCCTCTTGGTAAAGAGGATAATTACTTTGTTTTACTATTGTATCAGCCATTTTTCTCCTTCTGCGTGGGGAATTAAATCAACCACACGCTATTTCTGTTTAGGCAACATCCTTTAAGGCTGGCATTGTAGGCGTTTCTCCCCTATCTGCCTGCCTCTTTTGGTAGTCATCTATTTTGTCAACCCATCCTGGATAACCCTTAATCTTAAAGCCGAATGTAGAATACTTGCGTTCCGTGTTTGGACTCTCGCACTTCGGGCAAATGCAGGGGTGGTTAACTGCCTTGCCAGGAAGCACAATTAGCTCAAACACATTTCCACAGTTCCCACATTCAAACTCAAAGATAGGCACTTTATTAAACCTCTTATGTCGTTATTGTCATGGTGCAATCGCTCATCTGGAAAAAGTAGTAATTTGAGCCATCACCCCATACCATGCAGGCAGCACCTATTATCTGGTTAGCAGTTGAATAGGTTACTGTATCCGCAGCAGCATCGTTTGTTACCACCATTTTATCTGCCGTCCCTCCAGTAATCGCCATACCAGCAGCACCTATATTAGCAAAGTAAAAGGTTAAGCCTTTGCAAGCTGCTACTGCTGGCAAAGTAAAGGTTACAGCCACTGTCGCATGGTTAGCTATAAGCAACTTGCCAGCATCAGCAGGGAGAACGGTATAGGCTGCTGTTTTTACTATGACCTGCCTACCGATTATCCGAGCAGCATACTTAAGGTCTAGCTCTCGGTATACTCTAACTTGTTGACTCATTGTTTCACCTCCATTTTTGTTTCATCAGACTTGACGGCGCTTGGAGCACCCTTTCGGGCTTGCGCCAGTTCTTCCAAACTCATGGCACACGGGGGGTTGAACATATAATCCCATTGCAAATCTGTTTCATCAGCCTGCTCTGGTCTCTTTTTGAACTCCCTCCAGTTGCCATAATGATACCCAAGGTATTCCTCGATTGGAGATGGTGCTGGATATTTCCTGCCTAAAAGCTCAATCTCAGTTAGGTTCTCAAAGAATTTCACTGGATAACAATGGACTCTTGGTGGCTCTATCCCATAAGGTTTTGACCAGCAATAAATCCACAGCCAGTTGTCATCTCTGAAAGCAAACTTGAGGTCAAGCAGTGTTTTATTTTCGTGAGCGCAAATAAGCTCCGCTCTTTTGCCATAGTTCTGAATCAACACTCGGTAGCCTATATCCCATAACTTCGTTAGAAGTATAGGCATCTTAGCTTCTGGTAAGCCTCCAGGTAGAATTCTGATGTCTATGTCATGGTCGTAAAGTATCAGGTTCTTATCCCGATAAGCTCCCAAGAGCGTTCCTGAGTCTATCCAGTAAGGCACTGCCATAACCTTCAGCACATCAGTGGTGTTTTCCAACACTTCTTGAGCGCCTTTTAGTTCTAGCATCTGGCCCCCTCTGCGCTTACCGCCACATAATCTACATATTCCCCTCTATCTCTCTGTTGGGCTTCCTTCTTTTCAGCTACTTGCCTCTCAAGTTCAGCCTTCTTAGTCTTATAAGCCAATACATCATTGAAAGTAACAACGCGACTGCCTACATGACCAAGCTGAATTCGGGTATCCCCGTAAATCTTTAGCCCTACAGCCCTTGCCTTCTCACAGAAATCCCAATCTTCTGAGAACCAGATATAAGGGCAACCATCTTGGTCAGGAGGGTCTACCTTGCCCCAGCGAGCCTCAAAGAATGGATAACTTCTGAATCCTGGCGTGTTAGCATGGAGTAAAGGCATTTTAACACCACCAGGGTATTGGTATTCGTTGGCTATCTTGTAAAGGGCATATCGGGATATACCCATGAAGCCTGTAGAGAGGAACTGTATTTCATGTATGCCCAGTTCGTTAGGTGCTATACCCTTAAAGAAGTAAGATGAATTATCAGTCCCACTTCTAGTCGGATACATGCCACCTATTATGTGGTGTCCTGCTTTTAAGTTCTCATGGAGCAGTTTCAAGTGTTCAGGCTTGAAAACTATATCAGAGTCTAAGAAAATCATATAATCTGATTTCCCTGCCTCCATAAAGCTGGTAGCAGCGATACTCCGATTTCTGCAAATTAGAGCATCACCCTTGCCATCTGTTCCAACCACCCAGAGGAACTTGTTAAGCATTGCCTGGTGTGCCATTTCAACACACCAGGAGGTCATCCCATCTACTCCCTGGTAAACTGGCGTCATCAGGATGAAATCCAGCATTTCTCTCCTATTTAATTGTTAAGTTACTAGCTACGTGTATTTATGTGACATCCCGCCGTTGGGCGCAGCACATTAGCACCAAAAATTGCCTGTGCTCTCACTACATTGGTGAACTTCTCTTTCCAGTCAAACATATCCGTGATATTGTTCTTCTGGATGATAATGGCTATGGCTTCCTTCTGGAACATGGCACAAGAGTGATAGCTCGTATTTTTGGCTACCAGGTTATTGCTCATATAAACCTCGCAGCCATATCTTGACTTTCCTATCAAGCCCTGTGGAGATTCAACCGCTCCCTTCTGCACATAGGCATCAGTCAGGAACTTGTCAATCTTCATCAGGTCTGTCATGGATTCAGGGTCAAGAACTACCGCCCTATTCTTACGAGAGATGTCTGCTATGTTCAGGTTCTCGACAGCAGTAAGCATGGCATCATCGTCAAGAGCCGTTCCCTGAGTTCCCACATTCCCCGCCGTCAAACTAGCAAACTTGGTTGCCAGGTAGTAGTCAATAGCCTTGGCTACGCTATAGACACACTTCTCGGCTATCTCAGTAAGATAGTTAGGACGGTTCTGCAACTGTTCCCTGTAGCCAATTCCTACAGCCTTATAGTTCCACTGATTAACAATAATACTGCCCCTCGTTGTGGTCTGGGCATTTAATGTTAAATCAGCAGTAAGGCTAACAGAATCAGCAGTCCCAAGGTTAGGGGTAATCGGGATAAGTAGAGTATCCCCCCAGGGAAGGTCATTCTGCCAGTCGTGCCAAACAGCCTTCTCAATAACAAGTTCAGCTTCCAATGCAGCAAGCGCCTTAGCGGACTGGTATTCTGGAATCCACTGTACCAGTTGCGTTGCTGACATTGCATTACTTGCCATTTACTTTTCTCCTCTTGCCCATTTCTTATGGGCATCTGTTATGTCTTTTTCGTGTTCCTTAAACCACTCAAAGAAGCCAGGCTCATTCTGTCTTCGAGCCAGTTCTTCTTTAGTGATTACACCGCCTCCACCAGGTGTACCTCTGGTTTCTACCTTCAGTTGCCCAGTTTCGGCAAGCCACTTGCGCTTTTCAGCCTCAAGTCGCTCTTGGTATTTCTTTTCTAGCTCAGCTTCACCTGTAGCCACTTTTGTTTTCTCCTTCTCGGTTAGTTTCTGACTCAGTTTCAGCCGGGCTTCCTCGTAGCTGCGAGTGGAATACATTATTTCCTTTTTCTCAGCTTCAGTTAAGCCTGCTTCTGTAGCTTCTTCGATAAACTGATTGGCTAGTCTTTGAGCCTCTCTCTCGGCTTGTATTCTGCGCTTTGCTTGCTCATGTGTTTCACCCTTCGGCTGAGGTGGTTCTTCTTCCTCAACTTCAGGATAATTACCAGAAGCTTTAAGCTTTTTAACTTCATCTCGAAGTGCAGCTTGCCCAAGGTCGAGTTCTTCAATTACCTGGCGAAGTTCCTGAGCTTCTTTTAGTTTTAGGTCTCTCTTACTGAGTTCCTTATGCAACCCCGATAGTTGCTTTTCGACTTTTTCCTTCTCGGCAAGAATAACCTTAACTTCGGCTTCCGTGTAAACCTTGGTCTCTGGCGGTTTCGGTGTTTCAACCACTTCTGGTTTTACCACCGTTGCCCCCAAATTAGTAAGTGTTTCGTCTGCCATTTAATTCACCTCCATAAAAATTTAGGCAATCCCCGATTCTTGAGAATCAGAAATTGCCTATTTGGTTGACTTCGGCTTTTGGTTATCCCTTGGGATTAGGCCTATTATCTTTCAGAAAGACCCGTGATACCATTCGAGAGCTTCCCCCCTAGTAGGTTCATCTTCTCTCCCAAGTATTGTTCCCTCCGCAGTAGTTACAGTAGCTTCATACTTTGTAATTCTACTTTATGGGAACACAACCTTCCTGTTTGCCCTCAGCACTTGCCGTTGGGCGACTGGCTTTCACCAATCCAGAAAGTCCCTTATCCCTGCGTAGCAGATTGTTCAGGCATAAAAGACAATAAGCCTAATCGCAAGGGATAACCTATTAAATTAGTAAGGTGCTCTTGTCATAAGAATAAACTATGTTTTGAGAATTGTCAAGACTTCTTCTTTTTGCGGGCTGGCAACTTCTTTCCCGCCGATTCTTTAAGATGGCTTCGCAGTTCCTTTTTGGTGATTCCAGACATACGAGGCTTCTTACCTGCTTTGCGCCGAGCCAATTCTGCCCCAAATAGCCCTCGTTGGGCTTTAGAAGTAATTGGCGTGTGCTTTCTTGTGCTCTTACATCCTTTCCCTGGCATATTTCACCTCCATCCCATAATTACTACCAGAAAATATAATACAAACCAACCTATCACAAACAGGTTAATCAAGATAAGCCCTATTAAGTCTATCATGTCATGCCAGCCAAGTTTCATCTTCCTAACCTCTTTTCCAGCATCAACCTTGGATTCTTAGGGCTATACCCATACCACTCGACCAGTGCCTTATCTATATCGTAGCTTAACATCCTCATACGCTTTCGCTCATCGCTTTTCTTTTCCGCAATAGCCTCTGCTACTGGATGTATTTTTAACAATTCGTCACGCCTCGGTGCTGGTAACGCCATAATCTGATTGTAGATTGCTGCCAATTGAGGATAATTAGCAAGTACCTTCTTCCCCACATCCCAAATTGGTCTGAGGATTTCCTGAGCTTGCGTGTATTGCTGTTCCATCGGAGTCATGCGGGATTGCAAATAATCCTCTAATATCTGCCTGTTTTCGTCTGATAGTGCCCCCTTATATTCTTCCCTCATTTGAAAGAATGTATCCCAATCCTTAGTTCCTGGCTCTGGCTCATTGAGTTCAATAGCATACCATCCAGCAGCCAATACTTGTGCCCTGGTTCTTAAATCAGGGATAGCACCAGCCAGGGTATAAAGGGATTGATAATAGTCAAATGACTTCTTTTTATCCTGTTGCACTTGGGCAGCAGTAGGAAACATTATCCCTATAGTGTTCAAAGCACCTTGATATTCCTTCCCTAAATCCTGCCTTGCCTCACGCCATTCAATTTTATTTATCTTTTCGTTTACTACGCTGGTATCAAGGTCTTGCTGCTTAGTCAAATATAAGTCAGACATCTTCTGCAAAGTCTGACTGGCCTTGGAAGTCTGCTTAGGACTTATGCCATATTGTTTTTCGGCAAGTTCCGCACCAGTCCTGTATAACTGACCACCTCTCGGCCCATAAATCCTTCTCAGAACAGGACTAACTATCGGTATTGTAGGTTCTGGCTGTCTCAATTCCTTATACATTGCTTCTCTGTCTTCTGCTGGCAATGAGGCAATCATCCGATTCCGTTCCGTAATATCAGCCTCTTTATATTTGGCAACTAAGTCCTGTATTCGCTCAGGAACTTCACGGGGGGCTATCAGATTTATGATGTAATCAGTAAGTGATGTAGTAGCCGCACCAGCACCCCCAAAGATAGACTGAGCGATGTGCTGCATTCTCACTGGCGATTGTTTTAATCTGCTGGATATTTCGGCTATAGTCCTCGATGTCCAAGGGGTTAATTGTTCCTCTGGAGGTAAAGTTTCTAGCTCTGGAGATACTATCGGCTCAGAGCGATAGAAGTCCCAGTTTGCCTTCTGCTCATAGATTTCTTCCAAAACAGGAGCTACAGGTATTCCGCTAACTGGCAGAAGCATTGGTGCTAATACCTTCGTGAATCTGCCAAATTCTACAGGACTATCTTTGTATATCTTCTCCATTGCATAAACCATTGGCCCGATAAAAGCAGCCCATTCACGAGTGCGAGGAATAATAGAAAAATAGTTAGGTTTAGGATTCCCCACCACATCCTTTTCTTTTGAGGGTAACATGACAATAATTGAACCCCAGCGAACATCGTTAGGAACATCAAAATACTCAGGATAACTCATATTGTAAGCGTTCAATCCTGTATAACCAGCCAGAACTCCAGCAAGCCTTAGTTTTGCCATATTCGATTCTCTCAAAGTCCTCATGGGCAACTTCATGGCTTCCATATTAGCGTTCAGGAATATTACGAAGGGATTAGCATTTTTAGCCAGATAACCGCCTCTAGCAAAGTTGATTGTTGCCTCTACTGAATCAGCAGCAGCTTTTCTTGCCTGTGGCGTCTTAGCCACGACTTCAGGACTCATTGCTCTCCATCCGGGTAGGGTTTTGTTAAGTTGCCTTTCAAATGCTGCCCGCCTTGTAGCTTGCTCTCCCAATTCTCCAGCCTTGGCAATAGTATTGAGAAATGAACCTTTAATCTTCTCGGTTATGGTTTGTCCTGCAATAACCTTACCGCCACTAACTTGTGCTGATTTAATTATATCTTTTGCTGCCTGCGGGCCGAAAAATCTTGCCTGATAACCCCCAGCAAGTTGAAAAGTCTGCCAACCTACATCACCCTCAAGCCCTTTGAGACTTCCCAGTAAAACTCTGGCAGTCTCCCAAGGCAAAACACCTTGGCGCACAAAAGCGGTAAGTTGGTCATTCAACACATTAGAAATTACAAATGGCGGACTAAAAGAAGTAAATGCTGCCCTTGAAATACCATTTAGCGTTCCTATCAGGCTGGATATAGGATTGCTAATAGTTGTGTTCAATACATTAGCTTCTCGGTAAATCCAGTCTGGCACTTGGTAGACTTGTCTCTTGCCATCTTTAAAGAAGGATAAAGTTCCAGGAATATCGCCTTTGTAAGGTCTAAATACCAGTTTCTCCTCAACCTGGGCTACTGGTCTAACAATCTTGGCTTTGACTACACCTAATTCAGCCTCTTGGGCAAGTTCAATAATAGTTCGTGCTATCTGGTTTCTTTGTATTCTTGTTTCATGGTTGATAAACATTGTTCCCCAAGTCTCAAGAGGGGATTCGGCAGTTTTAACAGTCCCTTCCTCAGTTAACCGCCTTAATCCATTGGTGATAACCGATAATGGTTTAGCAGTTTTAGCACCTATTCCACGCTTTTCTAGTTCCTCAACATATTTCAAAGGAAAATACCAAGGATAGTCTTTACCTAGTTCCTCACCAATCTCTTTAGAGATTAAACCTTCGCTTACTAACTCATCAAGCGTTTGCTTGTTCTTGGTCTTAACCACATTCTCTATTGCATTGTAGGCATCATCCCCAATTCTTGCCTTAGTTTCATCTAGAACAGCCTTTAGTTCTGGCTCATTCAATCCCTTGGGCATTTGTCTCTGAGTGCCTTTCTTAGCCAATACTTCAAGATAGTGGTTAGCATCCATGATATTGCTTATATCTTTAAGACTGGCTTCTGGGGCTACTGCCTTCAATTCTCTAACTGCATTGACATATCTGGCTGCCCCGGCATTTCCAGCACCCACAGACCTAGTAAGCATTGTGATTAAATCCTTTGCTCCACCAGGTTCTATAGCAACTTTCTTGCCTACTTGAGTCTGTAATCGCCTCAAACCAAAATAAAAGTCATTGCCATACTCTTGTGCCTTCAAATAGGCTTCAGGCCAATCTCTAATCGGCTTTTGACTTCGGTCTTTCCATATCTCATCAAACTTGCCAGCACCAGAACTAGGCGGTGGTGGTTTAACAGGCGGTGGCTCAATCTTTGGAGCAGTTATCTTCTTCAAAATATTATCATAATATACATGGAGTTCCTCGGCTTTTGCCAAAGATTGTGGTGTATGTATCTGGATTTCTGCCAACGACCCGTCTGGCAACACGATATCAACATTCAAACCACGATAACCGTTTGTAGGTTGATTGAAATAATTGGTTACATTTTTAACCTTATCACCCAGAGACCTTAAAGTAGCCAATGCCTCTTTTTCGCTATCAACCACTATAGTGGCTCGAACTAAGTCATTTATTTCAGAAGGGTTATATTGCCCAAGCGTTTTTGTTTTTCTAGTTACTTTCTCAGCAAAACTCTCAAGGGATTTAATATCCACACTAGCTTTATTAAATCCCAGTCCTTTTATAACTTCTAATAACGCTCTTGCATTGTTTCCCGCTTTCTGGTATAATGTAGTTGCAATGGAAACAAAATCAGGATTCAGGTATTTCACATCATCGGGGTCTATTTTAAGGGTTACTACTGGGTCTACCTTTGCTGAGATTTTGGACAAGGAATCTTTCACTTGGGCATCAACAAAGGTTAAGGCATCTGAAGTTTCAGGTGTCGAAATATCGAAAAATGACCTCGGCCCCTTAGCAGCCTTGCCTACTTCTTGAGCACCAGTAACTCCCTGCTCAATCTTTGGAGCAGGTGTTATGGCTTCGGGAGTGATAGTTCTCTCTAACTCACCAATAATATCCTCTTTGGTAGTTTGAAAACCCTTTGCTAACCTAATCTCTGCAATAGGTTTGACTTCTTCAAGATACATATAACTATATTCGGATGATGGTGTCAATTTACCAATTACACCTTCTCCTACCAAATCTTCTATAGATTGTTTTGTTCCAGATAATCTAGTTTCAATATCGGCAACTCTATAAACCCGCAGTGTTGGTTCTCCTCCTCTCTTACTTGCAAGTCTAGCCTTAGTAAAGTCTAAAGCCTTATCTATACTACCCGAAAAATATCCAGATGGAATATCCTTCCCTGCACCTGAAAAAACTAAGCCGTTTATATCTGATGGTATAGCAGCACCCTCTACCGCAGCAGGTTTAGTGGGTCTTTCAACTTTTACCCATCCTTTACCATCGCTACGCCATATCCCAGTAATATCTTCTGGTGTAGCTGCTCTGGTTAATGTCTCACCTTCACTCCGAATTTTAACTTCAACAAGATATTTAGGACTTCCAACTTTTCCTTCTAAGTTAGCTGAGTATCCAGGAAACCATGACCAATAGCGACCTTTCTGTGCTAATCCTGCTTTAGTTCCAACAGTTGCAGTCTGGTCAAATTCCTTCTGCCCCATCGAACGCCACGAGTAGACAATATCAGGTTTAACTTCACCACCTTCAAATATGCTACCAGCTTTTAAGCCCTCACTAAATTGTTCTGCCCTATACTCCAAAGGTTTTACTAGAGGCTCTTTAGCTATGGCAGCAGCAGGTTGAATCTCAGGCGTAACAGCAGGGGGTTTGGCATAAGGTTTTTCTATAGGTAATTGTCTTATAGCAGATTCAATAGCTTCGGATTTCCCCAAACCTTCCTTCGTTATGAGTTGATTTATTAATTCACTTGCCTGTGCAACATTCTCCTTACCTACTGCTGCAGTTAGACCCTGTAAATCTTCTTGCGATAATTTAGTAATCTCTGGCACTGCCTTAATTGCCAATTCCTCAGCAGCTTTTAGTTCGGCTACTTCGGCTGCGGTTCTTTGGGCTGCGGGTTTAGAGAGAATGGAGGCAAGCCTCTTAAGGGCTTTATCAGGCAACCAAGTTCTAGCAACTCGAAGTAGCTCTGGTCCGATAGGATACCCAGTTGCGGCAAAAGGCAATCTAACACCTGCCCTCGCAACATGTGGTATTGCCCTACCCATAAGTGTCTCGGCTTCGGCCACTGGAGTAGCTGCCTTAGCCAACCACGATAGTCCAGCAGATTCAGCCCATGCCTTAGTTTGGATACCCCCAGGAACTGCAGTCCATAAAGCAGCTTCGGTTGCACCTCTTACAAACCGAGGCAAGGTCTCTTTTGCCTCATATATCGGCTTCAGTTCTTTATAAGTTGCAGTAGGACTTCTACCCCATTCCATACCTGCTTTGCTTAAAGGGGCTGTCAATAGAGCAGAGGTAGGTTTTATAGCCTTTTCTTGAATTTCCTCAAAGGGTTTACTAAGTGCTTCTCCAGCCATAAATCCAGGTGTTGCCATAGCCTTAAGCCATTGTGTAGTAGGCCAAGCAACTGCCCTGCCTATTGCTTTTGCAATTCCCCAAGCAGGATTAGGCGTAGTTTGGGGAGTAGTAGGTGCTTGCCACTTTACAGGTCTATTCTTTAGAGCTAGTAGTTGACTCTGAGCATAACGAACATAGGATTTCTGGTCTGCTCCTGCCTTCAAGTCAGCAATAATCGCCTTCTTCTGAGGTTCGGGAATAGTGCTAAACCACTCATTAAAAAGTGCTTTTTCTTCTGTAGTTACACCATCGGGCATCTATCTATCTCCAGCGAGGTAGTGCACTTCGAGTAGGCTGCGGTGCTCCCCAACTAGGCCACTTCTTAGATATTCTAGCGAAATAATCAGCAGCACTTTCGCCACCATATTCCTGCCAGCCTAATATCTGCTGCTGCTGGCTTGGTGTCATTCTAGCCCAACTGCTTGCCTGCGGTGTTTGCTCTGACAAGCCAGGGGTCTTCAGGACTTGCCCGCCTGTAGGCTCAGTATATCGCCACTGTTGAAATTGTCTTTGAGAGCCTAGTTCCTCATTTAATCTTGTCGGGCCATAGGTTACACCTCCTACTTGTGTCCCATAAGGTTGCATGCCCTGTCCAGTCGTAGGAGAAAAAGGTGCTGATACCCAACCTGGTGCTTGTAACCCACCGCCTTCTGCTGGTATCCAACTCTCATAACCAGATGGTTCTTCGTATTCTGGTGCTCTGCCTGTGTATTGTGCCATCCAGTCAGGCGGTGTCGGCTCTACACCCCCAACCAGTTTAGCATACTTAGCCCATTGTCTCGGCCCCTCAAGGGAAGCAGCGAACTGCGCCCAGCCCAACTGTTCTTGCCCAGTTTGTCTTTTCCAATCAAGAGCAAGTTGCCGTTCCTGAAGGTCTATACTTCTCTGTTCCCAGGCGGTCAACCTATCGGGCTTTTCCTTATAGGGGTAATCCTTAATTATTTCGCCAGTATCAAGGTCAATAAGTTGCCACCCTTGGGGTGTATTCATTACATCGGTTCTACGCACCTTGTCCAGAGCAGGCATATCAATCTGTTTAGTTTCTCCAGTATCAAGGTCATAAACAAACCACCTATTGCCGAGTTGAAGCACTTGGCGATTGGCTTTCTGTGGAATCTCAGGCAATCCTGATGCCAACACAAATTTCTTATCATCGGCAGACCAGACATAAGGCTTGCCACCAACCCATTGAACACCAGGTGCTTCGGCAGCAGAAGGGGTGATACCCTTAAAAGGTGTGGCTGTAGCATTTTTAGGGTCGAGAAGATATGGCTGCCCATTTGCTGCTGTGAAGATAGTGGGTTGCCCCCCTTCTCTTTCTACAGCTACTTTTACATATTTACTAACGCCATCCCATGCAGAAAAGATTACAAATCCCTTTAGTGTATCAACCCTGAGCCATTCGCCATTAGGCGGTTCTATGAAGTTAATTTCTACTTTCCCGCCACCACCAGTAGTTCCACCACTAGCAGTATCTTCTCCCTCAAGTCCTTCCAATAAATCAGGCATTACCGCACCTCCCTTAAAGGTTTAATCTTCTTAATTTCCTTAGCAACCTTGCTCATCTCGCTGGCTGCCTCGGCTACTGCCTTGTTTAGAATATTATCGGGTTTCTTTTTCATCTTACTACTCCTGGCTGAACTGGCGGTTGATATGGCTGCTCCATGCCTCCACCCATCTGTTTTCGTGGCTCATAGGCTCTGCCTCCTGGACTGGGAAGCCCTTGTCCCTTAGCCATTAAATCAGCGATAGCATTCCCCATCCCAAAGTCATTGATTGCTTCCATTGCTACCGCTTGCTGCACTGGCGGGCTTGATAGGATTAAATCCCTCAAAATACCCTTCCTCAGTGGAGGGCTGGGAGTCTTGAGGAACTTCTCATGGAAGAATGCCATATCAATCACCCTGCGAGAATAGAGTTCAGCACCAAGCATAACAAACTCCCTATCTCTCATAGGTTCGATAGTCTCCAGTGTTACTTTACAGATATAATGCCCCTTGATATTATCTGGCTTTACTGTTTTCGAGGCATCATAGAATATCGGGAACGGCTCTTTGATTTTAGTCTCAATTAGTTGAGTGCATCTTCCCAGGAGTCTTGCCAGCAGAGATTCTACACCCAATCTTGGGCTGTCAAAGTGTTTCGCTGCGCCATACATATGAAGCCTGGTATCGTAGCCAGATTGTAACCCTGGCACTCTCATGCCCGAAATAACATCAGAGTAGGTAGCGGTCTGAATTTCGTCATCCAGTTGTGCCAGTCTCATAGCAGCATCAGGATTTAACCTTGCCTGTTCCAACAGCTTAAAGTCTTTCTCTATATCATCGGCTATAGTTTCCCCACCGATTCCAAGATTCCATGTAACAACAGCACCACGCCTTGTAGCTCTCTGAGGGAATATGTTTTGCCTCAGCGAAATATCGTAAGAGGTCTTCAGTGAAGCTTGCTGCTTAATCGCAGCAATCGCAGGATAGAGGATGCCAATAGCCCTATCTTCTATCTTCCCGTTGGGGGAGTGCTTGCCGTATCCAGAGTAGGCAATCTCATAATGAATAAACCCATAAGGGTTTGGAATACGGTGAACTTCCTTCCCATCTGCAATGCAGACATATTCGGTCATATCGGTATATTCAATCCACCTGTAGAGTTTATACTCGCCCCCAGATGGCATCTCCCAAAGTGGCCAGGTGTCTTTAATATCGCTACCGAATCTCTCATACGATTCAATAACAAATCTCGGTCTTTTGGCGGTGTCAGGGAATATAGTCGTGGGGTCTGGTGTATCAAGCAGAATTGTGTTGTATTCCCTGATGTCCCTCTCGTATTTACTTTTATCTACCTTGTATCTATTGAGGTATAAATCAGGATCCCAAACAATCTTGCCCACCGTCATGCCATAGGTCATCATATTCTTTACCAATTCTCTTAGCGGGGGAAGCTGGGCATCTATGTGCCACTTCCATAGCTGGCTCTGGTAATAGTCGGTAACTATAGCAGCGTCTTCGCTGGCTTTCTCGGTATTATTGCGGGGTTTAACCTCTACAGTGGGCTTATCAATGACTATCTGGTCTGTGGCGTTCTCCACAATCGCCCAGGCAGTAGGGGGGACATAGGCATAGCTTTCAAAGTCTTTAGGGACTGCTGGCTTGAACTGGAGATTGCGAACCTCCAGTTGCTCCTGCATCCTCTTATTGCGTTCCCCATAAATGTCAGTCCTGAGTTTAGATTCCAGTGCTACAATCTCATCTACAGTCATGTGCATCACCCCTTAAAAAGCAAAAGGCGAGTCTTAACTCGCCTTTTTCGTTTTATTCGGCAAGAACCAATTAGAACTTAAAGAGTTCTTGACTCGCTACTATCATGTATTCTTACCTTAGCTGGCTCTCCTTCATGAATATATACAGTAAACGATTGTTCGCCAAAACGATACAACCTTACCCTCCCAATTATTATCTCAATCAATTTAATCTCTTTTTCAGTTAAAGTCAAGTTACCACCTATAGACATTCGCTCCTTCTTCCCTGGCTCTCTCCCGTTCCCTTGGGGGGCTATAGCCAAACTTGTCTACCAGTCCATAAACGACTGCACGCAATCCGTGATTCGACTTATCATCTGGTGTCTTACCTACAATTATACCACTTTTGTCAACCTTCCACCTATAGGGTGCTATTTCGTGGGTTTCGGGATTGAGGCAACCGCCGAACTCTGAGATTAAACCCTGGCATGGATAATTGATAAAGAACTTCGGCTGTCCATCCAAGGGGTCAGGCTTTAGAAACGCTGCCAGTCTTTCGTTGCCCTGGTTTACCCCAATCTTCTGAGAGACGAGGCGTTTACCCGCTAATTTCAGCCACACTTCCTCGGCACTTTTGTCTGCCTGGTGCTGCTTGGCGGCTATGTCTATTACGCCGTAGGACACCGCAGGCCACCAGGGTCTGCTTCTAGCTGCGTCAATAATATCCTCATGGAAGTAGTTTTGTTTGTAAATCTCATCTACGATATAAACCCTCTGCTTTTTCACCTGGGCTACTTCCAGAGCATAAGCTCCACCATAACCAGGGTCAATCCAGAGGAATACAGGCAGTTCAGGGTCGAAGGGATAGTCTCCCACATGCAGTTCCATGCGGAAGTCTTTGAACACCAGTCCAGAGGGAGGACACGGCTCGCCACCGCACCGCTCCATAAACCATTCCTTAGAGTGTTCTCTTTCAAGTCTCAGGATTTCAGGGTCTTGCCTACCGCCCTGAAATCTAGCCTTATTAGTCCAGGAGGGTAGTATCCAACTCTTACCCCCCTGGGTATTGGCAACAGACCATTGTTTAATTTTTTCTATCCACCAACCGAGGCTAAATTCGACAGTGCCATTCATAAACACCCAAGCTTTATTAGGTGCAGCTCTTTCCGATACTCTCCCATAGGCTTCAAAGGACATCAACCCCCCCTCACAGACCATAATGCCATTAGGGGCTTCTTTGTGGAGGTCTCTATAGTCCTGGGCGGACTTAGTCTTAATGACAGTGCCGTCTATGAGCATTATTTGTCCAGGGTCAACCCTAGCAGTATTGCTCTGGAGAAATCCCATTTGTGCTGCAAAGGTGCACAGATACTCAAACTCCTGACTGGTGTCCTCATACTTATCAGCTACCAGCCAGTAGAGCAACTTTTCGTCTTTGCCGAGGCTTATTCTGTCAATGAAATAGTGTGCCCAACCAAAAATCGCTGTGCAGTATGATTTGCCAGACTGTATACCACCTGAAACAAGATTGAATCTGGCTGGTGTTTTAAGGATAGGCCACTGCTCGCCATGTGGCTTTATGCCGAGTTTCTGGCAGACATACTCTACAGTGCCTTCTATTTCGTCTTTATCAAGAACTAAGGTTTCAGGCAGGTTTCTCTCCCTTTAATTATTTCTCCCCATCCGAATACATTGTCTGGCCCACCGAATATATGGCCACAGACCTCTACCTTGAAGGAATTATTTACCTCGTAGCAAGGAACACGGGCAGTTAATCTTTCCCAACCACTGCCACCATGTGGCACTATAGTTTTATAAGTTTTGCCATGAATGACTAAAGCCCTTTTTGTGGGTTTAGTATTATACAGCCAGAAGCTAAAAACTACCTCTTTGACTCCCATTA
>ERZ1292632.2296-Hain-H43-01um-R2-2296-length-16244-cov-5_pt1 | contig 16244 bp, 16 predicted proteins | sample MGYA00564407_ERZ1292632 | MGnify/ENA primary metagenome ERZ1292632 (study PRJEB36523, sample SAMEA6512637) | groundwater metagenome | collected 2019-01-08 | study: AquaDiva: Metagenomics assemblies of 32 groundwater samples | reverse complement strand
AGTCTTGTATGTTTTCTCTCTCATTGTTATGGCCAATTTTTGGCGCGTTGCTAGTGGGCAGAAAAGGAGAAAAAAATATCCGTCTTACTAATGAAAACGAAGGTGCCGGTCATTCTTCAGTTCAAACTCCTCACTGTCCTTTCCGACAGTAATGGTATAGCGTGATGCAGGTTTACCCGGTTGTTGTTGAATAAGATAGGTATAAGGTTCTCCCACCTTGGATACTTCGTACTCAAGCATTACTTTTACTACTCCTTCGGGTCGAAGTTCAAAGAATCCATTAAATACGGTTTTGCCGAGCTCTTCTGAAGTCTCCATATCTCCAGCACCAGAGGAGGAAATAAGTTTTGTTCCTTTTGGAACATACACACGTATAGAGTTAGGAAGCACCGAATTTAGCCATCCGTCATGTTTTTGTGGATTTTTATAGGTAATTTCAAGCTCATGTACGACTTTATCACCCTTCTTCACAACTTTGTCTACCACCTCTTGCTGAACATACAAATTGGCTTTGCGACCACCGATATTTGCATCAACAATTTGAAGATAATCTCCCTCCGTATCTTTCACTCTCCCTCCCACGTTAAATGTCTCTATTGCTTTCTGCGTATCCTCATCAAACATATAGAGCAGTACGTGTTTGTCCATTAAATTCGAAAGAACTACTTGGGCAAGGACAGGAACTTTTTCTTTTGGTTGCGCGAGGGAATTGGCAATAACGGAATTAACCAGTGGTCCAAGTATCGCTTTTCTATTATCAACAATTTCTCCATAAACAATTTTACCGGTGTTTGGATCCCACACAATCGGTTTCTCAACATCAGCATATGACTCAAGCTCATAAATCACCAGAGGACAATCACAGCGAGGATCTTTTTCCGCTGAGAAATTCCCTTGTTCTGGCACGCCAATTCGGCCCGTCACCTCAAGGAGTGACACGAGTATATTAGTATCAACCGCAATGACTCCATCTACTTCCTTGAGCCCAGCTGTTTTTGCTTCCTCAAGAAATGAGCTTATTGCCATCTTAAAATCAGGCGACCAGTTCATATCCCGCAGCCGCCAATTAGGATTGGCACCGTAGGGCTGTTTAATATGTTCAAGGAAGGGTTTGGGTGCGGTGATATGGGCACGGTATCGCTTGTCAAGGTTGTAAATATCATCCGAGGTTACCGGCTGAATTTTGCCGCTTTTAACTTTCATTAAGGAATATCCAGTCATAAAACCGCCTGTCGGACGCAACTCTTTGTCATTTTGGAATATCACTAAGTAGGTGCGCTCCGCATCCATGCCGAGAAGGTAAGGAAGACGTTCCAAGAGTGGCTTACCATCCACCAAAAGCGTCGCGCTATCCGCAATAAACGTTTGTAATGTGAGTACTGTTGAGCGTATTTGTTTCCCGCGAAATGTAGTGGGGTAGCGGGAAGCATCAATAGTAGTAATGGCATCTCTAGCCGTAATAAGTTTTCCTTTTACCTCGTCAATTTTTGGCAAAACTGAGGGTAAAGAAGCAATAATAAAGTCAATGCGCTCCTCCGCTGTTTTTGCACCGTCCGCTTCACCAGCTGGCGGAGCAGCTCCTCCAAATCCTAGAATATCAGCGTATGGCTCAACTGCGGGAATAAGAATCTGTGCCGCCTCAATTCCCTCTCGTGCTGCGACAGTCGCTGCCTTGCTATCCGACCAATAGAAACCAACCCAGGGGAGAACTCTCACCCATACCAGCGGCGTCAAACTTCTCTCAAACCCAGTAAGATCACCGTCAAGCTGTGTTAAACCCTGCTTTATTAATCCTAAATCCTGTGCACGAAAACCATCCTGAACTTGTTTGACTGTTGATGAGAGTTTGCCCACCGCGCGTACCACACCAAACAGCGGGAGTATAACAAACAATATCAGGATGAGAACTATTGCACCTGAAGCGACCCATACTTTTTTGTTTTTACCAATGCCTAAAGTTCTGGCAAGAGCGCTGGTGGGCAGTTTCTTTCCAAGGGTTAGTTGGCGCAAAACAGGTTTGGGATTTTCTCCCGTAGAATTCTGTGTCTGGCTGACTTCTTCCTTTGCTAACAAATTTTCACCGATTATTTCTTCTTGTTTTTTCATACTTTATTACACTGCTCCTTTTCCGGTTATCATCACCCACGGGCTTTTAAATAAGATACTCAAGTCAAGTAATAGTGATTTGCGGCGAGCGTACTCCGCATCCAGCACAATCCGTTTCTCAAAATTAATCTCTGAACGACCAGACACTTGCCAGAGCCCCGTGGCACCGGGCCGAACAGACAGTACCTCGCGAACTAACTCGTGCGTTCCTGAATAGCGCTTTTGTTGTTCTTTCAGCTCATCAGGGTAGTAAGGTCTCGGACCCACAATACTCATCTCACCCCGCAATACATTAAAAAGTTGCGGCAGCTCATCAAGAGAATGCCGACGGATAATTCGACCAACCGATGTAACTCTCGGATCTTCCCTCAATTTATACCCCGACTTTTTATACTCTTCATACAGTTTCCTAAATTTTGGGTCATTCGTCAACAACTCATGCGCATTCGCAACCATTGAGCGAAACTTATACAAACGAAAAAGTTTTCCATTTTTACCCACCCTCATTGGTGTTTGAGCTAAAATTGGACCAGGGGATGTAAGTTTTATTACAACGGCTACCACAGCCATAACCGGCAAAAAGATAATCCCTAAAGAAATAGCAAAAAAAATATCCATCGCTCGTTTAATGGTATCGTAATCAACTTTCATAATACTAACCTTTCACTATTTTTAAGTCCTCCGAGTCGGAGGATAAGTTACAGAAATTTATCTTTTTTTTCTTCCTTTAAGGTATTCACTAATTCTTTCACTAATTGTGCTTTGTTTTTATCGGCTACTAAAAGTGCATCGTGTGTTTCAATGATTATCAAATCCTTAACACCAATTGTTGCAATAAGAAGCTTTTCTGTTTGCACGAGCGTCTCGCTCGTCTCAATGCCAATCCAGTCGCCTTTTCTATTTAAGTGGATTATGGCATTACCAGTATTATCTTTGTGAGTTAATTGCCATACCACATCCCAGTCACCGACATCCACCCACTGAAAATCAGCTTTAATCGCCAAGAAATTTTTCTCCCGCTCAGAAACTGCGTAATCAATTGAGATATTGGGTGTATTTCGATACGCCTCCTCCATGACTTGATTACTCACTTTTCCACCCAAGAGTGCATCCTGAATTTTCTTAAGACCATGACCAATTTTAGGTGCATGGATATTTATCGACTTTAAAATACTATCCGCCCGCCATACATAAAGATTGCCGTTCCAGTAGTAATCACCCGAGTTTGTAAACCTACGAGCCAAACCAAGCGGAGGCTTTTCAATAAACTTTTCAACCTGAAAAACTACCCTATCATTTACCCTATGAACAATTTGCCCGACCTTTATATGACCCATCCCCGTATGGGGATATTCTGGTTTTATCCCAATAGCAACTAGAGAACGAGTTTGGAAAGCAGCCTCTGCTGCAACAAGAAAAGTATTAAGATATTTAGTGATTGGACGTATGACGTGGTCGGCAGATTCATTAAGAATTACTGCATCGGGATCTAGATTGTGAATATAAACGCTAGCCAAGCCATGGGCAATAGCGGTACCCCGCTTGGTTGGTTCAACTAAAATATTCTTACTCGGTAAATGACGTAATTCTTTTTCAATTTCATGAGCATAAAGGGGACTCGTTGTAACAACAAATATCCTCTCCCAGGGAACGATGCGGGAGAGACGTTCTGCGGTTACTTGAAGAAGGGTTTTTCTTCCAAAGAGCTTTAAAAATTGCTTTGGATTTTTTTCGCGGGACAGTGGCCAAAGACGAGTCCCACCTCCTCCTGCTAAAATAGCTACCCATAAGTGGTCTTTATACATATACGATTTATGATTTACGATTTAAGATTTTTAGAAATTCCTTTTTGAACCTCTCTCTTGAGAATTTTTGTGCGTGTTTTTTTAAAATTTCAGGCTTGTACTTCGCTTTATTAAAGCTTTGTATCACCCGAGCCAACGCATCAGCATTTTGCTCCTCAAAAAACTCACCGGTTTCGCCCTCTATAACAGTTTCTGTTGCTCCGCCACTTTTATATGCAATAACCGGTGTTCCCATTCTCTGTGCTTCAACTGTCACAATACCAAAATCTTCCTCTTGCGGGAAGATAAGGGCTGTTGCCTTTTCATAGTAGCGTGCGAGCTCCTCATCTGTCAAATGGCCAACAAAGGTAATAGTTGGCCCTGCCATACTTTTCAGTTTTCCTTCCTCTCTTCCAGTTCCAATGATAATAAGTGGAAGTTTTAATTGATTAAACGCCTCAATTGCCAAGTCAACTCGTTTGTAAGGTACTAGACGAGAAACAATGAGAAAATAGTTATTAGACTTTAGATTTTGGAGTTTAGTATTTAAATTTTTATCTCTAACATCTAAGGTCTTACGTCTAAAATCTAAACCAACTGGTGGATATATAACCTCTACCTCTCTCCCATAATATCTTTTTATCCTCTCCTTCACCGTCTCCGAAATTGCCACCATTACATCCGGTCGATGCGCCGCAATCTTATCCCATTTTCTTAAATAGGAAACTATAGGTTTTGTGAAAAACTTTGTTATGGGTTCTTTAAAGTATGCACCGTACCCACTCCACAAATACCGAGTCGGCGTTAAACAATAGCACAGGTGGAACGTTCCTGGTTTTGTAATTATCCCTTTTGCCGCCTCGCTCGTCACCGAAATCACCACATCATAGTTGTCAAAGTTTAAACTTTCAAATGCAAGAGGCATGAGAAGGGCATATAGTTCGTGAGTGGATGGTGCGTAAGGAAAATTTTGGAGGAATGAAGTTCTCACATCAAATACACGAGCCCATGGAGCAGTTCCAGGATTATAGACTGAGGTATAAAGCGGAGCATTAGGAAACAACTCATGAAGTGCCAGTAGCACCCTCTCTGCCCCACCCCATTTATTCACTCTGTCATAAACTAGCGCTACACGCATTTACACTGAATTATATACACGAAGTGTTTCTTTCGCCATATTTTGCCATGAGAATTGTTGGGCTCTTTTCTCGCCCTTTTCCACCATTCTTCGATGTTTCGAGTCATCAAGGCGCAATACTTCACCTATTTTTTGAGCAATATCACCAACATTGTAAGGATTAAAGTATGTTGCGGCATCACCGTAAATTTCATGGAAGACCGGAATATCAGAACATACCACGGGGCACCCTGCTGCCATTGCTTCAAGGCCAGGCAAACCGAATCCTTCAGATAAAGATGGAAAAACAAATGCTTTCGCGTTTTTATAAAGCAGTGCTAACTCATCATCAGGAACGAATCCTAAAAAGTTCACAAAAGAATCAGCTTTGATTTTGTTAACATATTGTATTAATCGGGCAGTGAAAACATTCCGTGCACTCACGATAACTAAATTGATATGCAATTGTTTTACTGCACTAATAAGTCTTTCTAAATTTTTATGCGGATACGCACTTCCTGTATAGATAACGTAAAGTTTATTTATTAATGAATATTTATTAAGGATTTTCTGTGATTGGTGATTGCCGCCCTTGGCGAGCCTCGCCTTCGGCGGGGTGATTGGTGATTTGAAAGAATCGTCGATTCCTTCATAAATAACCGTCACCCTCTCTTCATCTAATCCATACTCTTTCAGCAACTCCTCCTTCACTGCTTGACTTGGAACAATGATCTTTCTAGCCTTGTGTACTGCATTGCTAAATACCATCTTATATCCTGTATACTTTAGCCAATAAAGAAACGGCGCACGTGTTGTGGTTGCGGATCCCCGGGAAGTATGTTTTATTAAATCATGAATTGTGACAACAAATGGGCGCTTAAAAAAAAATGGTACATTAAAGTGAGGGAAATGGGCCAAGTCGAAATCTAAATTATTCAAAATCTGAGGAAGTCTAATTTGTTCTTGAAAACTGTAATGAGGACAATCTGGTTTGATAATTTCCATTTTCCATTTTCCATTTTCCATTGATTTTCCAATTTCTAATTTTTCAATTTGTGAATTATTAACCAAAACCACATGCTCATTCGCTGTATCTACAAGTTTCAGTTGACCAACCAAGTTCATCACGTATCTGCCAATACCTGCATGTTCTAGTCCATACATTCGTGCATCAATAAGTATCTTCATAATATCGCCTGTGTTTACCAAAAAAACTGTCTGTACTTCTCTAAAACCCAAATTCCCATCCCCACTAGCCATAGGATTGGTGTTGGATAACGTCCCACATAATGTTTCTTATAAAAAATCCTCATTGCTTCAATAGACGCGCGTGTTGCCATCTTTCGTATCTCTTTTGTCGCCACAGATACTTCCTTTGTATGTTTTTTAATTCCTGAGGATACTCCTCTATAGTGCAAAATAGATACAGTTGGAACATACATTATTTTCCAACCCGCTTTTTTTAACCTGAAACAGAAGTCAATATCTTCCCCATACCAAAAATAATCTTCATCCCACCAACCTACCTTTTCTCCGGCTTCACGACGAACTATCATAAATGCTCCGCTAAGTGCGTCTATTTCGTGGGTTGTGATTCTTGGAAGATAACCCATTGTGTATCCAGAGAATAAACGTAATTTTGGGAACAGTCGCTCAAGCCCAAAGAAGTGGCAAAAAGCATTCCAGGGAGTGGGGAAACCGCGATGTGCCGCTTCATCCAGTCCACCATCGGGGGATTTTAATTTACAAGTTGCAGCCCCAACCTGTGGATGTTTATCCATAAAGCGAGTCATAAAACTGAGGGTATTTGGATTTACAATTGTATCCGGGTTCAAAAAAAGAATATACCGACCTTTTACATAAGGCACTGCAACATTATTTCCCTTGGAAAATCCAAAATTTTCTTTGTTTTCAATAACTTGATACTTGATACTTGACACATGATACTTCTGAAGTGCTTCCACGCTTCCATCGGACGAGGCATTATCAACTACAAATATATCCCATATATATCCATTTTTCTTTGAATTTTCGATTGATTGAATACACTGAGTAACAAAATTTTTTGCGTTATAATTGAGAATCACAATTGAAAGATCTGGATGTGTTTTCATTGCGGATTTGCTAATTGGCGATAAATCTTATCGAGTGCGTTTGCTGAAGCTTCCCAATTATACTTCTCTCTCACTAATTTTCTTGCATTGGTAGCAATTTTTTCTGACAATTTTTTATCGGTGAGTACACGCACTGTTGCCTCAGTCAAATCTTGCTCGGTGTTGCGAATAAGTGCATGTATTCCATCCCTTACATCCAGTCCCTCAATACCAATCTTTGTAGTTACTACGGGAACGCCTGATGCCATTGCTTCAAGAATTTTAAGTCGTGTCCCCCCCGGACCTTCAATCGGCGCAACTAATACATCTGCCCTCTCATATGCCTCACGAATATCGGGCATACCTTCGACAACTTCAATATCTTTACTTTGTAACTCTTTAACCTTTCGTGTTAAGCTCATACCTACAATCAAAAGCTTTGCATTTGGAATCCTCTTTTTAATTCGTGGCCATATGCGTGTTGCAAGCACATCTACTGCCTCTCTATTTTGTAGCCATTTGAAATTACCCACATAAAGAATTCTTTGGAGACCGACGTTTCGTTTGTTTTTTATTGAAAAGTAATCAGTATCTATACCGTTAGGCACGATATCGACTGCCAATCCAGGAACAAGCTTTTGCATTGAGTGCCTATCCGCCTCGGACATTGCAACAACTCTGTTCGCCCGTTGCCAAAAGTACGTCTCCCAAAACTTTATTTTTGCAATATCAATCCACAAGAGTGGGCGTAAAAAAAACGGCGCTTGCTCTTCGACATAATGTTTATAAACAAGATATTCTACCGTTTGCTCAACAAGTAAAATAGGAATGGATGTTTTGGGAATATGCGGCATAACATAGAATGTCTCCGCATGAATTAAATCATACGATACTTCCCGCAAATGTGCTCTCACTGCCTCTCGCTCTTGTGGAGACAAATTTCTCATCACTAAAAAAGGATAGAGAGAGAAACCTGTGAGTAAAATGTTACGCAGTGTCCAAGGATTATTAGAACGGGGAAATATCACCACATTTTTGCAAAACTTCTTAAGTTCCCCAATGTAACGCTGCTCTCTTTCATCTTTTACCAAAGAAAAAAGGGTAATTTCATGCGTAAGCGATAAATTTTTGAGCAAGTTATACGAGCGGGTTTGCCCTCCGGATAAAAGCGGATAAGGAAGGTAGGGAGTAAGCATTAAAATTTTCATTGTAGTTTAACCACCACATACTGATCTGTTTTCTCAACCACTTGGTACTTTTCCATAATTTCTTCTGTTTGCTTATCAAATTTAGTTGGATTTTGCTGAGCCGGTATAGCTACATAATACTGTGCACCAAGCCGACTAATCATTTGGTCCATTGGGAGCGTCACAAAGGGCCACCCTTGACGTTTCGTTTGATATAAGAATGCAGTATCGCCATTGTAGGGAGCGATGATTTTTGCGTCTTTTGGTATTAATCGGTCAGCTGCAGCGCCGGCAATAATAATTTCAGGATGATTTACTTTATAAAATTCTTTAATTTGATAAAAAGAAAATGCCAATCCTGCTGCGAGAACCCCCAGCACTGCCACGCGGGTAAGTAATTGGTTGAACGCGCGCAGCCGCCATAGCAAATACGTTCCGTTCGCGAGAGGAAAGACAATCGCTGGAATAAGTAGTGTTTGGTAGTAATCGTGCCGCACATTTGCGGTTGCCACTACCGCTATGTACAACAACTGTCCCGCAAGCATTGAGTGTACAAACCAGGGGAACTTCCCACGGGAAGGAGAAAGAAGCCCAATGACAAATGGAACAAGCGCCCATCCTCCTAAAATGAGCTGACCGAGACGCTGTCCAAATATCCACCACCAAAACGAGGGTTTAAATCTAATTTCATCTCCATTAAATGCCCATTCCCAAAAAGGAATACCCACAAAGTAATAATCGTACCCCATCCATGCGCGCCAGAAGAAAACCGGGATAAGCGAGAGACAAAAAAACATCCATAGTTTTGCCTCTTTTACCGCCCCCCAAACACCATATTTCGTCACCACGAGATAAAGCATCGGTATGCCATAAAAAACAATGTAAGGTTTAAGCAGTAGTGCTGTCGCAAAAAAGAATGCCGAGGTAAACAACTTCCATGACCGTTCGGTATCAATCCACCAGATAAAAAACCATACGCTTGCGAGTGCAACAGTAACGGTCAAAGGATCGGGAAGTATGACGCGCGAAAAATAGATATTGAAGGGAAGAACGGCAAAAAATAGTGCAGCAAGTAAAGCTACCGGAGTCCCCAAAAATCGTTTACCGATTAAATAGATAAAGAACAGTGATATAAGAGAGGTAGCAGCAGTGATGAGTCGACCCCACCGCTCAAGTGACCAGGAAGGAAATGCCTGATAAAGGAGTGCATGCACAGCGTTGAAAACGGGAAATTCAACAAATCGGTAACCCTTAGGATTCTCATATCCTGTAGCACTGCTTGAGATATTAAGATAGCGAGGACGAAGGAGATCAATCCCGTTCTGTACGTAAAACCGAGTGACTGAGGCAGTATCTGCCTGTCGCCAAGAATGCCAGTCAGCAATAGGATTATCTATTTTGTAAAGACGAGCCCATAGTGCAATAAAAAGAATGAGTATCAATAAAAGATACTCTGGTTTTGATAACCTTTTTATTATTCTAATAATTTTCTTCACGGCTTTCCCTCTTCATACGTGTATTAATAATTCCTACAGATATTCCCAGAAGTGTCCAAAATATAAGTGCCACCTTTGAGGCCTCAAATACATCAATAAATGCTGCATTCGCAAGCAATCCCACTGCTGCCCCTACTGTTCCCACAACCAACACATCAGAGGAGGCAAGAGTGCCCCCGTTTGGCCGAAACTCCTGTAGGAATCCCCACATTTTCTGTCCAATCCTCATCAATACAAGAAAAAACGCCAGTGTACCCACCACTCCCACTTCCCCTAACATGCGAAGGTAATCATTATCTGTTGCAAGGGTGATAGAGGAAAATCCGGTCCCCAGCAGAGGATTCTTAGAGAACGCGCGCAGCGCCCTCGGCCATTCAACATTCAGACGAATTGCAGTTGAGCGGTCTTCGAAAGCTGGTGGTCGAGGAGCGGGAGGAGGAGACAAACCTTCTTCTTGTGCCCAAGCAATTTTTGTTACCTCAACTCTCCCAAATAGCTGCTGTAGGGTAAATTTATACTTACCAGCCAAATCCGAACTAATTACAAACGCGATACTTATTGCCATCATAAACACCAAAAAGGCTCGTTTCTTAAGGAACCAAAGCGTTACCACGAGTCCTACAAAGTACGCTGCGACGGAAATCCGAGAGGCAGCAGTCACGAGCAGCCACAAAAGACAGAGAGTAACGCCAAAGATAAGCGCTCTCCCTACAATATTCCTCAACGCAAAAAGATAGGCTATCCCTATCGGAAGGGCAAGCACCAAAAATGCTGCCAAATCATAGTGACCCCCGAACGTCGAATGAAGCCGCGCTCCCGGCAACCATCGCAGTGCCAATCCTTTCGAAAATTCCGCATTTTGGGTTGAAATTACCGGAAAGCCAAAATGGATTTGTCCCAAGCCATACAAAAACACAAGAAACGCGGCGACCAGAAGCACCTCAATAAAGAAATATGCATGCTTTTCACTTCGCGCGAAGCTGTATGCAAGAAAGAAAGGAACAACGTATTCAATCCTTCTTACCCAATGAAGTAATCCTATATGCGGTACAACAGTGTGGGTTAAAAGGATACCGGAGGCAATTGACACCAACCCTGCTGCAAGGAACAGTAAGAATGCGCGGGTAATGCTGCTTTGAAAAAAAGGGCGATGATTTTGTACTAATTTTAACAAAAGAAATATCCCCAGAGCCGCGAGTAGAATATCTTCCATTCTCACTGCAACATACGTTCCCGGTATATTAAAAAGAGGAAACTTAGGATATAAAGGTATAGCAAGTAAAATTACCGCCAGACCCCATTTAAAAATAAAATTCTCAAATTCTACCAAGCGCGTGAACATAAATCCTACTCCTTGGTGTAATGATACCAAAAATAAACATGCGAAGGACACTTCCTATAAAAAGTAAAAGGCGCAAAAACGCAAAGGCCATTTTTGAATAATGTTTTTTGTAAAGAAGTTTGAGGCCCTCGAATTCACGAAGAACCGTTCCCTCTCTTGTTCCACTTGCTCCCCCGAAGTGGATTATTTTCGTTTTTGGAACATACCACACCTCCCACCCCTTGGCTTTAGTCCGCATACAATATTCAACCTCCTCTACATAGAGAAAGAAGCTCTCATCAAACAAACCAATCTCGCGAACTACCTCTCGCCGAATTAAAAAAAATGCTCCTGTTACCCAATCAAGCGGCCGTTCTTTTGAATAAGCAGAGCTTGACTTCGTATAAAAAGACCTATGGGGATGGTACGAGCCAAAAAAATCGCCTACAAATGGTACGTCATCAATGAGTGTTGCCCACAAGAACACTCGCGGTAAGGTCGGGGAAAATCCGCCTGTTGGTTGGAGCGTGCCATCGGCATTTACTAATTTACAACTGGCAATGCCAACCTTTGGATGCTCATCCATCCACATCACCATACTAAGTAAAGAATTCTCAATTAATTTTGTATCCGAATTAAGAAGTAGAATATAACGTCCCTTTGCCTTCTTCATCCCCTGATTATTCGCCGCCCCAAATCCCTTGTTATCTTTATTTGTTATAACCTGTAACCTGTAACCTGTAACTTTCAATTTGCGTAATGCTTCAACTGTTCCATCTGTTGAATTATTATCAATCACAATAATTTCATAGGTTATGTCCTTCGTATACTTCTTCACTGACTCTATACACTTCAAAAGAAGTTCTTTTGTGTTATACGACACTATAATTATCGAAAGATCAACTATTTCCATTTGTTCTAAAAATAGTTTTGTACCATTCACGTATCACGAGAAGTAACAAACCAAGGGACAAAATTGCAAGTGAAACCCTTACATACGAATTGCTTCTGTAATACCGAACGGTAATCTTTTGTTGAAATTCTCGCCCTTCGATTATGATTTCATCTTTTGGCTCTTTCGCAACAAAACCGTTGACAAAAAACGACTCCCTAAAGGGGTGAACGATTTCCTCCAGAAAAACACTTCGGGTCAATTCTTTAATAAATATGGCTGCATCTTCTGGGGGATAATTAAGCCTGTAAGTTGGGATAGTAATGTTAAAACCTCTCCAACTTATAGTGCTCAACTCCTCCTCATGATATGCAAGAACTTCCTCACGCGATAAATCAGTAAAATAAGCTCGTCGGTTTTTATAATCCTCGGTATCTCCCCGCTCGGTAGACTCCAAAGAGTCGGGCGGATTGCTCGGGAAAGGAGGCGTAGGAAGTATAAGATAAAAAAGAAAAATTCCTGAAAAAAAAGTATAAGCGATAACAAATAAGGTCAAAAGTAAAAATTTGATAACTTTCATATTTCTACTGAAACAATCTTGCGCGACCAATCCGATAGTTTGGATTTTTGTTTTTTCTCTCACCAATAACCTTTGCCGGCACACCGCCAACAATTGCAAATTCAGGAACATCCTCTGTTACAACCGCTCCTGCAGCGACTACCGCACCTTTCTTTATTTTGACACCAGGAAGAATTATTGCTCGTGGCCCGATAAACACATAATCACCAATTTCAACTGGCCCCACGATGGGTCTAAAATCGTCTGAATACACATCATGCTCTGAATTATAGATAAGCACCTGTGAAGCAATATCAACGTGGTTTCCAATCTTTAGAAGCGCTCGCCCATCAAGAAACACGTGGTCGCCAATTATTGAATCTCGCCCAATCTTTAAATTTCTTAAAGAAAAAAATCGGCAACCCATATGAATGCTCGAACCCGCACCAATCCTTGCACCCCCAAGACGCATTAGAAAGCGACGGAAATGATGGGAGGGAAAATTGCAAAGTAAATGAAGCCAAAATAAGGCAAAATCAGCTAAATAATTGTATAAACGGTTTGCAATCTTGCCCTGAGCTTCACGCACGGTCAACTCCCTCCCCATCCTGTCACGAAAAACAGCCATAACAAGATTAATTATAATTGGTCGCTTGATAAGAAGGCAAATGATATTCTCTCAGCCTTAAAAGCAGTGTTTAACCTCTAAGGGGTTCTTTATGCTCTTTTTTTCTTCCTCTCACTTACCACAATCCAGGTAACAATTATCACTACAAACAGCACAGTAAACACTGGACTCCCAATTACTCTAATAAATGGGAGTCCGAGACTGTATGCTAACACACCCCAAAATGTATCTCGTAAAAGTAATGTGGGAAGCAGGACTAAAAAGAATCTCCAAAATGGGTAATGCAATATTCCCGCTGCGGTTGAGGCGATGGCAGCCGTCGGCGGGAGAAGCAAACTTACCACTAAAAATTTATTTTTCCCTTTACTCAATCTTTTACTCACTTGCTCTAATGGTTCCTGGGAACCAAATTTAGCCAAAAGGGCGTAAAGTCCGAATTTTCCAAGTGCATAATCAATTAAGTTGCCCGCGCTAAATCCAATTGTTCCGAAAAGAATTACATTTGTAAGTTGGAATAAGTCTTCCGAAAAAATTGCCCCCAAAAGTGCAACCATCGAACCCGGAAAATATAAATTAAGAACAAAGAGTCCCTCAATAAATGAGCCAATAAGTACAGTAATTACTCCATATCTTTCATAAAATCCACGCAACATTACTATTAATTCAGACAAAGTTGGCCATTTAAGTAAAAACGCGCCAAGATTGAGAATAAAGAATACGAGAATAAGAATGGTTGTGGGATGTCTAATTATTCTTCGAATCATGAGGAATGACATTCTACCCGTTATCTACGTTTAAGAAGTTTATAGGCTCCAAATGCTGTTGTTATTGCGGAAGCAATAGACAAAAGTCTGCCTCCTATGATATGGAATTTATAAGGATCTATCTCTTCTTCTATTTGCCTTTCTAATTTATATTTATCGTCAATTTTATATGACCATTTAAGATAATTTAAAGAACTAGTGAGTCTATTTGCATTTAATGAGGCAAGTCCTCTTTCCAACTCTCTTAATCGTGGGCCAGAGGGATGGTCATCTATGGCTCTATTCCATAGCTGATTAACTTCCCTACTTGCCCATAAACCCGTAATTCCAGAACCAACCATAAGTAAGCCTGGAACTCTGCTTTTTGTTGCACCCAAATGTTTTTCTCCTTCTCTAAGCATAACTTTATACAGTTAGTTTACTTAAATTTTTTATCCTGTCAAGCTAATCTTTCTAAAACCCCAAGAGTTTGTTTTGCGGTTTTTAGCCAGAATTTTAAGCTAACTTTGCTCTGTGGGTAAGTATATTCGCCCAAGTAAGCATGTCTTCCGCCCAATATTCATCAATTTTTTTGCTTCTCTTCAAATCATTGAATTGTTCTATAAATGCATTATAGGTGGGTATAAAACGCTGACTTTTCGGTAAGTCTTCAAGCTGGCTCACAAAGTCTACTGTTTCATTTAAAAATTGTTTTATGCGATAGGGTTTTTCTTCAAATGCCCAGCGGGCAAGTCTACCAAGGTTAGCCGCAATATGGAGAATTAATTCCTGTTGTTTTGTCATTCAGATCTCATTTTAACAAAAATTTAACTATTTCTTCTGCTCGCTTTCTTATCTGGGGATTAATTATCTCTCGACTGGGATTATCCTCCCTTGGCCTCAAATTGATTATTGAATCAAAGTCTATCTCTCTTGTTTCAAGATCAAGACCACCACCCCAGAGATTTTCCTGTTTACTTCCATTTTTTAAAAGCAATTCTTCTCCTTCAAAATGTCTTTTACCGCCCGCGGCCAAAATCTCTCGTTCCACGTCAACAACAAATTTGATATATCCTTCCAGATCCTCGGCAACCTTTTTAATGGTTTCCTCTGTCGCTTTTGAGGTTATAAGTAGAAGCATGGTTATTTATTTTAAAATCCTTTCTAACACCTCTAATGTTTGTTGGGCTGCTTTTTGCCAGTCGAAGAGTTTGGTGCGCTCTAAGCCTTTTTTGGATAATGCGTCATAATTTTTAAGAGCCTCTTTTATCCCACGAGCAATATCTCCTGGATCGTCGGGATTCACTAAAATTCCTGCATCTCCCACAACTTCAGGCAAACTTCCGACAGTTGAGACGACAACCGGTGTTCCTACTGCCATTGCCTCAACTACTGGAATTCCAAATCCTTCCCAAAAACTAGGCAAGACAAAAACTAGAGCTCCTGCCATGAGAAGCGGCACATCATCATCTGGTATAAAGTCAGTAAAAACCACTTTATCCCGAAGGGGCAAGCTCCGCTTATCTTCTAAATCTAATTCTTTTACTTTTTTGAAAATTGATTCATATAACCAACCCTTTTTACCGGCAATAACAAGAGTGATTAGTGATTGCCGCCCATGGCGAGCCTCGCCTTCGGCGGGGTGATTAGTGATTAGTGAGAAAGCAGTCAGCAAACCTTCAATGTTCTTACTTGGTTTTAGCGTACTCAGAAAAAGAATATAATCATCTTTAATGTTGTATTTTTTCTTTACTTCTCTAATTTTAATTTTTGATATTTGATTTTTAAATTTATTTTTATCGTATCCCGGATACGTAACCGTTATTTTTGAACGTGGAATTTTGTAATACCTGATAATGTCTCTTTTTGTGCTTTCTGAAATAGCAATGACGTGGTCTGACTTTTTAATAGAGTGGGCTGTCCAAGAAGTTAATTGGTAAAGATCGCGGCGTGTAAATTGATCGGGGTATCGCAAATACCCAAGGTCCATTATTGAAACAACTGTCGGAATAGGTGACCAACGAGGACGATAATGCCCTGGGGTAAAAAATACTTCGGGTCTTGGCTCGGCAAAAAAAAGAGAAAGAGGAAGCGCAAATTGAGTCCATAAACGCTTAGGGCCGAAGACTTTATATTTCCACCATGAAATTTCTTTGGGCATGTCAGGAAGGGGAGTATCACGTAAATAAATCATCCACTCATGTTTTTTTGCCTCTGGCAAGTTATACAAAGCATGGAGAAGTTCAAACGCATATTGGTTTGATCCAACACGCCGTTCTACATTTGCTTCATTGCCATCAACGCCGATTATCATATAT
>ERZ1292632.2293-Hain-H43-01um-R2-2293-length-16256-cov-6_pt1 | contig 16256 bp, 27 predicted proteins | sample MGYA00564407_ERZ1292632 | MGnify/ENA primary metagenome ERZ1292632 (study PRJEB36523, sample SAMEA6512637) | groundwater metagenome | collected 2019-01-08 | study: AquaDiva: Metagenomics assemblies of 32 groundwater samples | reverse complement strand
TTTGTTTATAGTTTGTTCACTTTGGTGAGCTTAGTTTGCATATATTGATTTATTAAATAGGAGTATTGTAAAAAGGATTTTTTCTTGCCCACCAATCCGCTAGCCTTCTGAAGCAGGGCCCTCTGTAAGGGGTTTGAATCTGCGGTTCTGTGGATTTTGTTGTGGTTTGCGCAAGTTCTGCTTGACCTTCTAAAAGACTGAAAGTGCACTCTCTTCCTACTGGCGGTCTGAATGCAAAAGTAGCTTTCTTGCATGGAAGCTTACCCTTCTCTGCACTATATTGAGTGCAATTTGGAGTACAAATCTTATATTTTTGTTGTTGTGTTGTTTCGGTTGGCATGTTTTTGTTTATAGTTTGTTCACTTTGGTGAGCTTAGTTTAAGATATTTAATAAGGATGACCTGGATGACCTGGTTCAGGTTGAGGATAAGGAATATATTTTCTGCGTTTTGTTGGAGTTTGTCTTTGTGCATAACCTGATCTGACTCCTGCAACAAATTCATTACTAAAAACTTCAGCAGGATTTACGCCTACTAAAATTGCTGGAATCTGATATTGGCACATTATCTGAAGGTCTGAAGGTTGAGGGGTTTTTGTTCTTGACATATTTTTTTGTTCTTATTTTATTAGTTAGGGGGTCTTGTTGTTAAGATAGTTGTTAAAACTTTTTTCTCTGAACCGATAACGGGATTTCCAAATTTGCTCTCGAATTCTCTTAGTTCTTCCTCGGAAGGATTTCTTAATCCAAAATATACTTCTCTTCTGAATTGAGAATAAACTCCACAAATTCTTGGTTGTGATCTCGGAATTTTTGAATTTCCACAAAAAGTTGCCCTTTCTCCAGCTAATCTACTCGGACAAACAAATTGTTCTGGCGTCACTATATCGCCGATTTTATCATAAAAAATTGTAGCTTCACAATCTTGATATGGGCAGGCATGAGTTAAAGAGGCGCGAAATTTTTGGGCTAATTGATTTTTATCTACCATGTTTAGGGTAGTTTTGTTTAATTTTGAATGTATTTAAGTATTGTTATACTCTAAAAACAGTTTTATTGGGGTTTTTAGTAAAATTTTAGAATAATATGAGCAATTTTTCGGAGAAAAATTGCCTCGTTTTCTTAAACATTTGGCGCCCATTTGCACTTAGGTGAGCTTAGTGCTATTTTAAGTTTTATACTTTCCGAAATTGATTAAGCCTGAACTTGAACTTCAACCTCAAGAACCAATCCAACTGGATCGACAGAGGCGTTTTTTGATTTTTCTTGTTTTGACAATTCAAAACGAGGATCTTTAAGATGTGAAGATAGAAAATTTTCTATTCTTTTGAAAAAGTAAAATTGCTCATTTTTATGCTCTAAAATTTCTATGCTTGCCATAGTAACTTGGGGATTAGAACCAGGATGAATGTGTCTTATTTGATATGGTAAACGGGATTTTCCATGACCATTTCTTGAAGAATTTGGGGCGTTTTTTAGATGAAAATAACCCAGATATACTTGCCCCCTATAGCCTCCTGAAGCAATATCATCTTCTAATCTAAGCGTCATTCTAATTAATAAAGTTTAGCAGTTTATAATTATAGTTGTTTTCTAAAGAATATATCCCAAAATGTGTTGGAATATCGGTTGGAGTGTTGAATTTTGGCTGTTTAAACGTTTTATCGACGATAAAACGGGCTGTTTATCGCTGTTTAAAATGATATAAACAGCTGTTTATGTTGGATTTTTTGGCTGTTTATTCTTATAAAAATCTGCGAAACATTTATAAAGACGGAAAAAGAATATATTATTATGTTTAATTGGTTGTTTAAAAAAGTGGAGAAGAAGGAATTTGAACAACATAAGGGTGCAGTTCAAACAGCCTTAAACAGTGTCAAACAGGATATGGATAGTATCAGCAAGTGGATTAAACACCTTGATTCTCAAGATTCTGACATAAAAAGTGATGTTGAAGCAGTTATGGGCGAAATGGCGTCGATAAAAGAAGAGCTTGAAGAGATAAAAAAATTGGTTTCTGAACCACAAAACGTTCAAGTTGAGCCGGTGTTTAAACAGCGACAAACAGCAGCACACAAACAAACAGCCGTTTATGATGTTCAAACAGCTGTTCAAACAACTGTTCAAGCAGGGTTTTTTACTAAACTTTCAACTTCTGAAAAAGCAATTGTGGGAATTTTACTAAATATTAATGACGATATGAAGTTAAGTTATGAAGATCTGGCTTCAATGATGGCTAAAGATACTGCAACTGTGAGGGGACAGGTAAATTCAATCAAAACTAAGTGTCCTGGAATGATAGAAGAACAGATAGAAAAGAATGGGAAAAAGAGACTATTTGTACCGGATAATATAAGAGATTTATTGCTCAAAAAGGTAAAAGTGAGACCTAAAAAGACTTAAAATAACCGAATAAGTGGTTAAAAATGACGTTTTCCTCATAAAAAGGTGGAAAAGTGAGAGTTAGCAAATAGGGTTTTTGGGTCAAAAAATAGACAAAAACAATGAAATTCAGTAAAAAAGAGAGTTTAGAATGTAATTTTGAGTAACAGCAAGTAATTTGAAGTAAAAAAGAGAGTTTAACAAGCAATAACACGAAAAATCCGTAATTCATGGCGGAAAAAAGAGAGTTGAATGGTAAAACCAGAAAAAACTGGCAAAAAGTAATGGTTGGCAAAAATAAGCCTTTTAGGGCTTAAAACCCCTAAAATGGGGTTTAATGGGTAATTTAGCTATAGCTAGAAGCAGATTTAATCGTTACAGCGAAAAACTGCTTTTGAGAGCTTTATGCTTGAAATATGAGGATTTTAGGGCTTAAAATACTAAAATCTGATGCTTTTGGAGTTGAAAAAACTGAGAAAAATAACTAAAATTAGAGAAAAAGACGCATTAAATCTCTCGGAGCCTGATTAAAGTCTCTAAAGAAGCTATAGATTTGAGTTTAGAAGATATTTTAAGCAAGATTTTTTTGTTATTTAACTTGATTTTATCGACGGGAATTCCCTTTGAAATCAATTTTTGGGTATAATCTCTTATGGATGACTCGGAAAGCTGTAATTTGGTGGCAATCTGACGATATTCAACGCCTTCTGGAAACTGTTCCTGCAGAAGGTATATTGTCGAGAAAACAGCCATTTCTTGTTGAGTAATCTGTTTAAATTTTAGTCTAATTTCCTTCTTTAGAACATCGAGAGAATCGAGAAGATCCTCGGCTTCCTGAATGTGTTGTTTTAGGGGTTTTTGCTCGTTTATCGAGGGAAGATTGTCTGTCTGTTGGTTTGTCTGTCTGTCTGTTGGAACCCCTCGACTTCGTGTGGAAGTATCTAAATTTGGGTATTTTAACCCCTCTATTTCCACTGGAACTGTTGGAGTATCTGTTGGAGTTATGGAAATTGTTGGCTTTTCAGAAACATGTGTTGGAGTATCTGTTGGGAATCTGGTGTAGTGGGTACTATAATTTTCATTAATATTAGTCGATTTTAGGTCTAAAACTTCTATTTTAAGTTTGTCAATTGATTCATTTATTGCATTTATTTGCTTTTTTATATCTAAAATATCACTTTTAATAGAATAAAATTCATTTCCAAGTGTAAAAATATCGTTTTTTGTTCTAGCGAATGCTTCTTTTATTGCAATTCTTTCATTTTCATCCATGTTAAATTAATCACTTTAGGTTTTATTTAAAGTTTTATGTTATTAGAAGATATGTTTCTAAGCTATAGGGTTAGCTTTTGCCTTTATATCATATGCTTGGTAGACCGGGCCTGAAAGCTGCCAGCGAATTCTGCGAACAAAGTCTTTTCCTTCTTCGTTTTTCTTTATTGCAAGAACTAAATTCTTATCCTTAAGTTCAAACATAATGGTTTTTATGAATTCCTCGTCGCGAGCAATCTCTTTAGAAATTTCAGAAGTAAATAGCTGTTTTGGAAAACTTTGATATAGATGCAGGAGAATTTGTTCAGCAATCTTATCTTTTTTCTCTTTTGATAGTCTCATTTCAATTTTTTAATACCGAATAAGTTTTTAAATGTATCTTAATCGGGGAATAAATAAAGCTGAGAAAAAATATACTTAAGAAGCGATTCTGAGGTTTAAATAACTATTGCATTAGAAAATCTGTTTTCTGCTGCGAATTTGTTTATAAGTTTAGAATGTGACATTATATTTTGATGGGGGCAAAGAAAGAAACTCGCGCAGGCAAATTTGGGCGCAATTATGCAATTCTCTTTTCCTGGGCATTAACTAAACCCGAGCCCGTTAGCAGAAGATATATGAAAACCTTTTTAGAAGAAATGCAAACCTACTCTCTTGAACCGAGAAAAGAAGGTATGCCGCCCGGACCTGGCTGCGTTGATGAACTTGAAGGAGTAAATACAATAAATCCTGAAAATCCGAGGCATGCAGCCAAGGTGATAAAGCAGGGACTGCATTTAATGTATCAAAAAAATACTTCTAAAAACAGCCTATATTCTTTCTTGGAAAACCTTTAAAAATGCTTGAAAGGATTAGAATTTGCATAGTCCATTAACTTCCAGTTTCGCAATTTTAATTTCAAGTAGTATTCTATAAATGAATAAAAACAATACTATAATGTGCACTTACATAAAGTATTTAAAGGAGAAATACATATTAATAATATGTTTTACAACGGATTACCCAAAGAAGAAGTTTTGAAAATCCATAATTTTGTTATGGATAAGAGAAAAGAAGGATTAGGACAGCGAAAGCTTTTTGAGTTAGTTAAAAAAGAATTTAAAAAAGAAATTAATGAGGGTACTATCTCGGGTTGGATTTTCAGGGGGGTTGTTCCTTATGCCAATGAAAAAACACAATTTAAATCTAAACCTATTCCGCCTAAAGAATATCTTTTTGAGGATTATATTAATAAAAAATTAAGCGCCGAGACTCTTGCAAAAAGATACAAGGTATCCACAATAATAGTAATTAATTGGTTAAGATATTATGGAATTAAAACGAGAACACATAAAGAGTCTATGAACACTCCTTTAATAAAAACGGAACTTAGGGAACAAAAATTAACTAGACCCACAAAAGACTTTTCTAAACTAACCTGTGAAAAAGCCTATGTTATGGGTGTATTGGCTGGAGATGCGTGCATAAACAAAAAGGTCATAAGATTTGAAATACGAAAAGATGAAGAATTTATTAAAAAGTTTTCAAATTGTTTTTTTGAAATATACGGTTTAAAATACAATTATAGCTATTATGCTAAAAGGAATAGTTTTGTTTTATATGTTAGTTCAGCCATAATCTGTGAAGATCTTCTAAAATATGGCGACTTTGGAACTTTTGAATGGAAAATACCTACTGAAATCTATAAAAGTAATAATGAACCTCTTTTTTGCAGTTTTTTAAAAGGATTATTTGATAGTGAAGGAACTGCTTCTAGATATATTGTGAGTATGTCTTCTGCGAATAAAACGGGGATAAATCAAGTAAGCGATTTATTAAATAAATTAAACATTAAAAATCGTGTAATGACTACTAAAAAAGGATATTACGTTCTTTATATAACTAAAAGAGAAAGACTTAAAATGTTTCGTGATAAAATTGGTTTTACCATTCAAAGAAAATTAAATCCGATTAAAGATTTTCTATGACAAAAATAAAATACTTCGAGAAACAAAATACTGAAGCAGAAATATTTGCTGCCTTGCACCCATTAGTGGCAGAATGGTTCAAGAATAAATTTTCTCATTTTACAGAATCACAAAAGTATTCTCTAATGGCCATTCAAGGAAGAAAAAATATTTTAATCTCCTCGCCAACTGGAAGCGGAAAAACTTTGTCTGCTTTTACTTCAATTTTAAGCTATCTTATTACTCTTGCAGAAAAAAATCAGTTAGAAGATAAAATCTATGCCCTATATTCTAGTCCCTTAAAGGCATTATCTAGTGATGTGGAAGTTAATCTTAATATTCCTTTAAAAGAAATCCGGGAGCTCGCAGAAACAAAAGGAATAAAACTACAGGAAATTAGAGTTGCGCTAAGAACAGGAGATACGACTGTTGCTGAAAGAGCAAAAATGGCAAGAAAGTGCCCGCATATTCTTGTTAGCACTCCAGAAAGTTTGGCAATACTATTAACATCTCCAAAATTTGTAGAAAATATGCGCGGAGTTGAATTTTGTGTTATTGATGAGATTCATGCCTTGGATAATAAGAGAGGAACTTATTTGAGTTTAACATTAGAAAGATTAAATGAAGTTAGTGCGATTTGGCCAGTTAAGATTGGATTGTCTGCAACGATTGAACCACTTGAAGAGGTTGCTAAATTTTTAGTTGGAAATGGAAATGATAGAGAAGTTGAGATTGCGAATGTTAAATTTACTAAAAATATTGATATTTCTGTTTTAACACCCGGAGATATTATTGAGGATAGAGAAGTTAGTGCAAATTTGTATACTTTATTAAATAAATTAATACAAGAACATAAAACTACATTAATTTTTACTAATACAAGGGCTGCTACGGAGAGAGTTGTGCAGAATTTGAAAGAAAAATTTCCTACAGAGTATGGTGACGCGATTGCAGCCCACCATTCTTCACTTTCTAAAACTCATAGATTTGCTACTGAAGAAAATCTTAGGGCTGGAAAATTAAAAGTTGTTGTTTGTTCAACTTCACTTGAACTTGGAATTGATATTGGTTATATTGACTTAGTTATTATGCTTGGAAGTCCTAAATCGAGTGCAAGAGCTACGCAGAGACTTGGAAGAGCAGGACATAAACTTCATGATACTATAAAAGGAAGATTTATTGTTATGGATAGAGATGATTTAGTTGAATGTTGCGTAATCCAGAAAGAAATTATTGAAAGAAAGATAAATCGTGTTGTTTTTCCGAAAAATTGTCTGGATGTTCTATCGCAACAAATATTTGGAATGTCAATTTACAAGGTTTGGAAGGTTGATGAACTTTTAAAACTGATTAGAAATAGTTATTGTTATCAAAATATTACTAAAGAAGATTTTTTTTCGGTTATTTCTTATTTAACGGGGGATTATGACTTGGAAAAAAGCAATGTTTATGGAAAAATCTGGTATGATAAAGAAACTCAACAGATTGGAAAGCGTGGAAAGCTTGCGCGAGTTATTTATTTAACAAATATTGGGACAATTCCTGAGGAAAGTTATATTGAAGTTAAGTTAGCACCCTCTGGCGAGCATATTGGTTATATTGATGAGGGATTCTTAGAGAGAATGAAAAAAGGAGATGTTTTTGTGCTTGGAGGCTCGAAATATATGTATCTTTATACTCGAGGAATGAATCTTTATGTTAGGGGGAGTGTTGAAAGACAACCGACTATTCCTTCTTGGTTTTCAGAGATGTTGCCATTATCTTTTGATTCTGCTGTTGAAATAAACCGCTTTCGCCAGCTGATGCATGAAAGATTTGAGAAAAAAGAATCTAAAAAAGAAATTATTGATTTTGTTAAGGCACATTTGCATATTGATGAAGCAGTTGCTGGCGAGATTTATGATTATTGCAATGAACAATATCGCTTTTCGGAGATGCCAGATAGTAAAACAATAATAATTGAAAGATATCGGGCTGAAAAGAATTATTTATTAGTTCAATCTATGTATGGAAGAAGAGTTAATGATGCACTTTCGCGTGCGCTGGCATGGATTATGGGGAGCTATGGGCATAGAGATGTTGAAATGGGAATTTCTGATAATGGATTTTATTTTGCCGGAGAATCCTTGAATATAGAAAAAGCATTGAAAGAATTAAATCCTGATAATTTAAAGGCGATGCTTGAAGAAGCAATAGGAAAGACAGATATTCTTACAAGAAGGTTTAGACATTGCGCTGGACGTTCGCTTATGATACTTAGAACTTACAAAGGAAAAGCAAAAAGTGTTGGAAAACAACAAGTTAAATCACAATTTCTCTTGTATGCTGTAAAAAAAATAAGCAAAGATTTTCCAATACTGCGAGAAGCGAGGAGAGAAGTTTTAGAAGACTTAATGGATATCGCTAATGCAAAACTTGTGCTTGAATGGATAAAAAGCGGAAAGCTTAAAGTAAAAATCAAAGATGTTAAGCTTCCTTCACCATTTGCACTAAACCTTATTTTGCAGGGGCACGCAGATTTAATTAGAATTGAAGATAAACAAGAATTTTTGAAAAGGATGCATGAGCTTCATAAAAAATCTCTTTGGGCGAAGGATGAAAATATCGACTATGGAAGCGTTGCGCCGAAATAAGAATTATTAGATATATTGTTCTATAACCTTTCTTAGCTCTGAAACAAATAATAATCCTACTCTTTCTTCTACGGGTTGGCCATTCTTATATAATCTAAGAAGAGGAATGGCTCTTATACGTTCACGTGAAGTAAGAATTAAAGCATCATCTACATTTACTTTAGCAAAAGCCATTCTATCTTTATATTCTTCGGATATTTGCGAGAAAAGGCGTTCAAGCTGTCTACAAGGTCCGCACCAGTCGGCATGAAAATCAACAATAATGGGAAGATTTGATTCTGCTATAAATCGATCGTAGTCTTCTGGTTTCTGTAAAGGAGTGATTGGCATTTAATAAAATTGATTTTAACCTTTAAAATTATTATGGTTATTCAGGATATACAATTTTCAAAATTTTAAAGAATTCTATGCTTGCTGTCTTGTTTCTCTTAGTCTATGCAACGCAGGCAAATCCTGTTCGATAAGTGCCCGTGAATCTAATCTGCCTTTTATCTCAACTCTTAAAATTGGGGGCATTCGTTTATACTCCTCGAAAAATAAACTATCTGCAATACTGTGAAAGCTATAGTCAGGACTGCTAGGATCTACTTGGACCATTCTGCTATTAAATAGGTCAAGAGTCATAATCCTAATGGCATTTTTATGTCCGGTTTGAAAAACATAATTTGCTAAACTATTTGTTGAATCTTTGCCAAGAAAATAAAAAAGTGAGCTTGTTATCCTATCTTCATAAAATGTTTGGGGCGTTGGCTCTTGTAGTTCTCGAGTGGTTTTTGGTGTTTGCGGTGTCATTTTATTTTTGCTTTAACATCGCTTCATCCTTAAGATTTTTTTGCCTAACTGGATGATTTGGATTAAATAACATAGCTATTAAATTATTGACTCGGTCTAATCTTGGTTGCATATCAGATTGCTCGCGTTTTAACCGAGCTAAATCTTCGGTTACAGAATAACTATAAGTTGGTGGATGATAACCGCAATTTGGACACTCTACTATTCTATGAGGGTCGCCTGCATAATCTATTAATCTTGCGCCATCTCTAGGACATCTTGCGGTTGGATGAAGCTTATCTGCACTTGATAAAGAAACTGATGTCTTTTTACCTTCTAAATTAATAAAATAATATTCTCTTTTTTCATTTTTTCTTACAGGATCAAACATTTCTTTAGGAATTTTTTCTGCCATGTTTATTTTATATCTTTTGCGATTTATTTTTATTTAAGACTCGGATAATCCAGGAACTCGCGTTTGAGAAACATCAACAAGCACTCTATCTCTTACATCTGGAACAGGAACGCGAGTAGAATAGGCTATTAAGGCTCTTTTGGTTTCAGAAGGAACAGAACCATATTTTTCAAATAATTCACATATATCTCTCGAAGGAACTCTGTGAGCGTGAGCTTGAGCTATTCTTTTTAAAAGGCATCCTAATTCAAGAGGCAGTTCTCCTGTTGAGACTTTTTCAAGATAATTATTTAACTCTGCTAAATATTTGCTTCTTGGCATAGAAAACTATTCTAAGGCTGGTTTTTAAACATTATTGTATAAAAGAATAAGATAGATTTTTAAAATTAAAATGCTTCTAATAGTTATGAAAAAAGAGATTAAGACTGATGCCGAATGGAAGAAAATTCTTACGCCAGAACAATATAATATTCTACGAAAAAAGGGAACAGAACCCTCAAATTCATGTGGATTATTAAGAAACAAGGAAAAAGGAGTTTATTCTTGCGTGGCATGTGGAAATAAGCTCTTTAAATCTTCTGAAAAATTTGAATCTAGAACTGGCTGGCCGAGTTTTTTTGAGCCTTATTCTAAAGATGCGCTTGAATACAAAGAAGATAGTTCATTATTTGATAAAAGAACAGAAGTTCTATGCGCAAAATGTGGCGGGCATTTGGGGCATGTTTTTCCAGATGGACCTCCTCCAACATTCAAGAGATATTGCATTAATGGTACTGTTTTAAAGTTTGAAAAAATATAGTCTATGCTTAATTTAAATTTATATCTCCAATCTTTTCAATAATATATTCTTTTTCAGAAATCTTAAGAAATTTATCAAATTTTGGATAAAACATTTTTATTTCTCGCTGCTCATGATTAAATAAAACTGGCTTAAGTTTATTAATTTTTGGGATTCTGCCATCAAGAAGCTCTTCGGTCAGATTATTTACAACAATCATTATATCCTTATGCTCCTGTAAAAGGCGATTCATGAGTATGACTTCTTCATCATCTTGGCTATTTGTTACTGGAAATAAATTATGCTCTTCTATAAAGAAATGCTTTTCGAGATTCCAGCGGAAGTTAGCAAACACTTCTTTTGCTTTATCAATTTTCTTAGAAGGAATTTCATTAAATTCGAACAAAAGCTTATTTAGAAATGCGTGCTGTTTAAGCATTAATTTAGTGATTGGGCCTACTTGTGTCATATTAGGATTATGCTATCTCGGTTTTTAAGGTTTTTTGTTTCGGATATATTTTTATAGCCGAATTTCCTATGGAAATTAGTCCTTGGGATAATTCTGGTGGTTTAACTAAAATGGAATTGCAAAAAATCTTAATTGAAGAAGTTAGAAACTGGCACCCTCTTATTACAAAACTTTTTGATGAGATTATAGGGGGGAAACATGAAACTGAAACATAATCTTTTAAAAGCAGCCAAGATCGGACTGGCTTCGGGAATATTGATTTCTGGATTAGTCATTGGTGGAATTTATGGGGATAGAATTCTTGAACAAAAAAGAGTTATCGATTTTTCGACTAATCCTGCGTTTGTTGCTCAAACTAAGATAAGCTATAACCTGCCAACAGATGCTGTTTTTGTTCCAACAGGATTAGCTACTAATGTTGATAAGAAATATGCATTAGTAGCCGAGGGTGTTTATGATTGCGTAGCTTTAGCGATTATCGATAGAACAAAAAATGGAAAACCTGGATTATACCATATAAGCGATAGAATAAAAGAAAAGGATATTTCGCGTTGGATTCGGGAAAGTTTTAATGAAAAAAATAATTTGGAGCTTTTTCTGATGCAAGGAAGCAGGATGAAAGAGTGGAATAGTGAACTAAGATATTTTATGCATGAAACTAATTTCAAAAAAGCACTTAGGGCAATAAGAACTGAAGGATTGGAGAAACAAACTAAATATGTTATTAATAATGAAAAATTAAGAAATCGAGTTATAATAAACGGAAAAGATGACCCTAATCCCAAAAGAATAGGAACAACCGGAAGTATGATTATTCTGTGGAATGGGCGGGTTTATGTTCCTGAGGAGGAATAGAATTATTTTGAAGGGTAGTTTAGGTTAAGTTTTTAAGTTATAATTACTAACTACTCTCATGATAAAAGCAATCTTGTTTGATGTGGATAATACTCTTATAGATTTCTGGAAGATGAAAACTGAATGCTGCAAGGCTGCAATAGAGGCGATGATTGACGCTGGCTTGAAAATGAGTGAGAAGGATGCGCTTAAACTGCTTTATGAGCTTTATGAAGTTCATGGAATAGAATCCCAGAGAATATTTGAACAGTTTACTAAAAAGGTTTACGGAAAAGAAAATTATAAGTTAATTTCTCACGCAGTTATTGCTTATAGAAAAATGAGGGAGAGTTATTTAGTTCCATATAGGAATGTTGTCCCTACTTTACTTGAACTAAAGAAAAGAGGGTATAAACTTGCAGTAGTTAGTGATGCTCCAATAATGGAAGCATGGATGAGATTGGCTTCTATGAAGTTGGATGATTTTTTTGATGAGATTGTTACGGCAGGAGATGCTAGAAAACAGAAAATTTTTCCTGCTCCTTTCAGAGTTGCTCTTCGCAAGCTTGGAATTCAACCAGAAGAAGCAATTATGATTGGAGATAGAATTTCAAGAGATGTTAACACCGCAAAAAAACTTGGCATTCATACGATTTATGCAAGATATGGAGATGAAAAAGCACCGGCTAAAGGAAAGAGTGGCGCAGAGTTTGAAATTGAAAATGTTGAAGAGATTTTGGGTATTGTGAAGAATATCTCTTAGTTACTTGAGTGCTTCGCATAATTTCTAAACTCTTTTAATAATATTCTAAACACATAAGGGAATTTTCTGCTTAAACATAGGCTTGTTCTGGGTGAAATAGGCTTGGCTGTTCAATAAAACGCTTGAAAGAGCTGAACAACACTTATGAAAGAAGTTGAATTTATTAATAGAATATTTTATCTCGCCCATTCACATTTTTCTTTGATATTTTCTAAGTAAATTGACTTTGGCTGATGTTGTTTACAAAGTTTATTGAAATCTGTTTTTATTTCTTCGGGTTTTCTGAAGTTTTCTGAAAAACAATCAGGGTTTTTCAAAGCTTCTCTGCCCATCATTATACCTTTTATGTTTTTTTTATTTTCTGGAGCTATGTTTTGCAAAAGTTTCTTAATATCCTCTGCATTTTTAATTCCGCCATTAATAATTAGGGGAAGATTATACGAAGCCAGCTCTCTGAGAAGAAAATAATCATAGGGACTTGAAGAAGATTCTTGAGCATGTTTAAGATGAATTGTTACATTTGTAAAATTAGGATTATCTTTTGCGATTTTTTCGAGTTCTTTAAACAATGTGAAAATCTTTCTCTGCTTAACCTCAAATTCGTTAAGACCTAAACGAAGTTTTATGCCAATTTTGTATTTCTTTTGCTTGAGAAGCTCGCGAATAATGTTGCTGACTTTTGTTGAACGCTTAATTAATGCAGGACCTTGACCAATTCGGATTAATTGCGGAGATGGACAGGAGCAATTTAGCTGAATTCCATAAATATTATCTTTTTCTGGATGCTTTTTAATTTCTTCTTCTAATTTTTCGAAAAATCTTGAACATTCTGCTTCTTTTGATGTTGCAATTTGAATCCACTGCCTTTGGTTTTCTATTGGAAAAGTATCTATTTCTTCCCAGATATTGTTTCTTTTAATAAGGTTGGTTAAACTAAACATTCCAGTATAAGAATCTGAAACATCTTTGCATAATTTTCTAAAAGCCCAGCAAGTTATATTTTCCATTGAAGCAAGATGATTTTCCATACAGAATCAGGGCATTTGCTTTATTTAAAGTTATATCGTAACCCTTATAAATACAAAAAAACTATGTCAAATATGGCTAAAGCAAAAAACTGGACAAAGAAAAATATTAATATAAATATTAAAAAAGATAAAGACTGTTGCAAGGACAATAATTGTTGGCATCCTCATCATAAAAGCGGTGGAGCGGTTTATGGGCTTGGATTTATTGGTGCTGCTATTTATTATATTTCTACCGCTACGAGCTTCTGGATGGGTGTTCTTGGAATTTTAAAAGCAATCGTTTGGCCTGCTTTTTTAGTTTATGAGGCTTTGAAATTTTTAGGGATGTAAATAATGGAAAAGAAAAATATAATTCTTATCTCGATTATTGCGGTTGTTGTAATAGCTGGCGCAATTTTGATGTTCAGTGGAAACAAAAATGGCTGGAGTTCTGATTCTGGAAATGGTTTGGCAGATATAACCTTGACTGAAAAAGAAAAATATGCGAATTTTGAAGCAGAATTCGCTTGTCAACTCTTGGGGGCGAATGAGGGCAGCGATATGATGACTATTTTGGGCGGATTTGAGGCGCTTGCTACTAAACATGGATATGGTGCTGAAGATATTCAGAAAAATGCAGGTTTATATGATAATGACAACGAATTTAAAATTATTGCTTTTGAGTCTATGAAAAGACAGTGTCCTGCTAAAGTTGAAGCTGCTGGTTTGAATGAATTTGTGCCAACAGCGTAATTCTTAAATAACCCAATCAGCGCGGATTAATTTTTGTTTTGATTCGAGCATATTTATTGCCCTTTCGAGACTATGAAAGCGCATGGTTTGCTCATAACTAACTTCTTTTGGAGAAAAATTCTCAAAACCTTCTTTGCCAATTTCAAGATTAACAAGATAATATGCTTTTAGAGTTTTAAAACCTCTGTCGGTTTTCATTTCTTCTGGAACTTTTCTAATTCTAAAATCACTTTGACTTCCGTCCTGAATTTTTCTAACAAGAATTGTATGTCCTGCATCAATAAACTTGTTTAGTTTATCAAAGGCAATTTTTCCGCCAAGATTTATGAGTTTCTTGTTCGAGCTTTTATCAATTAGATAGATTTTCATGATATTAAGAATTCTTCTGGCTTTTTAAGTTTCTGCTTCGCAATTATTCTAAACTTATTATTAATGCAACAAAACGCGATAGAAAGTTTCGAGCAGAACAAGACTTGCAGGGTTGAACCGGAAGAGCTTTATAGGGGATTATTAAAATTATTGTTTATCTTACGAAGTGTTACAAAAAATCTTTAAGCACTTTCTTCTACTTTTTCTTCTGTCGCTTCTTCAGAATCTTCTTCGCCTAATGCTTCTTCGTCTTCATCTCCTTCTTCACCCTCATCTTCGAATTCGATTTGATCTAAGAAAGCTATAATTTTATCAAGTTTAGCATTAATCTGCTTGAATTGATCTTGAGACATTCCTGAACTTGAACTACCTGAACTTGATCTCATTTCACGAGTGCTTGCTCCGCCATCTTTTCTGAAACAATCACTGCATAAAACTGGTTTGTCTCCTGTGGGTCTAAAAGGAACTTGACATTCTGCCTTGCATTTATCACAGATAACGTCGTGCATTTCTGGTCTTCTATTTCCAAATCCGCCAGAACTTCTTCTATCGCCGAATCCGCCTCTGCTTCCGCCGAATCCTCCAGAGCGTCCACTAGATCTCTCTCTAAATCCTCCGCCTCTTCGTTCTGATCCATATGCCATATATCTTCGTCCAAAAGCGCATTTATAAAGGTATGTTATTCTAAAATTTATCGAAAATCTCTGGAAGTTATCCAACTATTATATGCTTTGCAGTGAAATTAAGTTTTTATAGGCAGTTTTAATAAAAAGTTTATGGGTTTATTTAATTTTTTTAAAAAAGAGCAGGATATTGATCCAAGAGATATTGATTATATGTCTCAAGCCGAAGACTTTGAGAAGAAAGGTGATTTTGTTTCTGCCATAAGTGAGTATGATAAAATAATTCAGTATGTTTATGTAGAAAAAGAGCCTAAATATTTCAGGCATATAACAAAAAGAATAATTAATTGTCATCTTAAATTAGGAAACTATGAAAAAGTTTCAGAATTATGGGCACTTCAGTATGATCCTTTAGATTATGGCGCTAAAGAAATGTATGAACTAATAAAAATTCTTGAAGCTGCTGGAAAACTGGATTTGGTTATGATGATTTATGATAGGGCGGGCAAACCTCTTTTGAGAAATAAGATTGAATTTTTGATAAAGCAAAAAAAGATTCCTGAAGCAAATGAGCTTATGAATGAACTTCTTGCATCAATTCAAGAAACTCAACCAGGAATTATTGAAATTTGGATAGCAAAAGCAAAGCTCAGCCTTAGTTTGCGAAAGTGGGAAGAAGCAAATAAATATCTTAATAAAATTGTAGAGAAAGACAGCCATAACATCGAGGCGAGAAAGTTAAAAGAATTTTGCATGAAGCAAATAAGAATGAATTGATTAATTGGTTTTTAGAATCGCATCTGTTTTTCGTTTTTTTCTAGTTCCTCTTGCTCTTTTTTGCCGCGTTGATTGGCTTTATGACGAGCATCAGAGTTTATTCTTTTAAGCCGTCTATCGTTTGGAGAAGGTTTAGAATTTTGCGCCATGTTTTATAATTAGTTAGCTGAAAGCAGAGGTTATAAATTAGTGTATGGTTGAATTTTGAAATTTTGCCTTGCGACAGATTTATATAGCTAAATTTCTATAGTCTACAATATATACTGAATAGATAATGTCTGCAAAGTCTACAACTATAAGGATTAATGAAGAAACCAAAGAGAAACTGGAGAATCTGGATTTTGTTAAAAAGCACACTTTTGATGAGATAATTCTTGAATTAATTAAAAGTTACGAGGGAGAGAAGAAAAGATGAAAAATCTAAATAAAACTTTAATTTTTGTATCCGCAGTTTTAGCTTTTGTTA
>ERZ1292632.2292-Hain-H43-01um-R2-2292-length-16263-cov-26_pt1 | contig 16263 bp, 15 predicted proteins | sample MGYA00564407_ERZ1292632 | MGnify/ENA primary metagenome ERZ1292632 (study PRJEB36523, sample SAMEA6512637) | groundwater metagenome | collected 2019-01-08 | study: AquaDiva: Metagenomics assemblies of 32 groundwater samples | reverse complement strand
GTGCGATCTTTTCCGGTAAACCCGTTTACGGGAACGAGTTTGCGTGGGAGACGCATGTATCCAAATCGCACCTGAAGGCCATACCGGGTGTGGATATCTACTGCGGGTGGGACTTCGGCCTTACCCCCGCAGTGGTGTTTACCCAGATCAACCCGAACGGCCAGTGGATGATCTTGGGGGAACTGTATTCGGACGACTCGGGTATAGACGAGTTCTCGGACGGTGTGATTGACTTCAGTAACCGCGAGTACCCCGGTTTTACGTTCATCGACGTGGGCGACCCGTCTGGAAAAGCACGGGCCACTACCGACGAGAAGTCCTGTTACGACATCCTGCGGTCGAAACGCCGTGTATGCAGGACCGCTCCCACGAACGCACTCATCCCGAGGCTGGAGTCGGTCAAACGGCGACTCATCCGGTCGAAGAAGGGTCTACCCCTGCTGGTTATCGACCCCCGATGCAAACGACTGATCGACGGTTTCAGCGGCGGCTATAGATATAAGGAAAGGGCAACGTCCGGCGGGGGTGCGCTCCACTCGGATACGCCGGAGAAAAACGTCTACAGTCACGTTCACGACGCGACGCAGTACGTGGCACTGCAACTGTTCGGGTACGCAGACCACAACGCACGGTTGTTTACCGACCCCCTGCCGCCGCAATTAGGAGTGCAGAATGCCTAAGCCCACCGAAGACGAAATCCTGGCCCACGTACTTCTTGAGATCAACAAGGCGCAAGAGGTGGCCGACCGGGAGTCCAACGATAACGCCTCGATGTACAAGTACTATCGGGCGAAGACGATGGACAACGAGGTTAAGGGCAGGTCGCAGATAGTGGATACCACCGTATTCGAGACGGTCGAGTGGATAATGCCCGCGCTGGAGGATATATTTTCCGAGGAAAACGGCAACCCCGAGTTCGAGCCGCAGGGACCGGAAGACGAAACGGCGGCGGAGATGATGACGCAACTGTGCCGGTACCAGTTCTGGCGGCAGTCGGATGGCGTAATCCCCCTGCGACTCGCCATGAAGAAATCCCTGCTGTTCCGACCCGGCGGGATCATCAAATACTGCTGGGAAAAGGACGTTTCTTCCGAGTCGAAGAAGTGGGAGGGTGTCCCGCCCGAACTGTTGATGCAGATGAACACGATGAAGGATATGTACGAGGCGAAGAAGGTCACGGAAGACGGCCTCGGCGGTTTCGATATCGAGGGTACCGAAAGGTCCATCGAATACGACGGCCCTCGGTTCCATTCCGTGCCGGACGGCGAGTTTCTACGACACCCGAACGCGAAGAATATAAAGACATCCCCGTTTGTAACCCATAAGACCAAAGTCACCGCCGACTGGCTACGCCGTCAGAAGGGCAAGCCCGGATGGATGGACGATAAGATAGAGGAAGCCATCGGGGAAAACGACTACGGCGGGGTCTCCAGCACCGAAACCACGATTTCGGAATCCACGATGAAGACCCAAGACGGGTTGGACGCACAACCCGAATTCTCGACCGATCCCGCCCGCCGTGAGTTCATGCACTACGAATGTTACATACAGATCGACGAGTCCGGGGATGGATTTCTCGAAAACCGGGTGATAAACCTCGTCAACAAAATAATCCTGCGGGATGAAATCAACGAATATAAATACCCACCCTTTATCTGTCTGGCCTCTATAGACGACATAGACAAGTTTTCCGGCATCCCCATTTCCGAAATGGTGATGGATATTCAGCGACTACGCACTTTCCTGATGCGGCAGGTGATCGACAACCAGGCGCAGTTGGACAACGGATCGCTGGTGTACGATCCCACGGTAGTGAATCAGGGCGACATATTCAACAACGTGCCCGGCAGGGCCATCCGGGTCGCGGCGGGGGTGGATGTAAGGACCGCAATCACGCAACTGGTGACGCAGCCGTTCAGCCCGATGGCGTTTTCATTCCTAGAGTATGCGACTTCGCTTGCGGAACAGAGGACCGGAGTAACCAAAACCAACAAGGGAGTCGGGGACAAGTTCAACGAAACCTTCTCGGGACAAATGGCGATGTTGAACCAGGCGTCTCAACGCATCCGGATGATCGCTAAAATAATGGCTACGGGTCTCTCCGACCTGTTCCGGGCGATGGTGTTGATGAATAAGAAGTTCCTGACCTCCAGTACAGTTGTCCGGCTAGAGAATAAATACCTCGAAATCATGCCGGACGATCTTGAAGGCAGGATGGACCTTATCCTGCACGTCATCATGGGGCAGTCGTCCCGGCAGCAGACCTTGGTGAACATGCAGACCTTGCTTGCAACCCTGGGCCAGTTGCAACAGGCCGGAATCCCCGCGTTGGACGCCAAGGTATCCAAAAACATCGTGCAGGAGATGGCGAAGGCGATGGGGTATAAAAACTCCGAGAGATTTGTAGCCGACGTATTCCTGAACAAACCGAAAGAGATGTCCGCGTTGATGACCGGTAACGCACTCATGCAGGGAGGTGGTAATGGAGGCGGGAGCACTCTCGGAAGCACAGCGAATACAGGCGCAGGAGGAGTTGCTACAAGTAACCCAACTGGCGCAGGAGTCTCAAGTCCTGCTATCCAGCCCGGTGCTGGCCAAGTATTTCAGTGAAATAGAAAGTAGGTGTTTCCAGAAGGCCGACGCCCTGCCGTTGTCCGATAGCGTAGGCCGCGACCGGGCGTATCTGATTATCCACCTGTCCCGCAAACTGAAGCGTTCCCTCGAACAGTACGTGGAGAACGGACAGTTCGCGGAGGCGCAACTGAACGAACTTCTCGAAGATGCACGGAAGAAGAAGTCGTTCTTAGGAGGTTTGCTTGGCGACTGAATCGTACATCGAACGGCTGCAAAGACAAAACAGGGAATTAATCCGAGCCTTGAGGTCGCGGATCGACTGGGAAGAGGCGATGGAGTTCGCCGGTAGGACCGGCAGGAAGGGAGACGCCTACCGAGTAGCCGACGAGAAGAAGGCGATCCGGAACGAAGCGTACAAAATAATCGAGCCGTTGCTGGCCGAAAAGGAGACTAAAGATGGCGTCTGACAAGGAAGGCGCAAGCCCCGAAACGCCTCCGGCGTTCGAGGTGAAGGATGGTAAGGTGTTCATGGACGGCGTGGACGTTACCGAGATCGCAAGGCCCGGTGGCGAAGACGAACTCCCCGAACCGGCGAACGTGGACAACGCGGCGCTGGAGGGGGATGAGGCGGAAAAACCGGAACCGGAGGAAAAAAAGGAATCCGTTGAGGCGAAGAAGGAGGACGTAGTCCCCGAGAAAAAGCCCGACGAAAAACCTGCGGAACCTGCGGAGCCGGATAAACTGAAGTTCAAACTGAAGTTCAGGGGCAAGGAGGAGGAAGTCGAGTACGAACCGACCCAAATCCAGGTCCGGCTGAATAAACTCCGGGCGTTCGAGGAGAACGAAAAGGAGTTCTGGGAAAAGACCAGGGAGGTCGAGCCGCACCGCGCAATCATAAGCAGCGACTGGTACAAGGCGAAACTGAAGGAGGCCTACGAATCCGGCGAACTCGCCGCGCCGGAGGCTCCCGAAGCACCGCCTGTAAAAGTCCAATATGAGATTGCGAAGCGGAGGAACGACCCCGACTACCTCGAAATTCAGGAGGCGGTACTGGATTATGCGAGAACCAGATCGCGGGAAGAACAACTGATGATAGACTCCGACGCGGAAGTGTATATCTCCGAGTTCGACCGGCTCGCAAAGGAGGTGCGGGAGAAGAAGGTTCCTCCCATACCCGTCGCGCCCAAGGTCGATCCGGCGGATGTGAAGAAACAACTTGCGTTGAAGGAATCCGCGAAAATACGTGCCGCCGTTGTCGCTCCCGGAACGATGCCCGAACAGAGAAGTCAGGCAACTGCCGTACAGAAAAGGATGCGCGAACTCGAAAGGGCTATGCGCGACCCATCGTTGGCGAATCGCAACCTAGAGTTCGCCGCGGAACTCATAATGCTACGGCAACAGTCACCAACATAACACACCACAAGAGGATACCGATATGGCACTCGTAGCCAATGCTTTCCATGCTTTTCAGGCAACAGGGAACAAGGAGGATTTGACGGAAATCCTGAGTATTATCACGCCTAAAGAGGCCCCGCTCTACGACGCGATGGGGGCCGGTGCGCCCGCAAAGGGCGTGTATCACGAGTAGACATTGTTCTGCTGCTCGTGTAAAACTCCGCTCAAATGCTGGAAACCCCTTAAAGCCGAACGTACCGAAAGGTGACAATCGTTGCGGATTGGGCAATCAGCAGGGTAAGGCCGGTGCAATGCCGGAATCCCTCAGAGACTACATGCGGAGCACTCCAAAGCAGAGTGAAGGTATAGTCCGATCTCATGGGAAACCATGAGTTAACAACGCACTGGGCAGTGCGATTCACTCCCCGCCGCCAACGCGGATAACGCGCAACTCGAAGGGGAAACCTGGTCGGCTACCGCGACGACTCCGACCAAGCGGTACGGGAACTACACGGTCATCTCGACCAAGCAGTTCGCCGTGACGGAAATCCAGGAAGTCGTGGCGAAGGCCGGTAGGGGATCGGAAGTCGGGTACCAGAAAGCCAACGCACTCGCAGCCCTGAAACGGGACTTCGAGGCGATGTTGTTTACCTACGGCACCGCTGCTTCGGCTGGCGCGGGTTCCACCACGGTTGCACGGCGTATGTCGAACGTGCATTTCTGGATCAAAAACGTGACCGGCAGTACCGGGTATTCCGGACTGGCGTCTGCCGTGGAACTCAACACCTCACTGACCGGCACCACCATCACGGAAGCCGTGTTCAACCTCATCATGCAGGACATCTGGGACGAAGGCGGCAAACCGAACGCCTGCTACGTGAACGGCGGACTGAAGCGCCTTGTCTCCGGGTGGGGGACCAGCACGTCCCGTACCTGGGATGGTGCAAAGAGGATCACAAATGTAGTCGATATTTATGAAGGAGACTTCAGCACCATCGAACTCAAGAAGGAGCGGCACTGTGCGTCCTCGATCGGGTATCTGCTCGACGAGTCGCTGTGGAAGAAGTCTATCCTTCTGCCGGTGGGCGAAGTGAACATCGGCAAGACCGGCATGGCGACGCCTATTTACTTACGGCAGGCGTGGACCATCGAAGCCCGTAACCCCTCGGGGAACGGGATGTTCATCTCCGCTCCGTAGTAGTTAAACAACCCGACTGACGGGGGCAAGGGAGCAATCCCTGCCCCCGTTTCCATTTCAAGGAGTACCCATGCTGATCGAAGCCGAGTGGAACGAACGTAAAGGCACGCTTGAATTGAAAATGGCTGAATACATCGGGGATGTGTTGGTCGAAAATCTCCTGTCGCAGAAAGACGGTGGGAACGGGTTCACAGCGGGCCGCACGATGCGTAAAGTAGCATCCATCCCGACTTCCGTGTTCCGCGAGTGGCAGGTGGAGTTCGAGAAGATCGGCGGTAAGACACAGTTGAACTGGTCGGATGACTGGCGCAAGTTCCGCGACAAGAAGTTAGCGGATCATCCGGAGTACCGGTCCGTGGACAAGATGCTGCACGTCGGCCCTGCTGACGGACACATTATTATTAAGTAGGAGGACAAAGTATGACCGTGATTACCAGCACCCCACGATCTGTTTTTGAAACAAACGATTGGGCAAACGTCAATGCATCCGGGACGGCCTCCGGTGTCGCGGGTCCGGTGGTTCTTTCGCGTCTTGTTGTTAATGGGGGTACGTTGGGTGCCCTTGTAATACGCGATGGACTCAATGCTTCCGGTGGAACGGTAATCGCCACCATCGCGGGACCGAGTGCGGGGAACGTGTTCTGGTACGACGCTTTCTGCAACCTCGGCATCTCCATCTTCGCATCCGCCGCGACCGACTTCACCTACGTCTATAAGAAAATATGAAGGTCTGCGTCCACAAGGGTTGCCGAGTCATGGAAACGTGGCCCCCCGCTTACTGTGACGAACTATTCGCCAAACTGATCGACAAGGGACATCGGCCCTTTGTTGTGACCGACGATTTGGACGACGAAAAGGCGCGGGAAACAATCGCCATGTGTGATTACTTCGTAGGCACCCCGACGAAGTATCTGGATATGGCGAAGGAGTTGAAGGTGAAGACCGTCGCACTCCTTGGGCCGACGCTGAAAGGGGAAGGGGTGAAGGCTCCCATCGTCTGTGCCGGGTGTCTGGATAAGATCGACCCGAAGCCGGTCGATTGTTTTTTTTCCGACGAAATTTGTTTCCTTGAGATAAGTCCGAACGATGTACTGGAGGCATTGGCCCTTTGAGAATTGCAGGGTTTGTTAATGATTTGGGCGCGTGCACGTCCATTCGTATTCGGCAACCCCTTACAAGGATTAAATCTCTTGGTCTGGCAGACGTGGACCTGATCGACACCACGGGCGAGGATACGCCCGAAAGGTGCAAGAAAGCCGACGTAATCGTGCTTGGAAGGGCTTTTAGCCAAGGCATCGTGAACATCATCAACCAGATTCACGTGTGGGGCGGCAAGGTGGTGTTCGACCTCGACGATAACTTCTTCGATATTTCGCCCTACTCGCCGCACTACAAGCAGTTGGGTATCATGCCGATCAACCTGGATCATTCGGATGGCCGGTCGGTGAAGATGTGGGAAGACGGCGTGAACGGGTTCTCGGTAAAGAATAACCGGCAGATTCGCAAGGACTTTGTAGACGTTATTCGCATTGTGGACTGTGTGACCGTTACTACCGAACCGTTGCGGAAGGAGTACGCACGATTCAACGACAACGTGAGGATTGTCCCAAACGCCATCGACTTTGACCTTTGGGAGAAACCTCCGATTCGTTGGGACGGTGATGCGGTTAGATTGCTCTACACCGGGGCCGCCAACCATCAGGAAGATTTCATGTTCATAAAGGACGTGTTGAAGGAGTTGCAGGACAAGTACCCGCAACTGACCATCGTATTCATCGGCACCGACTGGAAGATGTTGAAAAACGGCCTTGATTATTCTCGGGTGGAAACGCACCCGTGGGTCGGTATCGAAACGTACCCGTATCTGATGCGGTCCCTGTGTTGCGATATCGGCATCGCGCCTATCTCCAAGACCAAGTTCAACGATTGCCGGAGTGCGTTGAAATGGAAGGAATACTCGGCGTTAAAAATGGCGACGGTTGCCACAGATCACGGGCCTTACAAAAGGGCGATACGAAACGGTAACGGGTTGTTGGCCGACGACCACGCCTCATGGTCAAAAGCACTCTCGGCGCTTATCGAAGACAAAGAACTGAGAGAAAAGATGGCGTTATCCTCCTACAAGGAAGTGAAGAAGAAGTACAACCTGGACTTTGTTATTGATTCCTGGATGGATATTTTCAGTTCAGTCATGGCCCAATCGTGATCGGAGAGGGATAGATGGCGACCACCGTTATCCGATACGTCGATCCCAATAGTTCCGGGGGCGACGGTACCACAAACGCATTAACGGGCGCGACCGCCGCATATGCATCCCTCTTTGCATGGGAAGCCGCCCGCCAACGCAATCTCGTCACCGCCGATGAGATAGAACGCGTCATCTGCTCCTCCGACGATGCCGGTTCCACCCACGCCGCCGATACCACCGCCGTCACGATCGACGGTTGGACTACGGACGCTACACGCTACATCCAGATCGAGGCGGCAAGTTCGCACGGCGGGAAGTGGAACGACAACATTTACAGACTTAGTTATGATACTTCTGTTGGAACCGAGAACGCTATATGGGTAGTAGAGGAATACGTTAACCTTGTTGGGTTGCAAATATCAAGAAGTGCGAGCAATGATGTGGGGGTTTCTGCTATAAGCTACACGGCGGTTGGAGGAGGAAACAATATAAGCAAGTGTATTATAAAGAGGGGTTCATATAATAACCTTAGACGTGGTATAAACTGTGGTGGATTTTCAGGGGTAGTCAATATATATAACAGTGTTGTTTATGGGATTAGTTATTCAGGGAGTGCCTGTATTGAGATAACTGGCGGCGGAACTCCTGTTACCAAAGTATATAGTTCTACTCTTATAGGCGGGGTTAACGGATTAAAAGCGCTTGGAACCGTAACAGCAAAGAACATATATGCCAGTGGTTCAACTGCGGCCTATACTGGAACGATTTCGATGTCCACTTGTGCATCGTCTGATGCTACGGGGAGCGTGGGGCTTCAGAACATCGCGGTAAACACAACCAACTTCACCAACATTACCGCAGGGAGTGAGGATTTCCACCTTCCCTCCGGGTCGGCACTCATCAACGTCGGCACAGATACATCGGGCGATGCTGCCCCTCTCAATTTCACCGACGATATCGACGGTCAGACCCGCACTGGGACGTGGGACATCGGCGCGGATGAGTACGTGGCGGCGGGCGGTGGGGCAGTCCCAATCGCGGCAATTATCAATCACTATAAGCAGTTAGGGGTAATGTAGATGTTTCTAAAGCAGAGCACAAATACGATTGTCGGCTACGGTCCTTTTGTTGCCTCCGCAGACGGAGAAACGGCGCAGACGGCCCTTACGATAAATCAGGCGGACATCATTATCCGCAAGGCCGGTGGTAACACGTGGGCGCAAAAAGCCGCGACAGGCGGGGCCACAGCGGTTGCTTCGGGTATGTACGCCGTGAACATCGGGACAGGAGATTCTGACACGGTGGGCGTTCTCGACCTGTTCTCACATGTATCCCCGGCGTTGTACGTGAAGCAATCGTATATTGTCCTCCCCGGCCTTGTGTACGATTCGTTTATAGGTGGCACGGACTTTCTCCAAGTCGATTCACACCAAGCGTCGGGGACGAACATCCTCACGCTTCTTGATAATGCTATATCTTCGAGATTGGCCGCGACTGCCACGGAAGTTGGACGGATTGACGTGACCGTATCCTCTCGCGTCCCCGCGACCGCTGCATCCTTGACTAACCTCGATGTAACCACATCTTCGAGACTTGCGGCTACGGCCGCCGTTCTCAACATGATTGATGTTTCCGGTTCTTCCCGCGTAGCCGCGACTGCCGCGACTTGGGCAAATCTGGATGCTACCGTTTCGTCCGTCTACACAAAAGCAAGTGGCGCGGCAACCGAACTTGGCGTAGGCAATATAGATAACAAGATATCCTCCCGATTGGCTGCTACCGCGACGGGTGTTACCAACCTCCCGAACCTCGATGTTCTGGTGTCTTCGCGCATGGCGGGTACGGCGCAGGTATCCGCAGTCTATGCGACTGCTACACAAGTTACGGACAAAACGGGGTATGCCCTTACAACCGCCTTTGACCCCGCAACGCAATATGTATCGGCCATCCATGCGACGGCCACTCAGGTTTCCGATAAAACCGGATACGCCCTTACCGCCGTTTATGATCTTGCCAAGACAGCAGCGCAGGCAAGTGCGGCTGATGCAATCCTTGTAAAAACGGATGTTACAACGTCAAGTCGGTTTGCGGCCACGGCGACCGAAGTGGGCAGAATCGACGTGACCTTGTCTACCCGGTCCACTTCCGCCGTGCAACAGCAAGTATCCGCCTCCGCTACGGATATATGGGATTGGAGCCGTGGCAACTGGACGGTTGACCCCGCTGCATCGGCCATGACCGCGTTCCGTTCGGACGGCACAACTACGTTGTGGACGTATTCACTTTCTGCCGCAACCAATGCCACGGCGGTACCTGCGTTCATCAAGAGGACACGCGCTTGATCGTTACCCAAGGATTAGGCGGACGAGAGTTAATCCTTCGCGGATACGGTCGGCAGGACTCCCTGTACGTAGTGGTTATAGATTTACATGAAGCGGTTCCAGCTACCACGTTCCTGTTGGAAGGTATCTCAAGTATCTACGGCACACAGGACGACGTACCTGCCACGTCTTTTTCGCAGGAAGGCATTCCCGGTCGTGGCCCCGCGCAGGACGGTGCGTGGACGGAAGTGGGAAGCGACGGCGCATGGACGGAGCCGCCTCTCGCGGGCGCGTACACGCAGGATAACTCGTACATCAAGGAATACAAGGAAGCATCGTTTTTCACTAAGGAGGGCGTACCCTCATGACCACAAGCTTATCAACACTTCGTACAAAGACAAGGGACTGTCTGGATGAATCTTCTGCGGATAGGTGGACGGACGCAGAGGTAACAAGATATATAAATTCCGCGATCCTATGGCTTCAAGGCATGATTGAACGCGCCAACTCCGACTGGTTCCTGCGCGTCGAGACGTTCACCGCCGCCGCCGGTGCGTCCGGTGCGGCTTTCCCGTCCGATGTGTGGGGTAATAAGATCAGGAGTATGTGGTGCTATCCCAACTCCACACAGGCCACGGGGCAGGGATACCGAGTAGCCCCCGGACAACTCGATTGGATCATGCAGAACCTTCACTCGTCCGGCGACTACCCGTACCACTACGCGATGCACGCCGGATATCTCCGGTGGGCACCGATGATTCAGTACGACTCCACCTTCCGGTACATCTACGCGAAGAAGGAAACACCCTTAGCCGCAGATGCCGATTTGATGGACCGCATCGAAGACGAACACGCGGATTTGGTGGCGATGTACGCAGCGAAGATTGCGTTCGAGAAGGTTGGTGCGAACACGGTATTCCTTGAGAACCGTATCGACCGTGCGTTGCTACAGATGCGGACGGATGTAATATCAAGCGATAGCATCACAATACCCCAGCAGGCAATCGACTGATGGCTAACGAAGGCCCGAAAATCGCGCCGCAGTTTACACGGGAAATTCCGCTCAACGGACGGCTTCGCACGCAGGAAGACCCCACTACCATCGGTGCGTCCGACTTCCAGGTGCTTCAGAATATGCGTTACACCGATACGCATATCAAAGGTATCGGCGGGATGACGAAAATCAACACGGCGGCGGTGGCTAACACTCAGATAAGAAGTGGCATCTTCTTCCGCAAGGATCAGGTTGCGGAGAACTTCACTCTGATACAGGCGTACAGTTCCGCTACGGCTTCTCCCACCATCTACTCCTGCACCGCCGCGCCGCCCGCTACGGGGTCATTCGCCTCCCTGTACGTTCAGGCCACCGCCGCAGGGACCGCACGGTTCTCCACCGCACCGGGCGACAAGGTTGCTATCTGCGACGGCAAGGAAGCGTTGCTGTACGGCGGTACCGAAATGAAGATTGCCGGATTCGTGGACTACGATCCGAACGGCACGTACCGGTACGACTACACGAAACAGGTTACGAACTCGCTGACCGATTCGGATAATGTGGCGACGGTGCATAATGTCTCGGGAATTATGGATGCCAATACGGTACTATTGCTCCATTGTTCGGGGGCCGCCGCCGGAACAATATTTACCGACAGTTCCACTATCGCGCATACGGTTGTAGCAAGTGGTGCAACCACAGAACCGGCACAATATAAATTTTCTCCATCATCACTTTTTAATAGTACGATTGCCAGCGGTATAAATATCGCTGCGACAGGAACGGAATGGAATTTTTCCGCATCCGGAACCAACCCGACAAATGGCAAATTTTCTATAGATTTATGGTCACGAATACATGCAGTAAATCAATATTATAATATCCCGATTTGGAGTTACGGGGATAATATAGATAATTTTGCCATGTTATACAAAACCGCAACCGATACACTTAAATTCGTTGTTTCCGCTTCCGGTGTGGCTGTTGTTTCAATGGAAACCCCCTGGATTGTTGGGTACCCCATACCTCCGGCCAGTTATTCCTTCTCTCATATAGAATTAACTGAAAATGGAAATGATTGGTATATTTATTATAATGGACAACAAAAAGCATATTTATCGAATGCCAGTAGAATGATGAATTACGCCAATCCGACGATGCAATTTTTCGATACTTTTTCTGCTTCGGCTACAGGTTGGTTGCGTCCTCAAAGTTGTTATTTCGATGAAATACGAGGATCAAGAACGCCGAGGCATACCGCTGCCTTTGATGTCCCATCGTCTGAATATACTGTGTCGAGTCTTACATCTCTATTGATTGGTTCAACTCTCCCCGTCCAAGGAATCAAATTTTATGTAGCAAGTGCAAACAATGTCACAGGCAATATGTCTGGTTTCTTTTGGGATGGTACTTCATGGTCACCTATCGGTTCTCCGACGGATGGAACTACTTCCGGGGGTATTCCATTAACACAAACAGGTAAACTTGCATTTACTTCAACGGCATCCGCAGCAAAATTAAAAGCCGAAGATGACGTACTTCTTTACTGGTATAAGATTGAAGTAACTAATGTAACTGGCACTACCACGATCAGTCAAGTCACCGTCGATACACCGATGCAGACCATCAAGGATATTTGGGACGGGGAGGATAGAAGTATCGCATCGTTTCAGGTATTTAAGGCGTCGGCGTATAACGATTATACGGTAAACGTGTTTGAAGAAGGCAACTACGATTCCGCCAATACCGGTACGTTTGCGGACATCAGTAGTTTACCCGCATCTGCTTGTTGGCTATACGCCGGATTCACGGAAAGAATGCAGGGTGTCAAATTCGGCGTGATCGGCGCAAGTGGGAATACCACCGCCAACGTGATGACCTGCGAGTATTTTAACGGAGGAGATCCCAACCTTGCGACCGGATGGACCATGCTTTCCATAAACGACCAGACCTCGGTAAATAATGCGTCTATGGGGCAAGCCGGGTTGGTTACATGGCAACCGCCTGCCGTTACTTCGGAGTTCAAAACATACCTTGCGGGGATTGCGGGAAAGTCAACCACGACGGGGGGGCTTCCCGTCGTGGGCTACGATTCTGAGGTAGGCCTCCCCACTATCTCTTATACCGGGACGACAACAGTGGTTTCCCCCGATTCCGTTCCGTCCAAAATACAGTTGTACTACTACCGATTCTCTTTCAGTGTCGCCCTTGACGCCTCCACGGTTCTTTCCTACGTGGCCGGTATCCCCGCGCAGGAAACGCTCAAGGGGTATAAATTCCCCGTTCATCACGCGAACCGCCTGTGGTTGTGGAACAATGTGGACTCGGAGCCTAACGCCGGGATTTGCACGTCCGTAAATACATCACAGGTGTTCAATGGGCAGGATTCGACCAAGATTTACCTTGGAAATAACGAAGGAGTTGTCGCCGGGGCGTCCCTATACACTCGCGTCGGTTCCAACATAATGAATATGCAGGTTCTATGTAAATATGCGGAAACATGGGCTATTGTAGGCGAAACGCCCGAAAACTACATCGTGTACCGTATATCGGACTCCATCGGATGCGTTGCCCCGGAAACCATGAGAACCATTTCCCTTGGCGAAGGAGAGATTATAGGGATACCCCGCAACTTTGCTATTTGGGAATCGGCGCAGGGTTTTGTTGTATTCGACGGTGCAAATATCACGCGAGTTTCAGACGATATTGGGGATAGATTTGATCCGCGTTCTACCACAGCGATTAACCCGTCGTTTATGAATGTCGGGTACGGATACCCCGATCCGGTAAACCAAGAGTTTCACTTCTTTTGCGTAGGTGCGGGTAGTAGCACAATCAACGAGGAATGGGTTCACGATTATCGAAGGAAGAAATGGTTCCAAGTAGTACGCGCCAATCCGTTGACCTGTGCGTTCCCCGTGCGCGATACCCTTGGGAACACCTATTTGTACGGTGCGGACAACACAGGTTTCGTGTTCCGTCTCGAAAACGGGAACGACATGAACGGGAACGGTATCACGCAGACGTTCCAGATAGGTGACGTGGCTCTCCACAAGGGAACGATCATGGAGAATACGGAGATTGATTGGTCGGTTCTGGTAGCCAAGGCGAAGGCAAGCGCGACTGGCACGATTACCGTAACGCACTACGGGGACGGGAAAAGCACGGGCACCACGTTCAACCCCGTGGACCCGACCAAGAGTGGATACCGGATAGTAGACGTACCGATTCACACGAAAAGCGGTAAGAGAACTTTCCACTCATTGAAGTTCTCCATGACCACCAACGACGAACCCGTAGGGTTTGAACCCTTGTTCTACGGTGCGACGTACAGAGTTTACAGGCGGGAGGCATAAGATGGCAAGTTATCTTGGACTGTCCAAAAAGTTCCTTCCTAACCTCAAGCAATACGAGGCGACGACAGGAAGGCCGATATCAGACCGGGCGATGCAGAACTACCTCTACGCCGCCTTGCAGACGGAGGCCGACCGTAAGGATACCGCCTACGCGAGAGAACGGCAGTTCGGATTCCAACAGGCCGGTCTGGACATCCAGAAACAAGCCATCGCAGACCAGAAAAGTGCCGCCAAGATAAGCGGAATAACCCAACTTGCCGGTCTGCCCATTCAGGGTGCGTTGGGATACGGGGTGTTGAAACAGGCGGGGCTGATAGGTAGCAAGGTCGCCCCTACCGTTCCTGCCGGTGTGTCTGCCGCAGAAATAGGAACCGCCGCAGGAACAAACTTTGTATCCCCTACTATGGCGTGGTCCCCATACGGGAATCTTACATCACAAGGGTTGCTTTCTGGTGGTACAGGAAGTGGTGGAGCGCAGGCACTTCTTAATACACCCACAACCTTTGGTGGTACAGCCGCTGGAGCAGGTAACTTGGCTGTAGGGACAGGTGCAACCGCAAGTACGGCGGCTGCGGCCCCCACGGGGGCGGGGCTGCTTGGTACTATCGCCCCCTATGCGGTCCCGGCAGGGGTAGGGTTCCTTGGGGCCAAACTGCTCGGTGGTCCACTTGATAAGATTCTACCCGGCGGTGGGAAAACCGGTCGAGTAGTGGGAGAAACCGCTGGTGGTGCCTTGGCGGGTTGGGCGGCAGGGGCCGCGATAGGTAGTGGGGCCGGTCCTATTGGTGCCGTCATCGGCGGTGTCGTCGGTTTTATTTCGAGTCTCTTTTAATCGGGGGCAGTCATGGGATTTCTTGAAAGCGCAGGTAGGACAAACGCGATAGGTTCGTTGGGGCAGGGATTCCTCAACAGCGCCCTGCAATATGGGCAGTTCACCCGACAGGGCGAAGAGCAGGAAATGGATATGAAAGTCAAACAGGCGCAGTTGACCGAATTGGAAAGAAAATCCCGCCCGAAACTGTTGAGTGAACTTGTCGCCGCCGGGTCCGAGAAGGGCAAACCAAGCGTGATGAAGGCATTCGCGGAGTCCGCTAAATTATTTGCCACAAAGATACAGATTCCCGGAGGCGGTGAGGATTACGCGATTACCGAGAATGACCTACCGAAGATACAGAAGTATATGGAAATGCAGAAGGATTTACATGGTCCCCTGCAATGGGCGCAGTATCAGGATAACCAATTGTTTTTACAGGCCGCACCTAAAGAACGGGCGAAATTGAAAACCGCCGCGGAGCAGATGGCGTTTGATGAAAACGTAGAGAAGATCAAGATTCAGAATGCGTCCATATTGACGGAGTTTGGGAAAAGTCCGAAACAGCAAATAAAAAATGTTCCTGGTGTTGGCGCGGTACAATTTGACGTAGACGCGGGTACGGCAGAAATTGTGATGCCCTCCGAACAAGGAGAAAAATCACAATCGGAGGAACAATTAACGAGGAAGGCGCTTGCGGGAGACAAGGAAGCGCAGGCAATTCTCAATGCGATGCAAGCAAGAAAAGTGGAAACCGCCAAGGCAGGTGCAAGCGCACAACAAGAAGCGAAGATGGAAGGTCTTGACTTAAATAGCCTTGCAAGTTCGATGAAGCGAGGGCAGATGGCTTCGGAACACGTAAGAAATGCCTTCGGTGTTCCCATCCAGGGTAAGGTGGAAACACTCGTAAGGAAGGAACTACCGAACTTCGATTTTATCAAAAATGATGCTAATGCGAAGTGGCAATACAACCCCGGTAATCAGAGAACAATCGCCATGACCGAGGCTGCATTGCCCCGGCTATTAAGGCTTGACGAACAAGTAACATCTTTGGGAAACACAACTATTCCCAAGATTAACGAGGTAATGCGTATAGTTGCACGAGAAACAGGTAGGCCGGAATACACCAACTTCGAGGCCAACAGAAACGCCATTGTTCAGGAAATCAATACGGCCCTTTCCGGATCGGCTACATCGTCTGATATGCGCATAAGGATAGAATTGGAAAACATACAATCTGCACGTAGCCCCGCTCAACTTTCCGGAGCGATACATAATCTCAGGGAAGCATTGCTGTCTCGGTTGGATACATCGCTTTCTGTTCCTTATCCAATGGAAGTGGTTAGAGGTGAAAAAACACTTCCGAAATATAAAGAGGAATTATTCAAGAAATACAGAGGAAACTACGGGACAGGGACATCCAATG
>ERZ1292632.2288-Hain-H43-01um-R2-2288-length-16295-cov-8_pt1 | contig 16295 bp, 24 predicted proteins | sample MGYA00564407_ERZ1292632 | MGnify/ENA primary metagenome ERZ1292632 (study PRJEB36523, sample SAMEA6512637) | groundwater metagenome | collected 2019-01-08 | study: AquaDiva: Metagenomics assemblies of 32 groundwater samples | reverse complement strand
ATGAATAAAAAAGAATTAAAACAATTAATCAAACCAATGGTTCGTGAAATTATGCTCGAATGTTTTACAGAGTTGCAGTTGGATCATATTGTTAGTGAAGCAATAACAAAATCTTTTGGTAAAATTAATTTAGAACAACAGCAAATTCCTCGTCAGCAATCGCAAAAACAAGTTGTTTCGCAAGAAGAGATGCTTGCCAAACGTCGTAAAATGCTTGATGAAATGCATGTCGGTTCTTCAAAGCCAATTTCAATACGTTCAGAACCAAAAACTGTACTTACTGAAATATTACAAGATACGGAAGAAAGTGGATTCGCTATTGCCGATGGCGAAGGTAATGTAAATCCAGAACATGTACCGGATGCATTGCTTGATGATCTTCTTGGAGAAATGCCCGATATGTCAAAGTTTGCATAAAGGAATGATAGAATAAATAATATGAATATAAAACAACAAATTTTGCTTCGAAAAGCAAAAAAAATATTTGAACAATATCCGAATAAAACATCTACAATTATGAAGATAAAAATTGGTGATGTACTTACTCACTGGAAGGTGCAACGACAAAATAATCAATATGCAATAACAGAAGTTTGTAGTAGTAAAAAAACATTAATTTTTAAAGAAGACAAAACAAATGTTGGGGGTGTTGGTGGAAAACAATTTGAATACGATCCAGAAAGAAAAGGTACCGGAACTGTAGGACCAGAAGATGATACACCTGCTGCCGTTCGTATGCAACAGGCATCACAAGCAATTAGAAGTGGTCCTTCCGCACAAAAATTCGAACCTCACGGTGTTCCACCTCCTTTGCCAGCCGGGCAAGAACAAATAGGAAAAAAAATTGATCGCATTGCTCAAGGAAAAAATCATTTTGATCGAAATGTAATGCAACGTGTTGCACAACAATTATCTGATAAAGAGTTTGGACAGTATTATGGAATTCCTAAAAAATCTGCATTGAGTCAATCGAAAACTCCTCCTCCTTTACCTTCCAAAGTTTCTCGTACTGGGATGAAATCTTATCCACAAAAAATAACTCCATCAAAAGCAACAACGTTAACAATGGGATCTAATAAAAAAGGAAAATCACTTCGAGAAGCATCTCCTGCATTTTCAAAGATTTCTTCTGCTTTTATGGATTATATGTCTAGACCAACAGATCATGTAGCACAATCAAATTTTATTAATACAATTAGCAGAGAAAAAAATTCTCTTGTCAACAAACAAGAAAAAGACTCTGTTGCGTCTATTGAAGGTCAATACCTTGGTCAAGCAACAAAAGCAACTGATAGTTCCACTAAACAAACTCCTCTTGCCGGTATGCAACAAAAACAACAATTGCCTCGTCAATCATTGACGGCTGGAAAAGAAATTCCTCAAACAAAATATCGTATTATCTTACGAGAAGCAGGAGAAATTGAAGGTGGATTGGATTCTTCTCAAGAAGGAGAAACTCCGTTAGAAGATGTTCCCGAACAAGAACCAATAGAAAAGAAAACTAGCGAAGAACAAGCAATAAATAAATTGTCGGGGCAAACGATAAAAAAAGCAGAAATTAGATTTGATGAAAATATTGGTAAATTGTCTATGGAATTAGCGGGTCATCATCAACCAGCAGAATTAGAATGGAATCGTTCTGGTCGAATTATTTTTTCGTTTAAGGGTCAAAAATATATTTTGAAGAAATAATGAAATCTTTACGTTCAATATTAGAAGATGTTTTGCCTAATCAACAACAAGACAATACTATTGAATTATTGTCTCATAATTTGATAATTTCTGTTTTTGAGAAAGAAAAAAAGATTAATATGACTCCGCTCAATCAGCAACAACCAATGACAAAAGCAAGAGGGTTGATTAATCAACTGAAACAACAATTTAAAGTTTCGCAAGTACAACAGCATGAAGGGAATACATTCGTGATTACTTTTGATCCGAGAACGGAGATTGGAGTTGTGCTCGATTATTTACAAAATGTAACACAATAAAAATGCAGTATAGTCTTGAGATGTTAGTTCGTGAATTTCTTTGTAAAGATCAAAAAATTCTTGGTCTGATCAAGATTATTAAACCTCTTGGTCTCATCGCTGCTATTGCAAAAGGTCTTGATCTTCGTCCTCGTGACGCGGCAGATGTTACTTTTGAATTAATTAAACATGTGAATCCACATATTCAAGATAGAGATCTTGAAAAATATGTTAACGAAGGTTTGCCTCTTGGTTCTTGGAATCCAACTCAATTTCCTGTCCCCACAAAATTGAAAAAAGCAAAGCCAAAATTAGAGATGTCGCCTCTTCGCGGCGAACCAGAATTTCAGTCTCATTTATTTCCTCCTCAACGACATAGAAAAATGCCTGTTGAATTTCCATATGATGATCAGACGGTCAGGTGGAGCAGAGTAAGAGGCATTACACCGAAAGCAGGACACAAAACATGAAAATTTGTTCAAAAAAAGATTGTCCATTTAAAGGACATCCACAGATACTAGAAGATTTTCATAAAGACAAGACGAAAAAAGATGGTTTAAGACCGTCGTGGGCAGAAGAAAATTTAATTAGAGAAAAATATATATAATGAAATCTCTTTTTCAAATTGTTCATGAAGCATTACAGAATATTAAAATTCGTAACAAACCAATATTCAAAACAGACTTGAGAACTACAGGAGGAACTGAACGAGATGGTGGTCAATCGCGTCCCCGAGGATCAGATGGTGAAGCTTCGTATTCTGGCTCCGGTTCAGGATATTCAACCAAAGGCCAAAAAGGTTGGTCAAGATCAGCGAAAGAATTTGATATTCCTAAAGACAGTAATCCTTTAGATAAATCTGCTATGGACGAAACAGATGAGTTATGGGATGATCCGCCTGTTGGTTTACCTGTTCCACAATTTCACGGTAATCGAGAACCGAAACCAAATTATTTAGGTCCCAGAAAACGATAATTTTGGAGATTTCAAATCATACTTATTTAGAGAACACATTCGTCTACTAAATGAGGAAATCAAAGTATGTCAGAAAAACAAAATATTGAAGAAAGAATAGCCGTAGCAGAAACAAAAATCGAAGATATTAAAATTTCAAATTCAGAAATGAAAAATATGTTAATGGAAACACATACGTTTGTTATTAAGACAAATGGCGCTCTCCCTAGAATAGAAAAGTCTATAATGTTAATTTCTGAACAAATTGGAACATTTGATAAGAAATTAGATTCAAACTCTCAAAAAGTAAATATATTGTCTACAAAAGTTAAGATCATTTGGGGCGTATTGTCTGTCATTGCAGGAACTTTATTAGTTTCGGGTTTAGGTTACTTGTTTTCTAAACTATAATTTTATGTATCTTTTGAAAAGTCAAAGATATTTATTGTGTATATAGGAGAAAAATAGAATGTTTGTAAAAGTTTCTACTTTAAAACGAATTATTTCTGAACAGGCGGGAAAACTTTGGGAAGAGTTGAATAGCGAAGATGTTGATCGTCTTCGACGCGGAGCACCTGGTGAATATCCTGGTGAATCACACACCGGCTTTGAAGAATCGATGGAATTTGAAGCAAAAAAGAAAGAAGATGAAGAAGAATCAGAAGAAAGGGAAGATACTGGTGAAGAAGAAAAATCTGAAAAGAAATCAAAAGAAAAAGAGCCCAAAGAAGATAAACCTCGAAAAGAACTTTCTCCGAAGCATAAGAAAGCAAAAAAAGGTTTAGAAAAAGCACAAAAATCAAAATTGATGCCAAAATCACGAGTTGATTCAAAAACAGGAATGAAACAAGATATCGATCTTGACCAATTGGCACAATTAGCAACTGAAATGGGATATCGTCTTGAGGCAAATGATAAATCTGAAGAAGAACCGGAAAAAATATCGTTTGATGATGAAGAAGATGACGACCTTGGGCTTGGAGATTTAGACGTTTCTATGGATGGTGAAGATTTGGATATGGATATCCCTGGTGCCGAAAAAGGGGGTGATGAAGATTTAGACGATATGTTTGGCACGTCAGAAGAAGATTTAGACGATGAAGAAACAAAAGAAGAAGATATTGCAATTGTTTCATCTGACGAAGATATAGACGATATTATTGGTGATTATGACGGAAGCGAGGAAGATGAACTTGGGATCGAAGGTCATCCGATGTCTATGAAACAAAGTCTTGAATCAGAAATGGAACATGAACTTGGTCCGAAGAAAGCAAAAATTATTTTACGTCATGGAGAAGTTCAAGGTCATCCGCTTTCAAAAAAACAAAAAGGTTTATTTGGTGCGATGGCAGGCGGCAGTAAATTAAAGAAGTATTAATTATGAAATTAAAAGATCTATTGAAAGAGGGGATATTTCCTGAAAATCCTGAATTAGAACAATTATATGAGGAATTTAAAAATTTAAGCGAAGAATATAAAGATACTGTTTTTTTAAAAGTTTTAGTTCATGCCAAAAATACTCAAAAAATAACTATTCAAGATTTGGAAAAATACATTAAAGGACCAAAGGTCGGTTTGCCGTGGGGAACTAGAAAAGGAGAAACACCAAGCCCCTCCGGTGGACATCCGCAAAGAAAACAATGAGTTGTGTAAACGTTGAAGTCCGTCTTACTAATGGTATGACTGAGGAAAAATTAATTAAGAAATTTTTTAAAAAGGTTAAGTCAGAAAATATTGTTCGTGAATATTTAGATAAGACATCTTTCGCTTTAACCAAATCTCAAAAACAAAAAGCAAAACGAAGGAAAAATCAATTCCTTCGTGCTCAAAAACATAAATAAATTCAAAAAAATGTCTTTTTCATAAAATTATAAATATTTATGAAAACAGGTTTACTATAAACAAGGAGAATTAATTTAATGAGTGTCTATGATGATGCATTGAAGGACATGAAAGAACTTAAGGAATCTGCGATGGAGACGTCAAAAAGAACTCTCCTTGAAGCAATGGTACCAAGAATGAAAGAATCGGTAGAAAAACAACTCGGCGAATCATATATGGCTTTGGAAATGGACGGCGCGGTTGATGAAGCGACTGACGTTGATGAATCCATAGAAACTGAAGAAGTCGAGCAAGAGTCTGTCGAAACTGAACAACTTGAAGTCGAAGCGAAGCATGCCGACGAGGATGAAGAAGAGGAAGAAAAAATGGATGAATCAACACAAGTAGATGAAGTTGTCGAAGTGAACGAAAGTGATCTTGTCGAAGCCCTCGCGGATGCTTTAAAAGAAGTTCGTTCTCGTGTGACTAGTGAAGCTAAAGTATCGAAAAGTTTCGGTGCTCCAAGTGACGCTACTATCAAAGCGTCCGGCGGGAAAGGTGAAAAAGGTCTCGCGGATGAAAAAAATGGTGAACATTGGTGGAATGATGAAAAACCGCCTGCCGCGAAAGACTGGACTGTTCGTGAACACAAAATGCGCAAGATAGTTCTTTCTCTTAACGAACAAAACAAGCAATACAAAAAAGCATACGGTAAACTTCTTGAAAATTTGAAAGAAGTCAATTTATTCAATGCAAAATTATTGTATACAAATAAGATTCTACAAACTGAAGGTTTGAGCAACAAGGGTAAACTTGCAATTGTCGAACAATTTGACGAAGCTTATTCTCGTAAAGATGTAGAATTGGTATACAACACATTCAAAAAATCATTCAATATTGCTGGTATCGTGAGTGAATCAGCAAAGAAATTGCAACGTGGTTCACGACCAACTCCTCCTTCTTCCACAATCCTTCGGGAACAAATGAAGAGGGAAACCCAAGAGAGTGCAGGGTCAAGTGATGAAGAAACTCTCAACGAGCGTTGGGAAAGACTTTCTGGGGTTTCTGATATTTTGAAGGATTAAATAAAAATTAAAACGAGGAGAATAATAAAGTTATGAATTTTGGTGAATTAATAAAAGATGTCTCTGCGAGAGACATGAAAAAAGAATCAAAGCGTATTGTAGAGAAATGGGATAAAAAAACTCCGTTACTTCGTGGATTGGAAGACAAACGTAACAATCCAATGAAAACCAACATGGCTCGCTTGCTTGAAAACCAAGCGGCTGAAGTTGTTCGCAGTAAACGAATCTTGCAAGAGACTAGTGAACTTGCTGACGTTCGTGGTTTCCAAAATATTGCATTTCCAATTGTTCGTCGTGTTTTCGGTGGATTGATTGCAAATGAACTAGTTTCTGTTCAACCAATGAGTTTACCGTCAGGACTTTTATTCTATCTAGATTATACTTACGGTACAGGTAAAGCCAGCGGGCAACAAGCAGATTGGACCGCTGGTGGATCAGTATTTGGTGATCAAACTGATGCTTCACAAACCACTGCAAATGAATCACTTGGTACAGGTGGTCCGTACTATCTTAACTCTGGTTATTCAAAACGTGAACGTACCGCTACAGTTCAAGTTCAAGCTTCGGGTGCTGCAACTTGGGCAATGGTTAATTATGATTTTGAATTATCAGCGGCCGTAGATGATACTTCTTTGCAATATGCTGATATTGCATTTACTGGTACAACTAGTAACGTTGCTCTTGCCTCACTTGATTTAACAAATTATAAAGTGTTTAGCATTTCTGGATCAGACGGCAAATGGGCAAATGTGAAAGGTCTTTATCGTAGACATAATAGTTTACTTAGCACTGCAACTGGTGTTGTTCGTATGTTTATGTCAGCAACAACTGCAAATCGCCTTGATCATACAGTTGGTATCACTGGTTCATATGTTGAATCTAGTACATTGAATGTTGGTACTTCAGGAACTCTGTTAACTCCATCATTTGAACCAGACTTCAGCACGGATATGATTCCCGAATTGGATATCAAGATTCGTGCAGTATCTGTAACTGCTGAATCAAGAAAGATTAAAGCTAAATGGACACCAGAATTAGCACAAGATCTCAATGCATATCATAATCTTGATGCTGAAGTAGAATTAACTCAAATTCTTTCTGAACAAATTGCTCTCGATATTGATCGTGAGATCTTACAACATCTTCTCCAGGCTCAAACTGGTGCGACGATGTATTGGTCACGTAAACCAGGTAATTTCGTCAACAAACTTACTGGTGCTGATGTAACTGGAGGCTCATTTACTGGTACTGTTCGTGAATGGTATGAAACTCTTGTTGAGACTTGCATCGACGTTTCAAACACCATTCAACGCAAGACTCTTCGCGGTGCAGCAAACTTTATGGTTTGTTCACCTGATATTGCGACTATTTTTGAAGCTAGTGTTTTGTACAAGCCTTCTCTTGATATGTCTCCTGGTGCTTCGGCAATGTTTACTCTCGGTACGGAGAAAGTTGGTTCACTTGCTAATCGATTCACTGTTTACAAGGACCCATACTTCCCTCGTAACGTAATTCTACTTGGGTATAAAGGAAATTCTTTCTTGGAGACTGGGTATGTATATGCTCCATATGTACCTCTTGTTGTAACTCCAACTCTTTATGAACCCAACGACTTCACACCACGTAAAGGAGTTATGACGAGGTACGCAAAACGTATGGTTCGTTCGGATTTCTATGGAATCGTAATCATCAAATCAATGGATGTTATCTAATAAAATCAAGTAGTTAGCTTAAATCGGGGCGCTCTAAGCGCCCCTTTTTTTATTCAAAAATAGTCAAAAAACAACATCTTTGCGCGGTGTTTTTATATTTTACTGCTGCCTTTCTTGGTGTATACTTCTATTTATTATAGGAGACAAATAATGATATTGAAGCAAGAGACAAAAGAAAAATTTGGATATGATGTTGATTCTTTAAAATTACAAAGTGAAAAATTGTGTCTTTTAGTATGTGATTATTGCGGTATGTTGTTTGAACGACGATTTTCAAAATATAATGTTGGTAGAATTAATATTCAAAAAGATGCTTGTTCTAAAAAAGAATGTCAATCAAATAAAAGATCAGATGCTTTTGAACATAAATACGGAAAAGGAATTAGGACTGCTTTACAAAATCCAGAATCTTTAAAAAAACAACAAAAAACAACAGAAGAAAAATATGGTGTTAAAAATGTTTTCTCAAGTGAAATTATAAAAACAAAAATTAAACAGACTAATCTTGATAAATATGGTGTCGAAAATCCTCAACAAAATAAAAAAATAAAAGAAAAAACAAAACAAACATTAAAACAAAGAACGGGATATGATTTTCCGTTACAAGATCCTGAAACTTTAAAAAAAACGGAAGACAAAATTGAAGAAAAATTTGGAGTTAGACATTATGAAGAGTTACAAAAAAAACCTTTTTCTGAAATTATTGAATTATGTAATAAAAAACAATATCAAATTTTTTTTGAAGAAGAAGATTATAGGAATAAACAACAAAAACTACTATTTGGATGTATAAAACATCCTGAAGAAAAATTTAATTCAAATCTCTCGGCGGTAATGAATAATATTCATCAATGCCCGCGATGCCAGGATGTTTATTCCTCTAAACAAGAACAAGAAATTTTTGATTTTATTATTAGTTTAGGTGTCCCAGAAAACGAAATTGTCAGACGAGATAGAAAAATTATAGGAATGGAAATGGATCTCTATCTTTCCAAAAGAAATTTTGCTATTGAACATCATGGGTTGTATTATCATACGGAAGAATTTAAAGAACGAGAATTACATTTTAAAAAATTCTTTTGTTCTAAAGAACAAAATATTAAACTATTCCAAATTTTTGGAGATGAATGGCAAGAAAAACAAGATATTTGCAAAAGTATGATTCGTTCTAGGCTTGGCTTTTCCAACAAAATGAACGCTAGAGATTGTTTTGTTTTAAAAATTGATTCTGAATCAAACAAAAAAATAAAAAGAAAAATTATTGATTTTATTAATGAAAATCATCTTCAAGGAAATTCGAGCGGAACATTAAATTATTTTGCTTTATTAAATAAGAAAACTAACGAAATTATTGCTTGTGTTTCTCTTAGAAAAACAATGAATACGAAATCTAGAAAAGACATTCAAGATCCGAATATTGAAATTGCACGATTTTGTTGTAAAAAAGGAGATAATGTCCGTGGCGGTTTTTCAAAAATTTTGAAAAAAATTATTTTTTGGGCAAAAGAACAAAAATATTCAGAAATATTCACATATTCGGATTGTAGATATTCTTGGGGCGAAGTATATGAAAAAAATGGGTTTATATACAAGGGACATACAGGAATAGGGTTTTATTATTTAATTAAAGGAGAAAGATATCAACGATTTCCATTAAGACTACTTACAGAAAATCAAAGCTTGGAAGAATGTGCAGAAGAAAATGGTATTTATAAAATCTATAATGCTGGTCATTATCGTTGGGAATTAAAAATATAACAACAGTTATTCTTTCCCTATTTATATTGTTATGTTCATTTTATATGCTTTTATAATTCTTTTTTTACTTTTTCAAAATTATTTTCTTTGGAGAATCAATATAAATATTCAAAAAACTAATTCATTGTTGAAATCTAATAATCCGGATAATAGTGAACACAAAAGGTATTTATATAGGTGATTTCCTTAAAAGATGGTCGTTTAGTACCTATTTTTTCTATTGCTACGCGCGATAGAATGCAAAATAGTGGAGTTAATCTTCCTGTTCGTTCTGTTTGGGTTACTTCTGGTTCTATTGATAATGTTGTCGGAAGTACAACGGGTTCTGTACAAATTAATCTTGATTCTTTTGGATTTAATTTTTCTAGAATTGAAGTTTTTCATTCTGGTGCTGCGTTGATATTTGATCTTTCTTTTGAAAATAAAAGTGATAATACGGGTACAAATTTTGATCCTCGTAACGTTATTGCAGATTATAAAAATATTATGGGTTCTGATAATTTTAGAAGCGGTATTGATCAAGTTGAATCATTGGTTGGTTTAACTGACAGTAGTGGTTCTATTTATATGAGACTAAAACCTTATGGCTCTGTAGGAAACAATTCTTTCAAATATCTTATTTTTTTTGAAGGAGTTGTTGTTTATGTTAAACAAGATATGAGTTTATGACTATTAATCGAGCGAAATATAATAGTACGACAACAATAGAATCGGATTTAACTAATCCGGTTTCAGTTTTTTATATTCCAAATAATAATTCTCCCGGAATCGATGCTTTTGGGCGGCTTCGTGTATCTACTCCAAAATCTTTTTTTCAGACAACAGCAATTTCTGATCAGCATAGAACGTTGTTTTGGTCAAGTAAAATTGTTCAAAGTGCTTCGTGGACTCATCTTTCCGCTACCGCAACTTGTACGATGTTAATTAGTGGAACTGTTGGTGATTATGTCGCATATCAAACAAAACCATATATGCATTATGAAGCAGGGAATTCTTTATTAGTCTATGAAACTTTTAATTTTAGCGGATCTTCTGCTGGTATACATAAAAAAGTCGGATATTTTGACGACAAAGACGGGTATTATTTAGAACTAAGTGGAGGATGTCTTAATATAGTTGAAAGAACTAGTGTTCCGACCGGCGGTAATTTAATCGCAGAAACTAGAATCTCTCAATCGAATTGGAATTTAGATCGTTTTGATGGCAGTGGACCGACTGGAGCGAATTTTAATATTTCTGGAGCTTCTTTTTTATCTTTAGATTTTGAATGGCTCGGCGTTGGTAGTGTCCGAATGGCTTTGATGGATGACAATGGTGAATTTAGGTACATACATAGATTTGATCATGCCAATGTTTTTACTCAACCATATATTAGAACTCCAAATCTCCCTCTTTGCGTAGAAATATCTGCTTCGCAAACTGTTGCGTCGAAACAAGGTATGGAATTTTATTGTGCTACTGTTAAAATAGAAAACGGCAGCGAAAGCAGTAAACATATTGAAAGATCAAAAAGTCGTGGGATTTCCTTGTTGGCAACTGGACAAAATTTTATGCCTATAATGCAAGTGAGACTAAAAGACAATGAACATACTCAAGTCATAATAGATTCTGTTAATATTGCTTGTGATAATGCTTCGGCGGTTTTTGAATGGTCATTGAATTATAATCCAACGTTTAATGGTATTGGTACGGGATCATTGTGGACTTCCGTAGTAAGTAGTTCAATTGAATATGATATTATCATGTCTCAATCTTTATCTGATGAAGGGATTAAATTAGCGGGAGGATATGGATTATCCCGAACGGGTGATATAACGGTTATAGGAAAAGATTTCGTTCCTCTAACAATAGATATTAATGGAAACAAAGATATAATTTCTTTATTAACTCGCCGAGTTGATTCTAATACAAGTGCTAACTTTTATGGAAGCATTTCATGGAAGGAGTATTTATAGATCATGATGGCTGATTTAAGTCAAATAGCGAGAATTATGATATGGCATCATCAAGACAACAATCATGATTCTCCGGGTATATTTATTGGACTGCCTCGTGAAATTGCTAGACAATTTCCGAAACACAAAGAAGAAGATTCTTCTCCACAGCATATAACCGTACTTATTCTTAATAAAATACCATTGATCTTTGAAAAGAAAGTACTCAAGATTGTTCAAGAAGTTTGCGAACAAACTAAACCATTTCTTGTTCGTCTTGGTAAACCAAGAAAATTTGTTAATCCAGAAGGTCAAATTATTTTACATTCTCCCATACGTGGTAAACGATTAATTCGATTTCATGATGCTTTGAAATCTGCATTGATGCAAAATGGTATTTCGGTTGACAATAAGTTTCCTACATATGAGCCTCATACGACTATTGCTTATGTTGATTCTAAAAAAGAATTAAAACAATATAAAGATATTAAACCTATTGGAGAATGGTTTGTTGATCAAATTTGGATTTGGGGTTTTTCTAAAGAACCAAAACTAATTATATTAGGAAAATAAAAAATATGAAATTATTAAAATTATTGAAAGAAAATGACGAAACACCTTTTGCAAGACCAAAGCAGAAATATACAATTCTTGTTGAACCGATGCAAAATGATCAGTTTTGGCGCGCGAGGATTGAAAAAATTGGTGAAGAAACGTATGGTAGTAAACCATACCATCCTCATGAATTTATGGGAACAGGGAAAACTCCCGGTGAGGCAATTTTCGAATTAGGAAAAAAAATGAAACGTTGATTAATTTTTTAGATTTTTAAAATGTATGCGTCTATTTATGTTAAGTTTGGAGGAATAATATAATAAATGAACACTAACGGTGACGGCAGTGCATATGTAAAATATTCAAATAAAAATGTTTTGATTGGTTCTGGTGATGCAGATAAGATTACTGTTGCGCCTAATAGTGTAACTCTTGCTGCTGATTTATTAATGACCAGTAATGATATTAATTCTCAAGGCGGACAAGTATCAGGTCGTAATTATTTTTTTCTACATTTAAAACAAAATCAACATGCGCATATGACAGCGTCAACGTTACTTTCTGGAACGACAGGGCTATTTGGAGGTGCAGTTGATGTGCGGGATCGTCTTATGATGCGCGCCGGGTCAGTGTTGCGTCTTGGATTATATAGTCCAAATGGTGTTTCTAATGCATTCCGCTCTGGAGCTTTGACTGCATCGATTATGGTAGACGGAGTCAATCAAAGTTTGAGTTTAATATGTATCCCTACTGGAAGTCAATTTTTAAGTTCTTTGACTTCCAAAGATACGGTTACATTTTCAGCAAGTCAACTTCTTGGAGTTTCTATAACCGCTTCTGCTGATTATGGAAGTGAAGCGTTGCTAGGCACTTCAGCATCTTGGATCGCTACTGTACTTATAGAGCAATAAATCAAATAGAATAGAATAATAAAAAGGGCACAAATGTGCCCTTTTTTATTTGTTGATTAAAGTTTTACCAACTTAACCAGCCACAAGTTCTTTGATTTTTTGGAAGTTCTTCTTTGTCTGAATCAAAAAATCTAATTCGAAGATTTGATTGATGTCTAACTTTTCTGGCTGTAGTTTTACGCCAATATTTAATTTCTTTATGATAAGGGTTTCTTGGATTATTTTTGTGTGTTCTACTCATTTTATTTTTCTTTTTTTAAAGTTTGAATTTCGATTTTTTTTGTTGGTATTTTTTCAACTTTTTTTGGTGGGATTATTATTGTAAGTAATCCATCTTCAAATAAGGCTTTAATGTTTTCAAGATCAAGAGTTTTGCCAGCAGTAAAATGTTTTTCAAATGACTGGCAAGATCTACCTGAAACGGTACATTTTGCATCTTGTCTTTTTTGAGAATGTTCTGCTTTGATGGTCAATTTATTGCCTTCAACTTCAATTGAAAGATCAGTAGAACGGTATCCAGCTAAAGAAATTTCTAAAATAATTTCGCCAGATTCTTTTTCGTATTGATCATAACGAGGATACCCAAGAGAACGTTCAGGATTAAAATCTTTGAAAACTTGGTCAAAAATTGAGTCAGAAATAAGAGAAAAACGATCAAAAGGATTACAATAATGCACAATATTCATCATAACATCTCTCCTATGAGCAGGTTATTTTAGTCTTTATTCCACATTGGGCAATAAAGTGAGGTCGCTCGCACCTCAGTAATAATTATGTACATATTAGACAAAAAGTAAAGAGTTTTATTACTTTTGTTACCTAATTATTTTGTGAAATTGTTGCGACAATTAATTTTAGAAAAAGAAAAATTGATTGGTGGAGAAGCAGATAATATAGATCCTTCTGATTTTGATCAAAAAGAATTAATGAAAGGTATATATATAGAATTTGAACATACAAATGATGTAAAAACAGCAATGGAAATTTGTATGGATCATTTAATATCCGATCCTTTATATTATCAGAAACTTGAAAAAATGGAGAAAAGAGAATGATGGAACCAGAAAGTGAATTTATTCTTGTACATGATAAGCAAAGAAAATGTCTTTATCTTACTCTTGCTAGTATTTTTAAAAATTCTGAAGGATTAGATGTTATTGAAAAATTTCCTAATGCTGCGCGGGCAATACAAATGCTTCAGAAATATTCAAAACAAAAAGTGTTTGGTAAAATGAATTTGAAAGATGCAGTTAGTGGTCTTAATTCTAATAATCCTAATGATGGAATCTACGGAAAATCGTTAACGAAAGAAGACGATGAATATGATGATGAACCTGAAAATTATTATTCTTCTGCTAAAGGACAAATGATAGATCGCGTCAGAGCGGAAAAAGAATTAAAAAATCATGGTCACGACCGTGGTACATCAGAATGGCGAGAATTCGAAAGAGTGTTTGGTCCTAAGTTTAAAAAAAATGGGAAAATTGCCGCACAAGAACTTCTTGGTTGGCTCGGCTATTAAATGAAACTGTTCGATGCTCTTCTAGAAACAAAACTTTTTGTATACGGAACACTCAAGAAGGGCGAACAAAATCATAAAAAATTAAAAAATTCAAAATTTTTAGGCAAAGCAAAAACAAAAAGAAAATATGATCTTGTATACAATCACGACTCGCCGAATTTGGTACAAGGCAATAATCAAATAACGGGAGAATTATACGAAATAGATGATGCCCTTCTCCAGATACTTGATAAATTTGAAAAACCGTTCAAACGTAAAAAAATCACGCTTTCAACAGGTGAAGCCGCAGAATCCTATTTTGGTAAGAAAAAATGATAAAAATGAGCCTCCCAAACGCTTTACAGTGCCCTGTAAGCGATTTTGATATAATAAACATAGTTGGATATATATTTTAAATAAAGGTTGAATATAGGTCATCCTAGAAAGTTTTAAATAATTTTAATATTTTTGGTTTTCAAAGATAATAATTTTCTATTTATATTGAGGAAATAAATAATAATGGTTGATTATCTTGACCTGACTTCTTCTGCTGCTCATGCAGCAACATTGGCTCCTTTTGGAACGTTTAATGCTAATACAGATTTTTTGTCAGATTGTGATTCACTTGTTCAATTTGTACATACGAAATTAGGTGGAAATGTTCTTGGTGTTGAACTTACAAATTTAGATGTATATACCTCTTTAGAAGAATCGACTTTAGAATATTGCCAAATGGTAAATAGTTATCAAGCTAAATCTGCTCTGGCTGATATTCTTGGTGGGGCGACAGGTTCTCTTTCGGGGCAACAAAATAAAGTAGCGAGATTGACTAACGCTCTTGCTAAACGCAAAGCACAATCATTTTCATCTGAAGCTGGATTGGGAGGAACAAAAACTCTTCATTCTTCTTCGATTAATTTTGTTTCTGGACAACAAGCATATGACTTGAAAGTGATGTTAAGCGCCAGTGGATTAGTTGCTTCTGGATCAAGAGTAGAAATAAAAGACGTATTTCATTTTTCACCAACGGCGACGTATCGTTTTTTTGATACTTCATCTGCAATAAATTATCTTCATAATGAATTTAAATTTGAAAGTTTTACCCCAGAAACAGTATTCTATTTACTTCCTGTGTGGGAAGACGTTCTTCGTGCGACTACATTACAAACATCTCACAATATACGTCGCTCAAATTATTCGTATGATATTATTAATAATGTTTTAAGAATATATCCCGTTCCAACTACCGCAGCAAAATTGTATTTTACATATTATCTTGTAGACGATAATCCGTGGGACAGTTCTGATCCTTTTACAAATGGGATCGCTAATCTCTCAAATGTTCCATTCGGGAATATTACATATTCCAATATTAATAGTTTAGGGCGTCAATGGATAAGAAGATTATCTTTTACTTTTTCAAAAGAAATTCTTGGATTAAATAGAAGTAAAGTTGGAAACATTCCAATTCCAAATGGAGAAATGATTTTAAATGGTGGAGATTTAATTATGCAAGCACGAGAAGAGCAACAAATATTGCGTCAAGAATTACATGATCTTTTAGAACAGACTACTTTTCAAAATTTGATGCTTAAAGAAGCTGAAGCCGCGGAAGCGTTAAAAACAATTTGGAGCCGTTCACCAATGGGTATTTTTGTTGGTAGCGTACTGTTTATAGTATTGAATAATGTGACAGGAATTTAATATGATATCTTGCTTGGAATGTGGTATACAATTTAATCATATAGGCGTTCATTTGCACAAACATAATATTTCGACTAAAGAATATCTTCAAAAATATTCAAACGCAGTTCTTTCAAATAAAATCGGCTATTTGGTTTCAATCGAAAATATTTTAAAAGAAAGAATAGGATCTAACATTTAAATGTCTCTTTCTAATGTAATTCAAAGAGATTTTCATTGGTCAGATACAGTTCCTGATCCGTTACACTTGCAAAATAAAAAAAGAATAATACAAAATTGGCTCAATTTTAAACTTCCTAATAGAGATTGGCAGGAATCAAATCTAATAACAGAGGAAGTTCTATCTATACCTGACAACTGGACTGGCCAGTTTGATTTTAAATATCAACA
>ERZ1292632.1064-Hain-H43-01um-R2-1064-length-28542-cov-26_pt2 | contig 16297 bp, 13 predicted proteins | sample MGYA00564407_ERZ1292632 | MGnify/ENA primary metagenome ERZ1292632 (study PRJEB36523, sample SAMEA6512637) | groundwater metagenome | collected 2019-01-08 | study: AquaDiva: Metagenomics assemblies of 32 groundwater samples | reverse complement strand
AACCTTAACTTTATTCCAGTTGACCCAGATGTTCATTAAGGTAAACCCACCCTACCATAATCATCTTTCAACCTTACTACCTCATCAAACTCAGAAGTTGCTACCTCAATTATCTTACAGAATGAATGGCAAATAAGCCCTCTTAAGTTGTGGATACCTATCACACAAGTTAGTGTATATGTATCTGAATACTGCTTGGTTACATCCTGAACAGGTAGTTCATAGCCAAACTTACACTGATTACATTCATTCTCCATTCTTTGGTGCTCCTTTTATCTTACTAAAATCATACCCGCATTCCCCGCAACTATACTTCCACCATTCTTGTCCATTAGGGAACTTTGGGCCAAACTGTCCAAACAGATGGATACCACAACCAGGACATATAGCATTGAGTATCTTTCTTAGTCCACCATTGCCAATTGGACAAGAAGTTAATGTATTTTTATTCATTGCTCCTCTTGCATTGATGGTGAAAGTGTTTTCTAATCCCATTCTTTATTTTTTTCCTCAAATTATATTGTAAGTCTTCAAACACAAGAAACAATATCAATGTTCTCATTTCTATAAATGTTCCTTTGCATTCGTTAATTCACGCCAGAACCAAGCACAGAAATTAGGAAACTTTTTGAATAACTGTAATATATTATAGCTTTTGAGAACATCGATGATAGTAAATGTATCTTGTTCTGGATAGCTGCGTTTACAATGTGGGCACCATAATATTTGTCTTTTAAATGTAAATAGATTCTCAACATGCGGTGCCCCATGCTTCCTGCCACAAAGACAAATCCAACCTTGATTAATGACATGATTTGTTATATTTGGTGAGTGCATATCTAGCATAGACGCCTCCTATATCTTAAACACTTCATACATTACATCCCTTCCCTCACATCCTTGCCCTTATTATACCCCAATGGTGTTGTGATGTCAATACACGAAGATAACCCCCAAAATGGTTACCATACCTTGACATCCATTCACTTTTTCCTTTAGCATAACGCTAGGGGCATAATATGTCTATAGAGCAACCTATACCTAAATCAATACAACCCCAAAATCCTATAGCTACGGCCGAATCTCTTTTTCCTGATTTCCCTGATGATAGTGATAAAACCCGTTATCTTGCTTTTCGTGCATCAGGCTTTAGCATCACTGAGTCTTGTAGATTACTGAACATAAAGGAAGACACTCTCAAGTATTGGCGGACTTTTGATACTATATTTTCCAAGTTGGAGACTCAAACAGAGTCAACCCCAAGAGTTCATATAGCCTTACAAATACTTCAACGCTCTTATTTGAGAAATCTACACCTTATTTTACTCCAAGATGAGAAAATCCTCATCAAATACCATGAAAACCCTGATTCTCTTAGTGAAAAACAACATCAATACCTTATGAAAGCTCTCAATAGATATAGTTTGCAATCTCTACAAGCCATAATCTCACTTGACAACCAAAACTCTGACCAGAATAAGGGCAATACTATTAACTTTAGCCAAATCTTACTCCAAATACAGCAACTTACAGGCCAATTGCCTTCCCCCAAGTTTCCTGAGTCTATAAAATCTCAAGAAGGGATATAAAAATGCCCAAGCATGGTAAAAAAGAGCACAAAAACAAAAGGAAGTAGCCCGATGCCTTATGGAATTAGACATAAGGGTAATAAACATATTGTCTATAACAAAGAAACAGGTGATGTAAAGGGGAGCCATGACTCTATGTCTAGTGCAGAGAGGCAGATAAACCTACTAAGGGGCATAGAGCATGGTTGGCAGCCTACTGGTAAGAAAGCAAGGAGTAAGAAGTGATAGCAGTCTTAATATCTATACTGGCTGGTGTTGGTGGTGGAGTAGTAAGAGCTATAATAACAGGTAAAGGCATCATTACTCTACCTTCCATACATAAAGTAGCAGGTGGTTCTAGCCATCTCAACTTGGGCATTATAGCTCCTATGGCTATTGGTGCCCTAGCAGGTTATGTAGCTCCCTATAGTCTGGGTGTAGATGGCGTAGTGGCTGCTCTAGCTGGTTATGCGGGCACTGACTTGATAGAAAACATGGTTGAGAGGACATTACATAGGAGAATAAGGTAACTATATGCTTTCACTTGAAGAACTTGCTTATTACATTACTTATAAGAAAGCCTATATTGAAGAACAGTTCCATATCCAAAATAAAGAAAGACAGGATGTATTATTTAAATATAACACTGCCCAAAATATTCTTGCATCCCAAAAGACTAGCAGAACCATCACTCTCAAATCACGACAGCAAGGGATAAGCACTTTTTGGCTAGCTCAGGCATTGGCAGAAGCTATTACAGTTCCCAACACTGTCTGTGTATTTATAAGCTATGAAGACCTTATCACCCAGCGACTATTCTACCGTGTTAAATATATGTTTGACCATCTGCCAGACCCAAAACCCAAAGCAGAACATTATTCTGCTTATGAGATTACTTTCCCTGCACATGGTTCTTCTCTATACATAGGCACAGCCAGAGCTTCTATATTTGGTAAGGGTGATACTATAAGCATGGCTATTATCTCTGAACTACCATCTTGGCCTGATGAGCGTTCTAGGAGTATATTCCATGACTTATCTCAAGCAGTCCCTAAGAATGGTCAAATACATATAGAGGCTACTCCAGAAGGTAGAAGCGGTCTATTCTATGAGCTTTTCCAGGATGGTAAACAAGGTGGAATATACAAGCCGTTCTTTTTCCCCTGGTGGCTAACTGAAGAATACACTCTACCAAGAGGTTCTCCCTTAGCTTTAGAATACTCAAGATATAATATGGTATATACTATTTATGAAAATAGCCTTATAGAGAAGTTTCAACTTACTGAAGATCAAATACGCTGGAGAAGATTAAAACTGGAAGAAGCTAAACCTCTAGCTTTATCTAATACACCTGAAGAACTGTTCCAACATCAGTATCCAGAGTATGAAGAGACTTGTTGGTTAATAACTGGTGGTGCAGTATTTAACCAAGAAGCTCTTAGACTTCAATTAACACAATGTAAACCTGTAATACGACAGGATAATCTAATTAAATACTGGAAATTACCCAGGGGCAGTAGTAACTACATTATAGGTGTAGATACTGCTTCTGGTTCAGAGAAGGGTGATTACTCTGCTGCTGTAGTAATAGATTCTATAAACTGTGAACAGGTAGCATCAATCCATGTTCGCATCCCTGTTGACATATTTGCCCGTAGAGTATATGAACTGCATAAACAATACAATAATGCTCTAATAGTCCCTGAAATACCTGGGCATGGTCAATCTGTAATAGATTTTCTTATCCAAATGGGTTGCTCAAACATATATACAGTAAACAAGAAACCAGGCTTTGTTAGTAGTGTATCTACCCGTAAACCTATGATAGATAAGACTTCTAGTTATTTAAATTCTAATGCTTTAATTATAAATGACCCAGAACTAATAGAAGAAGCCATAGCCTTTAAGTGGGTAAATGATAGACCAGAAGCACCTTATGGCAAACATGACGATTACTTATTTGCTCTTATGTTAGCCATTGCAGTTCGTGATAGCCCTCTAGTAAATACCCAATCTTATCCAGCAGAAAACTACCTAACAGGAGTATTTAGCAGTGTCTAAAGGCATGCCATCTAGTAGCAATAGCATTTGGGATGAGAACATTACCACAAGGACAAGCAATAGCAGTGGGAGTGGCAGAAGCAGCTGGGGTGAAGTTCAGGGTAGAGTGGTTGGGAGGGGTAAAAGAAGAGGGGTTTACCCCTTGTCTTTTCAATATAGAAGTATAAAGAGTAGTAAGTATAGATATATACTAATACATAATGGTATAATAAAGCATATGTTGGGATATATGATAATGCCATTATTTATAATTGTCCCTACACAAATCACAACACCACAACCTGCACTAAATAGGACAAGCATATGCCTGATATAATAACTGAAATTGAAGAAGTAAAAACAAGGCTTAGAACCTTCTGGCTACCCAGGGATGATACTATTAGGAATGAGCGTATATTGCTTAATCTAGTAGAACCCCGTGAAATAAAGGGCTTTACTCAGATGACAATGAATGAGCCTAAAGTATTATATGATACTTCTGTAGCACTTATATCAGGCTTTGAACCTAAATTCAGACTACCATTAGCAAACCAATCTGACTCCGAAAAGAACCTAATGAACAAAGCAGAGAGATTACTTATAGGTATATTTAGGTCTCTCAACCACAGGCAACGACTATTAGGTAAAGACTCTTTCTTCCGTGAACTTGCTTATTATGTATGTTCTGGCTGGGTAGCTGCCTTCCCCTATCTACACACTAAGGGTGATGACATAGAGTTCAGGTGTGAACTATACGACCCTATAACTATATATCCAGAGTGGGACTCTGATGGTCTTCTCCGATTAGTCAGAACCTATGAAACTAATCAATATAATGCCTCTGCACTAGCTGACAGCCTTGAAAGCCCATTAGTGTTGAAACACCCCACCGATAATGTTACTGTGGATAACTACTGGAAGAGGGAGAAGGATAGTATATATAACACTGTGATTGTGGGTGGTAAAGTAGCAAAGCCTTTAACAAAAGAACCTTATGATAGAATACCTATACTTATTCAGGCCATATCTGGCTCTCCTAGGGGCCCTATGGTGTCTGGTGAATCTGACTGGATAATACATAAAGGGGAATCTGTTATAGCTGCTAATAAAAGTCTATTCAAATCTTACAACTTCTGGATGTCTATGTTGATGCAAATAGTAAAAGATAAAGCATATCCAGGATTACAAGATTTAACTGCAACAGGGCAACCTAAGCTAAGAAAAGAAGATGTAGCTCCTGGTGCTATATATCATAGGCAAGTAGGTGAGGAGATAAAAACTATAGACTACACTGGCTCTCCCATTGATGTAAACCTCATTCTACAGCAACTAAGTGGTGCATTACAGCGTGGTGGTCTTCCCTATGTAATCTATGGTGGTCTTCCTTTTGAATTATCAGGCTTTGCTCTATCCCAACTCTTATCAGCAGTGAGACATAAATTGAACCCTTATATGAATGATTACTCTGGGACACTGAGTGATATATGCTTAGAGTTTCTAAGGCTATTCAAACTACAAAGTAAAAGTATAAATCTGGCTGTGGAAAAACCAGAGCGTAGGGGTAAAGGTGAGTTCTTTATGGAAGACTTTGACCCTAAAGATATACCTGTTGTTAAATATGTAGAGGTAACTGTTCCTCTTAGTCTCCCTGTGGATAAAGCTCAACAGGTAGTTCTAGCCCGTCAAGCTATATCTGACCCACCACTACTATCCAGACCTACTCTATGGGATGAAGTTCTTGATGTTCAGGATGCACATCTTGAATATGAGCGTATCATTGAAGACCAACTACTAGAACTTCCTGTAATGAAAACAATTACCCTTATTGAGCGTCTAAGAGGCAAGGCTGATTCTTATAAACAGCAAGATAAGTCTGCTATTGCTGATTCTCTTAATAGGTATGCAGACCAGCTAGAGCAGAGCCTATCACAACCTACTTCTCCAGAAGCTACTATCCCCAAGCCTGGTGGTATGTCTCCTGGTGTTCTACCAGAAGAAGCCACTACTGGTTCTATGGCTGATAAAATGAAAGCAATGTTAGGTAAAGTCCCTACTGGAGAAGCAGGACTTCCTGCAAGACCTGGTGAATAATGACTGAGAAGAGATTACAAGAGGAAGCACTAGAGGCTGGTTTAACAGATGGGGATGGGAAGGAAAAATTCCCTCGTAAGAAAAGGCCCTTATTCCCACTGAAGGAACCTCTTATTAAACCAAGACCTGCTGCTCCCGCTCCTTTCTTTGGGAAAAAAGAAGCTAAAGCACCTACTCCTGGGGAGCCAATTCCTGAAAGGGCTCTTGAAGAGGGTTTATCTTATGACCCTACTATACTGAATAAATTTATGACCTGGTTATCCAAGAACCCAGATAGGCAAGCACTATATAGCTATATATCTGATGAAGACTTCAAATCCCAAATGATGGCTTATCTTGAAAAAGGGGCAATAATGCCTGTTGCTCTTAATGATTTCTATGAAGAATGGAGCAATACTAATCCTACTGACAAATTGATGCTTTTCCCTTTTGAGTATATCCCAAAAGATGTTGAGTTTCTTAATAGCTTGGCAAGACATCAACAAAGGTCTGGGAATGATAAATACTGGTATCTCAGAGGAGCCTTTACCAACTGGCTACAACAACAAGACCCAGAAGTAGTGGCTAAAACTGTTAATCAGCCATTAGATAATATACCACTTGGTCTAAACCCCGTAAACCTGGATAAACCACAACTTGCCCTATGGATGCTTCTAAAAGACTTCTCCAATACAGGTTATGTTACTCTTGATACTTCCAGCCTTCTGAGAGAACAACAAATACTGGATAATACTGTCCAGTCAAGGGCAGAAAAGCCAAAGGAAGTATCTGATTTTAGCATTAAGAAACAGATTGATGCTATGGTGAATAAGTTCCCCCCAGAGTTAAAAGAGGCACTATATAGTATCAAGGGTCTGGAAAAACCTTCTGCTCCAACACCTATTGATAAGAGAGAGCTAACCTATGGAAACTTTAATAAAAACCAACTTATAGCAGAACTAAGTAGGATTTGGGGGCCAGTTGTAGGCTTGCCTGATGCAAAAAATCAAGCTGCCATAGATTCTATATACAATGAATTAGTTAACAAAGTTAAGTTGGATACAGCTAGGTTACAACAAGAGATAGGTATGACTAAATTAGAAGCAGAGGAAGAATTAGGAGACAAACCCCTCATTATTGACCCTGTAGTCCTTAGTCTCTTCAAAGGCAGGCCAGAGGGAGCAAACATACAGGAAGCTGCCAAACTTACTGAGTATATGTCTGCCAGGGGGTATTCTCCAGACCAGATGAACATTGTTCTATCAGAAGTCTTCCTAGAACCTAAAACCCCACAGTCTTCTGCCATTAGGGATTACTTTCTTAACATGGGCATAGACCCAGTAGATTATATATCCAAACTCAAACCACATATTGCAGAAGGGTTATCTTTCAATGAAGCCCATAATATAGCAGCACAGGAACTTGGCCTTCCCCCAGAAATACTGTTACCTACTAAACTTGACTCACTATCCATATGGGAAGCATCATTAGGAGAGTCTGTAAATAAAATTCTAAACACTCTTCTGGGGCCTGCCGTAGTTAATAAAGCTAATGCTGACTTTATAAGAGCACTTAGGGCAAGAATAGGTCAAGAATCTAATAGACAAATACAGGATATACAGCAAGCTAATCCTGAACTAGAACCCAGTGCTTTAAGATTAACTGCTATGAATACACCTATAAAACTAACTGCCGACCTATTCTTTGACTTACCCGCCCCTGCCCCTGGATTTAGGGATATGCTTAGGTTTGGTAACAAGGTGGGCTTGTCCCCAGAAGAAATAGACCTAATAGGCCAGGATTATGCTACTAGGAGAGGGCAAGCAGTTGCTAAACCTACTGCTAAGGCTCCATCTGCAAAAGAGGCTGGTGGTCCACAACCTATTACTTTCAACATACAGGGGGCACCACAGAAACCGACTGAGCCAAGACAAGCACCTAGTCCTGCAACTGAGCGTAGCTTTAAGGAAAAACTCAGCTACATGGCCGTCCCAGCAAAGGGTATAAATCTTATGAACTATGAAGACCCAATAGCTATCCAAGCGGAGTTGAGAGATATATTTGGGGACTTAATAGACAAAGTAAACATACAGCCACTAATAGGCCAGATACAACGGGATGCAGCAGAACAGGCATTCAGGGTATTAAAAACCCTTGAGGCTTTCTCCCCAGAAGAACAGGCTGCAAAACTAATGTCCACTAAATATACTATCCCTGGTAAACTTCTGTCTCAACTCCCCTTTGCTACTCAACCTCTTGATGTTCTAAAAGAGGGAAAGCTAATAAGCACCATAAAGCAACCTACTGCCTTAACTTCTGAGCAAATGGGGAGAATGAAGGGAGTATCTGGGGCACTACCTCGTGAAGACCAATATGAGTTTCTAAGGGGCTTGTCTCTAGCTAGATATACTCCTAAATCCCAGGAGTTAATGGAGTATTTTAAGAAGATTGGAGCAACACCAGAAGAATTTGTCAACTATGACTACAAGACTTTGATAAAAACCTATGGTCTAGAACCTACTTCCTTCCCTACTTTTGAGGAAGAGGAACTAAGGCAGTATGAACAATCTTTAGTTACTCCATCTAGACCACCAGCTACACAAGCATTCACTCCCAGGCGTAGGAGATTCTAATAAGTGAATAGTAGTATGCTACCCCCTACTGTAGTCTCCCCCCACAATAGGAGCTTATAATGCCTGATGGAGACCTAATAGACCGTATAGTTCGTAAAAGTTATGAGACCAGTATGCGACTTGGAACTGGTCAAGGTGTAGGTTTTGGGAGAACTGCCCCAAGACGCTCTGCTTTACCACCTATACAAGTAACTGAAGAGGACTTTCCGCAAGAACCATTCTCTATACCTGGTGGTTTTACTTATCCTACTCAAAAACTTATGTCTGCCATATCTCAAAGACCAGATGTAGAATTACTAAAACTTCCTCCTGGCATGGATAAAGTATTACTTGACAGTGGAGTATCTCTAGACCTTGTTAATCAATTCAGGACAAGTGGTGTTCCAAAAGAGTTACTGGAGCAATTACCACCACCACAAACTCCAGGCTTCTGGGAAAGGGTAATGAGTTGGACTCCTGCTAGAAAAGTAGCTAAAGGTATTGACTATGCAACCAAGCCCTTCCAGTGGGTTAATGAGAATGTTGATAAGCCCTGGGCATCTATGGTTCTATGGGTGGGTGAACAGTTTCAAGGGGGAGACCAGGAGATAGAGCGTAACATAAAGCAATATGGATGGTGGGGAGGGTTAAGAAAAGGATATGAAGAGAAGGATATATCTAAATGGGGCAAGTTTGGTCTTGAACTATCCAATCCCCTGTGGTGGATACCTGTATCAGTCTGGGCTAGTGGTGCAAAGCTAGCCATAAAAGGATTGGCAGGTGCAGAAGCAGCTAACAGAGCAGCAGTAGCTAGTAGTCTAGCAGCCACTAAGATTACCTCTGCAACATTAAAGCCATTTATGAAAGTCCCAGGCCTAAGAACACTAATAGCTGAGTCTCCCCATAGCATGGTAGTCAATGCTCCTAGTAGAACTTTTGATATGGCTATAAACTCTATAAGGGCCTATGAACAAAAAGGAATGAGCCATCTTGACTTTCTGGATGATTTAATAAAGGGTGAACTTGCAGAGGGTGTAAATGTAAAAGACTTGCTAGCTAACCCATACCATATATCAGCCCTTGATGATATTCTTAAAAAATCCATCACCAACAAAGCTGGTCAGGAAGTAGATGTATCTGACATTCTTAGGTTAAATACTATTAAAAAAATGGCTATGAAAGAAGTAGATGAATTCAAATCTACAGGCAAAATGTCTGTTGACTCTATTGGCCTGTTATCAGCTAACATGAAGCGGGCTTATGAAACTGCTTATGGCTTCAAGCTAGGTAGAGGAGAAGGCCTATTTTATGATACTTACCAGTTCTGGCGTGGTGCAGTTCTTTGGACACCAGTGTATATGCTACAGAATGTAGTGGAAAATAATATAAGGGCACTAATACATACTAGGGGTCTTCCTGTATATAGAAATCTCTCTGGGTTAGCCAACTCTACTAATATGCCTGTATCTATGAAGATGCGTATGATAGCTCAAAAGCATTATATATCTTCTAGTAAAGATGCTGTGGATGCTGCTAGGAGAGTAAATGGTCTGATTAAAGAAGAAGAAGCACATATGGTGAAACTAACTAAAGCAGGTAGGAGTATAGTAGCATCCCAACACAGATTGAATAATCTAGAAGCAGACTTAGCAGAATTACCTAATATCCCCAAGTATCTGCATCCTACTGCTAATCTCTCTACCGAAGCTGTTATTGCTCAAGGCGGAAGACAACTCAATCAGTTTGAGAAAACAATGGTTAAGGTTTTTACTCTTAACAATCATTTAGCCTTTAATAAGACTTGGGCCACTAGACTAGCTTCTTTTCCATTTGGTGTAGCTAACTACATGGATGCTGCTCTACTAGCCAGAGGGTTTCAGTATAAATACAACAAGATAACTAAATCACTCCTAAGCATAGAGGACTTGGGTAAAGCTAAATTAGAGCTTGCCAATACTCTTGATAAAACAAACCATGAGCTATGGAAGTCAATGGGGTTGACTGATGATGAGATACAACAAACTATTGATGGCTTTCTTCAATCCCGTAATGATAAAGACTTGGCAGGTGTATTAGCTAATCTTAGTATGAACCCTTATCCTAAAGTAATGGATGCTATAGATTCTTCTACACTACCAGACAGTATCAAACCTATCCTTAAACAGGAAACAAGAATGGCCTGGGAATTAGGTGATGTTGAAGGAATAAAGGACTCTATAAACAGGGCAAGGCGCAAAGTATCCAATAGTCAAAGAGCCTTTACTGAGGAATGGGGTAAATCATCCGAGGAGTTAGCTCAGGAGCAATTAAAATTATTGCCAGAACCTTATAGAACAGAGATAGATGGATTACTGGAAGATATTGAAAGAGTTATGAAGGATACACCCAGTTTCAAAATCACTGGGGATACTGCTAGGGCAATGGGTGTATCTGATGATGTTTTAAATACTCAGTTAATGTTCTGGGCGGATATTTTTGAAAGAGAAGAGAAGTCTCGTATAATTACCAATTACTTCCTGGAAAAGAGTATTAAACAGGCTTTGACTCCTACAGGCATAGATGCTAACTTTCTAGCAGAGACTAGAATTAGACTCCAAGAAGCAAGGAAGGCTCTTAGTGAAAATTACAGAAAAGTCCACCCTGAACTATCAACCATTACACAGTTTCTTCCAAAGAAGGGTAAAATCCCTGATGATGTATGGGAAGCCTATGTAAGTGGCATAGAGAAACTAAGACCAGAGTTTGTTGGTAATCTTAGAAATATGCCCCATACTAGGGACTCTGCCTGGATAAACTACTATACAGTTACTAGCTACCACTTTAGTAAAGAGCCTGAGATAGTTGCTCAAGCTCTAGGTATGGATTTATCTGTAGTTCCTGATATAAAATTCAAGAATCTATTGGATAACTATAACTCAGAACTTGACAATATAGAACAGTTAGCAATCCAGGTAGCTCTCAACCCTCAAAACACTGACAAATATACTTCTGCCATTGTTGACATGGGCCAAAAGATGTATAAAGCATTTGATGAACATTCTGATACTATACTTGGCACTGAGAAAGTAATCAATGAAGCTCAGTATCTTGCGGAAAACTTTGCTTATATGCTGATGGGTAACTACGCAAAAACCAGAGGAATAGATGAACTTCTTAGACCATACTTTCCATTCTTCTACTTCCCTAGTCGCAGTATCCCATTCTATATGAGAACAGGTATTGAGTATCCTTGGACTCTACGGGCACTTTGGGGATATGATGAGGCTACTAAAGAACCACAAAAGCCAGAGTCTCTTATAGGCTACTTCCGAGTCCCAGGCACTAAGGGTGTATATGTAAACCCTCTGAGACCGTTCATGGGTTATCAGATACTTGGTGAGGAGCCTCTTGCTGGTTTAGGGCAGCCAGTAGCAGAACAGGCCATGACTGCTCTAAGTATGCTGGGCCTTAGTGTATCTCCTGGTATATCCCTATCTATGGAGCTAGGCAGTAGGATAAGTGAGACTACTGGTGGGCCTAGTTTAACAAGAGGGGAGCCAAGAGCTATACTACCACAACTGTCTTGGTTAAAGAACTCATTCCAACTAGCTAGTGGCAAAGAGATACCCGAACCAACCCAAATGCTACTTGGTCTTGACTCTCAACCTGCATGGTTTAGGCGTAACTTGGAGAAGGAATTAGCAGCAAAAGGGATAGACCCTGTTAGAGCTTTTGGCCCTAATGCTACCCCTGATGATAAAGCAGCAATTACAGATGCTCTAAGGGCAGTTTCTGCAAAGAGTCTCTCTACTATACTAGCTCCTATGCGTTACAGGCATCCAGAAGAGATACAGAAAACTACTGACCTATCTAATGCATTAGAGCTATATGGTATAAGTAAAGACCAACAAACTGAGATTAGGGAAATGGGTTTAAGCCCAACCATGTTTATCAACAATTTCCAGAAGAGACAGCTTATGGCTGCTCATCCAGAATGGGAACCCTGGCTAGGGCTTACTTCTCCGTTCATTAGTCCTAAAGAGCGTAAATACTGGGAAGACACTAAGAACTTCTGGATACACTATGAAGACACATTAACTGAACTAGAAAAGCAACAAATAGAAGACTCATCCAAAGCAGACTTGGGACTTCTATCTCCTGCTCAGTGGAGGGAGAACTACCAAAAGAGGCAGGAACAAAAAGCAACCGCCTGGGATATGCTCTCTAAAATATACTCTAAGTCTTTAACATCTGAAAAAACTCGTGTGGAATACAGACGGGACTTAGGTAGGCCACTTCCTCCTATTCATGTTGAAGATAGGGCTGTATCTGCTTATTATTCTATACAACCACCTGTAGACCCTATAACCAGGAAATTAGACTTTAACGAGTTCCAAGTTCAAAGAGATACTTTCTTAAATGCAATGCCCGATTGGATAAGGGAATACATAGTAGCTGACACAGAGCGACCAAGATTAGAACAAGACCACTGGGAGAAGGAATGGAGACAAGATAGGCGAAAACTTAGAGTTTGGAATATGTCAAAGTATAATCTACTACAACAATATCCCCAATGGAAAACTATGCTAGATACTCTTACCTGGGCTTCAAGTGCTGACCCTGTGTTAGCAAGACAAATACAAAAATCCACCCAGTATAAGCAGTATCAGAAAGCTCTAAGGGATACCCATGAGTCTCTGCTACTTCAAGATGCTGAATTAGAATATATTCTCCATCGTTGGGGTATATTAGGCCCTGGCCCTCTCAAAAACCCAGAAACCATTAACTTCGTGTTGGCAGGTAGCTCTGTTGTGAAATCACCCCTTACCTATCCTTCACGCTAATAATTCCCTATATTGACATGGAATCTTAGGGAGTGTTACATTAAAGCATGTAGGAGGCTTTATGGCTGAGGACACAAAAACCCAGGAAACAACTCTGGTGGAGCTACAAGCTGAAAAGGTGGAGATGCAATCCCAGCTTGATGGCTTACAAGAGAAACTGGATGTAGCTTCTAAGCGTGTCCAGGAGCTAGAGGCTGACCTACAATCAGGTCTATCCGACAAGTCCCAGCAGGAGATAGTTGAGTCCAAGAAAGAACTATATAAGGCTAAGCAACAACTTCTGCATGAGACCAGGGATCTAAAGAAGAGTCAGGAGTCTTTTGCTATCAAGGAGAAAACAAATACTGCCAAAGCCATAGCAGCAGAGCACGGAGTAGATGTTAAGGAAATAATTAACATGAACTCTGAGGCTGAAATGCTTGCTTATGCTCTAGGCAAGAAAGTTAAACTCCTTGAAGATAAGGCAAAAGCTACTCCAAAATATGAAGCAGGTTCTCCCCAGGTAGGGGCCACCAATGTTCTTGCAATGTCTGATAAAGACTTCAATGAGCTTTGGGAAAAACAGAAAAGAGAAGCAGCTAGTAAACGCTAACTAGTTGCAAAGCAAGGTGAAATAGAATGGCGATAGAATTGATTGGTGCGGGAGGGATGGTCGTAGAGCTGAAGCAAACCTACGACCGCCAACTCCTAATGAGAGCACTCCCCAATCTTGTTCATGCAAAGTGGGGGCTACAGAAACCACTTCCTGCTCGTGGTGGTAAGAGTATTGAGTTTCGCCGAATGACAGCCATAGCTGCTACTACCACAGCACTAACTGAGGGCACTCCACCTGCTGCCACCAACGCAACTTTCACCAACATAGCAGCCACCATCTCTCAATATGGTCAGTATGCACAGATTTCTGATTTACTAGAAACTCAAGCCTTTGACCCTGTGATAGCTGAATATACTGAGAACTTTGGTGAGTCTATGGGTGATAGTCTTGACCAGGTGGTTAGAAATGTTCTGGTAGCGGGCACTACCATCCAGTATGCTTCTACAGCAGCTACTAGAACAGGAGCAAGTGGTGTAGGTTCTGGAATGTATATCAATAGTGCTGAGATACGGGAAGCAACCAATACTCTAAAGAGGGTAAATGCCAAGCCTGTTGTAGATGGTAAGTTTATCTGCCTAGTCCACCCTGACAATACTAGAGACCTATTTGCAGACCCTGTGATAGTGGAAGCCTTCCAACATGCAGCACCTAGAAGTGAGGCCAATCCTCTATTCAGTGGTGTGCTGGGGGACTACATGGGTGTAAGATTTGTAGAGACTACCAATCTACGAGTCTGGGCTAGCTCTGGTCTTAGTGGTGCTGATGTCTATGGAGTGTTATTCATAGGTAAAGAAGCCTATGCAGTAACAGAACTAAGCACCATGCAGGCTAGAACTATCATACATCCCAGGGGCAGTGGTGGGCATACAGACCCTCTAGAGCAATACAGCACAGTGGGTTGGAAAGCAGCAATAACATCAGCTATACTCAACCAAGACTTTATGCTAAGGTTAGAGTGTAATGCTTCTCGTGTGACGGCTGCATAACCTGAGTAGTGGTTGGGGGCAGAACTAAACACTCTGCCCCTAAGCCTATAGGAGAATAAAATGCCTGGATGGTCTTATGATGCTGTAGCCAGACGCTGGCAGTTGCAAGGGGCTGATAATCTGCCAAAAATGTATATCCCAGATAGCCAAACAAGGGTATCTCTTATCCGTTCTTTTGTGGGGACTACACCAGCTATAGGTATAGCTAGTCTTGGTGGGTTAGGAATTGCTACTCTCACAGGTGTAGTAGATACAGTGGTAGGAGATAAAGTGTTTGTTACCCCCAGAACACTACTTACTCTTGGTATAGCTGGAGTAGCAGTATCTACTAACAATACAGTCCATGTAGCGTATTTTAACCCAGTGGGAGCAGTAGGAACCCAACCCGCTACTGGCTTTGATGTCCTAGTAATCAAAACAGAATAGGGGGCTTTGTGGCTAAGACAAAGGAACAGATTAAACAAGACATACAAGACTTTGCCAAGGAAGCAGTAGAGGAACTACCTGTTGGTAATCAAGCCCCAGGAACCATCATTGACAGAAATAAACTAACTGCTAGAAAAGCTCCCTGGACATTACATTCCCTAAAAGATTTTTATGGAGAAGTAACCTTTACCCCTGAAGAAACAATGCCTGTAACCGTAAATGGGGTAAGAGTAGTCCTTGAAGCAGATAAGCCATTTACTGGCCCAGCCTGTTTTCAGGGGGTATATGAAGAATGTCGCAGGCTAAGGAGACTACCACAAAGAATATCTACTATTCTTGGCCCTGTTGATATTACTCTTGGTGCTGGTGCATTAGACCCTGAGCCTACAAGAGAAGTAAACAGGTAAAGTGGCAGTCCTTGATACTGAGCAACTAGAACTTGGCCCCCCAAATGTGTTTGAATCTCTACGGGGTTATGAAGTAACTGGCCGTAGAAATAGACCCTCCTTCTGGAACTGGCTACATCAACCAACTCAACTCCCTGCATGGCAAACTTCTGCCCAATTCAGCCGCAACTTCAGAACTGATGACATCCTAGAATCTGACTCCAATACTTTCTTTGGAGTTGGTGTCATTGGTGCTGGGACTCTATCAGGCACAGGGAATCTAGGCAGATACAATACTGCCTATGGTAATTTGGCTCTATATTCTATAACCACAGCCACTGCTAACTCTGCATTTGGCTACCAGGCTCTTTACTCTCTAACTACAAGCACATCAGTTTATGCTAACAGTGCATTTGGGTATCAAGCTCTATATTCTGTTACTACAGGCTATGATAATAGTGCTTTTGGTGCTTCCGCTCTTTATGCTAATACAGGAAATCAAAACTGTGCCTTTGGTCATGCTGCAATGTCTTCTAGCACTAGTGGTAATGATAACTGTGCATTTGGTAGAAGTGCTCTAGACAGTGTAAATATAGGAAATAATAATTGTGTATTTGGAAACACTGCCCTTTATTCTAATACTTCTGGTAGTGAGAATTGTGCATTTGGCTATAATGCTCTAGCAAGGAATACAACAGGGACAGGGAATAGTGGCTATGGCTATTACTCTCTGGGAGATATGTCTGCTGGCTCTCAGAATACTGCCATTGGTTATTGGTCTGGCAACCATA
>ERZ1292632.2287-Hain-H43-01um-R2-2287-length-16302-cov-13_pt1 | contig 16302 bp, 14 predicted proteins | sample MGYA00564407_ERZ1292632 | MGnify/ENA primary metagenome ERZ1292632 (study PRJEB36523, sample SAMEA6512637) | groundwater metagenome | collected 2019-01-08 | study: AquaDiva: Metagenomics assemblies of 32 groundwater samples | reverse complement strand
TTTCGGAGCAGGAGTGGCCAATTATATATCTAAATCAGCCTTGTGACTATAGGGTGTTGTTGACAAGAGATTGGTATTGGGGTAAATTTCCCCAATCTATGGCCGCGGGATTACAACAAGTTGAAGGACGGTGTGGTAAAGGGGATGGTTTCTGGGAGTTTACGGCGGAAAAATTGATAGTTCCCCGCAATAATGGGCGTTTATCTGTTGCTGGCACAGATTCTTGCATAGGCTATGTGATACGCGATGATAGATATATTAATTTTGGAGCCGAACCGGAAGAGGACGCTTCGTTGGTTAGGGTAAGATAGAATAAAATATTGAAAGAAATGAGTGGAACAATGGGGTCGGATGAAAGGGGCGAGTTGTTGGCTATAATAATGGGGCAATATTTTGCAGCCTTATACCGGTGGGAGAAAGAACTTAAGGTGGGTGAGACGTATTGTAGCGATTAGTTCCAGGGCCGGCTACTTCGTAGCCTGACCGTGGCGGTCTAGGCAAATATTGACAAGATATGGGGTCGGGAGTATATTTGCGGCCACATGGGATATGCAAACATAGTTGAGTCTAATGGAAGGATTCTTCAGTTCGTGACGTGCAGTAAGAGGTGGGAAGGGAAAATTAGAGTGATAGGAGTGAAAGCTTTGAGTTTTGGAGAAAAGGGAAAACTGGAAATAGATGGAGTCGATTCACACATTAAATTTGATGTAAGTTTGGGTTTTCGGAGTATGAATTATCGGGCGTATGCGGCTAGGCCAGACGAAGTGAGGATTGAGAGAAGAAAGTTGAACAGTGGATTGGAGGGGTCGGGAATAACTATTGGAGATGATATGCAAGGAGAACTATTGTCCTTGGTTGGTTCTCTGGAATTGGTAGCGCTGGGTTTTTGGCCGGCGTTAACTATTGGTCAGGAACTGTTGAATGATAAGTTGGGTGAGGGTGTGGTAATTTCTGAGAGCTAGTTTTTTACGGCTTGGCCGTGGCGGTCGAGACGGATATTGTCAGCTTCTCCATAGCCTCCGGCACAATCCAGACAAAGCGCAACTCCCAAAGGATCAAAAACTACAGCGTGGTTTTGCATTTCCACTTCTCCTGCTTGTTCGGTAATTTGTTTGGAAGTGGCGGGAGATTGAGTGGGACGGAAAATGGCAATGTCTCTGCGGATGGAATCTATTTGCACTGGGGGGACAGTGCCTTTTAAGAAATATTCGTACCGGGGGCCGCAGCCCGCCTGCGCCAAGGCTTCGGCGGGTAAATCCGGAGCTTTGAGGCCAGAAAGAGAACAGACTAGAGCTCCAATGACGTCTGGGGGTTGAACTGGCCAATGTGCAGAAGTGTCTTTGAGAGCGAATGAAATGATTTTGTTCCAAATGGGGGAGGCACCAGTGACTCCGGAGGCAACGGCACTCATGGGAGAATTGTCATTGTTGCCGACCCAAACGGCGACCAAAATATCGGGATTGTAGCCAATGGTCCAATTATCCCGACGGTCGTTGGTAGTACCGGTTTTGACGGAAACTTCAGGGTGATTTCTGACGTTTAAGTATGAACTGGGGCCAAACATGGCTGACCGGGCACCGTTATCCAGGAGCAGATGAGAAATAATGTAGGCAGTACCCGGAGAGATGACCCGGGTATTGGAGGGCAGTTTGGGGGTTTCTTCCAAGACCTTGCCCGATCTATCGACAACTTTGAGAATGGGATTTAACGAAATGCGTTGGCCGGTATTGGCCAGAACTCCATATGCAGTGGCTAGATCCAACATGGTCACTTCACCGCCCCCTAAAGTAATTGATGGGCCATATTTGGTGGGGTCGGTAAAGGTAGTCAGACCAAAAGCAGAAGAGGAGGCGACAAAGTTTTCCAAACCATTGAGAACCAAGGTCTTGACAGCAGGAATGTTAAAGGAGTTGGCAAGAGCAAATCTAACTTGAGTGGGGCCGTGCCATTGACCGTCATAATTAACCGGACAGTAAGGTTTTTGATCGGGAATTAAAAAACAGGTGGGTTTGTCTGCCAGGACAGAGCTGGCAGTTAAGATATGGTGTTCAATGGCAAGGGCGTAATTAATGGGTTTGATAGCTGATCCCGGTTGGCGGTGGGCGAGAGTGACATTGACGTTGCCGTCTGCGGCAATATCAAAGTAGTCTTTGGAGCCGACCATAGCCAGAATCTGACCGGTTTTAGGTTGGGTAACCAAAACTGCACCGTTACCCACCCGGGCTGATTTTAGACGGGCAACTTCAGTGGCTACAGCATCTTGAGCAAATTTTTGCAGGTCAAAATCCAAAGTAGTAGTGACAGTCAGGCCGTCCTCTTCAACTTTTGACAGGCCATATTTTTGCACCAGATAGTCTTTGACCCACAGGGAAAAATGAGGAGCTTTAAGAGAAGGGGGCGGGGAATACTTTAGCTCTTGGTCTTTGGCTGTTTGCCATTGGTCTTGGTCGATGAATTTGGCCTCTAACATTTGTTTCAAGACGTATTCTTGGCGCTGTTTGGCCAGCTCCGGGCGGGAAAAGGGAGAGTAAAAACTGGGAGCTTGGGGAAGACCGGCCAAGAGAGCGGCCTCGGAAAGAGTGAGATCGGAGGCGTGTTTGCCAAAATATGTCTGGGCGGCGGCTTCAATACCGTAGGCGGTGCCGCCATACGGAACTTGGTTTAAATAGAACTCCAAGATTTGATCTTTCTTATAGAAGGTCTCAACAGCTGCAGAGAGAATAAACTCCCGGACTTTCCGTCTAATGGTGCGGTCGGGTTCAAGAAGAGCGTTTTTGACCAGCTGTTGGGTGATGGTGGAGCCGCCCTGGAGTTTTTGCCTGAAGAAAGTACTAATGAAGGCCCGGGTGATGCCTCTGATGGAAAATCCAGAGTGAGAGTAAAAATCCTTGTCTTCAGTAGCCAGGGTGGCTTGCCAGACATATTTAGGTAACGATTTGAGTTCGACCGGGGTGCGCCTTTGGTCGGCATAAACTTCATATAACAGCTTGCCGTTTCTGTCTAAAAGCTTGGTGGAGGCAGGAGCGGGATGAGTAGATAGCCGGAGGGGATTGGGAAGGCCCCATAAAATATAGAGCAGGAGAGCAAGAGAGCAGGAGAGCAAGAGTAATAGTTTCCAGTTTTTTAGCACTCCCCCTCGGTCCCCCCCTGAATCAGGGGGGGAAGAACGCAGTTCAGGAGGAGTACTTTTCTTCACTCTTGAATTATAACCTGGATACATATATATTGGGGTTATGGCAGTTAAGAAAACAAAGGTTGGGCCCTCCTTCGCCAAGGCTTCGGAAGGGTTAGAAGGAGAGCTGGATCCCAAAGAAGAAAAAATGCTGGATTGGATATTAAACGCAGTAGTAATCTTTGTTTTGGGCTGGCTGGGGTTAGGAATACTTCTGTCCGTCGGTGGGCTATTTAAGTTGTGGGGATAACTCACCCCTAACCCCTCTCTTAATTCGAAAAATTCACCAATTTTTCGCCTCTCACAATGTTCGCGGTAATAGAGGGGCACTATTTCTTCTTGTTTTCCGGCACTCTTGCCCTTGCGGGGAAAAGAGACCCTTGATTTTTGTAGAGAGAGAGAGAGTTTAATGGGGGTATGAGTGATGTTTCGGCAGCGGTTGAGTTTGGAGAAGCGGTTCCGGTTTTGCCGAGAGTCTTGGGTGAGTTGGCGGATGTAGTAGATAAAATTTCGGGGACGAAGCTTCCTCTGACCCACGGACAGGTGTGGATGCTGATTGGGTTAATGGCAGCAGGAGTGGGGATAGAGGAATATCATAGAACTATGCCGAGGCCAGAGCGGATGGTGGGCGATGCAAAATATACGATTGGTTGGATAAAAGAGTCTTTGAGTTATGGTGGATTGGGTAGAGACATTGTTGATCCAGTTGCTAAAACAGCTCTGAAAGGGCAAATTGAACTTTTCGAAGAGATGGTGAGAGAAAAGAATTTTGGGGCTGCGTTGGCGGTAGCAGGAGGTGCGGCGATGGTTTCGTTGGGAAATATCTCTGAACACGCAAATAAGCCTGTAAGGATTAGTGACAAGCTGGGAAGATTGCCGGGCTTGGGGGAGATTGTTTCTCGACAATTAAGGAACATGTCTAAACTTGTACAAACAAAATGAGTGACATTCCGATGGCAGCAATTGGTGAACTAGATTTAAGTGTGGCGGCAAGTGCTCTGGCCGCGAAAGATGTTGGGGGAAAGGTTCCTGAAAAAGTGGGGGAGTGGGTAGATAAAATGGGGAAAAACGATTATTTTAGGGAGATTGCGGGGAAAATGGGGGAGGCTCGATATTTGCATGAATGGGTGTCTTCAGTGGGAGGAGAGCGAGATTCGTTTGATATTTTGATTTCTAAAATGATGGGAGGGGGTGATAGGGATAATAATTGGATGTTGAAAGAAAATAAAAATGATGTAAAAGCGGCAACGGCATTGGCGGTGATGCGTGAGTGGGATGAGGTGAAGAAAGTAGAGGTACCTGCGGATCGAGCCTTGGAGGCAGGAATAGGTCAGTATATGGCAACGCTGGCAGTTCTGAGGGGTGAGGGATTGAGAGAATCAAGCCAAAGGGGTGAATTGGCGGAGAAATTTAAAAAAGGATTCCGTTATTTACATGGGGGAGTAACGGTGGATTCTGCGGTGGATAATCTGGAGTTGGTGAGATTTCTGATGGGACGGAAAGATTTGTGGGGTGAACGGGCAAATGATCGCATGGTTGATGGTATACGGCTCTGGGCAGAAGGCCCGACGGATAAAGGATTTTGGGGGGAGAAGGGAAATGGGGAATGGTACAGTAAATTGACTGAGACAGGTAAGGGTTATCAGGATGAGTTAGATGGCAAAAGGGCGGCTTTGTGTAAAGGGATTTTGGAAGCGGTTTTTCCCAAAACTACTCCAGCAGTTGGAACTGAAGGTGTATAAATGGAGGATGGAGGGTGATTTACATTGTGAGTAACGATCGTTACTTTTGGTGTAAATATTGACTTTTGGAGTTGGAGTAGATCTTGACAACATACAACATACAACATACAATTAAATAATGATAAGGACGCAGGTATATATTCCGGATGATTTATATTCTCAGGCTTTGGTTGTGGCTCAAATGCGAGGAGTGAGTATTTCGATAGTGTTGAGAGAGGGCCTGGCGAAAGAGGTGGGTAGAGCTAAGAAGAACAAGAAAGGCGGCCTTTTCTTTAATTTGGCGGGGGCATTGAAGAATGGTCCAAGAGATATGTCCAGCCGGGTAAACGATATTTACAAATAATGAAGCGATATTTTACCGATTCAGATTTTCTGATGGCGATATTTAACTCTAAAGACGCAAATCATGATAAGGCAGTGGAGATTTCTGAAAGACTTGATTCTAGCGAGGTGGAGTTGTGGGGGAGCAACTTGATCCAGCAAGAATCGGCGACAGTAGTAAGCCACAGAATAGGTATGGATGCGGTGAGAGATTTTGTGCAGAAATTGGCTACTGACTTGGATAGATTTGTGGATGTGGACAAAGGCTTGGAAAAATGGGCATGGAAAGTTTTCTTGAAGCAAACAAAGAAAGGCTGCTCTTTCGTGGATTGTGCGAACTTAGCGGTAATCGAGAGATATAAGCTGGATGGCATTTTGACTTTCGATAAGTTTTATCCAAAAGAATTAAAAGTTGGTGTATAAATAAAGGATGGATGCTTACGAGAATTCTAACTGGTGGAAGTATTTGACGGAGCCGATGCGGGATTTGGCAAGGGAAAGTTCTGCTCTCTTGGAGCAACCTGGGACTTACCATGATTATTCATTTGTGGGGATAGATTTTCGTATTTTGTTTTCGAGTAGCAGACTTTAGTGGTAAATTGGAATGATTATGGATCCATCTCCAGAACAGATAAGCCCTGGTGCGGAACCTTCGGCCGGGCAAGAGGCTAAATTTGGTATAGTTTTGAAGCCTGATCAGCAGTCTAAATTGTCAGCAAGGTTAATAGAAACCAGAGCTGGTGTACAGGCACATGTACAAAAGGCGATGTTATTGTTTGACATTCATACATCTGAAGCGGGGGTACAACAAACTCCGGATCAACTTAGGGATAGTGCAATTACTGAACGAAGGGAATTAGAAAACAAACGTTTTTCCTACCAAAGAAACATTGAGTTGGAGATAGATGAAAGACTTGGAGAACTAGACCAGGCAAGGGGTCTACGAAGAATTCCAGCAGTGTTAGAGAAAAACCGCCTGGAAAGGCAAAAAGCAGGCATATTAAAGCAAGTCGGGCAATTGGAGGCTCAAATACAGGTTAAGCAACAGGTCGTTGATAAAATCTCTGGTCAAGAAATGGCCTTACTTGTTGAAATAGGACAAGAGGTCCAGTCTATCCAAGACGAATACGAACAATTAGTACAGGAAGTATTTCAAGATGGGACAATGACTGCTGAAATAAGAGAGGCTTATATCCAACAGGTCATAATTCCTAAGGTGGACAAAATAGTTGTAGAGCAACAACTACCTAAAGATAAACGAGAAGCCTTCGAGACTGCCTTACGTGCTTATATTGACCACAGAGACGAACCGGAAGCCCAAAAACGGTTACTCAAACAGGAGCTTGATAGCCATGAAGACGAATTTTATGGAGCAAGGGATTACTATGAACCGCTTTTAAATGGTGGCGATAAGAAAATAGTCCAACAATTAGTGGTAAGGTTGGCAGATCAAGATATCGCTCCGATAAAGGCCGCAGTCGAGCCAAGGTTGAGAGGTTACGACATGCAAGATAAATTCTCGCGTATCTTCGAGAAAACACAGCACGGGCGTTATCCAGACATGGAGTTCTGGCAAGCAGTCAAGGCGTCTAACTCAGCTAATCAGGTCTTTGGCGAAGCGATCCAAATGCAAGACCAGGGATTTTACTTGATGGCACTGGACAAATCTCTTTCAACTACAGAGGGGGAAGATATTGATGTGCTTCGTTATTACCCAACGCCGGAGGCTATTAGAAATTTAACAGTCATTGCTTCGGCAGATTATAGAAATTATCGAACAGTCCACGCGAATTGGTCTTTAACTGCCCTAAGTAGACGCCCTGATTGGAAATCTATTCTGGATAGGGCAGAGGAGGTGTACCCTTCTCTTAAAAGTGCTAGGCCAGTACTTGAAGCGTGGAACTACAAAGAATATGGCAATAATCCAGAAATACAGCAGGTTTCGGGAAATTTAGCTTTGGCAATTTTTGAAGGTGACCCAACTGACCAACGACTTACTTCATTAGCGACTGAAGCACTTCCCAACAGTTTGATTTTAGATGTTTTAGTCAAAAGGGGTATCGTTCCGGCTTCAGATGCAACAATTTTTAAAGAGGCTGGAGACTTCTTAAGAGACTTGTCTAAGGATCTTTGGGAAAAAATTAGACAAAGCAATGATCGCTCTATACTGTATGTTGAAGGATATTATTTTCATAAAACACTAAGAGAAGAATTATTTCCATTGCTTCGGCAACAAAAGTCAACAAGGCAATCACCAATAGTCATGAGAAGACTTGGGACATTATCGCAGTTAATACTCGAAAATAAATCCAACCCTCAATTATTAGATAACCTTACCAACAATAATCTAATTGACAGGATCAAAGACCCATCAAAAAAGGTAGAAGGAGCTTTTCTGTTTTTGCAAGAGTTCCAGCACACTGACCAATTACTATCTGCAGGACACCCAATTGATGTGACTAGGGATAATTGGCAAGTATTATTGATGTCTTACGTTCGCTCGCACAATGAAATAGCTGGTTTACCGCAGTTTTCTGCAGACTCGCGGGATAAAATAAATTCATTATTCGAGGGCCCGAAAATAAGGAACTTTTGCTTAAATGAGTTGAGTAATCTATGGCGTTTGTATTTAAAGGAAGGAAAAGAGGGTGAAATTCCAGCTTCGCTAGGTCTAATACCGGGGTTTATCGAATATTGTGGAGGGGCCGGACTACTAAGCCAGATAGAATCTCTGAGCCTTTTGATAAGCAGAGTGGAAAAAGCTTTCTCAAAAGGAACAACTGCGGAAAGAACCAAGGGAGAAATTTTCCAGGGCCTAAGAGTAATGGAGGGAAAATTCGTACGGGAAAGATGGTCCAATGAAGACAGAACAGATTTCTATAATATTTCTCGAGACATATTGGGGGCGGCTCCAGGTATTTTTTCAGACTCTCTTAGTCTCTTTGGAAAGTTAACACCATCACAGATTAGACAATTTAACAAAGAAATTTATCCTTTGTACAGAACTAAGTTGGTCTTAATGGAAAAGAAGGATGATAAGGGCAATATTACATATGACAGACGACAATTGCTTGAGTTAAGAACTGGAATCAGAAATTTCACAGACCTTATGAGCAATGAAGGAAAGCCTTTTGAAATACAGAAACAGAGACTTCTTGAAGAAATTAGAGGTCTTTTCAAGGATCGTTTCGGGATTGTTAAGATTCCGGAAAATTTTACATCTGAACATGTGCGATCTTTTACGAATGTTTCTAACTATCTTGCCAACATGCATGAAAGAACACCAGATAAAGAAGCCGCTCTGGGTTTTTATTTGTCTCTTATGATTAACGACCAGTGGGATGATTTCAGAAGAGGTGAAATAATTGATCCTGACGAATATCTGATTCCAGAGAAAAGCTCGACCATAAAAAATCTTCTTAGAGAAAGACAGAGATTAAACCCCTTAACGCCGGAAAATCTGGGGATTTCTATCGAGGACGTTCCAGAATTTCTTAAATTATTACAACAGGAGTCACAAAACATAGTTATAGGAAATGTTGAAACAATTGATGTGAAACTGACGAATATCATTTTAAATCTTCATGGTCTCGAGGATCCTGACCTTTATCCAAATCTCCTAGACAAACAAAGAATGCAGCTATTACTCAAATGGGGGAATAAAAAGGTTGGATCGGTAGTGGCTAGAATGTACCAAAAAGCGACTAGTGCTGAGAGACAAACACAATTTTCTGAAGAAGACAATCAGATTCAGGAAAAAATCACCGAAATTATTAAAGGAAGTGAGCTAGCCTTTTCCCCTCAAGTCCTAAAAGAACATTTTCAGGATGGAATCAAACCACTGGCCACGGTAGTAAATTTACTTAGTTTTATTGGAGAAACTGGCGCAGAAACAGAGATAGAATCACTAAGACGCCTTTTAGAGCCCTCCAAAGAGATTATCAGGGTATTTGGAAGATTAGGAGAAGATTTCAAGCCCACCTCTGGGGCTATGGCCTTATCGCAAGATTTGAGCTACTTAGATACTTTGGTCGTAAAAAGGGAAGACGAGCTAAAACCAGAAGAGAAGGTTTTACTGACACAGTACACTGCGAACATTAGAGATCAGGTAATAAAGCTCGAAGCTATTTATGGTCAAATTAAAAGCAAGTTTGGGAGTCTGAAACAAGGAGTAACGATATCAGGCAGTCCACTTCTTCAGGGTAAGTTAGCTCAAATTGATAGAATTATTAATACTCAAACCACACAGCAAACAATCACCAGTACAGCTACAAACAATTTAAACACAATTATTGAAAATATCCGTGAATGCCTATCCTGTACGAAAGATGGTTGTAACAATGACACTAACTTGACTTTCGGAGATACGAACAAGTTTTATTTATATAGTCAAACCGAAACGCAAGAAAAGGGGAGTATCTCTGATGAGCTGGTATTTTTAGAACCTGTTACTAGAGCAGACGGTTCTTACGGAATGGCGTTTGTTCTTGATCGTATTTATGGTGTTAATACACCTACTGTTTTAGAGAGTCAAGTTGGAGCAGTCCTGAAAAAATATAGAGTGATCAAACAAAGATTCCCAGATGTAAAATTAACCGTTTTTGTTTCTGACGTAGCTGTTTCAACAGGAGGAACTTCAATAGAAATGTTTCTAGAGAGGCTAAATTCGAAGAATGTCTCTGTTAAAAAAGAAGTGGTTGAGGTAAATGTAGCTGAATCATCAGTTGGAGACCATTATATTGAGTTTGGGGGAAGTGCAAGATCAGCAGGAAAGAGACAAGTAAATGGTATTGTCCTTTCGATTTGAGGTATAAATAAAGGATGGAGGCTTACGAGAATTCTAACTGGTGGAAGTATTTGACGGAGCCGATGCGGGATTTGGCGAAAGAGAGCTTTACCTTGTTGGAGAGAGAAGAGAGCCACCTGCGCCAAGGCTCCGGCGAGCCGATGCATGATTATAGTTTTGTGGTGTTTCCGATGTCTAAGGCGTACGAAGGGTTTTTAAAGAAATTGTTTTATGATTTGGGATTGATTAACAAAAATCAGTTTGGGGGAGACCGGTTTAGGATAGGGAAGGCCCTAAATCCAAATCTGCCTAAGAGATATCAATGGGATTGGGTGTATGACAAGCTGGCACTGGCTTGTCATGGAGAAGAAACACCCTTGTTGATGTGGGAAGTGTGGAAGAAAGCCAGAAACCGGATTTTTCATTTTTTTCCGGACCATAACGAGTTTATAAGTTTGGGTCAAGCCAGAGAATTGATTTCTGAAATCCAAAAAGCTATGGAAAAAGCCCTGATACAGTGTGATAGGGTGTAGTTTGCATCTGTTGACAGATTATGGCATACTAGTCAGTGCTCTATGGAAACACCTACATATTTGAAGCAAGCGTGGGGAAATGTAAGGAATGCGATAATTGGCTGTAGTGCCGCGGTATTGTTTGGAATTGCAGTGCTTTTGATGTCCATCTATTCCGTGGCAACTCCAGAAAAAGTATATCCGGCAGAAGAACCGGCTGTAGTGAGAGTGGAGTACTATCTACCTTACCCGGGAATGCTGCCCGATAGTCCATTTTACAAAGTGAAAGCAGTGCGGGACTACTTGAAGTTGGTTTTGACTACGAATGTAGAAAAGAGAATTGAAACTATGCTGTTGTTTGCTGACAAAAGAGTAAATGCAGCTGTGGCTTTGATTGATGGGGGAAAGACAGAGTTGGGAGTAAGCACTGCCACAAAAGCAGAAAAATACCTAGAGAGGGCGGTAACTTTAGCAATTGAACAAAAGAATGCAGGACGGGATGTAAAGAGCGTGATGCTTAAACTGACCAAAGCCACTGCCAAACACGCAGAGGTATTGGAAGGACTAAAAGAGAAGACCAGCGGATCCCAAAGAGATGGGTTAGAAAGCGCCCTAAATCAAGCAAAAATGCTCCAAGAAAAGATTTCTCAAAGTAATAATGAGGCCCTCTGATATAGTAGTTGGTAGTTGACGCCCTAGATGTAGTGTTTTAGTCTGGACTTCGCCACTAGATATATGCATTGTCCATTTTGCGATAATCCCGAGACTTCCGTCTTAGAGTCACGGGTAGCAGAAGACGGACAGTCACTAAGAAGACGGCGCGAATGTGAGAAGTGTCAAAAACGCTTTACCACATTTGAAAGAATGGAAGGGCCGGCCATCTTTGTCATCAAAAGAGATGGATCCAGGCAACCATTTGATAGAGAGAAGATTGTCCGGGGGACGATCAAATCTTTTGACAAACGGCCAGTGTCGATTGATCTGATTAACCAATTGGCCGATGAGGTAGAAAGGGAAGTCAGACGCAAAGAAGTGTCGGAAATTCCTTCTAAAACAATTGGCCGGATGGTTTTGAAGAGGCTGAAAAGTATCGACAAAGTGGCCTGGATGAGATTTGCCAGCGTATATTTGGAGCTGACAGACCTGACCGAGTTTGAAAAGTTATTTGAAAAGGTTTCATAAAGCTATTTATGCCAGAATTACAACTTCAACAAACACACAATGCTCAACGCTCAATGCGCAAAAAAATAAAGACAAATGGGCATGTGAAGAAAATAAACTGGGATGGTTTGGAATATAAAGAGATGGTGGCTATGATAGAAAAGCTGGCAGGGCCGAGACCAGAAGTACCGGCAGATATTACTGCCGAGTTGTGGAGTGAACAGGCCGTAAGAGTCTTAAACGAAAGATATTTTTTAAAAGATAAAGATGGGAAAGTAATCGAGACAGTGGAAGAAATGTGCTGGAGAGTGGCCTGGGAATTGGCCCAGGCAGAAGTAAAGTTTGGCAGATCCAGAAAAGAAATTGAGACGGAAGCAAGGCAGTTTTACAAGTTAATGCTGACGCGGAACTTTTTACCCAATTCGCCAACCTTAATGAATGCAGGGAAGAACAATGGATTGCAGTATAGCGCGTGTTATGTAATTCCGGTACCAGATAGTCTGGAAGGAATTTTTGACGGAGTGAAATGGCAGGGACTGATTCACCAAAGCGGGGGAGGAACGGGGTTTTCTTTTTCCAGACTGCGGCCTAAGGGATCGAGAGTCAAAACCAGCATGGGAGTGGCATCTGGTCCGGTGTCGTTTATGAGGATTTACAATGAGGCGACCCAACAAATTAAACAGGGGGGAACCCGTCGGGGAGCCAACATGGGTATTTTGCGGGTGGATCACCCTGATGTCCTGGAATTTATTCACTGCAAAGACGATGGAGTGGGAATAACCAACTTTAATGTGTCGGTGGCGATTACTGACAGATTTATGCAAGCACTAGAAAGCAATGGGGAATATGAGTTAGTGGCGCCACATACAAAAGAAGTGGTGAGCAAGCTGAGAGCAAGAGATGTCTGGGACGAAATAGCAAAATCTGCTTGGAGAACAGGCGACCCTGGTCTTATCTTTTTGGATAGAATGAATCAGAGAACCGGAAATCCGATTAGGGCGGAGGGTTGGGAGATTGAAAGTACGAACCCATGCGGAGAGCAAATGTTATACCCATTTGATGCGTGTAATCTGGGAAGTATATTCTTGGGGTATTTTGTAAAGGATAAAAAGATAGATTGGGATGGATTAAAAGAAGCGACACACACTGCGGTAAGAATGCTGGATAACGTAATTGAAATGAATCCTTTTCCATTGCCGCAAATTGCCCAAACGGTAAGAAATATCCGCCGCATTGGCTTGGGGGTGGGGGGATGGGCGGATATGTTGGTGGAGTTGGGTATTGCGTATGACAGCCAAGAGGCCTTAGATCTGGCGGAAAAAGTGATGAAGGTGATCAATGAGGAAGGCCATGAACAATCCAGACAGCTAGCATTAGAAAGAGGACCTTTCCCAATGTGGAAGGAAAGCATATATAAAAACGATCCGATTAGAAATAGCACAGTGACCACAATTGCCCCTACCGGATCTATTGGCATTTTGGCAAATCAAGGAGGAGGAATTGAACCATTATTTGCAATTGCTTACAGACACATCGTAAAAAGCGAAAACAGAACGCTGACTTTTGTAAATCCGGCTTTGGAAAAAGTGGCCCGCGAGAGAGGTTTTTATAGTGAAGAGTTGATGAGTAAAGTGGCCGAACATGGGGTAATTAGAGAATTAACCGAGATTCCAGAAGACGTGAGGGCTGTATTTGGCACAGCGCATGAAATTGATCCGCAATGGCATGTAAAAATGCAGGCGGCGTTTCAGAAACATACGGACAATGCGGTAAGTAAAACAATAAACTTGCGTCATGATACAGAAGTAGGGGATGTGAAGAAAGCATATGCTCTGGCTTGGGAAACCGGTTGTCAGGGAATCACGGTATTTCGTGACGGATGTAAAAATGAACAGGTACTAAATCTAGGGGTGAATAAAAATTCAAATGACAAATCCACAAATCAAACTCAAATGATAAAACCTCGACCTGTAAAAGTAGAGGGAGCTACATATCAGATTGAAACACCAATGGGAACTGCTTTTATTACCGTCAACCATGACGGAGAAGGAAATCCTTTCGAAGTGTTTGTAACGATTGGCAAAGCCGGGTCTGAAGTGGCGGCGATGGCTGAAGCCATTGGAAGACTGATTTCTACAACTTTGCGGTTTGGAAATCATCTGCCTGCCAAAGAAAGAGCCAGGGAAATAATGGAACAATTAAGAGGTATTGGGGGAGGATCGGCGGTTGGGTTTGGGCCAAATAAAATCAGAAGTTTGCCAGACGCCGTGGGGAGGGCAATTGGGATGCACTTTGGACTGATAGGGTATCAGGCAGAGCAGACAAAGCAAGCAACACAGGCAAGTTTATTTAATAACGGGTTTGCTAAGAAACTAGACTTGTGTCCCAGCTGTGGAAACGCATCGTTGGTTTTTGAAGAAGGGTGTAAAAAATGCTATGGATGTGGATATAGTGAATGTTAGCGAGTTAAAATCTAACTAAAGATAGGAGTATCAGTGCCAGATCAAAAATTTTCCAGTTATTTTAAAGACGGACCTTGGGATCCAGTTTTAGATTGGATTGGCAAAATGATTCCCCAAAAGGTTTGGCCTTATCTAAAATGGATAGTCATTATTCTTTTGATCATAGGTGTTCTTCTTCCCAATCTTAACACCGCTCTCCAGGTATTTATCAATTATAATAAGGTTCTATCCTTGAGTACTGAAGAAACCCCCGAAAAACCTATTATCTCAGTACCTAAAGTTGTGGAAGAGGAGGGGCCGGTAGAAAGGAGAGTGTATGACGAAAAGAGTGAAAAAAGGTGTAATGGAGCAGTTTTTGATATCGTAAAAGATCTCGAAGTTGCAAGTGATGTCGAGAGATTGCGTGTAGTTAACCTCGACGATCCTGAGGTTGTGACGGTCGAAGGGACGAAAAATTTTCAAGGAGCATATCAATCATCGTTTGAATGCAATTTGCCATTTGTTGCGACTATTTCTGCAACACCCCAAGGAGGGACGAAATCTTTAGGATTGTTTTTTGAATTTAGGGATATTTTTAAGGTATTGATTGGTGATGGAGATATGAGAGCAGTGAAAATACAGGGGAATAATAAAGGTGAAAGAAGCGAGTGGGGGATCATTTCTAGACAGTATTTACCAAAGGAATTAGAGGTGGGAAAAGAGGTTTTAGTTACAGTAAAGGCAAAATTGGTCGATTCAAAACTTGTGGTGGAGACTGATGTACTTCGTCCAGGGTTCGATAAACCCGATGTTTTTATTTCACCCCATTTTTCAATCAGTATGAGTACCAACGTGCCAAGGAAATTTAGGATTGGGATTAATGACTATAATTATCGGGGTAGGGGCTCTGTGTTGAGATTGACATCGTTTTCTGTTCTAAACTCAACATGGTAGGTAAGGGGTTTGATATTATTGAGGCATGAAACTGTTTGTATGGGATTTCCATGGGGTACTGGAGACAGGAAATGAGTTTGCTGTTAGAGAGATAACCAACATGGTTTTGAAAAAATTTGGTTACAGAAAAAGGCTGTCTCAGAAAGAATGCGGGGGACTTTATGGAAAGAAGTGGTTTGAATATTTTCAATATTTATTGCCCAAGGAAAACCTAGATATTTGGATGCGATTGCAAAAAGAGTGCGTAGCAATTGGTTTGGAAAACCCGGAACTGATAGAGAGGCATACTACTGCTACAAATCACGCGCATGAAGTGTTGAGAAAAATCGGGGAGAGACATGAACAGATACTGATTTCTAACAGTCAGCCAAGATCGTTGACGATGTTTTTGAAAATAGTAGAGATGGGTTCATATTTTGGAAAACATCAAGTATTTGCCGTAAACGCACATTCAAAAAACAAAGCACGTCACAAAGTTGACGTGTTGAAAGAGTTTTTGATTAATAAGGACTACGAGAAAGTTGTTGTTATAGGTGATTCGCCCTCAGATATGGAACTTGGTTTTGTGTCTGGGAGTATTAGATACTTGTACACTCATCCAGGAAGACAGCATAGGGAGGCAAAAGCTGACTTTAAGATAGATGATTTACGGAAAGTCTTAAATGAGTTGTAAGGTATAATCTGGGCATGATTATTACCAGAACTCCTTTACGAATTTCTTTTTTGGGAGGAGGGACGGATTTTCCTGATTTTTACAAAAAACACGGGGGGTGTGTGGTGACGACGGCGATTGATAAATATGTGTATGTAATTGTAAAAGAAAGATTTGATAAACAGATTTATGTAAACTATTCGATTAAAGAAATTGTAGATCGGGTGGGGGAACTAAAGCACGAACTGGTGCGGGAGGCGATGAAAAAAGTGGGCATTAAAGAAGGGATTGAAATTTCGTTTCAATCAGACGTGCCGGCCTCGGGATCGGGGTTGGGATCAAGCAGTACAGTAACCGTGGGAACATTAAATGCCCTATATCAATACAGGGGTCAGGCTGTTGATGCTGATAGATTGGCCAGAGAAGCTTGTGAAATTGAGATAAAAATTTTGGGAAAACCTATCGGGGTACAAGACCAATATATTTCTGCATATGGGGGAGTAAGATTTTTGGACTTTAAAAAATCGGGCAAAATTGTGGCGGAAGACCTGCGTTTGTCTG
>ERZ1292632.2284-Hain-H43-01um-R2-2284-length-16324-cov-4_pt1 | contig 16324 bp, 18 predicted proteins | sample MGYA00564407_ERZ1292632 | MGnify/ENA primary metagenome ERZ1292632 (study PRJEB36523, sample SAMEA6512637) | groundwater metagenome | collected 2019-01-08 | study: AquaDiva: Metagenomics assemblies of 32 groundwater samples | reverse complement strand
TGATGTTGTGCTTGATTGGTGGCGTATACCTGAAACAGGCAAGGAGGAAGGTCCGCAAAAGACAGTATCAATATTACTTGCGGCAGTTCAGAAAGATGTCATTGAAAAATATAAACGAATTTTGACTGATGCAAAAATTGAAGTGTCAGGTTTTGAAATAGAAATATTTAGTGCCGCTCGTGCTGTTGGAGGCCGGTTCAGGAGTGCGTATATGTTGTTTGACATAGGAGCGCTTTCAACAAAAATTGCAATTATTGATCAAGGTATTATTCGTTCAGTCCATCATATTGATCGAGCGAGCCAGGCATTTTCTCTCGCAATTTCTCAGTCACTCGGTATTGATTTTAAACGTGCAGAAGTTATGAAGCGGGAACTCGGCATTGTATCTCGACCAGAGTCGGCAGGAGTACGGCATACTATTACACCACTACTCGATTCTATTTTTGATGAAGCTGATCGTTTACGAACAAATTATAGGAGAAAGTCTGGAGTTACAGTAGACAAGGCTGTATTACTCGGAGGGGGAAGCTTAATGCCGGGGCTTGTCGATTACGCAATTGAAAGGCTCGGTATCGAAGTGTTACTTGCAAATCCATTCGCACAGATAGAATATCCAGCATTTTTGCAACAATCACTTAAAAGTATTGCTCCAAGTTTTAGTATTGCTGTTGGCCTTACACTTAGAGCATTGCAAGAACGTTAATAATTTTATAAATAAAAGATGCAAACTCAATTTATATCACATGCGCAGGTAGTACCTCCAACACTTGTCCCACGACGAGGGTTGGGGCTTTTTGGTGCGCTTACGATTGTTGTTGCGATTCTTGCGGGGGTGGCTACTGGCGCTTTAATGCTTTTACAGAAATCAATGCAAGAGAAAGTAAATGTAGCAAAAGTTCATCTCGCTCAATTGCATAAAGAAATGGAAATTCCCTCAATCCAAGAGGCGCAGTCTCTCCAGCAAAGAATTGAGCGAGGTTACAGCATACTTAACCAGCACGTATATTCATCACAAGCTTTTAATTTTATTGAAAACCACATTCTTGATAAAGTTGCATTGCGTTCGTTTGGATACAGCGGTTCAAAGATTAGAGTAGATCTTCGGGTGTCTGATTATCTCTCGTATGCACAGCAGATACGCTATTTTCGGCGCCTTGCAAGCGAACATAAAGATATGACTGATTTTATTCCCAGTGCCCCGACGGTAACCTCGTCAGGTGCTGTAGATTTTTCGGCGGATATTACACTTTCGGATACATATATTCACTCAAAGCCGGTGTCGGAAAATACGTCTTCTTTGACTCCAGATAATATAGTTGCGCCACCTCTCGATAATTCGATAATCAATCTATGAGAAATTTAATTATGATTGTAATGCTTGGTGCTGCTGGTTTTGCAGTAATGCAGTTTGCCTTGCCAGCATGGACGAATGTTATAAATTTACGTGCAGAGCTTGCGAAAGTGGAAGATATCGATAAGCAGGTGAAAGATATAACTACGGAGCGTGATACGTTACTCGAGAGATATCATCAGGTCACAAAACAACAAAGCGATAGACTAAATAACTTAATGCCAAAAAATGTGTACGCGGAAGAATTGTATGTGTTTTTTGAAAAATTTGTACCGGCGACAGGCATTACGTTTGATTCCATTGCGATATCTGCTCCAGCTACTACCAATTCAAGTGGCGCCAACCAGCAAAGCATCGGATTTGAAATCAAGGTAAAAGGCACCTATGTACAAGTTCGATTATTTCTTGATGGAGTTGAAAATAATTTAAGACTTATGGATATCGATTCAGTTTCAATTACGGAAACGGCACAAAATATATATTCGGTAACAGTGCATGGGAAAATGTATTATGGCTCTTAATTCTTTTCAAACACCGCAAGCGCCTCAAAAGAAATCATTTCTTCCGATGATATTGATTCTTGTGGTTGTTATGATTTTAGCAGGAGGCGGGTATTGGTATTTTAAATTACGCGAGAATACAGTTCAGTCGGATGCAGTGTCAGAAGATATAGCGACTCAAAGTGCCTCTGCTGTGAGTGTTATTAGTGATGAAGACCAGGCAAAAGTTGAGGCGATTACTCAAGCGGTAGCAACGCTTAAAACATTAAATCTTGATATTAAGTTTTTTGAAGATTCTCGGTTTACCTCATTAAAGGAAACAGAAATTATTATTCCTGACATATTTCCGCCTGATAATTATAAACATCCATTTGAGTTTATTAAAGATGCATTGCCAGCGCCCGAAGTAGTGTCATCTAGTAAGAAAAAATAGCGCTTTTTATGCGATCTGTAGTAGATTTGCTTGTAGCGAAGGGCACGATTACCGATGTTGATGCGCGTCGTGCAAAAGAAGAAGTTCGTGCGAAAAAAATTGACATTGAAACGGCTTTGATCAATCAGGGTGTGCCTGAGAAGGATATTCTTTCTGCAAAATCAGATTTACTCGGTATTCCAGTAAGCACGTCTATTGGCGCGAAAGTTCATTTTGACGTTTTAAAAAATGTTCCTGAAGAGTCAGCGCGCCATTATCAAATGGTACCACTTGGAGTTGAGGACGGGGTGCTTCACATTGGTATGGTTTCGCCCGAAAACATTGAGGCGCGTGAGGCGTTACAATTTATTTCATCAAATCTTAACCTTCCGTTCAAGATTTTTCTTATTGATCGAAGTGATTTTAATAAAATAATTTCAGGGTATCAGGGTCTTGGTGGAGAGTTATCTGAGGCTCTTGGGGAGTTAGGCGATGATTTTGATTCGTCAACAATTGATTTTCACAGTAAAGGATCCGAAGCTTCGGCAAAAGGAGGGAGCAACAATATTATAGAAGACGCTCCTGTTACAAAAATGGTTGGTGTGATACTGCGCCATGCGGTGGAAGGTAAGGCGTCAGACGTACACATTGAGCCAAGTCGTGAGCAGTTACGCGTTCGATTTCGTGTTGATGGGGTGTTGTATACGAGTATTCTATTGCCAATGAATGTACACGAGGCAATTATCTCGCGTATAAAAATTACGGCGAACCTAAAAATCGATGAAAAACGTAAACCTCAAGATGGTCGTTTTCGTGCACGAATTGATAAACGCGATGTTGATTTTCGTATTTCAACCTTTCCAACGTACTACGGTGAAAAAATGGCAATTCGTATTCTTGATCCAGATATAGCGGTTAAAACATTTGGCGAGCTGGGGATTGAAAGTCACAATCTTGAAATTCTTCAAGCGGGGCTTAAGCGGCCATTTGGCATGATATTGATTACGGGGCCTACAGGTTCAGGAAAATCTACAACACTGTACGCTATGATGAAAGTTCTCAATGACGAAAAGAGAAATATTGTAAGTCTTGAAGATCCGATCGAGTATTATATGGACGGCATTAATCAATCTCAAGTAAGGCCGGAGATTGAATATACATTTGCATCAGGGCTACGAAGTGTACTCCGACAAGATCCAGATATTATCATGGTGGGTGAAATTCGTGATAAAGAAACAGCGCAGCTTGCAGTACACGCGGCGCTTACGGGTCATCTCGTGTTATCAACGCTCCACACAAACGATTCAATTGGAGTTGTCCCAAGGCTTATTGATATGGGGATTGATCCATTTTTAATTCCTTCAACACTTGTTACGGTTATTGGCCAACGATTAGTGCGTACGCTTTGTCTTGAATCGCGTAAAGAAATCCAAGTGGAAGGACAGCTTAAACAAAAACTTCAAAAGGAGTTCGATGAAATGCCAGATGCTCTTAAAAAAAATACTTCGATACCGAAGGTTGTATACGAGGCATTACCATCTGGCACATGTCCAAAAGGTACTCGTGGACGCGTGGCGATATATGAAATGCTTGCGATGACGCCAGAGCTTGAGAGTATTGTACTTAAGGAACCAACCGAGACACGTATTATTGCAGAGGCGAAGCGCCAAGGCATGACTACTATGAAGCAGGATGGGATTTTAAAGGTGTTTAATGGGTTAATTGGCCTTGAAGAGCTATTCGAGGTTGTTGTACAATAATAAATACATATGCCAGATACAAATAAGGAGCCGAAGAAGCTATTGCTTGTCGATGATGATGAGTTTCTACTTGACATGTATTCTATGAAATTTCGTGAGGCTAATTTTTCGATCGATATTGCGTCGAGCGGATCCACTGCATTAGAAAAAATGAAAAATAATACCTATGACGTTGTTTTGCTTGATATCGTTATGCCTTCGATGGATGGGTTTGAGGTGCTTGCTGAATTAAAGAAAAATAATCTTTTGGGCAAAGCCATTATTATTGTACTTTCAAATCTTGGTCAGAAAGAAGATATTGAGCGAGGCATACAACTTGGTGCAACCGACTATGTCATTAAGGCGCATTTTACACCTCGAGAAGTAGTTGAAAAAGTTCAATATCAGCTTTCGCGTAAGAAATAGATTTACATGGACTTCGCTCGTGAGCTTGAAGATTTAATAACCACTGTTGTACGTGAAAATGCCTCAGACATTCATTTTTCCGTAGGACGTTATCCGACACTGCGTGTTAATGGCGCACTGTTACCGCTTACAAAAAAGCAAGTTTTGACACCAGACGTGGTGCAAGGGCTTGTATTCACTATGCTTGATCCAGCAAAACAGGAAGAGTTTATAAAGAATAAAGAGCTGGATTTCTCATTTGATCACAAGGGGCGCGCTCGTTTTCGTGTAAATATTTTTTATCAACGAGGTTTTGTTGGATGCGCAATGCGTTTGGTCCCTGTAAAAATTCGAACAGTCGAGGAGTTAAATTTACCAAAAATTATAAAAGATTTTGCCCGTAAAGAGCAAGGATTTTTTTTGATTGTGGGTCCAACAGGCCATGGCAAAACTACATCGCTTGCGGCAGTTATAGATTTGATAAATCACGAACGAGCGGAGCACATTGTAACAATTGAAGACCCGATTGAATACTTGTTCACATCTGATCGTTCGATCATTGACCAACGTGAAGTGCTTACCGATACAAGTGATTTTAAAGTTGGGCTACGTTCTGTATTTCGAGAAGATGTCAATGTGTTGATGCTTGGTGAGATGCGTGATTATGAAACAATGGCAACGGCGGTTACAGCGGCCGAGACTGGTCATTTGGTTTTTTCAACACTTCATACGAACAATGCCGCTCAAACTATTGATCGTATCATTGATAGTTTCCCTGCGGGTCAGCAATCACAAATTCGCGCCCAACTTTCAAGTACTCTCCTTGGTATTTTTTCGCAACGCTTATTACCACGCGTGTCCGGTGGGTTAATCCCTGCGTTTGAACTCCTTATTGCAAATGCAGCGGTCAAAAACTTAATTCGAGAAAATAGGACTCATGAGATTGACCTGATTGTTGATACGGGCTCGCAAGAGGGCATGATAAGTCTCAACCGTTGTATGATGGAGCTTTTGCGCAAGGGCGAGATAACCATGGAAAGTGCAATTGCGTATTCGCTTAATCCATCAGAATTTAGGCTTCTTGCTCGCTAATTTATTTTATGCAATTTATTTATCAGGCACGTACTCCAGAAGGCAATGCACGATCAGGTACAATCGAGGCGCCGACTACAGATGTAGCTGTTCAATCGCTTCAGCGACAAAATTTGATTATTGTTTCACTTGAGAATGCAGAGCCAAAAAAAAATTGGTACGAATTTTCATTTGCTAGATTTCAAGGCGTAAAGAATCGCGATGTTATGTTGCTTTCGCGCCAACTCTCAACCCTGTTTGAGGCGAAAGTGCCAGTCGTGCAGACATTTCGGACACTCATTGGTGGGGCAACAGCAATTCCCGCTCGTAAACATTTAGTGGAAATTCTTGATGATATCCAAGGAGGTATGAGCATGTCGCAGGCTATGGCAAAACATCCTGCAATGTTTTCAGCTTTCTTTGTAAGTATGGTCAGGTCAGGCGAGGAGTCAGGCGAGCTCGATGAAGTTTTTAGCTATCTTGCTGATTATCTTGAGCGAAGTTATGTACTTATTTCGAAAGTACGCAACGCTCTTATTTATCCCACATTCATTTTAATTACCTTTATCGGGGTTATGATTCTTATGTTGACGGTTGTTATCCCAAAAATATCAGGAATTATTGTTGAGTCGGGGCAAGAAGTGCCAATTTATACGCGGATTGTCATTGGTTTGAGTGATTTTTTGATTGCGTTTGGGATACCATTGCTTATTTTTCTTGGATTCGTTGTAGTATTTTTAATCCAATATTTAAGAACGCCTGCGGGTATTCGAGCATGGAGCCGTTCGGAAATCTCGATGCCACTCATCGGCTCGTTATATCAAAAACTGTATCTTGCGCGTCTTGCCGATAACTTGCAAACATTGATTGCAGGAGGCATTCCTATTGTTCGCGCGCTTCAGATCACTGCCGATGTGGTGGGCAACGAAATCTACCGCGGTATTATACTTGAAGCGGTTGAGGCCGTGCGCGGAGGTAGCTCTATCGCTGATGCGTTTGCGCGTCATCCCGAAATTCCTGCCTTGCTTGCTCAAATGATGCGTGTGGGGGAGGAAACAGGTAAGCTCGACCACGTACTCAAAGCTCTTTCACGCTTTTATAGTCGAGAAGTCGATAGTCTTGTGGATAACTTAGTGACCCTTATTGAGCCGATTTTAATCATTGCACTTGGTATTGGCGTGGGAGTAATTGTTGCGGCGGTGTTATTGCCAATCTACAACCTTGCGAGCGGGTTTTAGTTTGACACTGCATACGATTGGTAATAGATTATCAATATGCCGAAGAAACAAATATCACTCGATGACCTTGCTCGCATGGTTAATAATGGGTTCGAAGATATGCGCAAGCGCATGGAACGCGTAGAAAAGCGCGTCAATAACCTTCCCACGCGCGGAGAATTACTAAACTAATTAAGGGGTAAAAATATGAATAAAAAACTTAAAAAAATCTTACTTTTAGATAAGAAGCTTCACAAAGCGCCGAAGCTATCTCTTACAGAAAAAGATTTTTTGGAATCAGAACAGCGTTTTGAAGCTACTTACTACTCCAATAAATTGGAAGGAAATAAATTAGGCAAAGACGAAGCTCGCAAAGCTATTCTTTCTAAATAATCCTCGTCAGCAGAAGTTGACCGATAGACCGGCCAGTGCTAGGTTGAAGACTCAACATAACTCTTTTTTCTATGCCGCAACCAGATTTTATTTTCAGGGTGACAGACTACAGAGGCAAAATCGTTATATTTACTAAGGCGAAGTGGGAAGAAAAGCAATCTGACCATCCCGAATTGCACAAGCAGGCCTTTCTAGACTGTCTGAAAAAGACCATAATACAACCAGAGGAGGTGTGGGAGGATTACTCAGATAAGAAAAAACGTTGTTATTATAGAAAATACTCAAGTTCCACCTATGCGAAGGTAGTTGTATGGATGAATGGTAATCCTTATCATGTCGTAACGGCATATGAGATTGATGGTATAAAGGAAAAGAAGTATCCAAACTTAAAGCAATTTATTTAAAAATATGCCAATGGCTATAGATAAAAAGAAAATACTAAACTTCATTTCTAACTTCTCTGATATTGTAAAGAAGGAGAATTGGATTTCGCGTTATGATGCTGATAACGATTCGTTTGCTATGAGAATCCCAACGCTTTCGCGTAATGCCCGCAAGAGATATGTAAATGAAGAGTTTGCTTTTTATGTAAACGATAATAATGACGTAGAAGGTGTTTTTATAGAATACTTTGTAAGCAATTTTATATCGCATCACAAAGACTTTAAAAACGTGGCTAAAGAAATCAAATCTCAGAAAAAAGAAGAAGGCTTAGTGGAACTTAAAAAGAGCGAAACTAACAAGATTGCCCCAGGATTGGAGGCAGTTATTATTGATTCTTTTGTCTTTGACACACCAGAAATCCAGAAGACAAAGTAATACATTTCAAATCCAAACGGTGGATAACCAGTAATGCTCATTAAAGTAGTTATAGTTCTATGCAAAGAAAACGCTGAAAATGAGTATGCTAGCGTATTTTTTGAAGGGGTTCCCAAGGAGTTTTAGCATGCAAAAAAGATATCCACAATACGGGGTTTCTCTTTCTGTAGTTTTGCTATAATGGTTTCAGGTCTCGCCTTGGGCGAGAGGTCGAAGAAAGCATTTATATAATAATTTTAAAAATTAGTAAAAAGGTCTTTATAATTACTTAATTAATATAATGAACAAAAAAATAAACAAAATTAGACTTGGTTTTACGCTTATCGAACTTTTGGTAGTCATCGCAATTATTGGTATTCTCGCCTCGATCGTTTTGGCCTCGCTCAACAGCGCACGACTCAAGGCTCGTGATGCTCGTCGTATTGCTGATGTTCGTCAAATCCAGCTTGCACTCGAGCTCTTTGCAGATGCAAACGCGCAGTCATACCCGGCGGGTAACGAGTCAGGGGCAGCCACCAATTCTGATTACGCTGCAATTGCAACAAAATATATTTCTGCTGTTCCCACGGATCCGGTCGATGGTACGGATACAGGTAAGGGCTATCAATATCAAGCTCTCACAAATACTTCAGGAACTCCTTGTACAACTTCAACTGGGTGCGCGTTTTATCATTTAGGAGCCAGCCTTGAGCAAACTGATAACAATGCCTTAAAGGGCGACGCAGATGGCTGTTCAGCCGCCGTTGGGGGTGGTTGTTTAAAACAATTTACTCTTGATACAATTTTCGGGGCAGACACAGTTACCTGCGGTTCCAATGCCACCGGACGAGGTTGTTATGACGTCACTCCATAATTCTTAGCTAATGTAGAAGTAAAAAATGCCCGCATTCGTGTGGGCATTTTTGTGTTTCATGCTATAGTATTGATGCCTGCTTAAGAATTATAAGTAAAAACTTACTGCGAAGATGCGATTAACTCAATATGTAAAGGAAATTCAGGTGCCGCTGTTTGTATTCATAGTTTTTTTACTTACCACGATTATTTTTGGGCAAACCATTTTTTTTAAATATGTATATGATGACTTCTCTTTTTTAGTTGGGAATAGAGCGGTACGTGGCGGAGTTACAAATCCAGTCGATTTTTTTCAATATCCTCGGTTAGCATGGGTAGGGTCAAATTTGCACGTATATAGACCATTAAGTGCCTTATTTTATTCAATTGAATTTAAATGGTTTGCATTTGATCCGGCTTATTATCACTTAGTTAGTATTATAATACATGCGATTAATACATTGCTTGCGAGCTGCTTGTTGTATTTATTATTGCGCAATAAAGTGATCGCGATTATAAGTAGCCTTCTTTTTTTAGTTCACCCAGTAAACGTTGAGGCGATTGCATGGATTTCTCAACAAGGTACTCTTCTTGCGAGTACTTTTTTGTTTTTGTCACTAATACTTTTAGTTTTGTATCATGAGTACGGGCTGAAGTGGTTTTTAAGGCTGTCTTTATTATTTGCATTGGTAATACCTTTTATTAAAGAGCAGTTGATAGTAACACCATTTTTAATATTGGGGATCATGATATTTTTAAAATTTCCATGGCAAAGGAATATAAAAATTAGTATTGTATACTTTGTTACGATGGCTCCATATTTATTTATGCGTCATTTTGTAGGGGTACCGCTCGATCAAAGTGGTGGATGGTTTGATAATAAAAAAGAAGCAGTTTTAACCATGATCCATGGGCTTGCGTATTACATACGCCTGATTTTTGCGCCCCATCCACTTACGGTTAATTACGAGTGGTTCAAAGTTGAAAAATTTATTTCAACAACGGTTCTTTTGAGTGTGGCGAGTATCATTTTTTGTATTTTTGTTGCAATATACTTTTATAAAAAAGCTCCTGGGGTAACACTCGGTATATATTGGTTTTTTGCGGGACTCATCCCTGTTAATAATGTAGTAACGCCAATTTATACATTTATCAATGAGCGTTTTTTATATATTTCTTCATTAGGGATGATTTTCGCGATGATATGTCTTGGGTATTATTATTTAAAGAAAATACCGATAGGCCAATTTAAAAAGCATCTAATTGGCAGCGCTATATTTTTTGTTTTATTTCTCATCTTAAGTCATATGACATATTTGAGGCTACCAAATTGGAAAGATCAAAAATCTCTTTGGGCAAGTACATTCCGTGTCGATTACTATAATCTTAGAAATTTCACAAACTATGCTCGCGCACTTGAGATGGAAGAGAATTATATGGAGTCGTTTGTTTTATTAAGACAAGCTCAAAATATTACTGGCTTGCCCCGAGGTAATTATATCGATTTGTACGCACAGATAATAGGATCTACGTTGCGGTTTAATGATACTCGTCGAGCGCGAATATATTTAACTATAGGGCGCTCTCGTTATCCAGAGAGCGTCACTCTTAAAATGTTAGAGGCAAAATATTATTTTTCTGTCGGTAATTATAAAAAAACCGAAGAGATCTCAAAAAGTATCACTGATAAATTTGATTTGGTAAAAGCCCAAAAAGAGCCAGCTTTTTACGATGCGCCACTCTATTACTTAATAGCGAAAAAAATGCAAGGTGATACAGTTGGAGCGAAGAAGCTTATAGACCAAGCGGGCGAAGAATTTCTACAGCAAAGACTTGATCACATTACAGGCGCTCGAGTATTTATGTTGCAGGGGCGATATGATGAGGCGCTGGCGTTATTGTACCCGGTATTACATGAAAAAGAAATTTCTTGGATGGAACCATATATTTGGCTTGCGGACTTATATAAAAAACAAGGCAATAATGTACAGGCTTTGGCTACATACCAAGTGGCGTTATATAAAAGTCCAACCAACCCAGACGCAGTGTTGGGATTTGAAAGGGTGATGAGAGATCTTAATAAGGATAAAGTTAAATAAATTGATGCCGACGAGGTTTTTTTTAATACATTATCAAAAGTTGGTCAGTTTAATTGTGTTTATATAATTCTATTGTGTAATCATTTGGTTCTAGATATTGTGTTTTATTTGAAAAAAATGTATTCAGGGCGAGCTTTCCTAAGAAGTATCTATTTTCATTATATATATCACCGATTATAATAATTCCATCTAAAATATAAGAGGTATCAAGTGATTTCTTTATGAATTGAAAGAAGTCTGGGGGAGTGTTTTTATTTTTTAATATTGATGTTTGGGAGTTTATAATAATGATATAAGCTGGTTTATTTTGTACTAATTCTTCCATGGCCTTGATTTGTCTCGTTGTAGTTAGGCTGTTGGGCGCAGTTAATGGATATATAATGGCATATTTTGATGCGCTTTGTCTTTGAGATAAGAATAATATTTCAGGCTCAGATCCAATGATGAAAATTTTATCAGCAGGATTTGTATTTTCTTTGATATGGCTTGAAATAATTCTCGCTTCAGAAAATGGATTAAATTTTGAATAAAGGATTCTGGCTCTTGTATTGGGAGCAGCTAGCCAATATGCTTTAGAGATAAAAAATGGCGAGACAAATATTATCATCAAGAAGAGAAAAATAAATTTATGCCACCGATCCGATTTTAGTTTATATGTTTGCTCGATGATTTGATCGATGCCTATGGCTACTAGGACTGCACAGGGTGTTACGATGAATATAAAATAATGAGGATAATATCTGTAACCTCCGGATGTGGCTAAGATAGCGGCTAGTATCCAAAAAAAGAAATAGAGCTGTCTTTTATTCTCTCGGTATACGGAGATAAAATCTAGTTTCTCGCCTTTTTGTGAAGTTAGGGCGTTTCTAGTATCGGTGACTAATTTATGTAGACCAACCAATGCAAATATGGTGAGAAATATGTTTTCCTTAATAATACCGAATAGCGGTGGGATTAAGGTGTGTAAAATTATAAATAAGTTATTAGGAATTTGTTGTGCGAACGAGATACTAAACAATATAGTGTCCTCGTAGTATTGTTGTAGCGCGCCTAGTAAAAAATATATTATGATACTTAATCCAAAAGGTATTATTGCCCCGCCAATATATAATAAGAGGTTTTTCCAGTTATTATTTTCAAGCCATATTGTTAGACAAATCAAAGGTATAAAACCTGCAATATAAAAAATGGCAACCTGTTTTGTTAGGTAGGCAAGGCCTAGTAGTAGTCCTGCTAAAAAAAATAGCCGATGATTATTTGTTTCTGATCCACGCCACAATAAAGATATTGCTAGAATAATAGGAAGCGCCATAAAAATTTCCGTGTTAGCTGATTGGCCAAACACTGTCGGAGACATTGTGACGATAAGAAATGTTATTGCGCTTAATAAACCTATTCGGTAAGAAAATATTCTTTTTGTAATGAGATAGAGCGCATAAGCACCTGCGAATGTATAAATATTCATAAAGATGCGGACGCTCAATTCGCTTTCTCCGAATATACGGAAAGCGATCCAATAAAGTATATCAATCATTGGAGGTTTTGAATCGAAGACGTCTTTATATGGGATATCTCCAAGGCTTAATCTTTGCGCGATATAGGCGTACAGACCTTCATCTCGTTCAAATGGAACAAAAAGATTGCTTATTCTTAATATGATAACAATTGAAAGAATGATAAAGCTTGCTAGATAAAAATAGATTTTTTTGTGTTTTAATTCCATTCTTTTAATTATTATGTTAGTCTTAAATTTGTATCTTGAGGATAACATTCTTTATGACATCTTGTCATTTTTTTCTTTGGAGCAAGCAGAAAGAGCTATGAAACTTACAACCATGCGTCGCATTGACAAGATCATCGGACAGCCAGTTTGCTTTGTTCTAAGTTGGTTTTATTGGTTGTTTGGTAGATTGTTGTATCGTTGTCACCATTTAGATGGGCAGCGTTGCGTTTTGTTCATTGAGTTATCTGAAATGGGTAGCACCATCCTGGCATCACAAGCAATACAGCGAGTATCTAGTGATAATCCAAGCCATCCTCCGTGTTTTGTGATTTTTAAAAAAAATGTAGAAGGTTTACGACTGCTCAATTTATTCAAAGATGCCAATATATTTACAATACGAGATGACTCCATCGCGTCGCTTGTGGTCGATAGTTTTCGTTTTATGCTATTTTGTCGTGCTCGTGGCATTGACACAGCAATCGATCTTGAGCTTTTTACGCGTGTTTCGTCCATTCTGAGTTTAATCTCATGCGCTGGAACGCGAGTTGGTTTTTATAATTTTTTTGCGGAGGGGCTCTATCGTGGCGATCACCTCACACACAGGGTGCAGTATAATCCCTACTATCACATGTCTCAGAACTTCATGGCACTTGTTGAATCGTTGGAAGAAGATCCGACGGATGTTCCAATGGTTAAGCGTGCAATTCCTCTTTTGCCAATGACTTGCCGCGTGCCTGTAAGTCATACGGAATACGACTATATGCGAAACGAGCTTGGCAAGTTTGTTGATCTCTCACAGCAACCAATATTAGTACTTTTTAATCATGATGCTGGGGAACTATTACCAATTCGTTCTTGGCCTACTGGGCATTTTGCTGAGCTTGCACGGCTGTTGCTTAATTGGGATTCTAGAGTCATTGTGGTGTTGGTGGGGATTGAAAGTGCCATGGAAAGCGCTCATGAAATTATCAAAAAGGTTGACGATAAGCGTTGCGTCAGTTTTGTCGGGTGCACTCGGACAATTCTCGATTTAGTCCAGCTTTTTCATCAAAGTAGCCTGCTCGTAACTAATGATAGTGGTCCTGCTCATTTTGCTAGTTTAACTGAGATCCCAAGTATTACATTATTTGGACCAGAGACGCCGCAACTATACGGACCCTTAGGGAAGAACAAGATAAACTTATTTAAAGGTCTCGCTTGTAGCCCCTGTCTTACTGCATTTAACCACCGAAATAGTCCGTGTAAAAACAACATATGTATGCAACAAATCTTGCCTACTGAGGTTTTTGAAATTGCTTTTAAACTACTTTCATTAAAATTTGTTGAGAAATGAATAACAGTATGTTGTCTGAATTATTATTAATTCGCTGTCCTGTATGTGGCAATGATAAGAATAGAGAACTTTTTCAAAAACAAGGCTTTCATATTGTTTGTTGTTCGATATGTAATCTCGTTTTTGTAAATCCACGCTTGTCAAAAGATGCATTGAAAAGATTATATAATTCAGATGTCATATCAAAGACTGAGTACTACCTATCTACAGCAGAAGAAGACAAGAAGAGCTTTATCAGGCGTCTAAATCTGATCGAGCGTTATTGTAATCCTGGGCGGTTGCTTGACATTGGCTGCGGGCCAGGGATTTTTATGTCAGTTGCGAAGGAGCGCGGTTGGGCTGTCTTTGGGGTCGATATCAATACAGCTTCAGTTGAGCAATGTAGTAAAATTGATCTTAAGGTAACTGCTGGTGCATTTCCTCACCATGATTTAGAAAATCAACTTTTTAATGTCATTGTAATGAATGATGCTATCGAACATTTTTCTCATCCGCGCCAAGTCTTGGCGGAAGCATACAAGCTACTTGAGACCGGAGGGTTGCTTTTTATTTCAACGCCAGATATCAAATCTTTAATAGCGCGTGTTAGTGGATCCCGCTGGTTGCACATGAAGCCAATTGAGCATTTAACATATTTTGATCGAAATACAATTAGTAGGTTACTCGCCGAGGTTGGGTTTAAAGTTCTACACTATGACTCTATCGGTAGGTATCGAAGTTTGCGATTAATAATCGATCGTATTTCAACATATAGCAGTCTATTGAGTAGGATCATAAGTTATATCATCCCGACTTGGTTTAGTCGGCATATTTCTGTCCCAGTAAATCCCGGTGATGAGATGGTGATAATCGCACAAAGGAGTTAAGCATTGAGATGAAGTTAATTTTATGACTAATAAAAATATTCATACACATCATATCATAGCAGTACTGCCAGCCTACAACGCTGCAAAAACACTTGAGCGAACGCTTAATGATATACCAAGAGGATGGGTGAACGATATTATTTTAGTTGACGATGCAAGTCGTGATAACACAGTTGAGGTTGCGCGAAGGCTTGGAATTAAGACTTTTGTTCATCAAAAAAATAAGGGTTATGGGGGCAACCAAAAGACATGTTATAAAGAGGCGCTTGCGTTAGGTGCTGATATCGTTGTTATGGTGCATCCTGATCATCAATATGACCCAAAAGCGATCCCGCAGCTTATTAAGCCGATTATAGAGGGTCGAGCCGATGCAGTTTTTGGCTCGCGCATGATGGTAAAACAAAATGCACTCACAGGAGGTATGCCATACTGGAAATTTATTGCAAATATATTGTTAACAGGGATTGAAAACTTTGTTTTAGGGCTTCACTTGAGCGAATATCATTCAGGATTTCGAGCGTACAGTAGGAAAGTTTTGGAAGCTGTGCCATTTGAGCGAAATTCTGATGATTTTGTATTTGATACAGAAATTATTATTCAGCTTAGAGTGGGCAATTTTCGTGTGTCAGAAGTGCCCATTCAGACAAGATATTTCCCCGGAGCTTCGATGATAGGTCTTTCGCGTAGTATCCGATATGGTTTAGGGATCTTGCAGGCTCTCGGAAAGTATCTTTTTTTTAAAAATGGCTTAAAACAATACGAGCAATTTTGCATAAAAAAATAGCGGGAGTTATGCACTTATCCTATGGGCAGGGGTAGCCACTTTTGCTACTATTAACGCATGAGAATCCAGACAAAAATGAAGTTTGCTTTTACTCTCGTTGAGCTTTTAGTGGTTGTGTCAATCATCGGTCTGCTCGTGTCTATCGTGCTTGCAAGTTTGAACTCTGCGCGTATTAAGTCACGTGATACTCGTAGAGTGAGCGATATCCGCGAGATTCGTAGCGCATTGGAATTGTATTATACCGACAATCAAGAATATCCAGACGATATTTATGCTACAAGTGGCTCGATTACAGGGAAATATATCGCCGTTGTGTCGAAAGATCCACGAGGTACTAACTATCCTTATAATGCGCTTCAGATTAATTCGGCAAGCCCAGCCGACTGCGTACTGGCTACAGGGAAATGTTTTTTTTATCATCTTGGTGCTCTGTTGGAAAATGGTTTACCTGGCGGTCCTGATGTACTGAAGTCCGATAGAGATTTGTATAAGGGTGCTCCTGTTCCAACTGCGCGTGACTTTGAGGGGTTTTCTGTCGCTTGTAATGCTACTGAATCAATCCTTCCGACAACTGACGATGGTTGTTATGATATCGCACCGTAGTGTACGGTTGGATATTTAATTTAATATGACCCTCGCATTTCTTTTTCTCTTCGGGCGTGCAGTTAGGAGTTTTTTATAACAGAAAAGAGGAATGCCAAGGTGTAAAATCCAAGGTGAGACCTTGGAGGGCACCTGCGGTTTGATTTTTACCTTCGGTGAGATATACTATATACCATGA
>ERZ1292632.2283-Hain-H43-01um-R2-2283-length-16329-cov-8_pt1 | contig 16329 bp, 16 predicted proteins | sample MGYA00564407_ERZ1292632 | MGnify/ENA primary metagenome ERZ1292632 (study PRJEB36523, sample SAMEA6512637) | groundwater metagenome | collected 2019-01-08 | study: AquaDiva: Metagenomics assemblies of 32 groundwater samples | reverse complement strand
AAAAGACCACCGCGTAGGTGGTCTTGGGGTTGGTTCGATGGGTTAGACGATGAGGCATTGGCTTTCATACGCCCTGGGCGCCGATGATTTTGCCGATTTCGAGGATGAGGGCTGCTTCTGTATAAACTGATGGTTCTTCCCTTGCTTGTCGCTGGATATAACTGTATACTTCTTCTTCGGTCATATGAACTATTTCTCCAAATGGCGTTTTGCCAAGACCATGTTCTGCCATTTCGTATCTTATAAGCAACCATCGCCCTTCACCCGAATAGAGAAAGGCCCGGTAATGATCCTCGATTCCCGAACTGCAACTGAAATCACCATCATAGATATCAAGCACCAGCAAGGCCTTATCCGGCAGCTTGTTTAGATACTCATCAAGGCCGCTGGCATCCATGTTGGTCTTCGCCGCCCTTTCGTGGAAAACCTCTATGACACGATGTTTATGGCTGAGCGGTTGGAAATCCTCAATATGTGCGAGTAGCGCCCTCAATGCTTTCATCAGAATTGTCCTCCTATCGTCGGGTTATTATTAATTTACCACAAACCGAAATCCAAGTCAAGAAAAAGTATATTCATTATCCGCGTTGGAACTGTCATATTGTTGATATTCAATTTAATATCATCTATTATAATAATTGCGACAAACAACCAATATGCCTCAAAAAACTTTTGAAAATTTAAAATCAAAAATTAGCTATCTTGACGAAAAAGACCAAAATGATGTCAAACGGGCATTTGAATTTGCTTTAAGTGCCCACGAAAATCAAAATCGCCGCACTGGCGAACATTATGTATTTCATGGACTAAAAACCGCGATGTATCTTGCTGAACTCAAACTCGACGGTCCCTCCTTGCAAGCCGCCCTTTTGCATGACACGGTTGAAGACACGCCCGTGACGTTAGGTGAAATTCAAAAAACTTTCGGTAAAACTGTTACATTCTTAGTCGATGGAGTGACCAAATTAGGAAAAATTCGCATTACCCGACGCTGGATTATCTTAAAATCGCAAAAAGAACTGGCTGGTTTTGATCGCCAAATTGAAACATTACGTAAAATGTTTGTTGCCATGGCCAAGGATATCAGAGTAGTTTTGATCAAACTTGCTGATCGGCTTCATAATATGGAAACCCTCAAAGGTGTCGAGCCATCAAAAAGGCTGCGTATTGCTAAAGAAACATTAGAAATTTACGCACCGCTGGCTTATCGTTTGGGAATGGGGGAGTTAAAGGGCCGTTTGGAAGATTTAGCTTTTCCTTATGTCTATCCCGATGAATATAAATGGTTAAAATCACAAATCAAAGATGCTTACCAAATCCGTCAAAAATATTTACAAAGAGTTGAGACGGTTTTGCGTCAAAAACTTGCCGCCGAAAAAATCTCCGCCCAAATTGACGGCCGTGCGAAACATTTTTATTCACTTTGGAAAAAATTACAGCGTTATGATAATGATATTTCTCGAATTTATGATTTGGTCGCTTTGAGAATTATTGTTAATTCCATCAGCGACTGCTATAAAGTTTTAGGGATAATCCATGAACAATGGAAACCATTGGTCGGGCGAATAAAAGATTATATTGCCATGCCTAAACCAAATGGTTATCAATCCTTGCATACAACCGTTTTTTGCCTGGAAGGAAAGATTGTTGAATTTCAAATTAGAACCCAAGAAATGCACCAGCAGGCGGAAAACGGTATTGCCGCTGGCTGGCATTATGCAGAAAAAAAAGGCACTCTTGACTATATTTTAAAAAAAATAAAACGCGTCCCCAACGAAGATCTTCGCTGGGTAAAAGAGCTGGCTAAATGGCAGAAAAAATTATCTGATAATCAGCGCTTTTCTGAAGATATTCAAGTCGATTTTTTCTCTGATCGGATCTTTGTCTATACCCCTCAAGGCGATGTCATAGACCTGCCGGCCGGCTCAACCCCGATTGATTTTGCTTATGCGATTCATTCAGAAGTAGGCAACGCCTGCACCGGTGCCCGCATCAACGGCAAAATGACCAGTCTCAACACTCCTTTACATAATGGCGATATTGTGGAAATTATCAAATCAAAAAAACCCCATGGTCCGAAACGGGATTGGCTGGAATTTGCCAAAACCTCTTTAGCCCGTACGCATATTCGCCGACACTTAAAACTTAGTAAATTCTAATATAAAAAAATCTCGCCACACTTAGCGTGGCTATACCCCGCTCAGCGGTCTTGTCAAATCTTGATTTATCTGATAAAATTAAATCAATGAGTAAAGAAAAATTACAAGCCCCGCGAGGAACAAAAGACATTCTTCCTGACGAGGAGAAGTATTGGTTTTACGTTTTTGATATTGTCCGGGAAAAAATGGGTTCTTTCGGCGCCAAACGTATTGAACCACCGATTTTTGAATTCAGCGAAATTTATGATCGCTCTTTGGGAAAATCTAGCGATATTGTCAATAAAGAAATGTTTGAGGTTAAACGAAAATCGGATCAGGACATTTTTCAAGAAATTGACAATACGACAATGGTTTTACGACCGGAATACACTGCCGGTATTGCCCGCGCCTTTGTCCAAAATGGCATGGAAACTTTGCCTCAACCAGTTAAACTTTGGTATTGGGGACCGGCTTTTCGTTATGAACGCCCCCAGGCCGGCCGTTTTCGGATTCATAACCAGTGGGGTTTAGAAATAATTGGTGATGAAGACCCGATGACCGATATCGCCGGAATTTTACTTGCCTGGCAGATTTTTCAAAAAATTAAGATAACTTCGGATCTAACTTTAGATATTAATAGTCTTGGCTGTCCCAAATGTCGGCCTAAGATGAGACGCAAACTTAGCGAATATTTTCAAGACTTTTTAAACAACCTCTGCTCCGATTGTAATCGCCGATTTATCGAAAATCCTTTAAGAATTTATGACTGTAAAGAAACCAAATGCCAAAAAATCATCGCCCAAGCGCCCCAAGTAATTGATTTTCTCTGCCCGGAATGCCAAAATCATTTCAAACAAGTGCTTGAAGGTTTGGAAAAATTGGAAATTGCTTATAATTTTAATCCTCGTTTAGTTCGCGGTCTTGATTATTATACCAAGACCGTTTTTGAGATTTACGATAAAAAAGATCCTTCGCGCCAGCGGACATTGCTTGGCGGCGGCCGCTATGATGAATTAATCAAACTTTACGGCGGGCCGCAAACCCCGGCTTTTGGCTGGGCCGCTGGAGTAGAAAGAACGATTGAGATCATTAAAGAAAAAGAAATTGATATTCCCGAATTAAGGATGACGGATATTTGTTTATTACAAATCGGCGATAAAGCCCGCCGAGTGTCTTTGGCTTTGCTCTCGCAGTTGGATGCGCAAGGATTTCGGGCTACCGCGATTATTGGCAAACAATCATTAAAAAGTCAGATGCGTTCCGCCAGCAAAATGGGGGCGAAAATTTCCTTAATTTTAGGTCAGCGGGAAGTTTTAGATAAATCGGTAATTTATAAAGATATGGACACCGGCACTCAAGAAACAATTCTTCAAACCAAACTTATGGATGTCCTAAAAAAACGGCTGAAATAATTTTTTACTTCCGCCCCCGAACCCAGGTTCGGGATTTAAATTGGTTCTACTAACCAATTTTAATAACACCGCGTAGGTGTGATTTTTTTGGTTAAAAGTTCAAAAATAACCACAATTATTTGACATTGTTCTTTTTTTAAAATAATTTTGAATTGAATCACAATCCCGCAAGAGGTGATCAAAATGGGGGAGAACCTTAATCCGGAATATTCGCGGCTTGCTCTCGTCAGATCGGAGATCTTGATTATTGGCGGCCGCGAAGAAGGAAGATCAGGCACGGACTGTGACTTTGTAGTCCCCATCTATCCAGCAATAATGGACTTATCTGAAGAGGTTAGATTTTCAACCAAACTAGCATTAGATGCAGTCGCAAGCCTTCAAGATGATTTCATAGCTGACCTTAGAGAAGAGAGAGATCAAACTGAAGACCCAGACACGATTAAATACTACGACTACTACCTGAATGCATTGGAAACTCAGAGGCGCTGTCTTTTCCCAACCCCCGAAATCCGAACCGAACCATTCTTTTTTGTTAATGACTGGGGACCCGGAAGAATCTGTCGCCTGGGAATTAGCAACGCAACTCATGTCTACTACACCCCGCCCAGGGGAGGTTTTGAGAGCAGCGATATTGCCACCTGGACCTTCTCAGGAGGCGTTGATAAGGCGAAAGACTATGCAGCTGGCCCCCTTCGCCAGCGAGCTGGAAGCGATACTTTCTCTGCAAGTTGCCATGCCTGGCGTCCCCATAATGCCGCCGCCTACCCACAAGCTTTAGTTTTGCGCAATTGGTGTGTATGCTTCCATAATCTGCTCCTTGAGATAGCTTTGTCAGCGTCTTAGGGTATCTATTCCAAGTTCGACTTCACAACCCGCCCCCTCCGCCCCGTCTGTGCTCGTGCACGTCGGGGCTTTATCGTTTAAAAAAGTTATCCACAGATTTCTACTTGACATTCGTATTTTGTTCGTATATGATTAAATTGTATTACTTCCGACTAATCTTTTTACATAAATTATCACTAATAAATATTTTATTCGCGTCGATTCGTCCGCCTCGGCTCGCGCCGACGCGAGACGGGTGGATAACAGATTCGTCGGACAAACTACCTTGAAACAATATGGAACATTTAACTAAACGACAAAAGGAAATCTTGGATTTTATTGAAAAGTTTATTCAATCTCACGATTATTCCCCTTCTTATCGGGAGATTGCCGAAGGAATGAGGTTGGGGTCAATTGCCACCGTGGCGGTCCATATTGACAATTTGAAGGAAAAAGGCTATCTAAACAAAGATTTCCGCGAAGCCCGCTCATTGCAATTGACCCCTCGCTGGGACGAACGGGCTTTTGAAATCCCTTTAATCGGCCGCATCGCTGCCGGCGAACCGATTGAAGCTATCCGCACCAACGAGACTATTGATATCCCGCGTGATATGATGGGAAAAAATGTCTTTGCCCTAAAAGTCCGCGGCGATTCAATGATTGAAGAGGGGATTTTTGACGGCGACTATATCATCATTGAAAAAACTCATAATCCCCATAATGGTGAGATCGTCGTGGCACTACTAGACAACGAATTTGCCACTGTCAAACGATTTTACCGCGAAAAAGACCATATCCGGCTTCAGCCAGGCAATCCCCGCTACAAACCGATTAGAACTCGCAAAGTTATTATTCAAGGGAGGGTTAAAGGTGTCATCCGAAAATTTTGATAAATTGAGTACTGACGACTCACGGATAACTATCTTTAGTTTTTTATTAATTTTTGCTTATTTTTATCCATTAAAAGGCATATAAGAGGAGGGTTTAATGTCTTCACTTTATTCAATTATCCTAATCTTGAGTTTATTGGTGGTGATTTTGTTTTTTTTATGGCGGCGTAAAACCGCCCAATTGGCAGATATTTCTTTTCGGAAAAACTCCCTTTCTTCCCGCTACGGCAAATTAACCGAACAGTTTTTGCCGTTTTTAAAGGACTATCCTTATAATCCGGAAAACTTCCGATTTTTGGGCTCGCCAATTGACGGCATCCAGTTTGAGGATAATAAAATTATTTTCATCGAATTTAAAACCGCTGATTCAAAACTGTCCGAACGCCAAAAACAAATCGCCGAACTCATCTGGCAAAAGAGGGTGGAGTTTGAAGAGAGAAGGATAGAATAACAAAATACATTTGATGAACTCATAAACATATAATTAATTTTCAGTTATTTGGAATCTGTTTTTCCATAATAAGGCGATCGCCTTATTATGGAAAGGTTAGATTTGCAACAACATGACAGTAATATTTAAGTTACTCCTTAAACATCATTTTTAGTAATCGGGCAAATAAGCCGATGATATGAAAGCGCCCGTCGATGAGACGAGGCGCTAGGTTCGTAATGTTCGTGGTTGTTGAGATCTATTGCTACTTGGCTGTCTGTGATTCTGTGTGGGGTATTTCCGATGGGAAGGGTCTCGCTAGTTTGTCCTTCTGCCAGTCAACGAACGGCCGGAGGGCTTGTTGACAAGCAGGACAAGGGAAGGCAGATTCTCTCGCTTCGGTGAACGCTCCCCAGCCAACGCCCCTGTCAAGTCCACCGACGATCTCTTGACCGCAAGCGGTAGAACGAATCGTCTGCGGAACATACTCCGCACCAGTCACCAGATGCGCTAACATCACCTGATAGACTGGATTGTACATCCAGACGTACTCGAGTTCCTGTTGCGAAGGCGAAGTTAGAGTGTCTGCATTGCTGGATTCGGGTTCCATCACTGCCCTGATCACGAAGGATACTATCCAAGCCAGCAATAACGCAATGAAAAGCAAGAAACCAACGTTTTCGGCCCAACTTTTGGAATTCATCCGTCTCATCCTTTCGTTCTGATCTTCTGACTACCAATTATATCATATCACGATCTATCTGTCAATAGCAGGTGCCTATGTTTTATCCATAAATTAAAATTAAAGTTAATCTGCTCCTATCATAATTACACTTCGGAAGTAATAGCAGGTGTTGACTATTGATTTACCCAACTATTAAAACTATATTGAGCTTAGAGAGGATTTTAAATGGCAGTAAAAGTAGTTCTCACTTCTGAAAAAGACCGTTACGAGTCTATTTATAAGGCATTAAATTTGTTAACCAAAGAAATCACCGCCCAAATCAAAACCATTGATAAAAAAGACCACCTCAAAAACTATATCCTTATTAAACCGAACTGCGTCGTCGAAAATAAACCGCTGGCGGCAACCCATCCGGAAGCCATCAGAGCGGTATTGGATTTTTTAGCGCCAATCTGGCAAGGACCTGTCTTCTTGGCCGAAGGCGCCGGCGTCGGCTCGACAATGACCGCCTTTCAAAATTATGGTTATTTAAAATTAAAAATTGATTTTCCCGAACTCCAGTTTCTTGATTTAAATTACGCTTACGCGATTTTTGTCGATATTTTTGACAACCAGCTTCGACCGCTGACAATAAAAATTGCTAACAAAATTACCGAATGCCCCTTTCGAATTTCTATTGGTCCGCCGAAAACCCATGACGCGGTGATTGTTACTTGCTCAATTAAAAATTTGGCGGTTGGTTCTATCTTAAAAGAAGATAAACCGAAAATTCATCAGGGATTTGAAGCGATTAATCGCTCAATCGCTGCTCTTTATGAATATACTTTTCCCCATTTAGCGATTATTGACGGCTGGGAGGGGATGGAGGGTGATGGACCATCCGAAGGCGAAAAAGTTGAGACTCATTTTTGTCTTGCTTCGATGGAGGCAATCGCGGCTGACACCATTGCTACCGAGATAATCGGCTTTAATCCGGAAAATATTGGCTATTTAAATTATTTAGGAGCCCCAAAAATCAAAGATAAAATCGAATTTGTCGGTCAAAATCCTTTTGATTTCCGCTATCATTTTAAACCTCATAAAAACTTTCTTAAACAGCTTTCCTGGCAAAAACAAACTATTAAAAATAATCATGGCTAAAGCTTGGGATATTTTAGCACCTAGACCAAAAGTTAAACGCGCGGTTCAAAAAAGGAGGCAAAATAAAAATTTGCCTTTTTTGTTCTTTTTAATAATTTTGGGGGCAATTGTGATATTTTTTTTTGGTTTAGAAAAACCCGCCCCTAAATTAAATAATAGTTCGCAAATTATAAATACTGCCTCTCCTTCAAATTTCAGCCCAAAAATTAAAATTTTAAACGGCTCCGGCGATAACCAAACATTATCAACAGTCAAAAGTACATTAGAAAAAGCTAATTTTGAAATCACTGCTGTCGAGAATGCTTTAAATGTGTATGAGGATTCAATTGTTTATTATAATGAGGGCTACCAAGACAAAGCGCAAGAAATTGCCGATATCTTAAGCGATTATAAAATGCAGGTCCAGAAATTTTCTAAAAAAACTAATTATGATCTCTTAGTGGTGATTGGTCAATAAATGTGAAAGCCCGCAACCAGATGGCTGCGGGCTGGACGTTCGGCGCCTGAGGGCGCCCCGAGAGGGGACGGCGATGGTTTTCGAAAATGATGCCGTTTTGACTCTCGGCGGAATCGGAAGGCTCCGCCGGCCTTCCACCCGCCGACGAGGCGGGAACTTTCAACCCATGATCCCCGGTTATTTCCCGCCACAAGGCGGGACGGCCAAGTCCAAGCGGAGGACTTAGACGGGGTGGGGGTATGATGGCGCCCGCCCTGCCGACGTGTAGATTGGGAGGGAATCGGAAGACAGGGCGGGGTGCGGCTGTGAGGCTGGCTCCTCCGGTCGGGGGCAGACAAATCGTGAGTTAATCCAGCATACGAATGTTACGCCTTTATCGCAACCGGAATGAACTCCGGCAGAGTTTTGAGGTGGGCGCTTTTCCGGAAATGGGACCGTTGAAACGTCCCTTATGGCGAAGAAGGCCGCACAATCCCTTTTCGCACCGGATGCGCCCACCGGTTGCATGTAGGGCTGTGGCCCTAACCACGCAAATGGCTTCGACGGCCCCGCTGCCAGAAAGCGAGGCCGGGAGGGCAACCAAACCCCTTTGTTTAGTTGCCAAAATGATCGTAATACCCGGGGACCCTGCGCTAACCCTGCTTGAACCAGCAGTGATGGCAACAAGGCGGGGAACAACAGAGTCCCCGGGCAAAGAATGCGGGGAAGGGCTGCTGGCTCCGGGGCGCCCTTCCCCAGACGACCCTCTCATCCCCCTATCAGAGTCTAAGAAGGCCGCCGATGTTTTCTTAGCCAGCGGGAACTCGGACCCGCTGGCACAATCCACAAACGGATGTTTGGTTTCACTTCGCTCAACCACCCGCTCCGAAGCCGTAAGGCTTCGGGCTTTAACGGTACCGAGGTACACCGTCTCGGCCAGAGTTTGTTGGGGACGCCCAGGACTGAAACTGACTGCCCACACTACTACCTTCATCCTGGGCGTCCCTTTGCGTCAACAGCTCGACCGTACCGCCCTTATAGTTCGTTAATTATATTCTATATTATGGCCGCATCTTTTGTCAAGAGCCTCCACCTTAGAGGTGTCAACCTGTTAATGGCGAGGAAACGAAAAAGCGCTCAGCGGCAGAAGCCGCCGAGCGCGGAAGGCTCATAAGGATGAGTGCAAATGCCCATCCGTAATCCAATAGGGGAAAATGATCAGCGAGGCAGGCGCACGGTTCCTGCCTTTTAGTACATAACCCGTCACGTCGTAATTGCGCATAAGCGGTGATTTGGGCATCCCACACCGCCCCGCTCATGCGACTTCTCGCAGACCCTTTCGTGCTCAAGGGGAGATGCCAGCTTAGAGACGGCGGGCCTCTTCGGCTGTATATTGCAGGCGTCGTCTCTTTGCCGGAAGCAGTGTCCGGCACAGTCAGCATCATCCTTCCCAGGAACATCCGGGTTCCTCCTGGGTCGTCCGCCTCCTGTGCCCTTGCTTCCTCCGCTTAATGGGACCATCCTGCCTATCCCGCCGAGGCGCGATTGGAGGTCTCGATTAACCCCTGACACGCGCCAAATCGTTGACCGCCTTTCGGCGGATAATTTCCCTGGATGAGAAGGTAAGGGACCCCCTAGTCATTAGTTCCCCCGGTTGTATTAACGCTACCCTCTCACCCTTTACATATATAAATTATACCACAACTTGCATAATTTGTCAAGTGGTTTTACAATTAATATGTAATACTTCCACTAATCTTTTATTCACGAATAATCACGAATTTGTAATATTCGCAGATACATTTCAACAGATTAAAATCGAAGAACACAACAATATTTTAGAGCTAATACCCGCTAAGCGGGGCAAGGAGGAAAAGTGAACGATATTTCATCACAAAATCAAAATCCCAACCAAAACCTTCCCCCAAAACCAACGACTCCCTCTTCATCCCAAGACCTGCCTCGACAATTCTCACCCAAACCATTATCTTCGTCTACTCCCGCTTCGTCTCAAGATTCCCCGGGAGCGACTGCGCCAACACCTACAATTTCTCAACCATCTTCCGCACAAACCCCGCCGCCTCTCACACCGCAGATTGATAAACCAGTCACTCCTCAACCCACACCGCCTCCGCCTCCGACACCAACTCCACCGCCCCCACCCGCAAGTCCTCCTTTAGAAGATATAGGTGACGAGGAGAAACCCGGTCTTACTCCCAGTAAAATCCCCCGCGATGATATTGGGGTTGGAAGACCTAATATTGGGGTGGAATTAGATGATAAAAAAACGCCTGAAAATCCCCCAGATTCTGGGCCTGCTCCAAATATCCCGTTTCAAAAATTACCCGCCCAACCCGTCCCACCCTCTTCACAAGAATCTGACGAAGATACAATTGAAATTTCCTCACCCCCGCAAATATCTCCAAGACCTGCTTTACAAGATTCAACTTTAAATCCACCTCCAAAACCGGTTTCGTCTTCTGAAGATGCCACCATGGAAAAACCAGAGGAAAAAATCGAAATTTCCAGATCTGACACTGCTTTTCAGCCGCAAGATAAACCCGTCACTGATCCGCTCAAAACATCCATGCCTCCCCATATTCCTCCTTCAGAACATGCCTCGCCGGTGCCAGTGCCGCCGATTAAGGCCTCAAAAGGTCCGGCGGCTTCGATAATTGCTATGACGATTGGCGCTTTAATTTTAGGCGGCGCCGGCGGTTTTTTCGGCTTTCGCTACTTTGACCGGCTAAAAACCTCGGCGAGTGTAGAAACTTCCCCCACTGCCACGGAGATATTAAATGCGGATCCTCAATTATGGCCGACCTACAGTTCAGCCAAATATAGTTTTTCGCTGAAATATCCCACCGGCTGGCCAATCAGTACCGAAGATCCCCAAACTGACACAATCGTCATTGCCAAAAACCAAGCCTCGCTTGAAGGCAATCCAACGTCCTTTAAAATTGAAATTGTTTTCCAAAACAACCAAGGGCAAACCCTAAAAAGCTGGGTTGAAGCCAATTCTGCCTCAAGCGGCGAAAAACAGGCGATCAATGAAATTTCTGTTGACAACCAAACGGTTTATCAGCAAACATTAGAAAATCAAGGTCCTAAAGTTGCCACCTATATTGATCGAGGCGAAAAAATCATGATTATCACTTATAGCGCACCCGAGGAAATCTTTGGCCAGGGCGGTGATTGGTACAACAAAATAATTAATTCAATAGATCTTAAGTGACTAAATTAGAATTTTCTGCCGGGGGAGTGGTATTTAGCCGTAAGAACAAAAAATTTGAGTTTATCTTGATTTTAAATCCATACGATAAATGGACTTTTCCAAAGGGTCGAATCGAAAAGGGCGAAAAAACTGAAATAGCCGCTTCAAGAGAAACCGCTGAAGAAATCGGCCTGAAAAAGCTTAAAAACTTAGGGTTGATAAAAAAAATTGACTACTGGTTTAAAAAAGACAAAGATCTTATACATAAATACGTTTATTTCTATCTCTTTGAGGCGTTGCCAAAAGCTAAATTAACCCCTCAAAAGGAAGAAATCAAAACTGCTCAATGGTTTAATGCCGAAAAGGCCTTGGGGATATTGGGTTATCCTAAAGATGATCGAATAATTCTTAAAAAAGCCATAGAAATAATCAAACAACAACCCTGACGAACCCTTGATTGAATAAATAACCTGAATACGATACAACTAATTTAGGATTTTTGATATTTTTGGTTAATGACAAGGAGGGAATGATGAAGAAAATATGGTTTATTTTAGTTATTGGACTCTTTGGCTTAGGTCTTTTTCCACTTAAGACTTTCAGTCAAGATTCAATCACTCAACCAACCCCGCAAATTATTCATCCCCAAGCCAACTCGACCCTCTCGGGAACGATTGTAATTGAGATTTATATAATTCCGACCGTAGTTTATCAGATGGATGTCTATGCGCTGACACCAAACTCCTCGCGTATTTACATTGGGACTGCTAATCAGGAGGGCGGGACTTACTTTATTAAATATTGGAATACCGCCAGCGTGGTAAACGGCGGATATCAGCTCTGGGCAGAAGCTAAAATCGAGGGCGGTCAAATTACTACCTATTCTCAAAAAGTTCCGGTAACTATTGCCAATCAGACTTCGACTACTCCCCGCAGTACTCCCACTCCTGCTCCATCGCCAACCGCCACTGCCCTCACCACCGAAACACCTGCCCAAGATGAGGGAACTGTTGTCAGCCAAGAAGGAGAGGCGACTCAAAATAAAGAAGAAGTCACCGGCACCCCAGTGACAGCTTCAGCCCCTAAAACCGAAATCCCCGTGCCCACGCCGTCGCTGACAGTTCCTCCTGAAGAAAATATTCTTGACAGTTCAAAAATTATTAATACCTTATCATTTGATATTTTCCAAGATCAAATCGTCCGATTGGAAAAAATTGAAGCAAGGGTCAGCGCCAAAAATCAAAAATTCCTTAATTTTGTAGGCAAAGCATATCCACAATCCTCAGTAACAATTACTATTAATTCCCAGCCCTTGGTTATGTCAGTTCAGACCGATGCTCAAGGTAATTGGACCTACACTTTAGAAAAACCCTTGGAGCCGGGGAAACATGAAACATATGTCGAGGTTGAACGCGACGGTAAAATGGAAAAAAATGGACCTTACCCATTTACTATTGCCAAAGCCCAAGCTTCCCCAGAAAATCCCAATGGCGAGTCCCTTGAGCTGGTAAGTTCTGCCAATAAGGCTATCATCAATTATATTTATCTAGTTTCCTTGGCGATAGTAGTGGCGATATTGGTGATTGCAATCATTTATCTTTTTCGCAAAAAAAATCGCTTAAAAGGTGGGAACAATGTTTAAGGAGGGGTCTTATTTTAAAGAAAATCTCCAATTTATTTATTCTTTGGTTTTAATTATTTTTATTCCGGTGGCGATTGTTGGCAATACTTTATGGGGGATTAAACAAAATCAAAAAAATATGGATGCTGAGCTACAAAGAAAAGCCGCTTTAGCCGAAGAGGTTTTTGCCGGGGCGGTGGCTGATAATTTGGACGAGGTAATGGGGCTGCAAAGTAAAATTGATCAGATAATGAAATCCTCACCGGAAATTAAAGAACTTTCGATTTTTAAACCAGAAGAAGAGGGCTTTAGAATAGTCGCCTCTTCCGATTCCCGCAACCTCGATTTAACCTTACAATCTTTACAAAATACCATCTCTTGGGTCGAAGATAAACCAATTGCCTCATTAACGGTTAATCGCCAAATCACCCCGAACGAACGGTATTGGGTGGTGATTACCCCCTTGAAAGATTCCTCGGCCAATAAAAAAGCCCTCATTAATCTTAAAGTATCTTTGAGCGATATTGACGCCTTAACTTCCAAGACTTTATCAAATTCATTAATTTTTCTGGTGTTGACGGTTTTCATCGTCCTGCTTTTGTTGGTTAATCACTTTCGATTTTTCGAATATGCGGTTTTGTTCAAACGATTAAAAGAAGTCGATAAGATGAAAGATGATTTCATCTCGATTGCCTCTCATGAACTAAAAACCCCGATGGCGGCGATTAAGGGCTATATATCAATGATTTTTGAAGGGGTGGCGGGCAAAGTTGATGCAAAAGCCCGCAGTCATCTTGAAAAAGCCTTTGCCAATGTCAAACGTCTGGATATTTTAGTCAACGAATTATTGGACGTTTCCCGGCTTGAACAGGGACGGATGCAGTTTGACATGCAGGAAGTTGATATTGCTAAACTTATCAAAGAAGTAATTTCTGAACTTAAAGTTAAAGCCGATGAAAAAAAGTTAAAAATTACTTATGAGGGACTTCCCGACCCAAAACCGCAAATCTTTGCCGATCCCAATAGAATCGTCCAAATCTTAGATAACCTAATTGGCAATGCAATTAAATATACTCTTAAAGGTAGTATAATAATTTCACACAACATCGAAAAAGATACCTTAAAAACCATTATCCGCGATACTGGTATTGGGATGTCACCCGAGGATCGGCGCCGTTTATTTGAGAAATTTTACCGCATTCAAACCAAAGAAACCGCCAATATTCCCGGGACTGGTTTGGGTCTCTGGATTACCCGTGAAATTGTCCGCCGAATGAATGGCCAAATTTATGTTGACTCAATGAAGGGAGTCGGTTCTCAATTTACGATTGTTTTTCCGATTATCATTGAAAAGAATTAAACTACCCCAATCTCGTATTAGTGTTTATTAGTAAATAGTAGATTAGTGGATAGTTTTAACTTAGATAATATGAAAAAAATCTCCTGGGCATTAATTATAGTCTATCTGGCAATCTTCATTCTGGTAGGATTAATATTTTATTTGTTTTACGCTGAAAAAATCTTTCTGCCGTCGCTTGTTCAGCCTTCGCCCTCTTCAACAGCAATAATATCACAAATCTATTACGGTTTGGGAAATAATCTTTACCGTTTAAATAGCGAGCTTAAAACAAATCCCGAAGAGGATCGGATTGAGCGTTTTCAGTCTACCGGCAAGGTGATTTCGTTGGATATTGATAATGTCGGTTTAAAAATTGCCTATGATGCCAAAAACGCCCGAAATAAAATTTCCCTTTGGCTTGTTGATACAATAACTAATAAACAAACCTTGGTGACTCCTGTAGACAAGAAGGATTTCCAGGATTTTTTAAAACCTGACTTTAGCCCTGACGGCACAAAATTAGCCTATTTAGGACAAACTGACCAAACTCACCAAATTATCATCAAAAATCTTCTAAATAATTCAGAAACCATCTTAAAACCCAAAATTAAGTCGCAAACTGCCACCTATAGTTGGAGTAAAGATTCGAAAAAAATAATTTTTTGTTCTGAAAATTTAGCCGATAACGCCTGCTATCAGGTAGAAATCGCCAACAAGCAAGAATCCCCAGTTTTCAAAGGACAAATTGAAGAAATTTCTTGGGATAAAACCGATAAAATTGTCATTTTAAAAAAAGAGGATGCCAAAAAGAATATCTTTTTAGCAAATGAAAATGGTCAAGATTTAATCAATCTTACTAATCTTGAGCCGCCTATGATTGCCGGGCAGTTTCGAATCGACAACCAAGGCGAAAAAATTATCTATGAAGTTTGGAATGGAGACAGAGTAAATATTTATTCTACCACTTTGACTGGTACCGAGACAAGACAACTGACGACTGATAATATATCTTCAAACCCCATTTGGTCAAATGATAGTGAAAAAATCGCTTATTTAAAAAAATATCAGGGTATATTTATAAGTTTTTATAATCAGTCAATTGAAAAAAAGATTGCCAATTTAACCCAAGAAGATATTCGTCTTTTATATTGGAGATAACTTGCCTAAAAGAAGAAAAAAAATAATTCTGATAGTTTTTGGTTTTATTTTTGGCTTGGCATTAGGGGCAGCCGGTTTTGTGGCTTATAAACAATATTTTGTCAAAGAACCTTTGAATTTGCCAAATATTATTAGTAAAAAATCTCCCGAACCGCTGACCACCGCTAACCCTTTGGATGGCACCCAGGTGGACCCCGCCTTGGCTAATCGTCACCCATTATCGGTGATAATTGAAAACCATCCGGAGGCCAGACCCCAAGTCGGTATAGATAAGGCGTCGATTATTTATGAAACGATTACCGAGGGCGGGATAACCCGTTTTGAGACCTTGTATGGTCCGCGAGAAGCAGAAAAAGTCGGTCCGGTACGATCGATGCGGACCTTTTTTCTTGATTGGGCTTGGGAATATAATGCCTTTTTAGGCCATGTTGGCGGCAATATTGACGCCTTAGACAGAATACCTATAGAAAATGCTTTGGATTTGGATCAATTTGCTTTAGGCGAAACTGCCTATTGGCGAGAACCTCAAGCTGGTAAAGCTATCGAACATACAATGTATACCAGCACCGCTAAACTCTATAAAGCCGCCAGCGATAAAGGCTGGGATTTGAAAGCCGATTTTACTTCCCTAAAATTCCTAGAGGCGAAAAAATTTGTTGTCAACCAAAAAAGATGGCAAAAAATCACCATCGACTTTTCCTCACCTTCCTATAAGGTGGTTTATGAATATGATCCAATCAATAATAATTACCCAAGAAATTTAGGCGGCGGTCCTCACAAAGATCGCCAAACCGGCAATCAACTGTCACCAACAAATATTATTATTCAGGAAGTTCCTCGTCACGAAGGCACTACCCGAATTAATGAGAACAGCTGGACCATGGAGACAATTGGACAAGGAAAAGCTTATGTTATTTACGGTGGTCAAAAAATCGACGGCACTTGGAAAAAAACCGATCTGAAAGCTCGAACAAAGTTTTATGATAATACTGGTCAGGAGATCTCTTTTTTACCGGGCCAATTTTGGTACGAAATCGTCCCGCC